>JAESGM010000690.1_pt1 | contig 17731 bp, 16 predicted proteins | sample 9269721 | NCBI WGS metagenome assembly JAESGM01 (sample SAMN15720920, study PRJNA650825) | algae metagenome | isolation source: Komarekiella atlantica HA4396-MV6 and co-occurring heterotrophs from... | place: USA: Theobald House, Kauai, HI | collected 2009-07-29 | reverse complement strand
AAGCGCGCTCGACCCGCAGCGCGTGCTCGACGCCGACCAGGTGCTGGTCGGCCGCAACAACACGCGCCGCGCCTACAATATAAGACTGCGCGAGCGGCGCGGGATCGAAGACCCGTTGCCGGTGGCGGAAGACCGCCTGGTGTGCCTGCGCAACAACCGCAAGAAGGGCCTGTTCAACGGCGGGCTTTGGACCGTGCGCGAGCGCGGCGGCCGCAAAACCGGGCTGATGACGATGCGGCTGCGGCCGGAGGGCAGTGTCGGCACGCGCGGCATCAAGGTGACGGTGCGGCCGGAATGTTTCACCGGCGGCATCGAGGATTTCGACTGGAGCCAGCGCAAGCCCTATGACGAGTTCGATTACGGCTATGTGCTCACCGTGCACAAGGCGCAAGGCTCGCAATGGGACGATGTGGTGCTGTTCGACGAATCCTTTGCCTTCCAGGATAGCCGCACACAGTGGCTCTATACCGGGATCACGCGGGCGGCGAAGACGCTGACGCTGGTGCTGTCGTGACCCGCGCCGATCCTCGATTTGTGAATTAACCCCGTCACCCTGAGGTGCTCGGCGTGAAACGCCGAGCCTCGAAGGGCGACGGCCCCCAATGGCCGCATCCTTCGAGGCTCGCTCACGTCGTTCGCTCGCACCTCAGGATGACGGGTTGAGTCAGTGCGTCGATTTGAGTCTAAACTGCCCGCATAGCAAGGACCCTCGCAATGGCCGCTGAAGCCCAAAGCACCGAACTCATCCAGGTCGTCGGCCTGCTCGCCGCGGGCGTCGTGGCAGTTCCCATCTTCAAGCGGCTCGGCCTTGGCTCGGTCCTCGGCTACCTCACCGCGGGGCTCATTGTCGGACCTTACGGGCTGAAACTCATCACCGATCCGCAGGCCATCCTCCACATTGCCGAACTCGGCGTCGTCATGTTCCTGTTCGTAATCGGGCTGGAAATGCAGCCCTCGCGGCTGTGGTCGCTGCGGGGAAATATTTTCGGGCTTGGGGTGGCTCAGGTCCTTGTGTGCGGCGCGCTGCTCACGGCGGTCGGGATCGCGGCGGGTTTCCCGCCCACGATCGCCTTCATCGCCGCGATGGGCTTCGTACTGACCTCGACCGCCATCGTCATGCAGATCATGGAAGAGCGCGGCATCACGTCAACCGAGCGCGGCCAGCGCATGATCTCGATCCTGCTGCTGGAAGATATTGCCATCGTTCCCCTGCTCGCCATTGTCGCCCTGCTCTCGCCTTACGGCACTGCGGCTGGCGGAGGAATCCACTGGCAGAATATCGCGATCGCCGCCGGCTCGCTCGTCGCGCTGGTGATTGCCGGCCGCTATCTGCTCAATCCGATGTTCCGCCTGCTGGCCGACGCGCATGCGCGCGAGGTGCTGACGGCGGCCGCACTGCTGGTCGTGCTTGGATCGGCGCTGGCGATGCAGCTCGGCGGGTTGTCGATGGCGATGGGGGCGTTCCTCGCCGGCGTGCTGCTGTCCGAATCCGTGTTCCGGCATCAGCTCGAGGCCGATATCGAGCCGTTCCGCGGCATCCTGCTCGGCCTGTTCTTCCTCAGCGTCGGCATGTCGCTCGACCTGTCGGTGATGGCGGGCAACTGGCAGATCATTCTCGCCGCCGTCATCGGCTACATGCTCACCAAAGGCATCGGCATCTATATCGTCGGCCGGCTGTTCCGCGCCTCGCACCGGGAATCGATCTACCGCGCCGCCCTGTTCGCGCAAGGCGGCGAATTCGCCTTCGTGCTCTATGCCGCGGCCCTGTCGGCCGGCATTTTCGACGGGCGTATCAACGCGATCCTCACCGCGACCATCATCATCTCGATGGCGCTGACTCCGATCGGGCTCATCATCCTGCGGCGGCTGGTGCCAATCCCGGTACAGCAATCGATGGAGGGCGTCGAACAGGCCAACAATCTCGCCGGTCAGATTCTGATCATTGGCTTCGGCCGCTTCGGCCAGGTGGTCAGCCAGTCATTCCTCGCACGCGGCTGCGACATCGCCATCATCGACACCGATACCGACATGATCCGCGCCGCCGCCGATTTCGGCTTCAAGATCTATTATGGCGACGGAACAAGGCTCGACGTGCTGCATGCCTCCGGCGCGGGCACCGCCAAGATGATCGCGGTCTGCGTCGACAACCGGCAGACCGCCAACAGGATCCTCGAACTGGCGAAAGCCGAATTCCCGCTGGCGCAGACACTGGTGCGTTCCTATGACCGCGAGCATGCACTGGAACTCATCCATGCCGGGGTCGATTACCAGATCCGCGAAACTTTCGAATCGGCAATGAAATTCGGCGAGGAGGCGCTGCGGCGTCTGGAAGTGCCGGAGGAAGAACTCGCCGAGATCATGCAGCGGCTGCGTGAGCGCGACGCCGAACGGGTGTCGCTGGAGATCGCCGGCGGGTTGATGGCGGGCCGGGTGCTGATGCAGGGCAATGTGCCCCGCCCCACTCCTTTCACCGAGCCGAGGCGCGTGGCCCGCCCGCTCAGCGAGGAAACGGCGGCGGTGGCGGCCACGAAAAGCGAGGCGGCGGAACCCGCGAAAAGCTGAGTTTGACGCCGATCAAGGCGGTGCACTGGCCGTTCCGGCATTCGTATTTCCATGAACGCCGATCTCGCGCTGCTGGAGCGCAACGTCCCGCGCTACACGTCTTATCCGACCGCGCCGCATTTCTCGCCGCGAGTGAACGCAGACATTTATGCGTCGTGGCTGCGGGCGCTGCCGCAGGACGGCACGCTGTCGCTGTATCTGCATGTGCCGTTTTGCACCGAGCTTTGCCATTATTGCGGGTGCAACACCAAGGCGACGCGCCAGCGCGGCCCGATCGACCGCTATGCCGAGGATCTGTTGCGCGAGATAGCGCTGATCGCGGTGCTGACCGGCCGTCGCAAGGCGGTGCATCTGCACTGGGGCGGCGGCACGCCCTCGATCATTGGCGGAGACTGGCTGAAACGGATCGCTGACGCGCTGGGCGAAGCTTTCGACCTGTCGGCTTTGCGCGAACACAACATCGAACTCGACCCGCGCCGGATGACCCCTTCTTTGGCGCAAGCGCTGAAGGAGATCGGAGTCAATCGCGTCAGCCTCGGCGTGCAGGATTTCACCCCGCATGTCCAGCACGCCATCGGGCGCGTTCAGCCCTTCGGGATGGTCGAGCGCAGCGTCGCCATGCTCCGCAACGCCGAAATCCATCAGATCAACTTCGACCTGATGTATGGCCTCCCGAAACAGCGCCGTGAGGACGTGGCGCGCAGCGCCGAGCTGGCGCTCTCGCTCGCGCCGCAGCGCATCGCGCTGTTCGGCTACGCGCATGTGCCCTGGTTCAAGAAGCATCAGGCGCTGATCAACGACAGCGACCTGCCCGGCCCGCCGGAGCGGCTGGCACAGGCGCAGATCGCCGCCGATGCCTTTACCTCGGCCGGATATGTGGCGATCGGTCTCGATCACTTCGCGATGCCGCGCGACGATCTCGCCATCGCCGCGCACGAGAAGCGGCTGCACCGAAATTTTCAAGGGTACACAACCGATAGCGCCGATGCGCTGATTGGCCTCGGCGCCTCCGCCATCGGGAAGCTGCCGCAAGGATTTGTGCAGAACGCCCCGGACGTAGCCGGTTACGCGCGGGCCTTGCAGAACGGCCGGCTGGCAACGGTGAAGGGCATTGCGCTCAGCGATGACGACAGAGTGCGCGCCGCGATCATCGAACGCCTGATGTGCGACTTGTGCCTCGATCTGCGAGCCTTCGGCGGGGCCGCCCGATTTCAGGAGGAACTTGCGGCGCTGACGCCGCTTGTCGCAGCCGGCCTGCTCACGCGCGACGGCGACGAAATCACGATGACCGAATCCGGCCGGCCCTATATTCGCCTCGCCGCGGCAGCCTTCGACGCCTATCTGCGCGCGACGACGGCCCGTCATTCCGTCGCGGTCTAGTCCGCTTTCGCCCGCTCGAAACGCGCGGCATTCGGACAGAATGACGGCGCATGATCGACATGATCCGGAGCGCGCTCCAGCCACTTCTCACAGTCTTTCCCGGCACCGCAAAAGGCGCAGGCGCGCGCGGCTTCGGCCAGGTCGAGTCCGCGACGCTGCATGGCGAAGCGATCAACGTCCACACCGACCTTGTCCATCATGGCACGCATGCTGGACATCTTGCGATCCATGCGTTCGAAGAATGACATGGCAGACCTCCGTTCCTTGGCTCGAACGAAAGCTGCGCCAGTGCACGCAGAAAACCTTGATCCAGCGCAAATCAGGGCTTCGGAGCCGCGCGTTTCAGCCGGACGATCGCCTGATCCAGCGCAGACAGGAACGCCGAGCGGTCGCGCGGCGAGAACGGTTTTGGGCCGCCGGTCACCGCACCGGCAGAGCGGAGATCGTCCATCAGATTGCGGGTGGCCAACGTCAGGCCGATGGAGTCTTCGGTGAACACACGGCCATTCGGCGCGATCACGCTTGCGCCCGCCTTCACGCCACGGCTGGCGAGCGGAATATCGGCTGTGACGACGATCTTGCCCGGCCCGGCGCGCTCGGCGATCCAGTCGTCGGCCTTGTCCATGCCCTCCGGCACGATCACGCGCTCGATCATGGGATCGCGCGGCACGTTGATGAAGGAATTGGAAACGACATAAACCTTCAGGCCGTGCCGCTCCGCCACCTTGTAGATCTCGTTCTTGACCGGACAGGCGTCGGCGTCGACGAGGATTTCAATTGATGTCATCGTGGCTCTATGGCCGCATCGGGCGGCGGACGCAAGCGCAGTGAACCCGACGCAGCCAGATCGCGACACATTCAAATGACCCGGCTCTCCGCATTATTATGTACACTGATCCTGATCGGCCCGGCTGGCGCAGCGCAGGACAGCGAGCCGCTCAGGAAAAACGTCCCGCCGAAAGACGGCGCCGGCGCCTGCTACCGGCGCATCTATGACTCAGCGCACCTGAAGCGCAACCCGCGCCAGCAGACGACCGAGGCCCTGCTCTCGTTCAAGTATCAGGGCAATAACGGCGCTCATATCGAAAGCATCATGCTCAGGCGCCGCGCGCCACAATCGCCGCTCGTCTTTGCCGGTGGCTGCGACTGGAACCCCACAAGCGCGAATGTCGACACCTCCGGCAATCGCATGATCAAGGGCTTCAGCGGGCGCGCGGGCTACGATTGCATCGTGGTCTCCTCGCCGGGCTCGGCGGAGGAAGGCGGCTATTTCCTGATCGATCTTCCGCCCGACGGCAAAAGCGCGATGCTCTATCTCGACAGCCCGATCGCACCCTGGCGCGCGGGGAGGACGGGAGATCACGCGGTGCACGTCGATCTTGGGCGCGACGACCGCGTGTTCCGGCTGGAGCGGACCGACACCGCCGCCTGCCGCGCGTTGGAGGACGAGACGAAGGGCGCGCCTTAAAGGACAGCTGATGTCGGCTCCGTGGCTTTACTGCTCGGAGCGGTCCTGGGCGCCATGAAATATCGCGGCCACAACGACCCGGTCGCCTGCACGGTCGATGCGATAGACAGCGATGTAGGGTAGCCGTGGAATCACCAGTTCTCGGGTTTTCTCAACACGACCGAGACGTGCCATTTCCGGAAAGGACGCCAGACGTTCAATAGCAGCGATGATTCTGGCGACGACATTGCGCGCCGCTTCAGAGTTGTCCGCGGCAATGAATTTGAAAATATGATCAAGGTCCTCGACAGCTCTGGCGTCGAAGACGACTTTCATTCGCCGCTTCGGGGAAAGCGCGTCTTGACCTCATCCAGCGTCAACAGCGTGGGATTCTGATCCGCCAACCGCCGCCGCACTTCCGCAACCTGCTCGTCCGTCAGGTGTGTGGACTGCATATGATCGAGATAATCGAGCAACGCACCAGCCGCGGCATCCTGCTGATCGTCCGGCAATTGCCGAGCGTGCTCAAAAGCTTTTTGAAGGAGCTTCGTCATAGTCAGCCTTATAGCCTAATTTTCCAGCTTCGTCACCGCACAACGAAACGCCCCTCACCCGGCGCGCTACGCGCGCCACCCTCTCCCCGCCGGATGTCGGGCAAGCCCGACATCCGAATGTTCGTGCGCAAGTCGGGCAAGCCCGACTTGCTCCGGGGAGAGAGAAAACTCACCGCACCAGTTCCCGCATCGCCTGATCCAGCCCCTCCAGCGTCAGCGGATACATCCGCCCCGCCATGAGCTGCTTCATCATGCGGATCGACTGCGTGTAGTCCCATTCGCTTTCCGGCACCGGATTGAGCCACACGGCCGCGGGATAGGTGCGGGTGATACGCTCCATCCACACCGCGCCTGCCTCCTCGTTCATGTGCTCGACCGAACCGCCCGGCATCGCGATCTCATACGGCGACATGGATGCATCGCCGACGAAGATCACCTTGTAGTCGTGCGGATAGGTGTGCATCACGTCGAAGGTCGGCGTCGTCTCCTGGTAGCGCCGCCGGTTCTCCTTCCACACGCGCTCGTAGAGGCAATTGTGGAAATAGAAATGTTCCATGTGCTTGAACTCGGCGCGGGCGGCCGAGAACAATTCCTCCGTCGCCTTGATGTGCCAGTCCATCGAGCCGCCGACATCGAAGAACAGCAGCACCTTCACCGCATTGTGCCGCTCCGGCCGCATGTGGATGTCGAGATACCCTTTGTGCGCGGTGCCCTTGATGGTGCCGTCGAGATCGAGTTCTTCGGCCGAGCCCGTGCGCGCAAACTTGCGCAGGCGGCGGAGCGCCACCTTGATGTTGCGGGTACCGATCTCGACCTCGTCGTCGAAATCCTTGAACTCGCGCTTGTCCCAGACCTTCACCGCGCGGCGATGCCGGCTTTCCCCGCCGATGCGGATTCCCTCGGGGTTGTAGCCTGAATTGCCGAAGGGCGAGGTGCCGCCGGTGCCGATCCATTTGCTGCCGCCCTGATGGCGGCCCTTCTGCTCGGCGAGGCGCTGCTTCAGCGTCTCCAGCAATTTGTCGAGACCGCCCAGCGCCTCGATCTGTTTCTTCTCTTCGTCCGTCAGGTATTTCTCGGTGAGTTTCCGCAGCCATTCCTCCGGAATTTCGGCGGCGAGCGCGTCCTCCATCAGGTCCAGGCCCCTGAAGACATGGCCGAAGACGCGGTCGAACTTGTCGAGATTGCGCTCGTCCTTCACCAGAATGGCGCGCGCGAGATAGTAAAAATCCTCAACCCGGCGCGAGGCGAGATCGGCCTGCATCGCCTCCATCAGGCCGAGATATTCGCGCAGCGTCACCGGCACGCCGGCGGATTTCAGCTCACTGAAAAAACCGATGAACATCAGCGACTTCGCACCTCCACATTGTCCCTGTGCGGCTGCCCGATTGCCAGACCCTGCATTCCACAGCACCAGTTCGACCAATACCGGTAGATAAATATTAACTCTGCATTTTAGGCAATTTCCGCAGCGCGGTATTGATTTTTGACAGGCATATGACGTCTGACAAGGAGCCGGGCCATGCTGGCCGCAATCGACAACACGGAAGACATCGCATTCATCGACCGGCGCAGCGTCCGCACGGCGACGAGCATCGGCGGCCGTTACTGCATTGCCAACAAGCGCAACATCCGCGGCGAGCGGCGTGAATTCGCTTGCCGCACGATCAGCATTTCCACCGAAGCGATCGCCGTGGCCGGACCGGTCAAGGGCGCGGCCGGCGAACGCGTCATTGCGCATTTCGACGAACTCGGGAAGATCGAGGGACAGGTGATGCGCATCCTGCCCGAAGGCTTCGTCATGAGCGTGACGCTGCCCGATGACAAGCGCGCCCGCCTGGCCGCGAAGATCGACTGGCTCGACAAGCACAAGCACTACAAGCTGCCCGACGACCGCAAGCACAAGCGCGTCATCCCCAAGACGTCGCATTCCACGGTGATGCTGGCCGACGGCAGCGTGCTCGGCTGCTTTGTGATCGACATGTCGGTGTCGGGCGTCGCCGTCTCCGCCGACATCAACCCGCAACTCGGCGACGTTCTTGCGGTCGGCAAGATCATTGGCCGCGTGGTGCGGCTGTTTCCCGAAGGCTTCGCCCTGCGGTTCATTGAATTGCAGCCACCCGAGCAACTGGAATCCTGGCTGATCCAGTCCTGACCACGGCAATTTGCCCGGCACCCGCATTCCGGCCAAGGTGACGGCGGCACCGGTCGCCTGTGGCGCAGCCATGGCGAAATCAAAGGGGCACCTCCCGGTGCCCCTTTTTTATACGCCAGGACCCCTTATTTCCGCCCAAACCACTGTGCTAAGCGATAATTATTGCCGCCCCTCGAGACTCCGCCCGTTTGATGCTTCGGCCCCTCCTGACCATCATTCTTGTTCTTCTGGCCGTGCCGGCGATGGCGCAGACCGTGGCGCCAGCGGCGCCCAACATCGCCAGTTTCCGGATCGAATGGGAGGTGAAGAACCGCTTCCGCCTGTTCAAGACCGAGGCCGATTTCCAGCGCCATGTCGCAGCCTCCCGCGGCGACGGCGTGCTCGCCGCCGAGCGGCGGCTGGCACTCGCCAGCGACGGCCGCGGCTGGGCGCGCGACATGGTGGACAATCTCTGTGTCGACCAGTCCGGCCGTATTCCCGAATTCTGCCAGCGCGACGGCGAACGCGAGAATTACATGGCGCCGGTCGATTTTCCGGTGGGTGTGCTGGCGGCGGGCAATCTGCCCCCGAACGCGGCTTGCGCCTGGACCTTCGACGACGGCCAGGGCGCGCCGCGCCAGGTAACTGTCCCCTGCGAGGAAGAAGTGCGGCTGCGGGTGCGGGCCGGCAAACCGACAACCGCCGCGGTCGATATTGGCCTGCCCGACGGCACCGCGCAGCGCGTGGTCGCCGACATTCTGGTGAAGGACGTGCTGATCGCGGGCATGGGCGATTCCATCGCGGCCGGCGAAGGCAATCCCGATCGGGCCGTCGCACTCGACGACGGCGGATTCTGTTACCGGCGCTTTCTCGCCGGCAGCACAAGCGAATATTTCCGGCCAGGCCGCGCCAATTTCCGGGGCAGCAAAGCCTGCGACGCCAGCTTCTCGTTCACCAGCGGCAACACATCGACGGACTGGGCGAAGCTGAATGCGCGCTGGTGGAGCGCGACCTGTCACCGCTCGCTCTATGGCTACCAGTTACGCGCGGCGCTGGCTCTCGCAGTCGAGCAACCGCATGCCGCGGTGACATTCCTGCCGCTCGCCTGTTCCGGTTCGACCATCGATCTTGGCTTTTTCAATTCGCTGCGCCCGCGCGAATGTCCGGCCGCCGGCAATTGCGCCGCCAACGCCTCGCAGATGGCCCGCCTGAAAGAAGCGATGGATCTCGCGCGCAAGTCGAACAAGGACCGCAAGCTCGACCTGGTGCTGCTGACCATCGGCGCCAACGACGTCTGGTTCTCGGGCCTGGTCGCCGACGTGATCATCGAGGCTTCGACCGAACGCTCGCTCTTCGCCAAGGGCGGCATGATCATCGACGTGCCGGAGGCGCAAAAACTTCTCGACAATGACCTGTCGAGCGACTTCGTCAAACTGCGTGCGGCGCTGAAACCCTATGTCGGCGGCGATCTCTCGCGCGTTGTCTATGTCACCTACGGCCATCCGGCGCTCGCCAATGGCGGCCAGGTGTGTCCGGGCGGCGCCGGCGGCTTCGACGTGCATCCCGCCTTCAATGCCGACCCGGCGCGGCTGAAGCGGGTCGCCGATTTCGTCACCCACAAATTCCTGCCGCGCATGCGCACGCTGGCCCTGTGCGAAGGCAAGAACTGCAAGGACGCGGCGACCGAGCGCATGACATTCGTCGACTCGCATCAGGACCAGTTCGCCAATCACGGCTTCTGCGCGCGCGCCGAAACCGATCCCGCTTTCGATCGCGCCTGCTTTTCCGAGAAGGGCGACAGCTTCGAGAACAATCCGGCGGTCGCCGCAACCGACCCGATGAAATGCGAGTTCAGGGCACGCGATTTCCGTCCCTATGCGCCGCGCGCGCGCTGGGTGCGCACGGCGAATGACAGCTATTTCACCGCCATGACATTTCCGGAAGGGATTTCGGCGGCATTGCAGCCAAGCGACCTGCACGACGCCACCTGGGGCGCGACGTCAGCGGTCTATGGCGGCGCCATTCATCCGACCGCGGAAGGTCATGCCGCCATGGCGGACGCGGCGCTTCCCGCCTTGCGGGGGGTGCTGGAACTGCAAGCCCCGGCGCAGATCATTGTCGAGCCGCTGGCGCCGCTCAAGATACCGGCCGCGCAGTAAGTCCGTTCAACGCACCGACGACCGCCTGGAAAACAACCATAGCAATCCCCGTTGCTGCCTAAGCAGGCCGATTGCCGTCCGCAGATGAAAACGCGCCCGGGCAGCCAGCCAGCGCGTCAACGCCCGTCGCATCAAGGCCTCAACATCGCCCTGCCAGGATAACGGACCGACATTCTTTCCGTCCGGCAAAATCGCCTCCGCCGACACGTACAATCGCGCCGGCAATGTTGCGCCGGCTGCTACGATGAGGCAAATTTATTGTTCTCATTGTTCTGATAAGCATTGCTTTGATATGCGCAGCCTCAATCTCGACCAGCTTCGCACCCTGACGGAAGTCGCCGCGCTCGGCAGCTTCTCGGCGGCTGCGCGCAGCCTGCATCTCACTCAGCCGGCCATCAGCCTGCAAATCCGCGATCTGGAGAACCGGTTCGGACTGGCGCTCTTGCACCGCGTCGGCAAGCGCGCGACCGCCACGGCGGCTGGACGCGAATTGATCGATCACGCGCGTCATCTGCTCGAAGCAGAAGATCGCGCACGAGCTGCGATGCGGCGACACAAGGAGGGACGGCTTGGCCGCGTGCATATCGGCACCGGCGCGACCACGCTCATCTATCTGCTTCCACCCATCCTGCGCCGCCTGCGCGCGGCTTATCCCGATATCGACATCACGGTGACCACCGGCACCACCCCTGCCATCACCGACGGCATGCTGAATGGCAGAATCGATGTCGGTCTGGTCACACTGCCGGTGGACGAACGCGCCTTCCACATTCAACCGCTGCGCAAGGATGCATTGGTCGCCATTTTTCCCGCGGGAACAAGGAACGTGCCGGGAAAAATCACGCCAGCGGCCATCGCCAATTCGACGCTGATCCTCGAGGATGCGCGCGCCAATCACAGTCGGCTGGTCCGTGAATGGCTGCACGCGAAAGCCCACGAGGTGCGTCCGATCATGGAATTGGACAGCATCGAGGCTATCAAGACCGTGGTGACGGCAGGTCTCGGCATATCGATCGTGCCCAGCCAGGCGGTCGTCACGGCACAGGCGAAGCGGGATTTCGTCATCCGCCCGTTACATCCGCCGCTGCAGCCGACGCTCGCGCTCATCCATCGCCGTGACCGGCCTTTGGACGAGGCTGCAAAGCTGGCGATGAAGGAGTTGCAGGCGCTGCGATCGCGGAGATGATGTCGGGACAGATCGTTACGTTACGCCCAGCTTCTTCTGCAGGCTGGTCGAAGACGTTGTGTACTGGAAGGTGAGCTTCTTGTCGGGATACACGTAGCGGTGCGCCTTCTGCGCCATCAGCGCGCCTTCGTGGAAACCGCACAGGATCAGCTTCAGCTTGCCCGGATAGGTGTTGATGTCGCCGATCGCGAAGATGCCGGGAACATTGGTTTCGAAACTTTCGGTATCGACTTCGATCAGTTCGTCGTCCTTCAGCTTCAGCCCCCAGTCGGCCACCGGGCCGAGCTTCATGGTGAGGCCGAAGAACGGCAGGATCGCATCGCAGGCGATGCTGGATGTGGTGCCGTCATTATGCTTCACGGTGGCCGATGCGACCTGTCCGTCCGCACCTTCCAGCGCCGTCACCTGCCCGATCGCCAGATTGATCTTCTTCTCCGCCACCAGCGCCTTCATCTTGTTGACGCTGTCGGGCGCGGCGCGGAAATCGTCGCGCCGGTGCAGCAGCGTCAGCTCGCTGGCGATGGGCGCGAGATTGAGCGTCCAGTCGAGCGCCGAGTCGCCGCCACCCGCGATCAGGATGCGCTTGCCGCGGAAGATGTCCATCTTGCGCACGGCATAGTGCACGGACTTCTCTTCATACGCTTCGATGCCGGGGATCGGCGGGCGCTTCGGCTGGAATGAGCCGCCTCCGGCGGCGATCACCACCACCTTCACCTCGAACACCTTGCCCTGATCAGTGGTGACGCGGAACAGCGGGGCGCCGATCTTTTCGATGGTCTGCACCATCTCCTGATAATGAAACACCGGGCCGAACGGCTTGATCTGTTCCAGCAGCGCCCTGGTCAGGCCGTCGCCTGTGACCATCGGCAAGGCAGGAATGTCGTAGATCGGCTTTTCCGGATAAAGCTCGGCACATTGCCCGCCCGGCTTGTCGAGGATATCGACCAGATGCGCCTTCATGTCGAGCAGACCAAGCTCGAATACGGCGAACAGCCCGCATGGCCCGGCGCCGATGATCAGAACGTCGGTCTTGATCGCTTCGCTCATCGCAATTCCGTTGCTGTCAGGCCTGCCGCTCGGGCGTGCGCACCACAAGGCCGTCGAGATCGTCGCTCACCTTGATCTGGCAGGACAGCCGCGAATTCGGCCGCACGTCGAAGCCGAAATCCAGCATATCCTCTTCCATCGGCGAAGGGCCGCCGACCTTCTCGCGCCAGGCCTCGTCAATATAGACGTGGCAGGTAGCGCAGGCACAGGCGCCGCCGCATTCGGCCTCGATGCCGGGAATGGAGTTCTTGATGGCGTTTTCCATCACCGTCGAGCCGTTCTCGGCATCGACGGTACGGCTCTGGCCCTCAAAGTCGATATAGGTGATCTTGGCCATGAACAGATGCATCTGAAGGGAAAAAGCCGGCCGGATGACCGACATCGCACCCTATATCGCCTCCAAACCGGGGGCGCCAGCCATCTGAAAGGGCGGCAGATCAGTTCGCGCGCAGCAGATCGGCGATCGCCAGTCTGGCCTCACCCACGGCGAGCGTGAGTTTGGCGAGGGCGCGGGCAAGCTCCGCAGGCGCTGGAGTGAGGACCGCAGTCTCGACACCGTAAGCCGCCTGGGCAACAGACCACGCGCCGATGCCGCGCGCCGAGCCCTTCAATGTATGGGCGTAGGCGGCGACGGTGGCCGGCGCAGCATCCTGCATCTTGACCAGCAGCATGTCTGCCTGGCGATCGAACAGGCGCAGGACCTCGTGCTCAAGCTCCCGCTCGCCCATGGTCATGCGCGACAGGTGCTCAAGATCAATCGGCCGCTCCGCCGGAGACAACGGCGGCGACAGAACGGGATTTGCGAGTCCCAGTTCGATCATCGACAACCTCCCGGAGGCTCTTCGTCCTCCTTAGGAGCGCAGTTTGGCACCGGATCGGCCAAAGCAGGGTAAATGCAAGGCCGGATTCCGGGAGTTCAGGCGCGGCCGACATTTGCTCGGTTAAGGAAGTCTTAAAAGCACCCCGTGGCGCCCTCCAAAACGAGGCCGGGACTGCTACATAGATATCCAGCAGGCACACTCGATTGGGGGCCAGATTGCGCGATCTCTCCAACCTGACGATTTACACGGCGACCGACGGCCAGAGCTGGATCGCGGCGACGTCCTCCTCGCCGTTTTTCTGCCTCGAGGCCGGGTCCGAACGCGAGGTGCTCGAACTTGCGGCCCGCGCCCTGCACTTTCACCAGGCGGCGGCAACACGGGCAGGCCAGAACCAGGAGCGCGAAAAGCAGTTTCCGGGCTATACGATCCAGAACCGGGTCTCGGCACGGGAACTGGCCATCGCGTATTGGTAATGTCGGCCTATTACGTCGAAATCCAGGGTATCTACGAGGAGTTTCTGGAGTTTTCCGGCTACGTCCTGGTCGATGAAGACGCTGATTTCCAGCTCTTTGTCAGAGACGGGCAGGAATTCATCTTGCCAAAGAGTGGTATTCGGTTCCTGCCGATCGAGGCCAACGATGCCGACATGCGGCGGTCCCGGCGCCGGAAAGTGCCAATTCCACAGCGTTAGGCCGATTTCCTACCTAAATACCACAATCGCCTGACCATCCCTGCGCGGTTAACGATGATTAAAGCCAGCTTAACGAGCGCAGTTTTCATCGATATTGCGCCCGGTTAGGATGTACGGCCTGCCGCTGGATTTGGTGGGCGATCCGATTTGGACGAAATCACCGGGGGCACCTGACAACGCGCTGAATGCGGCCGATTTTGTTTTGCGCGTGCGGTCTGCGGTCCTGGACAATTTATGTAAATAGTGAGGCGGCGAAGGACATGGCGAACACACCGAGGAAGGCCAAGGACCCGACCGAGGCGGCGATGGCGGCGATCCAGGACGCCCTGAAGGTCCGCGACGCCGTCGAGACCAAGTCGAAGCCCACACCCGCTGCCCAACAGCAGCGTCCCGCCGCCGCAAGCCCGGCTGCCGCTGCCGTTCCGCCAGCCCCGCCGCTGGCCGCCCAGCCGTCGATGCGCGCCACGTCCTCATCCAAGCCGGCCGAGGATGAATTGTTCGATACCCCGCGCACGCAGACGAGCGAACCCGGCCGCCCCGCGAATGACGACTGGAAGCCTGTCGGCGAATTGCTGCAATCCATGCAGCCGCGCGCTGCACGCAACACCTATGTGATGGCCGCGATCGGCTCCGCGCTCTGGTGCGCCGCCGCCGCCGTATTCCTGTCGCAGTACATGCCCGACCTTCGGGCGAATTTCGGTCCGGCGATCTTCTCGCTCGCCGCGATCTTCATCCTGCCGGTGTCGCTGTTCTTTGTGCTCGCGAACATGGTCAACCGCTCGCGCGAGATGCGCCATATCGCGCAGTCGATGGCGGAAGTCGCCATGCGCCTCGCCGAGCCGGAAACGGTCGCGCGCGAATCCATCGTCACCGTCGGCCAGGCGATCCGCCGCGAAGTCGCGGCGATGGGCGACGGCGTCGAGCGCGTGCTGGCGCGCGCCGCCGAGCTGGAATCCATGGTGCAGAACGAAGTGTCCGCGCTGGAGCGCGCCTATAGCGACAACGAAGCGCGCATCCGCGGACTGCTCGACGACCTCGCCCGCCAGCGCGACAACCTGGTCGGCCAGGCCGAGCAGGTGCGCGACGCCATCGCCGGTGTGCATCTCAATCTGAACCAGGACATCACCGGCATCAGCGATCTCGTCGCCTCGCAGGTGAACAACGCCGCGCAGCAGATCACCAGCAACCTCGCCGAAAAGGGCGAACACATCACGCTGGCGCTCGGCCGCGCCGGCGACGGCATGCTCGACGCGCTCGGCGAGCGCGGCGGCGATCTCCTGCAGCGCCTGGAGCGCGCCAGCATGGAGACCACCGCGTCGATCTCCGATGTTGCCGAACGGCTCACCAGTTCGATCCAGACGACGTCGGTGCAGGCGAGTTCTTCAATTGCGGAAGTCGCCGAACAGCTCAACAACTCCATGCAGTCGACGTCGGTCCAGACCACGGCATCGATTTCGGACGTTGCCGAGCGCCTGAGCAGCGTGATTGAAACCGCTTCGGTGACGACCACTGCCGCCATCGCGGAAGCCGCCGGACGCCTCAATCACACTGTCGACTCCGCGTCAGCGCAGCTGACCTCGAACCTGAACTTCAAGGCCGACCACATCGCCGAGGAATTCGACGTGCTGTCGTCGAACCTCGCAGAGATGATGCAGTTGCGCCTGGCCAACGTGACCAACGACTTCTCGCAGCGATCCAAGACCATCGTCGACATCATGTCGGAGCGCGCCGAGGAGATCACGGCCACCTTCATGGACAAGTCGGAACGCATCGGCAACGTGCTGATCGAGAAATCCGACCAGATCACGAGCGGCCTTTCCGATCACACCGATCGGCTGACCACCAACCTGACCGAACACTCGGAGCAACTCACCAGCACGCTGTCGGAGCGCACCGAGCAGATCACGTCCAACATCATCGACCGCTCGCAGCAGATCACCGAGGCGCTGATCGATCTCTCCAGCCGCGCGGCGGAGACCATTGCGACACGCGGCGACGAAGTGAATTCCACAATCAAGTCCACCGGCGACTCGCTGGTGGTGGACCTCACCCTGCGTGGCGAGGATTTCGCCAACAAGATCGGAACGACGTCGAAGCAGATACACGAGACCATCGAGAGCCGTCTGCAGTCCTTCGAGGAGACCTTCGCCCATAACGGCGCCCAGCTCGCCGAGAAGGTCGGCAATGAATCCGCCACCCTCGGCAGCCTGATCACGCGCCATCTCGGCGAATTCGACCGCACGGTGAAGACCTATGGCGGCGAGCTGGTCGAACGCATCGGTGAGCGCACCGACAAGATTACCAACGCGATGCAGGCGCATATCGACAATTTCGACGGCCGCCTCGGCACCAAGACCGACGACTTCGCAAATACGCTTCAGCAGCGGCTCGACCGCTTCGGCGAAGCGCTCGACGGCCGCACCCAGTCGCTGAACGAAGCGCTGGCCGGCCGCATCACCGATGTGGCGAAAACCGTGGCCGAAAGCGGCAAGGAGATCGTCTCCTCGATCAGCTCGCGCTCGGCGGAGATCACCACCGAACTCGAGGGCCGCCTCACCCGCTTCGAGGAATTGCTGCTCGGCCGCACGACCGACGTGGCGCAGGAGATCGAGAACCGTGGCAAGGCGGCGGCGGACGCGATCAGCGCCTCGACCGACCAGTTGCGTACCTCCTCGCAGGATCTGGAGCGCATGCTGGCGAGCACGACCGCCGCGGCGACAGAGTCGCTGAAATCGACAACCGCCGGCATGGCGACAACCGTGACGGAAGCCACGGCGAACGCGGCCGCCGCGCTCAGCGAGGCGTCCGACAATGCCGGCACCAGGCTCACCGAAGCGGCGGTCAATGCCGCAACGTCGATCACCACCACGACCTCCGATGTCAGCAACGTTCTGACCAGCGCCTCCGCCGGTATCAGCAACGCCCTGAAGCAGAATGCCAACGATGTTGAGCGCACGCTGCTGTCGGCCGCGGCCGAACTGACGCGGGTGTTCAACATCAACTCCTCGCCACTGCTCGAATCGCTGTCGGGCAAGGCGCAGGCCTTCTCCGCCGAGATCGACCGCGCGGCAGGCGAAGCCGTCAAGGCGATCGAAAGCAAGGGTTTCGACTTTACCCGCACCATGCTGGACAATTCCGGCGAACTGTCGCGTCTCATCAACGAGGCCGGCGAGAACGCCACGGGCCGGGTCAACGATACCTTCAACAACCTGCAGAACGCGGCCCAGGCCGCCATCGCCCAGTCGCAGCAAGCGGCCTCCGCCGCCGTCGCCGACATGATGGACGTGCACAACAAGCTGCGTTCGGAATCGGGCGGGCTCTTCGATCGCCTGCGCGAAGCCAATCTGCTGCTGCAGGAAGTGCTGAGCGGCGCGCACGAGAACATGAGCTCGCTGGAAAGTGCGCTCGGCACCCGTCTCACCGAGTTCTCTACCGTCGTCAGCGACCTCGCGGCGCGTACCGGCGCTGCGACCGACAGCGTGCATGTGCATCTCGACGCCTTCCGCAACGAGACCGCGCGCGTCCTGGAAAATCTCTCCGAGCTCGCGACGCAGTTCGATACGCACGGCCGCGTCCTGGTGGAAGCCGTCGATGTGATCGACAAGAGCAATCGCCGCGCCGAGGAGTCGGTCGGTGAACGCAAGGCCACGATCGAAAGCCTGGTCGCCACCCTCGACGTGAAAAGCGAGGACCTCGACCAGCGCCTCACCCGCTTCGCCTCCCTGCTCGATGAGTCGATGGAGGGCGCCACGT
>JAESGM010000689.1_pt1 | contig 17747 bp, 20 predicted proteins | sample 9269721 | NCBI WGS metagenome assembly JAESGM01 (sample SAMN15720920, study PRJNA650825) | algae metagenome | isolation source: Komarekiella atlantica HA4396-MV6 and co-occurring heterotrophs from... | place: USA: Theobald House, Kauai, HI | collected 2009-07-29 | reverse complement strand
TCGAACAGCGGCTTGCCGCATCGTAGCTTTCTCCGCCCGTCGGAAGCGGTCCCGCGCCGACTTCCTCCAAATGCTGCTCTCAGCCTCGCAACGCTCGCCCAATTGCTGCGGGTTATGGGAACGACTGCGATGCTGACAGTAGTCAATTGGCTTCTCTATCCCGGCGGCACCGATGGGTAGAGTACGAGAATGGCTGCGACGATAACGAGGGCCGTGACGAGCGGCAGATGCCAAACCGGGCGGCCGCCTCTGGTCGTTGCACCGGTGCGAGGCTGTTCGGTCATGCACGCACCAGCAGCTTTGTCGTGGCTTGCGCGCCGTCTTGTGGGCCTCGCACGGCGGGATCCCGCCCACATCCGAGCGCAATCTCGCGAAGCGTATCTGCATCACGTTCGCCGCGAGTGACGGCCTGCATTACGCTCAGCGCCAGCAGATCGCGGGCGGCGTGCTCGGCGGCGAGGGACGCGTAGGGAACAGAAGTCTTCAGCTCCCACCACGCGTCGTAGCAGACGCGACTCATGAGCAAGACGGATTCCGGGTCGAAGTTGCGTGGTAATGGCATATGCTGCCTCCGCGAGAGCCAAACAGGCGGGAGCACACGCATCTCTCTGCCACCGGCGCCTGCTCAAGTCGCGTGCCGGTGATGCGGCCACGGTACACTCACCTAGCCGGAATAGCGAATCTCACCGACCTGCGAAAATCGTCACCTGTCGCCGTTCGGCGTTTCCTTATTTGGCTGCGTCCATTTTGGTGCGATAGCGGCGCTCCAACCAAGTCGCCGGCAACGTGAAGCAAGGCGTCGCCAAGGCGATCGGCTCCGACGAGTTCCAGGTCAAAGGCGCCCTGCAGGAGTTAAGAGGCAAGGCGCAGGTCGCCGTCGGCGACGCGAAGGAAATGGTCAAGCAAGGCGCAAACTCAGCCGCGGAAGAGATCAATCGCAAGCTCTAAGCTCGTTCCCGAAAGACGCTGGGCCGGTTCAACAGAACCGGCTTTTTTGTGCGCGCGAGGATCTGGAGGAGATACGACGAGCGCTCTCAGGCTCCCCGGCCATCACTCCTGGCGCGACGCTCAATTTTCGAGGCAAGGCAACCAAGACCGCGGTCGGGGACTCGCGACGCGTGGGCCCGACGTACGCAAATCTTTACGACGCGCACTTGTGGCGCCGCCTTTCCCCATCCATATACCATCCAGGTGGATGGTGAAGTGGATGATCCTCATGGCACCAAAAAGCAATATCCGGGAGTTGCATCCGCGAGGAGCAGAGTCGGAAAAGATCACGATCAATCTTGGTTATGTCGACCTCGGGCAGGTCGATCTACTAGTGTCGGAAGGGTTCTATTCGAACCGCACCGACTTGATCCGCACTGCGGTGCGCAACCTTCTCGACCGCCATGCCGACGCCGTTAAGAGCACGGTGACGCGCAATTCGCTGGATCTCGGCATGCGTCACTTGACGCGCGCTGACCTGGAGGCGGCGCGCTCGCGCGGCGAGGTACTCAATATTCGCGTATTGGGACTGCTTACGATAGCCAACGACGTCACCCCGCAGCTTGCCCGCAGGACCATCGGCTCACTGACTGTACTAGGTGCCTTGCATGCCAGCGCCGAGGTCAAAGCCGCGCTCGCCGACCGCATGACCTAGGCCTCGGACAGCACCTACACCGCAGCGGCAACAGGATTGGAACTCAGCATGAAGCTCTTCGACAGCGCCCGTATGCTTGAGGCGACGCGTCTCACGCGGGCTGGCCGGCTCGACGAGGCGATGACGCTACTCCAAGGCGCGCTTGCCGAGACCACGACCGCCGCAACGGATGCACCCATCCCGCTGCGCGCAGAAAATGTGTCAGAGAGACCGGCAGATCGCGGTCTCGGCAAGCGCACCTTGCGGCACCCTTTGCCTGACGCACCGCTTCGCATGCCAGCCGATTGGAGCGCGAGACTTCCCGGCGCAAGTCGCCCCATTCAACCGGCGGATATCGCACCAACTGCGGGAAGCTATGTGAATGGCACATTCTCCGATTCCGGTGGCAGCCGAGGCTACAAGCTGTATATCCCGAGCGTGCACGAGACGCCTTGCCCGCTCATCGTAATGCTGCACGGATGCCAGCAATCGGCCGATGACTTTGCCGCCGGCACCCGCATGAACTTTGCCGCAGAATCGTGCAGGTGCTTCGTCGTCTATCCCGAGCAGCCTCAGGCTGCGAATGCCTCCAAGTGTTGGAATTGGTTTCGACCCGGCGACCAGGCACGCGGTAGAGGGGAGCCAGCGCTGATCGCGGGCATCGTGCGTCAGGTAATCGCCGCATACGCGATCGACCCGGAGCGGATTTACGTCGCGGGCCTTTCCGCGGGCGGGGCAGCAGCAGCCATAATGGGAGAAGCCTATCCCGACCTCTTCGCGGCAGTGGGCGTACATTCCGGACTGGCGTGTGGCTCGGCGTATGATCTTCCCTCGGCGTTCGCGGCAATGCGCGGCCAAGTAGCCGAGAAGACGCGACGCGGCGCGAAGGCGATACCGACGATCGTCTTTCATGGCGATCGCGATGCCACAGTCCATCCCTGCAACGGTGCGAAGGTCATTGCGCGGGCGCGTGCAGATGCCGAGCTGGAGAAGACGACTGAGCGCGGCAGCGCGGTCTCAGGTGAGGCGTTTTCCTGCTACGTGCAGCGTGACGAAGAAGGTCGAAGCATTCTCGAGCTGTGGGAGTTGCATGGCGCCGGCCACGCGTGGTCAGGCGGGAGTTCCGCGGGTTCGTTCACCAATCCGGGCGGCCCCGACGCGACGGGAGAGATGCTACGCTTCTTCCTCAATAGCGGGGAAAGGTGCGTGGGCGAGCCGGTGACCAGGTCACGCTAGTGTGGTCGGGTGAGTGCGACCGGCAAGCGCTCCCTGGCAGCGTTCAACTATGGAGCGTGTAATCCGCCTGAGAATTGAGCACCGGACGTCCTACCGCTACCGCTTCCCGGTGAGCCTTGGCGTTCATCGGCTGATGCTTCGCCCACGCGAGAGCCGCGATTTGCGGCTGATATCCAGCGATGTGCGTGTCACGCCGGCGGCAACGCTAACCTGGGCCCATGACGTATTCGGCAATGCAATCGCAACTGCCGCACTCCAGGGCTGGTCGGATCATCTAGAAATTTTCAGCGTGTCAGAAATCGACCTGCGGGCAGCGGCATGGCCTGTCTACGATATTGCGGGCAACGCTATTACTCACCCGTTTCGCTATTCTGATGACGAATGGACAGACCTTGGGTCGCTCGCCGTTCCGCAATATTCAGATCCGGCGGCGCGGTTGCATAACTGGGCGCGCACATTTGTCCGCGGCGATGTGACAGACACGCTCGCTCTCCTAAAAGACTTGAGCATCGGCGTTTCGGCCTGGGTCCGCTATCAAAGCCGCGAGGACGAGGGCACACAGACCCCAACTGAGACACTGGATCGCGGCTGGGGGTCGTGTCGCGATTTTGCGGTTCTGTTTGCTGAGGCGGTGCGCAGCCTCGGCTTCGGCGCAAGGATTGTTTCCGGGTATCTCTACAATCCCGACAATGCGTTCGCAGGATCAGTCGATGGGGGATCAACGCACGCATGGGCCGAGGTCTACGTTCCTGGTGCGGGCTGGATTACCTTTGATCCAACGAACCAAAGCGTCGGCGGTGCCAACCTCATCCCCGTCGCAGTTGCGCGGAACATTCGGCAGGCAGTCCCGGTTGCCGGCAGCTTCCTTGGGATGACCGATGCTTTCCTGGGAATGTCGGTCTCGGTACGCGTCACGGGCAATGCCGGGTAGAGACCCCTTACCCAGCTGTAAGTTTTGCTCGCTTCCAACTCTGCGAATTCGGCCCGCGCCAGGAAGTTGAGGATCCGTTTGCTCGCTTTCGGCAGATTACCTGGGCGGCTTATGACGAAGCTACTGCAGCTGCCGATGTATCTCCTGGAGCAGGCTTCCCAACGCTTCCTGCGAGTACGGCTTCGCCACGAAGTGCGCTCCACTGGGCAGATCTTCATCGATTGGTGATCTGCGCCCCGAGCTCACAACGATGATAGTTGGCGGCCACCGCTTGCGAACATAATGAGATAACGCAAGCCCATCCATGCTCCCCGGCATCTGGATGTCCGTAAAGACCACTCTGATCTCAGCGTGAGCTTCGAGAACGGCGACGGCTTCGGCAGCATCTGCCGCTTCGAAGGTTGTATAGCCGGCTTCCTCGAGGGTCTGGGCCAAGTCAAATCGGACAACAGCTTCGTCGTCGACCACGAGCGCAGCGATTTGCTTTTTCACGGATTATCCTTTCGGCCACAACTCCCTATAGAGCTATTAGTTGCGTCAGCCTGCAACGACCCTATGTTTTCCAAGCACAGGAGGCGTCTCGACAGGTATGGCTAATTATAACGTTGACGGGTCAATTCGTTCGGCCAGCCGTCTAGCGGCTCTGAAGCGAACCGCGCTGCTCGATACGCCTTCCGAGCCATTCTTCGACCGTGTTACCGGGCTTGCAGCTCGACTGCTCAACACGAACACAGCGCTCTTGAGCCTGGTAGATGGCGATAGGCAGTTCTTCAAAAGCGAGTGCGGTCTTCCATATCCGTACGCCCAAACGCGCCAGACGCCTCTTTCGCACTCATTCTGCAAGCACGTCGTGTCGACAAACGAGACCCTCGTTATTCGCGACTCACGCTCGAATCCCCTCGTGGAGCGGAATGCAGCCGTGACCGATCTCGGCGTGCTCGCCTATCTTGGAGAACCGGTGCGTAGCGGAGATGGCGAGGTTCTTGGGTCGCTGTGCGTAATCGCCAACGTGGTGCGGGATTGGTCTGCCGACGACATTGTCGTGATCGGCGAGTTGGCTCGCATCGTAGAGCACGAGATCCATGTTCGTGAACATGCGCGCGTAGTCGGTGTCGTAGCTGAAGAAAACGCCCTCCTGGCGCAAGAATACCACCACAGGGTCAAAAACGCGCTTGCTGTGTCCGCAGCTCTGGTAAACCTCTCCGCTCGTGATGCCACCTCCATTCATGATCTGGTTCAGAAGACAAGCGGTCGACTGCTGGCGTTGGCAGGCGCACATGACTCTCTGATCACGATGAGTGATGACGTCGACCTGCAAGAGTTAGCGGCGCGTCTGCTTTTGCCTTACGTTCCGCTTAACGCGACTGCCGACGTATCGGGTCCGGCAGTAAAGTTGGCACATGCCCAAGTCACGCCGATTTGTCTGTTCCTTCACGAGTTGGCGACCAACTCGGCGAAGTACGGTGCCTTCGCTCGAAACGGTAAGGCGGAAGTACGGTGGACCAACGAGGATGGAGGCGTCCATCTGCATTGGAACGAACTGCTTCCACAAAAGTCACAACCTTCGCCAGCGGGCTTCGGAAGCAAGTTGCTCGAAGTGGCAGCGCGGCAGCTGAAAGGTCGGATGAGTTCCACGTGGACCGACGACGGGCTGCTGGTCACCTTGGAATTTCAAACCGTGCGACAGTGCGGCTAAGCTATCGTCACTGCAACTCGCAAGCTAAAGACTTTCAAACGGGACCCCAATCGGAGGCCGGTTTTGGTTCGCCCGATACGGACGATGTAGCAGCTAACTCTCGCGCCCAGCCCTGCGGAGCGCGGCTGGACGCGGAATACGCCGACCTCAGGCGATGTACCGGAAGGCTCACGTCGGATGTTGAATGCAGAGCATCCTGAAGAGGAGCGGCCGAAGTTGCGGTGCATCAATCGGCAGCGACGTCTGCAAACTCGGCGAAGCCGAAGATCAGCGGTGGAGCAACGCCCACTATCCGCCTCCAAACAGACGGTCAGCTCTGTGCGCTGCATTTTGCGGCCATGCGCCTTTCGCGCCCCGACTCGCTAATGCTGGTGGAAGTCGGAGCTACGCTCGGATACCGACAGCAGGGAATTCAGCAGGAGGAGCGTCGAATACGAGTTTCACGCGAAAACATGGATGCGCCTGTTCCAGAGCCTAGTTTCTCTTCGCAACGGCAACTGCGCTGGCTATTACAAGCGCCACATCACTTACTCCGTAGCTTGGATCGGGGCTTCGACTGCTTCAGTAGCCGAGGCGGTACAAACCATTCGCTAGCTTACTTTGCGCGCAATCGTCAGGCCATCGCCGATGGGGAGCAGCACCATTTCGACACGCGCATCGCCGTGAACGAAGAGATTGAAGGCGCGTATCGCTTCCGTCTCGGGATCGTTATGCATCGGGTCGCACACGGCCCCGCTCCAGAGCGTATTGTCGACCAGCACCAAGCCTCCAACACGAACCAGGTCGAGACACCGCTCGTAGTAAGCGCGAATATTTTCCTTGTCGGCATCGATAAATGCCATGTCGAACAGCGGCTCCCCCGGCGTGGTGGCAAGCGCATCCAGCGTCGCAACCGCCGGTCCAATACGAAGATCCATCCGCTCCGCGACACCGGCCCTCGTCCAGTGGGTGCGTGCGATGTCGGCGACCACCGGGTCGAGCTCACAAGCGATGATCTCTCCATCGCGCGGCATGGCTAAAGCAACTGCAAGAGCGCTGTAGCCTGTGTAGGTGCCGATCTCGAGATACCGGCGCACCCCGATCATTCGGACCAGCATGGCCATCAGCTGTCCCTGCTCGGGAGCCAACAACATTCCGGCTCCCGGCAGTCGCGCGCTCTCCTCGCGGACAAGCCTGAGCTGCTCGGGCTCGCGCATCCCGATCTCAGTCACATATCTCTGAAGTGACTCACTTAGCCCGAGTGTGCGTGGAGATATGAGGAACGCCTCCTGGTATTAGAGCGATCGATATGCAGATCGGGTGGATGCGGTCGGCGACAGGGATCGCCGCCGACCGTTCGCAAGTTCGATCTACCGTGTTCGCATCCCAAGCGAAAGAGCGCGCTCTTCAGCGAGGACTCAGAACTTCGTCTTGGCGGACAGCACGAACGAGCGCCCAGGTTCGTAGAGCGGCAGAACGGTCGCATAGTCCTGTCCGTAAGTCGCGCGGCTCACATAGTTCTCATCAAAGATGTTCTTTGCGTCAAGTCTGAGCGTCAAGTTTGACATGGCAGGCGGAACATACTGGACGAAGAGGTTGGCAACCTCATAGCCGGGGATGGCCCGCTTGGGATCGGCCGGATCGACGTCGTTTTCCAGCGGATCGTCGTTTTTGAAAGCGATCTCGATATCGCCGCCGACCGTGAAACCGGTACCGACGAACTCGTGGGCGAATGCGATCGATATGATGTCCCCGATCGGCGTTCCGATGTAGTTGCCGTAATAGGAATCGATGGCCACGCCGTCGAGTGTGACATCCACACTCGCATACCTGATGCTGGCAAAACTGCTACGCCAACTGTAGCGCGCACCGAGCTCGAAGCCCTTCGATTCCAGATCGAACGCCTGCAGCGGGTTGGCGAACGAGGCATTGCGTGCGTTGTCGATCTCGGTTTGATAGATTCTTGCATCCAGCCTCACGTCTCCAAACGTGGCGACGAGGCCGGTCGTGTAGTTGTCTGCCGTAACGGGCCGCGGCCCGCTTCCATAGTTCCAGGCCGGGTTCGCGATGTAATTCTCAGCGAAGGGGATGCCGCCCCACACGTGCGAGTATCCCGCCGTCGCCATTAGCCAGTCGGTCAGGTCATACTCGCCTGAGACGTTGCCGCTCAGCCCGGATTCCTGGAACTTGGATCCGTCCGTGCCTTCGAACCAGATATTGTCGCCCCGCGCACCGAACGACAGCCGTGTCCGCGACCACGGCTTCACGCGGGCCTGAGCGTACACACCGACGTTGGTTGCGCTCTCAGCGGCGAAGTAGCCGGGCTCCGCGTACGTTGCCTCGTCATCGAAGAAATCGATGCCGGCGATGACATTTCCGGTGGCGAACGAAAACTTGTTCTCGAACTTGCCGTTGAAGCTGTCGGTCTCTCCCACGCTGCCCCACGGCTCCGGCACCGCCAGCTCGGTGACGCTGTAGGCGACGACGACCTTGGGATCCCACCAGCCGCGCGGCTTCGTGTCGGTGAAGGTGAATACCGTATTGCGGCGCTCCAGATCGTACAGGCGATCGGGCCTTGGTCCGCCGACCTGACCGATGTTGGCGCGAAACGGCCTCAGTCCGTCGTCGGTGATGTACTCGTGGCTGACCTCCAGGCGTTCGCCTGAATCGGACTGCCAAGCCATCTTGCCCAAGCCGCTAAGGAGCTTCGGCGCGGTGCCGCTGACCTCGGTGCCGTCACCGGATTCGAAATTGTCACCGTCGGCGTAATTCACGTAGCCGAGGTACTCGAATGCGCCGACGATCCCGTAAGCCGAAGCCCCGGTGCGGAAGATGTCGCCGTTGGTCTCATACGATGCTGATGCGAAGCCGCCCTGCGACTGACCCGGCTCCAGCAGATCGCGCGCGTCCTTGGTCTCGAACATGATCGATCCGGCAAGCGCGCCAGGACCGGCATCGGCCGGCGCCACGCCGGCGTCGACGCGCACGGCTTTCAACAGGGCCGGGTCGATGAGGTTGGTGCCACTGTGGTGGAACACCTTGTTGTTCTGGCGCGAACCATCCACGGTTACTGCGAGGTTGGTCTCCTCGATGCCATTGACGTAGATCTTCTGCGAAGTCGGAATGGGGCTGCTGACCTGGACACCAGGCACATCTCTGAAAACATCCTGCAGATCGGACGGGTTGAGCCGCGCGAGATCCTGCGAAGTGATGTCTGTCGAATTCGTGCCGATGCTAGGCTCCGCCGAGACAGTCGTTGCAGTCTGCTCGGGCGAGGGCTGGGGCTCGACGGCGGCGGCGGCCGGAGCGGCGGCGGGAGCAGGTTTATTCGAGGCCTTTTGCTTTTTCTTCGTTTTCGGCTGCTTGGCGGACACCTCGAGCGGCGGCAACTGAGTGGACTCTTCCTGTGACTGCGCCCGTGCACCCGGCGCGGACATCGCGGTCGCGCCAAGAACGGCGCACACAGCTACGCTACTTACAAAACTACGCATTACACACTCCAAGTACGACAGACTTGGTGAAGCCGCTGCACATGCGGCGGCGGCTTCACTTAGAAGCGGGCTGGCTGCCTAAGCGTGTGAGCGCCGGCTAGCTGGCTGCTGCCAAACTTGGTTTCCTGACTGTAGTAGTAAATAATTTGTTGGACCGGTGAGGAGAAACGTCCGGTGCGATGCAGAATTGACACGCATCACTGTTTGTAGACCGACCGGCGCAGCTCTCCCAATTTCTCCAGGGCCGACATCGTCTTTGGCGGGTCGGCCGCGACCATCCCCATGATGATGGCTTCCAGGCAGACGAGGGTCGCGCCATGCATCATGACACGACCCGCCTGATTGCATGTCACATGAACGACGACGCTGGCATGGCGTGTCAGCGCCCGCTCATCGCAGTTGGTAACCAAAACGATCGGCACCTTGAGCCGCCGCGCCTCCGCGATCGTGGAGGTCGCCTCTTTGTGCGGACCGCCAAAGGCCAGCATCAAGACGGCGCTACAGTTACGCATCTCGAGCAGCTGCTCGGGAAGCGGAGCGGTGTAGCCGTCGAACGTTGTCGTCGGACGCCCGATCTGATTGAGGCACAATGCCAGATAGCGGCCCAGAAACGCCGCCGCGCCTCCACCGAAAACGCCTACGCGGTTCGCCGAGGCGAGGCATTCGATTGCCGCGGCAATGCTTGTTTGCGTTTCCAGGTGCTCGAGAGCGTTGAACGCCGCGAGATGATCCGAAAAGACCTGATCGACGGCGGTCGCCGAGCGCCCATTCAACGAGGCGAATGTCCTCGCAATCGAATCGACGGGCGTGTGCCCGGCGCCGGACGCTGACGCCAACACGTGCTTGAGCTCACGCAATCCGTCGAAACCTATCGCCTGCACGGCGCGGATGACCGTCGCATCCGAGGTTCCTATTTCAGCGGCCAGCTCCATGGCCGATTTGGTCATTGTCTCGTGTCTATGGGTGTCGATGAACTCGACGACACGCTGCAGCGCCGGAGACAGATTGCGCGCACGCGCGCGCAGACGGTCGCTCAACCTATCGTGAGGCTTGGCTCCAACTGACATACCCCCGCCCGCACTCGCCTGACGCTTTATTGTTGACAACTGCGGTAATGTTTATATGGAATTATACTGCGCATCAAGCTCTTGCGCTCCAGGACGCTCTAGGCATCTGACGCGGCCCTTGAGAGTTAGCCGAGGTTGGTCACAGTCAACCTCCAGCTGCCGCGGCCTCGTCTCTCCAGACGACCGCGAGTTCCTCCTGCCAGGCGAAACGAGCCAAGTGACTGGCCACGACGTCCATAACCGTGCGCAGGTCGGCGTCGTTCGATGCTTCACAGCGCAGGGTAAGCCGATTGCCCGCAGCGTGCATGACGCACGATCCCGGCTGAAACTCTACCTTGCCGCGCGCATCGTCGTACTCAGCCGAAACCTTGTGCGAGAAGTGCTTGCAAAGCTGCACCAGGTAGCGGCTGGCGCGATCCGATCTAACGTGAGCTTCGGCAACGGGCATCGTGCCTCCAGGGCTGCGAGTTACGTCAGCGGTGATAAACAAGAAGACGGACGCACGTCTTCGGCGAACGGCAAAACCGGCACTACTACATTGGCGATCGGCGATTCTGCCACAACCTTGACTCCGCACGTCAAGTTTATAACTTCCCGACCCGCTAGCCGTCCGGCCCACGTGCCGATAGCGCATCGGCACCTTCTGCCTGTTCGAGGGAAACGCGTGCTTCACCGAAACGACGCCGTAGTAAGCAGCGGACCCTGTGCAGCAATCTTATTCGCGGCCGCGGCCTTTTTCTTCTGCGCTGCACCTGCGACGCCGTCGAATGCCGAGCCGATCACTGTCGAACATGCGCAGGGTGAAACGGTCCTCGCGGAGAGACCCACGAAGGTTTTCACGCTGGACCTCGCCAGCCTCGAAACGCTGGATGCCATCGGTGTTGAAATTGCCGGTGTAGTCGGCAGCCATATCCCCGCGCATCTCTCGAAGTACAAAGACGACAAGTACCTCAAAATCGGCTCCCTCTTCGAACCGGACTACGAGACGATCAACGCCGCGCAACCGGATCTGATCATCGTCGCGGCACGCTCGTCGCCGAAGTACAGGGAATTGTCGCGCATCGCGCCGACGATCGACCTTACTACGGACGACAGCGCCTTCCTTGCCAGCTCCTATCGCAACGCCAGGACGCTCGGAAAGATCTTCGGCAAAGAAACCGAGGTCGAAGCCCGGATCGGCGAGGTCGAGGCGGCAGCACAAGCGGCGCGCGAGAGCGCGAGCGATGCCGGACGCGGCCTGATCCTTCTCACCACCGGCGGCCGCCTCAGCGCCTATGGGCCCCGATCCCGGTTCGGCGCTTTGCACACCGACTTCGGCGTTACCCCGGCAGTGGCGACGCTCGATACCGCTATACACGGCCAGGGCGTATCGTTCGAGATGATCGTCGACACCAACCCCGATTGGTTGTTCGTCGTCGACCGCGATGCGGCCATCGGCCAGAGCGGTCAGCCTGCTGCGCAACTATTGGCCAACGCGCTTGTTGCGCGGACGACCGCTTGGCAGAAGCAGCAGATCGTCTATCTCGACTCGACACGCTGGTACCTGGTGGGCGGCGGACTGGTCTCGCTTCGCGAAAACGCTCGCCAGATCGCCGACGCACTCGGCACAAAGTCTCCATGAACAGTTCGCGCGACCATCTGCTGCCGTATTTGCTTCTCGCCGTCTTCCTTCTCTTCGGCCTTGCCTGCTGGAGCACCATGGTCGGCGCGACTGACCTGTCACTCGGCGGCCTGTGGGAATCGGGTTGGAACGACGAGCAACTCCACATTCTCGTGGAAAGCCGCCTGCCGCGCACGCTTGCGCTCATGCTTGCGGGCGCCGCCATTGCCGGTTCGGGGTGCATCCTTCAGATGCTCGTCCGCAACCGCTTCGCCGAGCCATCGACGGTGGGAACCGCCGATGCGGCCAAGCTCGGCTTTCTTATTGTCCTCCTGCTGTATCCGGACGCATCCGTTCCCTACCGGCTTGTCATCGCGGCTACGTTCGCATTCGTGATGACGGCATTCTTCATGCGCGTGATGCGCAATGTCCCGCTCAAATCGCCACTGATCGTCCCTTTGGTCGGCATTCTTTTAGGTGGCGTCATCAATGCGGTCGCGAGCTTTCTGGCGTATCGCTACGACCTCATGCAGTCGCTCGCATCGTGGAGCAACGGCGATTTCTCGATGATCTTGCGCGGACGCTATGAGTTGCTGTGGCTCTCGCTGGCCATGACGTTGCTTGCTTACGTCTACGCCGACCGCTTCACCGTCGCCGGATTAGGCGAGAGCGTCGCGACCAGCCTGGGCCTCGGGTATCGCGGCGTACTCACACTCGGCCTGTTGATCGCGTCCACCACAACGGCAGTCGTGATCGTCACCGTAGGTATGATTCCGTTTCTGGGACTGGTCGTGCCAAATCTGGTGAGCTTGGCCGTGGGCGACAACGTGCGCCGGGCCTTGCCCTGGGTCGCGGTGGTCGGTGCCGGGCTCGTGCTTGCTTGCGACATCGCCGGCCGTATCGTGAACGCTCCCTACGAGATCCCCGTCGGAACCACCTTCGGGGTAATCGCGAGCGCACTCTTTCTCTATCTGCTGCTGCGCAAGAATGCTCGCCTCGTCTAGACAGTACAGCCAGCGTTCGCTGGTCATCCTCATCGCACTAGGCACGCTGGTCCTTGCCGTGGCGATCGCCTTCATGGTGATCGGCGCGAAAGGCCCGTGGAGCTTTGTGCTGCCATTCCGCGGCACGAAGCTGGCTGCATTGATGCTGGTCGCTTACGCGATATCGGTCTCGACCATCCTGTTCCAGACGATAACAACCAACCGTATTCTCACGCCGTCCATCATGGGGCTCGATGCTCTCTACGTCCTCATTCAGACGAGCCTGATGTTTGTGCTTGGCAGTACCGCCGTGTCCGCACTGCCCTCGCCCGCCGTGTTTCTTGCCCAAGCCGCGGCAATGATCGCATTCTCCGCGGCGCTATACGTCTGGCTGTTCTCAGGACGCACGCAAAGCCTGCATCTCGTCGTGCTCGTCGGCCTGGTGCTCGGAGTCCTGTTTCACTCCCTGTCGAGCCTCCTGCATCGCATTATGGCGCCGAACGAGTTCGTCGTTCTGCAGGACAGGCTCTTCGCCAATTTCAACACCGTCGACACCAGCGTGCTTGCTATCTCCGCCCTGGTTGTATTTGCCGTATCGCTCTATGGCGCGCTCAATCTACGCACATTCGACGTGCTTCACCTTGGATCCGAAATGGCAATCGCCCTCGGCGTCGATTACCGGCGCGTCGTATTTCAAGTACTGATCATCGTCGCCACTCTTGTGTCGGTTTCCACCGCCTTGGTGGGGCCGACGATGTTCCTCGGGTTGCTGATCGCAAGCATCGCCTATCGCGTTTCGGACAGCGAGAAGCACGTGATCCTCCTCCCCTTGGCCGCGCTGATCGGCATGCTTCTTCTCATTGGCGGCCAACTCGTGCTGGAAAGGCTCTTCGCCTCAGGCACCGCGCTCAGCATCGTCATCGAATTTGCCGGCGGCATCGCCTTCATTCTGATGGTGCTCCGGAGCACACCACGATGATTGTCGTACGCAACCTCACCAAGGCGTATGGAGAACATCGGGTCGTCCGCGACGTCTCCTTTGAAATTCCGCGCGGCGGCGTGACCTCCATCATCGGTCCCAACGGTGCGGGAAAGTCGACACTCCTAAGCCTCGTCAGCCGGCTGCTCCCAGCGACGGGCGGATCCGTGCATGTCGATGATCTCGATATTGCCCGCGCACCAAGCGACATCCTCGCCAGGCGATTGGCCATCCTGCGGCAGGAGAATGTCATCACTGCACGCCTCACCGTTCGCGAACTGGTCGAATTCGGTCGCTTTCCACACTCCAGGGGCCGCCTCACGGCCGAGGACAGGCAGCGCGCGCAGGACGCCATTGATTATCTCGACCTACGGGAGCTGAGCGATCGCTTCATCGATGAAATGTCGGGCGGCCAGAGACAGCGTGCCTTCGTAGCCATGGTTCTCTGTCAGGATGCGGACTACGTGCTCATGGACGAGCCGCTGAACAGCCTCGACATGAAACACGCTGCTGCAATGATGCGGCTCATTCGCAAGATTTCCGACGAACGCGGCAAGACGTTCGTGGTCGTGCTTCACGACATCAACTTCGCCTCGAACTATTCCGATCGGATCATGGCGATGCGCGATGGAGAGCTCATCAGGCAAGGAACGCCGTCGGAGATCATGCAAAGCAGGGTGCTCCGCGAGATCTTCGATATCGACGTTCCCATTCACGAAATCGATGGGCGCAGAGTGGCCATGTACTATGGATATCGGCGCGGCCATCGCACGCGCGAATGAACTCAATCGACATCTCGACAGCTGGCGTTCCAGCATCGGCTGCGTTCGGGCGCTTGATCTCCAGCCTGGCTTCGGAACGCTTGAGTGGCTCTTCGAGCGCTACAAGCAGCCCGACCTCTCGCTTGGCAGAAAGTCTCCGAGCGCTCACGACCCGACTATATCCGGGCATTCAAACGGATCTGCGACCTGCCGCGCAAGTCCGGTGGTGACCTCGGCGCAGCGCCCGTGAAGGCCTTAGACGCCCGCGCAGCAGACAAGATCTACCAGCGCCTGAGGGAGGGACCGCGCGGCGCACGCCTGCGGCAAGCTGCATTGTGCATCGTCGTCGCTGCCCGCGCCTGGGATGTCGTCGCGCGGCTCTATCCGAAGGACGTTCCCTTGCTGAACCCGTTCCGAGGAGTCGAGCTCACGCATGGCAAGGGGAAACGACCAGCGGCAACGCGCGAGGATGCCTATGCACTGCACCGCGCCCTCATCGCTGCCGGTGAACCTCACCTCGCGGTCGCACCTCTTGTTTGCTTCGAATGGTTGCAGAGACCGGAGAACGTCATTGCCGGGCACCTCACTTGGCTCGACTACAGGCCCGCCAGCAAGCCGAACTCCGCCCGCATCGAAGTGCACAGACGCCCAACGCCTGACCGCAGCACGTAAGCGGAGAGCGTGGGTTCAGGAACAAAAAACGATCGAGAGTCGCAATGACGGGCCGTCCGCGAGTCCAATGGAACATTTGTTCCAGACTAACCCATTGAAAGTAATGGTGGGTGATGAAGGATTCGAACCTTCGACCCGCTGATTAAGAGTCAGCTGCTCTACCAACTGAGCTAATCACCCGAAGCCGTTCCGGCTGCACCACACGCCCCGTTGCAGAGGTGGCGGGTACCCAATGACGGCAAAAGGGCCCGCACGCGAGCCCTCGTCGCAGAAGCCTCTAGCATCATGAGACGGCCCTGTCCAGCCACTCGGGAAAATGGCCGGCTGATCCCGCCCCTAGGGACCTTTGCGGCTCGAGTCCGCGGCTGACGGAGGGCGAATTTTCCGGCGCTGCGGCACGGGTGCCCTAGGCGGAGGCAGACACTCTGCTGCATAAAGATGAAAGCGAATCTGTAGCGTCCGCGCCATGGTGGCCTGGGGAGACCTGAACTCCTCCTCTCTGCGCGGGGCAGAATGGAAGAACGTCGAAAACATCCGCGCCGCCGTGTCCTCAAGGAGGGCAAGATCGTCTTTGCCGACGGCCTGCGCGTGCTCGATTGCACCATCCGCGACCTCTCCGAGACCGGCGCCAAACTGCTCATCTCCAACACCGTCGGCCTGCCGGACCATTTTCTGCTGTACGAGAAATCGGCGGGGTTGCTCTATCCGGCGTCCATCGCCTGGCGGCAGCCCAACTCGGTAGGGGTGGAATTCAGCGGGCCGGCGAGTTCCATCCACGACCCCGCCAACAAGCGCTTCGGGCGCCTGAAATTTCTCTGAATCACCAGCGCATCAGCAGGTGCTCGTATTCGTCGAGGCCGGCCAGCACTGCTGCCGAACCCTGCACCACGCAATGCATCGGGTTCGACTGCACCTTGAACTTGACGCCAACACGACGCGTCAGCGCCTGGTCGAGCTTGTCGAGCAATGCACCGCCGCCGGTCAGATTGATGCCGCGGCGCGCGATATCGCTGAGGACGTCAGGCGGCAGCTCCTCGAGGGCACGCTGCGCAAAATCGGCAATCGCGTCGATCGGCTCCGACAGCGCTTCTGCCACGTCGCGCGAGCGCAGAACAACGCTCTTCGCGGTGCCCTGGCGCAAATCGCGACCGCGAATATGCACCTCCGCGCCGCGACCGTTCGAGGTCGCCAGCGCCGTGCCGACCTCGACCTTGATGCGTTCGGCGTTGACCTCGCCGATCAGCAGCTGATGCTTGCGCCGCACATAGCGAATGATGGCATCATCCATGGCATTGCCGGCGCAGCGCAGCGTACGCGCCGACACGATCGATCCGCCCGATAGCACGGCGATGTCGGTCGAGCCGCCGCCGATGTCGACCACCATGGCCCCGCCGCTTTCTTCGATCGGCAGCCCTGCTCCCACCGACGCCGCCACCGGCTCGGCGATCAGGTAGACCTTGCGCGCACCGAGTGAAGCGGCGGTCTCATATACGGCACGCTGCTCGACCGGCGTTGCCTGCGCCGGCACACAAATCAGAATGCGCGGCCGGCGAAACCCGAGCATGGTCTTGGCGCGCTTGATGAACTGGCGCAGCATCTCCTCGGTGGCAACGAAATCGGCGATCACCCCATCGCGCAGTGGCCGCACCAGCTCCAGGTTTTCCGGCGCACGGCCGATCATCAGCTTGGCTTTGCGGCCGACCGCGAGGATCTCGCGCGCGCCGCGCAGGTTGCGCACGGCGACTGCAGAGGGCTCGTCGATGATAATGCCGCGACCGACCACGTGTACCAGCGTGTTCGCTGTACCGAGATCGATCGCAATGTCGTCGGAAAATGCCCTTGCCACGCCCAACATGACTGTCGCACCGCACCGGCCCGCGGTCCGCCTCGCTCTGTCGCCCGCCGAAGCTTATCGCGTCTTGTGCGATACCGCTAATCAAAGGGGCGCTCCCGCCGTGTTGCAGGAGCGCCGGATCGGCAGGCGGACTACAGCAGCTGCTGAACGCGGGTCGTCTTCTGGCGCTTCACCATCAGCTTGTTGAGCGCCGAGACGTAAGCGCGCGCCGAAGCCACCATGGTGTCCGTATCGGCGCCGCGCCCGGTGACCATGCGGCCGCCCTCCTCCAGGCGCACCGACACCTCGGCCTGGGCGTCCGTGCCCTCGGTGACGGCATGCACCTGATAGAGGTCGAGCTTGGCGTCGTGCGGCACCAGCACCTTGATGGCATTGAATGTTGCATCGACCGGTCCGTTGCCGGTGGCCTGCACGGTGTGTTGCACGCCGTCGATGTCGAGCGTCAGCGTGGCCGATTGCGGTCCCATGTTGCCGGCGATGACGGTGAGCGAGACGACCTTCATGCGGTCGTGCTGATGGGCGATGCCCTCGTCGACCAGCGCCTCGATGTCCTCGTCATAGACATGCTTCTTGCGGTCGGCGAGGTTCTTGAAGCGCAGGAACGCATCCTCGAGCGCATTCTCGCCCAGCTCGTAGCCAAGCTCCTTCAGCTTGGAGCGGAAGGCGTTGCGGCCGGAGTGCTTGCCCATGACCAGCGACGTCTTGCCGACACCGACCGATTCCGGCGTCATGATCTCGTAGGTCTGCTGGTACTTGAGGATGCCGTCCTGGTGGATGCCGCTTTCGTGGGCGAAGGCGTTCCTGCCGACGATGGCCTTGTTGTACTGCACCGGGAAATTGGTAACGGCGGAAACCAGCCGCGATGCGCGTGACAGC
>JAESGM010000688.1_pt1 | contig 17759 bp, 16 predicted proteins | sample 9269721 | NCBI WGS metagenome assembly JAESGM01 (sample SAMN15720920, study PRJNA650825) | algae metagenome | isolation source: Komarekiella atlantica HA4396-MV6 and co-occurring heterotrophs from... | place: USA: Theobald House, Kauai, HI | collected 2009-07-29 | reverse complement strand
GCCAACGCCGCGCGCGGGCGCAACGTTCCGGCGCCTGCTGCTTTTTCCGGCATGCGATGCAGGCGCGGCTTCGCAGGCGTTTTCGTTAATTCGTCATCACACGCGGTTTTGACTTGCCCGCGCCTTTTTCAGAACGCGACGCTGTGCTCAGATGCATAAAAGGGCGTTATTGCAGAGTGTGACATCATGTATGCGCGTTTCCGCCTCGTTGCCGCCGCGATCGCCGCGGGCGGTATTTTTGTCAGCGGCGCTTTTGCGACAGCCCGCGCCGAACTCGTCATCGAGATCGACAAGACCAGCCAGCGCATGACGGTGAGCCGCGACGGCGCGCAGCTGCACGTGTGGCCGGTCTCCACCGGCCGCGCCGGGCACGACACGCCGTCCGGCAGCTACAAGCCGTTCCGCATGGAGGTCGACCATTATTCCGAGGAATGGGACAACGCGCCGATGCCGCATTCGGTGTTCTTCACCAAGCGCGGCCACGCCATTCACGGCAGCTATGACGTGAAGAAGCTCGGCAGCGCCGCCTCGGCCGGCTGCGTGCGGCTGGAGCCGAAGAACGCCGCGGCGTTATTCCAGATGGTGAAGGCGGAAGGGCTGCCCAACGTGAAGGTGGCGATCACCGGCCAGGTGCCGGCGCGCGCGCCGAACGATCTCATCGCCCGTGGCGCGCCGCAGAACATCACGCCCTATCAGGGACAGGAGCCGGGACAGCAATATATCTACCGCGACCGCGACAGCCGCTATCCCGATCCTTATGCGGGACAACGGCCCTATGACCCGCGCTACGCGCAGCAGCCGGGATACGCGCAACAGGGTTATGCGCAGCAGGGATATGCGCAGCCGCGCTATTACTACGACCAGTATGGCCGCCTGCGTTACGTGCAGCCGCAGCCGGCGCCTCCGCCGCCGGTCTATTACCAGCGGCGCGGCTATGGCTATGGCTGGTAGGCCGATGTGAATTCCGCGCGGCGGCGCGACGGGACTTCGCCGCCGGCGCAGGAGTGAAGCGAGGAAGAGGAGAAAGACGAGAGAGGCGCGAACGCGCGCCGCGTGTCGTCCGTTTCAGTTGTCGTCCATTTCAGTTGTCGTTCGTTTCCGTCGGGGGGCTCACAGCCGCAGGAGGTGCTCATGCGCCACAGGACCCTGGACGAAGTCACGCAAGTCGCAACCGTCACAACGCTGAAGACACCGCTCACGCGCGACATGCGCCGCGAACGCCTGCGCCGCCTCGCCGCGCTGCTCGAGCGCCATGACGGCCCGATCCGCCTGCTCTCCCAGATCGAGTTCGTGCCGCTGCCGCAGCGCCGGCAATTGCGCTGCGATTTCTCCCCGCTCGCCCTCGCCTGCCAGGACGACGCGCTGCGCCGCGAAGGCCTCATCAGCGACCGGCTGGGAGATGCGGTGGAGTTTTTCGGACTGTCGGAGCGGCAGGCGCATCACCTGTTCTGCGACTGCCATTACGGCGCGGCAATCACCAGCCGCAGCGTGGCGCGGCGCGTGCGTGCCGTCGCCGAGCGCAAGAGCTTCGCGGAATGGTCGCAGGCGATCTGGGCGCGGCTTGTGCCAGCCGCCTGAGCGGTCGCTGCGCGTGATATCCGGCTAGCTGTCGGTGTTCGGACAACGGCAGGCGGGATCGCTGTGCTCGCCGTTCGGTCCGCAGCCGACCTCGCCTTCCGGATCGCGCTGGATGAACAGCCAGAGCTGTCCGGACGTGCCGGACTGCACGCGGATGCGCAGCGAGCGGCCGGGATCGGCGAAATCGCCGAACCAGCCGATCTCCAGATCGACCCTGCCAAGCTGGCGCGCCTCATCGAGGCGCCCGCGGAAATTGCTGCCGCCAAAGCAGCTGATCTTGAAGAAGTCCTGCCCGACCGGGGGCGCGCCCTTGTAGCCGGATTGCACGAGTTCGGTACGGTTATAGACAAGCACGGTGCCGAAGCGATCGATGGCAATCACGCCGAACGGCAGCGTGTCGATGACGTCGGCGGTCAGGCGATCCATCGCCGCCGCCAGATCCGTCATGTCGAAATCGATCTCCTCAGCGCTCATTGCGGCCTGCGCTGAAGGAACGGGCGACACACCCGGATATAATCTGCAGAGAAAGATTGGAGAATGGCCGCAGGGGCGTTGGATGAGTCACGTGGTCGAAGTCTTGGCGTTCTGCGCACCTGTGGATAGCGAATCCAGTTCCAAAAGTTCCAAAAGCACACTTACACAAGCGCTTGCACACTGTCTGCAACTTCTTTTCACGCAGATGTGCGTTGCGCCTCGCCTGCAACCACGAGATGAAAGCGCCCCTTATATTACCTCCGGCGGACATAATTCACATGCATGAAGGCGACTATCCCGGCCGGGTGCGCGGGGGCGCACTCGTATCCACGCACGACACGCTGTTGCGCGACCTCGACCGGCACATTCGCTCCCCTGTCCTCAAACGCATCTACCAGCGCTGGCGCGAAGCGCTGCTCAACCAGCCGGCCATGCCGTCGATCGATGCTTTCAGCTTCGACGAGGACGATCTCGCCGGTCACACCTTCATCGCTGCTGTGGAAGACGCGAGCTTCCGCCTTGTGTCGGTCGGCAATGCGCTGACAGAACGCTACGGACAGCCGCTCGCCGGAACCGAGATCGCGGACGACGCGGTCGAAATGTTCGGTTCGCTGAAGGCGAGCTACCGCGCCTGTGCCGAAAAGGAAGCGCCGATTTACGAATATGTGCGCTACGCGCTCGGCGACGACCGGCCGCTCCTGTTCGAGCGGCTGATCATGCCGTTCTTCGACGCCGGCAGCCGCGTGACCCATCTCGCCGGCGTGGTGCTGTTTACGGAACTGGGTCCGACGCACTAGAGTCTTTCACCGTTTCGTGGAAACGGTGAAAGACTCCAGGTAGACGCGTTTTCTTCACGCGAACCGGTACCCACTTCGCTCGAAAACGCTCTAGATAGGGATATGACACTCGACTTCGACCGCCCCGATCTCGCCCGCGTCATGGAAGATCTCACGCCGGACCAGATCGACGACCTGCCCTTCGGCGTGATCCTGGTCGACGCGGAAGGCCGCGTCGTCCTGCTCAGCCGCACGGAGGCGGAACTGTCCGGCTTCGGCAAGCGACCCGCGATCGGCAAGATATTCTTCAGCGACATCGCGCCCTGCATGGGCGTCGACGAATTCCAGGGCCGCATCCAGCGCGCCCGCGCGCACGGCCATCTCGACCTGGAATTCGGCTGGGTCGGCGATTTCTCGGATCGGAACCGCCAACTGAAAGTGCGCGTGCAATCGGCGCCGCATGGCGGGATCTGGGTCTTCATCAACCGGAATGTCAGTTAGCGGCGGCGCAACACATTTGTCACCCTGCCGCCTTGATTTCGTCCTCTCCTGACGGACGCCAGTCATTTCAGATCTGAGGAGTTTGTGCCGTGGGTATTCTCGACGTCATTCTCGGCCGTGACGAGAACGGCAATATTTCGAAAGCCAATCTGGCGCTGATCGCGCTGCTGCTGTGGAAGATGTACCAGAGCACGAAGGGCAGCGGTGCGCCCGAGCCCATGCCAGCGCCCGCGCCGGCCGGGCGGCGCGGCGAGATGCCGGCGCCCGCGCCGACCACGCGCACACAGGCACCGGTCCCCACGCCCGACACGACAGGAACCGACAGCGACGGCGGCTTCCGCGACCTCACCGACGCGATGAACCGCATGCCTGACTACCGGCGCGATCCCGGTTCGGGCGGGATGGGCGGTGGCGGACTTGGCGATATCCTCGGCGACATCCTTGGCGGCGGACGCAGTCCGCGCGGCGGCGGCCTGGGCGACATCCTCGGCGACATTCTCGGCGGCGGTCGCCCGAGCGGACGCGGCGGCCAGACGGGTGCGCCAGGCGGCGGCGGGCTCGGTGACATCCTCGGCGATATCCTTGGCGGCGGACGCGCACCCGGCGGCGCACGCGCCGTCTCCGGCGCGCAGGGCGATCCCTTCAGCGATCTGCTGCGCGGCGCGGGTAATGCAGGTCTTGGCGGATTGCTCGGCGCGGGCCTTGGCGGCCTGCTGCAGCAATTCGAGGAAACGGGTCACGGCCGCGAAGCGCAATCCTGGGTGTCGCGCGGCGACAACCAGGCGATCTCGCCATCCGACATCGAGGACACGTTCGGCGCCGACACCATCGACACGCTGGTGCAGCAGCTCGGTGTCTCGCGCAACGAATTGCTGTCAGGACTGGCGCAGGTGATGCCGGAGGCGGTGGACCAGATGACGCCGGACGGACGCCTGCCCACGCAGGACGAAATGGCGCGGTGGGTGTAAACGTGCAGCAAATGTCTTTCGTCACCCGCGGGCTTGTCCCGCGGGTCCCGCTTAGGAAGGCATTACGTCCCTAAGCGGGATGGCCGGGTCAAGCCCGGCCATGACAAGTCATGTACTCTTCGGCGGCCACTTGCGCTCGAGCCAGTGCAGCATGCGCGCGAGCGGCGGGCGCAGCGGCGGCCAGTCCACCGCGATCAGCATCAGGCCGAGCGGCAGCATCCAGATTCCGAGCACGGGCAGAAAGCTAAAGATGCCGCCAAGCACGAGCAGCACGGCGGCGGGATAGCGCACCATCCACGACTCTGGCCTGCGCAGCCAGCGCGAGCAGCGCGCACAGAAGCCCGGCAGCCGTTCCTCGAAACGGTGCAGCAATTCATGGAAGTCCGGGGTGACGCGTGTGGTCACGTCTTCTTCTCCAGCAGCAATTGTCCGCGCGTCTGAATCACGGCCTGCGCCACGGCGGCGAATTTCTGCAGCAGCCAGGGCAGCGTGACTTCGAGCCGGATCTGATCCTCCGCCACATCGACGGTACCGGACGCAGCCTGGCCGAGCGCGCGCACGCGGAAATTCATGCGGTCGCCCTCCCAGTGTTCCTCGTCAACGGCGAGCACCGGAAACGACGCCGCCGCGCGCGACAGACCCGGCCGCAGGCGCCGCAGCGCTTCGTCCTTGCCCAGCGAATGCGGGATCGAGACAACCAGAGGTTTCGACATGCTCAGTGATCCTGCCACCTGTTTGGGGCAAGTCCGCGGCCCCGGCAGGGTTGCATGTAGGAAGAAGAATGTGCCTTTCAAATGCGCGAGAGGCCCCGGAAGGCTGTGCAAAACCGGCATAATCCAGGCCTGTTGAAAATTCCGGGCATGAATGCGGCAGCGTGCACGCAAATCTGCGGCGAGATACGGGCCGGGCCTGTGAACAGCCTGTGGAAAAACAGCGTGGGCGTTTTTCAACAGCGGGTGTTAGGAAGGGCCATTGCCCTGTGAGTTCCCGCCTGTGAATTGTGGAACCATCTCCCGCGCACCGGTTCGCGCATGACTTCCCTCACTGACTGCCCCGCATGACTCCCCTGCCCCCACATCCCGCATCGAAGCTCGCCCGCCTCACCACGGACGAGGCCAGCGCCCGGCGGCTCTCTGAGACCATGGCGGAGATGTTGCCGGCGGATGAGGTCGCGATCTCCGCCTTCGAACTCGACGAAGCGAAGCGGCTATGGGCTGTCGAATTCGTGTTCGAACAGCCGCCCGACGAAGCCGCCTTCCGCGCGCTGCTGGAGACGCAGGCGGATACGACGTCGCTCATCTTCGATACCCTGCATGCCAAGGACTGGGTGGCGGCGAGTCTCGAAGGTCTCGCACCCGTCTCGGCTGGCCGCTTCCTGATTCATGGCGCGCATGATCGCGCGCGCGTGCCGGTTAATTGCATCGATATCGAGATCGAGGCGGCGCTGGCCTTCGGGACCGGACATCACGGCACGACGCGCGGATGCCTGCTGGCGTTCGAGGATGTGCTGAAGCGGCGCAAATCAAAGCTCCGTCACCCTGAGGTGCGAGCGAAGCGAGCCTCGAAGGGTGTCGGCCGTCATCCTTCGAGGCGCGCCTTGCGGCGCGCACCTCAGGATGACGGAGTTCTCGATATCGGCACCGGCACCGGCGTGCTGGCGATCGCGGCGGCGCGGGCGCTGCGGTGGAACGTGCTGGGCAGCGACATCGATCCGATCGCCGTTCGCGTGGCGCGCGAGAATGCGCGGCGCAATCGCGCCGGCAGCCTCGTCAGCCTGTTCACCGCGGCCGGCGCCAGCGCCGGACGCTTCCGCAGCAGCGGCAAGCACGGATTGATCTTCGCCAATATCCTGGCCGGCCCGCTCAAGCGCATGGCCGCTCCGGTCGCCAAGCTGCTGGCGCCGGGTGGCATTGTCATCCTCTCCGGCCTCCTGCCCGCGCATGCCAATGCAGTCATCGCCGCCTATCGCATCCAGGGCCTGAATCTGCGCCGCCGCTATTCGCTGAATGGCTGGGTGACGCTGGCGATGCAGCGAGGCAGATGCTGAAAAGCAAAACGCCCCGGTTTGCGCCGGGGCGTTTTTGACTGATCCGGACCGGCCGTTTGGACCGAACCCGTTACGGATTGGTCTTCGCCGTGCCGCGGCCAAACTTGGTTTCCAGCTCGGCCGGAAGCAGATGACGGTGCAGCGCGACTTCGCGCATCGCCTGCTGCATGCGGGCCTCGATGAACGCGTCCCACAGACGCAACCAGATCGACTTTGCGGGGGCAGCGGCCGGAGCCTTTGCGGTGGTGGCGGCCGGTGCGCCGGCGCCGTAGGTAATTGCAGCCATGGTGTGTCTCCTTCTGAAAACGGATGGACACCCGGGGTGATCCTCCAGACTTTCGCAATGCAATATATAGATTCTGCGCCGCACAAGAACCGCGAAAAGCGCATGGCGCACGTGTTAAACCCGCATAAAGCCTTCATATTTCGGAAACGAATGGAGCTTTTCACTGGTTTTGATGCGGCGCTGCCGATTCGTTAATATTGCGATGCACAATATCAGGTCAGTCCGCCTCTGCCGGCTTGCGGTGCCGACGCCCCGCCGCGTATCTGTTTTTCAGCCCGATCCTGCGCCGGAGCGGCTCCCCGTCCGGCAGATCGCGCACTAAAGTCGCCCGATGTTTCAAGCCCGATTCCAGACCTTCGACGACCGTGCCGACACCGGTGCGTCCGCCCCCCGCGTCGCCACGCTGCGCGCCGCCTTGAAGGCACGCGGGGTGGACGGTTTCATCCTGCCGCGCGCCGACCGGCACCAGAACGAATACGTGCCCCCGGCCGAGGAGCGGCTGGCCTGGCTGACCGGCTTTACCGGCTCGGCCGGCGCCGTCATCGTGCTGCCCGACCGCGCGGTGCTGTTCGCGGACGGCCGCTATACCCTGCAGGCGCGGGACGAGGTGGACACCGCGATCTTCGCCATCGAGCATCTGGTCGATAGCCCGCCGGCGCTCTGGATCGAACGCAATCTGCCCCCCGGAACCAAGCTCGGCTACGACCCCTGGCTGCACAGCGCCGACGGCGCCGAGCGGCTGGCGAAAGCCTGCGCCGCCGCCGGCGCCTCGCTGGTGCCGATGGAGCCGGACCCGATCGACGCGATCTGGGCGGACCGGCCGGAACCGCCGCTCGGACCGGTGGCGCTCCACACCGCGCGTTATGCCGGCGAGGACACCGCGCGCAAGATCGCGCGCGTGCAGGAGGAACTGGGCAAGGCGCGCACCGACGCGCTGCTGGTCTCGGACCCGCATAACGTCGCCTGGCTGTTCAACATCCGCGGCTCCGATGTCGCGCACACGCCGATCCCGCTCGCCTTCGCGCTGGTCGGCAAGGACGGCCGCCCGGCGCTGTATCTCGACGGCCGCAAGCTGACCAATGCGGTGCGCGACACGCTGGAAGAGATCGCGGACCTGCGTGCGCCGGACCGGCTCAGCGACGACCTCAAGGCGCTCGGCGCCGGCGGCAAGACGATCCGCTTCGACCAAGCGACGGCGGCCGATGCGCTGACGCGCATCGCGACCGAGGCCGGCGGCAAGCCGATGCGCGCCGCCGATCCGATCACGCTGATGAAGGCGGTGAAGAACTCCGCCGAGATCGACGGCGCCCGCGCGGCGCACAGGCGCGACGGCGCGGCGATGGTGACGTTTCTCGCCTGGTTCGACCGCGAGGCGGGCGGCGGCACACTGACCGAGATCGGCGTGGTGGAAGCGCTGGAAAGCTTCCGCCGCGACACCGGACTGCTCAGGGACATTTCCTTCCCGACCATTTCCGGCTCGGGACCGAACGGCGCCATCGTGCATTACCGCGTGACCGGCAAGACCAACCGCCGCATCCAGCCAGGCGAACTGATGCTGATCGATTCCGGCGCGCAATACGAGGATGGCACCACCGACATCACGCGCACAATTCCCGTCGGCGAGCCGACCGAGGAGATGCGGGCGCATTTCACGCTGGTGCTGAAGGGCCACATCGCCATCGCGCGCGCGATCTTCCCCGACGGCACCAGCGGCGCGCAGCTCGACTCGTTCGCGCGGCAATATCTCTGGCAGGCCGGACTCGATTTCGATCACGGCACCGGGCACGGCGTCGGCAGCTATCTGTCGGTGCACGAGGGACCGGCGCGCATTTCCAAGCTCGGCGCGACACCGCTGAAGCGCGGCATGATCCTCTCGAACGAGCCCGGCTATTACAAGACCGGCGCCTATGGCATCCGCATCGAGAACCTGGTGCTGGTGATCGCCGCCGACGCCATCGAGGGCGCGGAAAAGGACCTCAACACGTTCGATACGCTGACGCTGGTTCCCATCGACCGGCGGCTGATCGATCCGAGCCTGATGACCATCGGCGAAATTGCATGGCTCGACGATTACCATGCGCGCGTCGCAGAGACGATTGCGCCGATGGTTGATAAGGAAACGGAATCCTGGCTGCGCGCAATGACGCAGCCGCTGCTCACCTGACTTTTTCACCCTCGTCTTCAGGACGGGTGAAGAGGAGTATCGTGGACGCTGCATCGCCGAAACCGCCTGCCGAGGCCGTGCCCCCGCGCGTGAGCACGGGGGTTTTGCTCGCGCTGCTGATGGCGATGACGGCGATCGGGCCGCTGTCGCTCAACATTCTGGTGCCGGCAACGCCGGGCCTCGTGGCGACGCTCAACACCGACCCGGCGACGGTGCAGCTCACCGTCTCGCTGTACCTGCTCGGGCTCGCGGTGTCGCAGCTAGCGCTCGGGCCGCTCTCCGACCGCTTCGGCCGGCGGCCGGTGGTGATCGCGGGATTGCTGCTGACCGTCGTCACCAGCTTCGCGGCCTTGTTCGCCTCCAGCATCACCGGACTGATCGTGGCGCGCGCCTTCCAGTCCTTCGGCGCCTCCACCGGGCTTGTCATCGGCCGCGCCATCATCCGCGATCTCTACGACCGCGAGCGCGCCGCCTCGATGATCGGCTGGGTCGCGACCGTGATGGTGGTGGCGCCGATGGTGTCGCCGCTGATCGGCGGATTGCTCGACACTGCCTTCGGCTGGGAGACGACCTTCATCTTCGTCGGCGTCTATGCGCTGCTGGTGCTGGTCTGGGCCTGGTTCAATCTGCCGGAGACGCGGCCAGACCACGTCACCGGCGGCGGCCTGTCCTATCTTGCTGGCGAGGCTCGCGCGCTCCTTCAAAGCCCGGCCTTCAACGCCTATGTGCTGGCGGCGACGCTGGGCTCGGCGACCTTCTTCGCGTTTCTGGGTGGCTCGCCGCATGTCACCATCGGGCTGATGGGCGAAAGCTCGGCGAGCTACGGCGCCTGGTTCATCTTCACCGCCTTCGGCTACATGATGGGCAATCTCGTCGCGGCGAAATTCTCGCCGCGCCTCGGCGTCGACACCATGATCCGCATGGGCCTCGGCTTCGAACTGCTCGGCGCCATCCTCACAATCGCGGTGGTCTGGCAGCTTCCGCTCGGCGGGCCGGCCACGATCTTCCTGCCGCAATTCCTGATTTCCTTCGGCAACGGCGTGCTGCTGCCGAACAGCATCGCCGGCGCGGTGAGCGTGCGGCCGCAGGCAGCAGGGACAGCGTCAGGCCTCACCGGCTTCGCGCAGATGTCGGTCGGCGCGCTGGCGGCGCAGGTGACGAGCTGGATCGCCTCGCATTCGCTGACGGCGATGCCGATGTCGCTGACGGTTCTGGTCATCGGCCTTGCCGCGATGATCGGATTTGCGCTGCTGATACGGCGGGCCGGCAGCTAGCCGATCAGGGCCAGCCACTCGTCTTCGCTCACGACCTTCACGCCGAACTTTTGCGCGTCGGCGAGTTTCGAGCCGGCACCGGGACCGGCGACGACAAGATCGGTCTTCTTCGAGACAGAGCCCGCAACTTTCGCACCGAGACGCTCGGCCTGCGCCTTCGCCTCGTTGCGCGTCATCTTTTCCAGCGTGCCGGTGAAGACCACGGTCTTGCCGGCGACGGGCGAATCCGTCTTCGCCTGCTCCATCGGCTCGACCTCGATCTCCTTCAGGAGACGGTCGAGCGCCTCGCGGTTCTTCTTCTCCTTGAAGAACTCGACGACGGCCTCCGCCACGATCTCGCCGATGCCGCCAATATTGTTCAGCTCCTGCCAGGCCTCCGACTCTTCTTCCTTGCCGGCGGCTTTCATGCCGTCGAGGAAGGCGTCGATGGTCAGATAATGCCGCGCCAGCAGCTTGGCATTGCCCTCGCCGACATGGCGGATGCCGAGCGCATAGATCAGCTTGTTGAGCGGAATCTTGCGGCGCTCCTCGATGGCGGCGAACAGGTTTCGCACCGAGGTCTCGCCATAGCCTTCGCGATCCTCGAGCTTCTTGCTGGCGCGCGCGTTGCGCTTCTGCAGGGTGAAGATGTCTGCCGGCTCCATGATCAGGCCGTCGGCATAGAAGGCCTGCACCTGCTTCTCGCCCAGACCCTCGATATCGAAGGCGTCGCGCGACACGAAATGACGGATGCGCTCGACCTGCTGCGCCGGGCAGATCAGCCCGCCGGTGCAGCGCCGGACCGCCTCGCCTTCCTCGCGCACGGCGTGGCTGCCGCAGACCGGGCATGTGTCGGGAAACTTGTAAGGCTTTGCGCTCTTCGGGCGTTTCTCCAGAACGACGCCCAGCACCTGCGGAATGACGTCGCCCGCACGCTGGATCGTGACCGTGTCGCCGATGCGCACATCCTTGCGCGCGATCTCGTCCTCGTTGTGCAAGGTCGCGTTGGACACGACCACGCCGCCGACGGTCACCGGCTCGAGCTTCGCCACCGGCGTGAGCGCGCCGGTGCGGCCGACCTGGATGTCGATGTCGTTGACGACGGTCGTCGCCTTCTCGGCGGGGAATTTGTGCGCAATCGCCCAGCGCGGCGAGCGCGAAATGAATCCGAGACGCTGCTGCCAGTCGAGACGGTCGAGCTTGTAGACGACGCCGTCGATGTCGTAGCCGAGCTTGGCGCGCTTGCCCTCGATGTCGCGGTAGAAATCGAGCATCGCCGCGATGCTCTCGCAGGTCCTGAACAGCGGGTTGATGACAAAGCCGCAATCGCCCAGCCACTCAACCATGCCGGTCTGCGTGTCGGAGGGCATGTCGCTCATCTCGCCCCAGGCATAGGCGAAGAATTTCAGGTTACGCGAGGCGGTGATTTTCGGGTCCTTCTGCCGCAGCGAGCCGGCCGCGGAATTGCGCGGATTGGCATAGACCGGCTCGTCCAGCTCCGCCTGCCGCTTGTTCAGTTTCAGGAAATCCTCGTGGGTCATGTAGACCTCGCCGCGCACCTCGACGATGTCGGGAAGCTTGCGGCCTTTCAGCTTCTGCGGAATGTCATCCAGTGTCTTCACATTGGCGGTGACATTCTCGCCCTCCTCACCGTCGCCGCGTGTCGCGCCGGTGACCAATACGCCGCCTTCATAGCGCAGCGAGAGCGACAGGCCGTCGATCTTCGGCTCGGCGGTGAAAGCCGGCGTTTCTGTGAGCTTGAGGAAACGTATGACGCGCTCGGCGAATTCGCTGACATCCTCGTCGGTGAAGGCATTGTCGAGCGAGAGCATCGGCACCGCGTGCCGCACCTTGCTGAAGCCGCGCGCGGGCACGGCACCCACACGCTGCGAGGGCGAATCCTTGCGGATGAGTTCGGGAAAGCGCGCCTCGATCTCGTTGTTGCGCTGGCGCAGCGCGTCATACTCGGCGTCCGACACCGTCGGCGCGTCCTGCTGGTAATAGCGCGTGTCATGCTCGGCGATGAGTTTCGCCAGCCGCTTCAGCTCGGCCTCGGCCTGCTCTTCGGTGAGCTTGTCGACGGGGGTGAAGGGGGCGGGGCGGGAGGCCATGAGTCGAACGTTTACACCGCCGACATGAAAATTTCGACCGACTATCTCCGTCATCCTGAGGTGGCCTTGCGAAGCAAGGCCCTCGAAGGATGGCGGCCGTCGCCCTTCGAGGCTCGCTACGCTCGCACCTCAGGACGACGGACCCAGCTACGCCGCCGCCTGGATCAGCCGCTCCGCCGCGGCGCGGGCCTCGTTGGTGATCTCGGCGCCGGCCAGCATGCGGGCGATCTCCTCGCGGCGGCGCTCGGCGGCGACCGCGGTGACGCGCGTCGCCACCCGCCGGCCCTTGTCGAGCGCATCCTTGGCGATGACGTAATGGCGGTCGGCGCGGGCGGCGACCTGCGGGGCGTGCGTCACCGCGATCGCCTGCACGCGCGCCGAAAGCGAGGCCAGCCGCGCGCCGATGGCGTCGGCCACCGCGCCGCCGACGCCGGTATCGATCTCGTCGAAGATCAGCGTCGGCGCCGAGCCGCGATCCGCCAGCACCACTTTCAGCGCCAGCAGGAAGCGCGCCAGCTCGCCGCCCGAGGCGACCTTCATCAGCGGGCCGGGGCGCGTACCGGGATTGGTCTGCACCCAGAATTCGACACGGTCGATGCCGGACGGTCCGGCGGCGGCCGGATCGCTGTCGATCTGCGTGGTGAATGTCGCGCGCTCCAGCCGGAGCGGCCTGATCTCGGTATTGACCGCCTTGTCGAGCCCGCCAGCCGCCTTCCTGCGCGCCGCTGAGAGCTTTTCCGCCGCCTTGCGGTAGATCTGGTCGGCTTCCAAAGCCGCTTTCTCCAAGGCCTCGAGCCTCTCGGTACCGGCATCGATCAGCGCCAGCGCATTCGCATACTTTTCCGCCAAAACCGCGAGATCGTCGACCGGGGTGGAGTATTTGCGGCCCGCGGCGCGCAGCGCGAACAGACGTTCCTCGATGCGCTCGAGTTCGTGCGGATCGAAATCAGCCGCGCGCAAGGCGGCTTCCAGATGACTGCGCGCATCCTCGATCGCATGCAGCGCGATGTCGAGCGCGCGCACCGCCGGCTCGACGAGCTGCGGCGCTTGCACGCCGCGCCGTTCCAGCCGCCGCACGGCACCGCTGAAAGCCGGGACCGGCGAGCCTGTGCCGGCCACTGCTTCATGTGCCTCCTGCAGATCACCGGCGATCTTTTCCGCCTGCATCATCGCGGTGCGACGGGTCGCCAAAGCCGTCTCCTCGCCCGCTTCCGGCGCGAGCTTTGTGAGTTCGGCAACGGCGTGACGCAAATAATCGGCCTCGCGCTGCGCATGCTCGATCTCGCGGCGATGCGTCTCGACCGCCTCGGCCGCGCCGCGCCGGACCTCCCAGCGCTTCTCGACATTTGCCGTGTCGTTCTCAAGACCCGCATAGGCATCGAGCAGCCGGCGATGCGTCGCCGCATCGACCAGCGCGCGATCGTCATGCTGGCCGTGAATCTCGACCAGAGCGGCGCCGAGATTCTTCAACGCCTGCACGCTCACCGGCTGGTCGTTGACGAAGGCACGGGTCTTGCCGTCGGCAAGCTGCACGCGACGCAGGATCAGGCTGTCCTCGGCGTCGATGTCATGCGCCTTGAGGACGCTCCAGACCGGATGGCGGCGCGGCACGTCGAACACGGCCGTCACCTGGCCCTGCCCCTGTCCCTGCCGCACAAGCCCGGCATCGCCGCGCGCACCCAGCGCCAGCGCGAAGGCATCGAGCAGGATGGACTTGCCGGCCCCGGTTTCGCCGGTCAGCACGGCCAGGCCCTTCTCGAAGTCGAGGTCGAGCTTGTCGATCAGAACGATGTCACGGATGGACAGACGGGTGAGCATGCCAAGGCCCTCGGCGGAGCGGCGCTCGCGTCCGGACGACTCGCAGCCACGAATCCCCGCCGATGCCGCAAAAGAACAAAAGCAGAACATCGCGACTTTGGCAAGGGTTTGTTGCTGAAAGCAAAACGCTTCGGTCATTCCGGGGCGCGAGCGAAGCTCGCGAACCCGGAATCCGTAACCAGCGCCGGGAGTATGGATTCCGGGTCCGCCGCTGCGCGGCGTCCCGGAATGACCAACGGAAAAATTATCTGATTCGGCTCAGGCGCTGCGCTTGCGGAACAGCTTGCTGATCCAGGAGTCCTTGTTCTCGCTGGGCTCCGCGCCGCCGCCCTTCACCAGGCGATAGGCGTCCTGGTACCAGCGGCTGTCGGGGAAGTTGTGGCCGAGCACGGCGGCCGCGGTCTGCGCCTCCGGCACAATGCCGAGCGCCATGTAGGCCTCGGTCAGCCGCATCAGCGCCTCTTCGACATGGCGCGTGGTCTGATACTGCGTCACCACGATCTTGAAGCGGTTGATGGCGCCGATGAAATCCTTCCGCTCGAGATAATAGCGGGCAACCATCATCTCGCGGCCGGCCAGCTGGTCGCGCGCAACGTCGACCTTCTTCTTGGCCGCGTTCGCGTATTCCGAGCTTGGATATTTGCGCACCACCTCGTCGAGCGCGGCCATCGCCTTTTCGGTGCGCGCCTGGTCGCGGGTGACGTCGGGGATCATGTCGAAATAGGACGAGGCCATCAGGTATTGCGCATAGGCGGCATCCTGGCTGCCCGGATGCAGCGTGACGTAGCGTGTCGCCGCGTTGATCGAGTCGTCGTATTCCTTCGCCTCGTAATAGGCATAGGCCTGCATGATCAGCGCCTTGCGCGCCCAGTCCGAATACGGGTGCTGGCGGTCGACTTCCTCGAACTTCTTGGCGGCGTCCTTGTATTCGCGCCGCTGGTTCAGGAGATAGAGGCCTTCATTGTAAAGCTTGTCGGCGGGATCGTCGGGGATCTGGATGTCGTCCTTGGACGCGCAGCCGGCGAGCGGCACGGCCAGCGCGAGCAGCATCAGGCCGAGAGCATTGCGGCGGAGGCCGGTTGCGAGCCGCGCCAAAAAGGTCGCAGGAAGAGTATTGGCCGAACGCGCCGTCATTTACTGCTACTTCCCCAAACAGAACCCCCGCGGGCGGGCCCTCTCCCGCCGCGCTATTTACCCCAATAAAGCCTGTCGGCCCAAGCGGGCGAACGAGATTTGGGCGGACAATCGGCCGGGAATAAGGCGGAAGGTTAAGGCCAGACCGCGCTCAGGACACGTCCGGTGCATAGGCCGGGGCAACCAGGCCCGTGGCCACATCGGCGTGACCGCGGATACGGCGCGGGGCTTCCACCGCCGCCTCGACCAGCCGCCAGGCAGTCGGGTCGGACATCATCGCCACCAGCACGGAATGGTTGAGCTTGTGGCCGCCGCGCAGCGAGCGATAGGCGCCGAGCAGCGGCGCGCCGGCGAGCGCAAGGTCGCCGACCGCGTCGAGCGCCTTGTGGCGCACGAATTCGTCGGCGTAACGCAGGCCTTCGGTGTTCAGGATGCGGTTCTCGCTGAGAACCACGGTATTTTCGAACGACGCGCCGAGCGCCTTGCCCGCGTTCCACAGCGCCGAGACATCCTTCATGAAACCGAAGGTGCGGGCGCGCGACAGATCGCGGCGGAAGGTGTCCGGCGTGACGTCGGTGTCGAAAATCTGGTGGCCGATCAGCGGCGTGTCGAAGTCGATTTCGATCTCGACGCGGAAACCGTGCGAGTAAGGCCGCAGCTCGCCGAAGGCCTCGCCGCGCGCCACGCGCACCGGCTTGAGCACCTCGATGTAACGGCGCGGGGCCGCCAGCGCGACAATGCCGGCGTGATCGATGGCCTCGACGAACGGCGCCGAGCTGCCGTCCACGATCGGCACTTCCGGGCCGTCGACTTCGATCATGACGTTGTCGACGCCAAGGCCGCGCAGGGCGGCAAGAATATGCTCGGCGGTGGAACAGAGAACGCCCGAGGCGTCGCCCAGAACCGTCGCGAGTTCGGTCGCGGTCACCGAGCGGTAATCGGCGCGCACTTCCCGTTCGCGGCCCGATTCGTCGGTGCGGCTGAAAACGATTCCGGTGTTTGCGTCAGCCGGATTGAGGGTCAGCGTGACCGGCAAGCCGGAATGCACCCCAATGCCCGAAATGACAACTTGCTCGCGAAGCGTGGTTTGCCTGACGGCTTTCATACGCTTTGTTCCGCAACTTTTTCGGCTGGACGCTGCCGTGAAACCGCAGCGTAAACCCCCGATGTGGACCCCAAATTAACGATGTCTTCTTTTCGCCCAGAAATCCGGAAGCCCCGTAAACTGCTTCTTCCGGCCCGTCCCTAGGCGAAAACCCCTTGAGACGTGAAAACCTTAGTCATGGTTCGCCTGCCCTCAAAGTCACGCTTTTTTACTATTTGTTACCTTCATGACGCCGCATTCGGGTCGCCGACCTGCCTTATTTCACGGCAGATTCCGGAAAATGCAGTCCCGGCAGGCCCCTGCGCCCGGGCATGGCTATCCCACGGCCGGTGCGGCTCCGTGAAAGCACAAAATATTTCAACATCTTACCGCGACCGCCAACGCAAAACCCCGGCCCTTGCGGGCCGGGGTTTGAAGATGCGGCAGGGCGCCGAAGCATTGGTCAGTTCGCCTGCCTGCGCAGGAAGGCGGGGATATCGAGCTGGTCGTCGTCCGCCGAATTATTCACAGGCGCCGGGCGGCCGTGGGTATCCAGGCCCTGCGGAGCGCGTGGCGCGTAGTCGGATACCGGCCCCCGATTCTCCATCGCGTGATTCGCCGGGCGCGGCGCCGGCGGACGCTGCGGCATGCGATCCATGGCGGGCGGGGCCGGCGGCATGGCCGGTTCAGCGGCCTGGTCGGTATCCTCGACCTTGCGGCCAAGGCCGGCAGCGGCGAGGCGCTGCAACAGCGTCATGCGCTGCTTCTCTGGTTCGGGTTCCGCCATTGGCTCGCCCTGCCTGGCGCGGAGCTGGCGCTGGGCCGGAGCCGGCAGATCCTCGATTCGGGGCATGCGCGGGCGCTGCATCACGCGTTCGGGCTGCGGCGGCACGAAAACCGGCGGGACCTCGCGCGCGACGGGAACCAGCGCTTCGGCCGGCTGCTCGACGAACAGCGACGGCTTGGGCGGCATGGCGCGCAGCGTCACGTCGTCGATCGAGACCGGCTGAGACAGCGCGGCGGCGACGGCAGCGGTTGCCGCCTGTTCGACGGCGGGCGCGGTGGCCGGACGCGGCGCGGGCGCATGCGCGGCGGGTGCACGTTCGATTCGCTCGGGCGCCCGCTCGGCGATGCGCGCCGCGGCTTCAGTGCGGGCGCGCTGCACGGTTTCCGGCGCCTTCTGAACGGCCGGCTTGTCGATGCCGGTGGCGACCACCGACACGCGGATGATGCCTTCGAGGCTTTCGTCGAAGGTGGCGCCGACGATGATGTTGGCGTCCTTGTCGACCTCCTCGCGGATGCGGGTGGCGGCCTCGTCGACCTCGTACAGCGTGAGATCCTTGCCGCCGGTGATCGAGATCAGGAGCCCCCTCGCCCCCTTCATCGACGAATCGTCGATCAGCGGATTGGAGATCGCGGCTTCGGCGGCGGTCGAGGCGCGCTTCTCGCCGGAGGCTTCGCCGGTGCCCATCATCGCCTTGCCCATCTCGCGCATCACGGCGCGGACGTCGGCGAAGTCGAGATTGATCAGGCCTTCCTTCACCATCAGGTCGGTGATGCAGGCG
>JAESGM010000687.1_pt1 | contig 17789 bp, 22 predicted proteins | sample 9269721 | NCBI WGS metagenome assembly JAESGM01 (sample SAMN15720920, study PRJNA650825) | algae metagenome | isolation source: Komarekiella atlantica HA4396-MV6 and co-occurring heterotrophs from... | place: USA: Theobald House, Kauai, HI | collected 2009-07-29 | reverse complement strand
TAGTGGTCCGGCTTGACGAACAGCGTCGCCGGATCGGGAAACGGCTTGTCCTCGGCGAACCAGCGCGGATCGGTGTGGCCGTGCGGCGAGATGATCGGCAGGTCGCGGACGCCGGCATAGAGGCGGCGCGCAATGCCGCGCGTCACCGGTTCGGCAGGCAAAAGACGATCGTCGTGCAGCAGCATCGCTGGCGTTTCCCCTATCGGGCCGGACCATAGGGCCGGCGCTGGTGATGTCAATATACTAATATACTAGTATGCGCTGCCCAGCCGTGTTACGCCCTGGTTGGCCGCGGAGCGCGCATCGTGGTCCAATAAGGGGGTGATCATGGCCGGGATAGGACGATGTCGGAGGCGCTAGGAGGGAGCGACGTCGGCGGAGCACGCCGCGAACGCAGGCCTCAACGCCTCGCCGCGCCGACGGCAGGTCGCGCCACGGCCGCCTCGGTCGTGCAGGACGAGCTGCGCCGCGAGATCCTCGACATGGTGCTGCGGCCGGGCGCTCCGCTCTCGGAGAAGGACCTTACCGCCCGCTTCGGCATGAGCCGCACGCCGGTGCGCGAGGCGCTGATCCGGCTGAAGGAAGAGGGGCTCGTCGAGATATTCCCGCAGGCCGGCACCTTCGTCGCCCGCATCCCGACTGGCGCGATCCCCGAGGCGGTGTTCATCCGCCAGGCGCTGGAATGCGCCACGGTCGATGTGCTGGCGCGGACGGCCACTGCAGGCGACATCGCTCGGCTCGATGCGACGATCGCCGTGCTGCACGAATCGCATGAGGCTGGTGACCAGGAGCGCTTCCACCTCGCTGACGAGGAATTCCACGAGGCGCTCGCCGACATCGCCGGCTATCCCGGGGTCTGGAAGCTCGCCCAGGCAGCCAAAAGCCAGATCGATCGCTGCCGGCGGATGACGCTGCCGGTGCCGGGGCGGATGGCGATGGTGATCCGCGAGCATCTCGCCATCGTCGACGAGATCCGGCGGCATGACGCTTCGGCCGCAGTCGTCGCGATGCGCCAGCATCTCGGCACGCTGCTGCCCGACCTCGTGCATCTCAAGGCGAGCTATCCGGATTATTTCGTCTGACCCGGATGCGCGCCGGCGCTCTTGCTTCCCGCTTCGTTCCCGCGCCATCTTGCGCCGCAACGACATGGAGGCGGGACGATGACGACGCGGCGCGATCTTCTGGCGGGAGCGGGCCTTGCCGCACTCGCAACCCAGCTTCCGCTCGCCGCGCTCGCGCAGGCGAAGGACAGCGTCACCATCGGCATGACGCTGGAGCCGCCGACGCTCGATCCGACCTCGGGCGCGGCGCAGGCGATCCGTGAGGTCGTGCTGCAGAACATCTTCGAGGGGCTGGTGGCGATGGACCGCACCGGCAAGCTCGTGCCGGCGCTGGCCGAAAGCTGGACGCTCGCGCCCGACAACCTGACCTACATGTTCAAGCTTCGGGCGAATGCGCGCTTCCATGACGGCACGCCGCTGTCCTCGCGCGATGTGAAATTCTCGTTCGAGCGCGCGGTCGCGCCCGATTCGACCAATGCCCAGCGCTGGATCTTCACGCCGATCGAGAGCATCGAGGCGCCCGATCCGGTCACCGTCACCATCAAGCTGAAGCAGCCGACGGCGAACTTCGTCTACGGGCTCTCCTGGGGCGATGCGATCATCGTCTCGCCGGCGACGGCTGCGAACAACAAGACCAACCCGATCGGTACCGGCCCGTTCAAGTTCGCGCGCTGGAACCGCGGCGACCGGCTCGAGCTGGCGCGCAACGACGAGTATTGGGGCGCCAAGCCTTCCCTGGCGAAGGCGACCTTCCGCTTCATCTCCGATCCGCAGGCGCAGGTCGCTGCCCTGCGCGCCGGCGACATCGACGTCTTCACCAATCTCTCGGCGCCGGAGGCGATCCCGCAGCTCAAGTCAGATCCGAAGCTCAAGGTCACGCTCGGCAAGACCGAGGGCGAGACCATCCTCGCCATCAACAATGCCAAGGCGCCATTCGCTGACATCCGGGTGCGCCAGGCGATCTCGCATGTGCTCGACCGCAAGACGATCGCGCTCGGCATTTATGGCTTCGATCTCGACTATATCGGCAGCCATTTCTCGCCGCTGCACCCGGCCTATGTCGACCTGACCCAGACCTACCCGGTCGATCTCGCCAAGGCGAAGGCGCTGCTCGCGGCCGCCGGCTTCCCCAAGGGCTTCGAATGCACGCTGCGTTTGCCGCCGCCGGCCTATGCCAGGCGGGGTGGCGAGATCATTGCTGCGCTGATGGCCCAGATTGGCATCACCGCGAAGATCGAGCCGCTGGAGTTCCCGCAATGGCTGGAGCGAGTGTTCAAGGCCAGGGATTTCGACCTCACCATCATCTCGCATACCGAGCCGCTCGACATCGCCAACTATGCCCGCGACGACTACTACTTCCAGTACCGGAATCCGGAGTTCAAGGCGCTGATCGAAAAGATCGACCGCACCGTCGACGAGGCCGAGCGCAACAGGCTCTATGGCGACGCGCAGCGCATGCTGGCGCGCGATGCGGTCAACGGCTTCCTGTTCATCCTGCCGAAGATCACGGTGACCAAGGCCGATCTGGAGGGCATGTGGACCGACTGGCCGCTGCCGCTGACGCCGCTGGCGGAGGTGCGCTGGCGCTGAGGCTGCCGCGATGACGGGCTATCTCCTGCGGCGGTTGTTGTCGTTCGCCTTGACGCTGCTCGGCGCGGCGATCGTCATCTTCCTCGTGCTGGAGATCCTGCCGGGTGATCCTGCGGCGGTGACGCTCGGGCTCAACGCGGCGCCGGAAGCGCTCGCTGCGCTGCGGGCCGAAATGGGCCTCGACCAGCCGGCCTTGCTGCGCTTCTTCAATTGGATCGGCGGCCTCGTCACTGGCGATCTTGGCCTCAGCTACACCTATCGCGTGCCGGTGACGCAATTGATCGGCGAGCGCATGGTTGTGACCCTGCCGCTTGCCTCGATGGCGATCCTGCTCGCGTCCGCCATCGGCATCCCGCTCGGGGCGCTCGCCGCCGCCAACCACAACCGTGCCGGCGATGCCGCGGTGATGATCTTTGCCCAGGCCGGGCTCGCCATCCCGAATTTCTGGTTCGGCCTGCTGCTGGTGCTGGTCTTCGCGGTCGGCGCCGGCTGGCTGCCGGCTGGCGGCTTTCCGGGCTGGCAGGCTGGCTTCTGGCCGGCGCTCAAATCGCTGCTGCTGCCGGCCGTCGCGCTTGCCCTGCCGCAGGCGGCGATCCTCGCCCGCGTCACGCGCTCGGCCATGCTGGAGACGATGCAGGAGGATTATGTCCGCACCGCCCGGGCCAAGGGCGTCAGCCGCCGGCGCACCATGCTGCGCCATGTCCTGCGCAATGCGCTGATCCCGGTTGTCACTGTGCTGGGCCTGCAATTCTCGGTGCTGCTGGCCGGCGCGATCATCATCGAGAATGTCTTCGCCTTGCCGGGGCTCGGCCGGCTCGTCTTCCAGTCGATCGCCCAGCATGACCTGATCGTGGTCAAGGACCTCGTCATGCTGTTCTCCGCGCTGGTGGTCTTCATCAACTTCGCGATCGAGCTGCTCTACGGGCTGATCGATCCGCGGTTGCGGCAGACGACATGAGCGCGGTCGCGCCACGCTCCCGGCCACGGCGCTGGTGGACCTCGCCATCCTTCCTCGCCGGCCTGATGCTGGGCGGGCTCGTCGTCGCGATGGCGCTGATCTCCTATCTGTGGACGCCCTATGAGCCGACCCAGATGGCGATCCTGAAGCGGCTGCGGCCGCCCTCGGCCGAGCATTGGTTCGGCACCGACCAGTTCGGCCGCGACGTGTTCTCGATGATCATGGTCGGCGCCCGCAATTCCCTTGCGGTCGGGCTTGGCGCGGTCGGCATCGGCCTGACCGTCGGCAGCGCGCTCGGGCTGATGGCAGCGATCAGGCGCGATGGTCTGCTCGACAATCTGATCATGCGCATGGCCGATTTCAGCCACGCCTTCCCGGCCGTGCTCTCGGCGATCATGATCAGCGCGGTCTGGGGGCCGGGCATGATGAATGCCGTGATCGCGATCGCGATCTTCAGCCTGCCCTATTTCGCCCGGTTGGCGCGCGGGGCGGCGCTGCAATGCTGGGCGCTCGACTATGTGCTGGCGGCGCGTGCGGCCGGGCTGACCGAGCTGGCGATCACCCGCCAGCACGTCCTGCCCAATATCGCCGGGGTGCTGGTGGTGCAGGCGACGATCCAGTTCGCGCTTGCCATCCTCGCCGAAGCCGGCCTGTCCTATCTCGGCCTCGGCACACAGCCGCCGGCACCGTCCTGGGGTCGGATGCTCAACGAGGCGCAGACCTTCATGGCGGCGCAGCCCTGGCTCGCGATCTTCCCCGGCGCAGCAATCGCGCTTTCGGTGCTGGCCTTCAATTTGCTGGGCGATGGCCTGCGCGACGCGGTCGATCCGCGCATGCGCCGCTCTCGCGATTGATCCTATTATGTTTGCGGAGACTTCCCGATGATCGAGTTCGCCGATCTCAGCGCCGTCGACATGCTTCGGGCCTTCCGTTCGCGCGAGCTCTCGCCGGTGGAGGTCACTGAAGCCGTACTCCAGCGCATCGCGCTCTGGGAGCCGTCGCTGAAGGCGCTCTACGCCTATGACCCCGAGGGCGCCCGCGTCGCCGCCAAGGAAAGCGAGGGCCGCTGGCGCCGGGGCGAAGCGCTGCCGCTCGACGGCGTGCCCTGCACGATCAAGGAGAACATCGCGACCAAGGGCATAGCGGTGCCGCTGGGCACGGCGGCGATGGAGCTTTCCCCCGCCGCGGCCGACGCGCCGCCGGCGCAGCGCCTGCGCGAGGCCGGCTGCGTCATCCTCGCCAAGACGACGATGCCGGATTACGGCATGCTCTCCTCCGGCCTGTCGAGCTTCCACGAGCTGGCGCGCAACCCGTTCGACCTCAGCAAGAATCCGGGTGGCTCCTCGGCCGGGGCGGGCGCAGCTGGGGCGGCCGGCTACGGTCCTTTTCATGTCGGCACCGATATCGGCGGCTCGATCCGATTGCCGGCCGGCTGGTGCGGTCTTGTCGGCCTGAAGCCCAGCTTCGGGCGCGTACCGATCGACCCGACCTATTACGGCCGTGTCGCCGGGCCGATGACCCGCACTGTCGCCGATGCGGCGCTGATGATGCGCGAACTCTCCAAGCCGGATGAGCGCGACCCCATGAGCCTGCCGCCGCAGGAGATCGCCTGGGGCGAGCTCGAACGCGAGCCGCGCGGAGTCAGGATCGGGCTCCAGCTGGAGGCGGGCATCGGCCTGCCGGTCGAGCCGGAGGTGAGGGCCGCGATCGCCAAAGCGGCCGACGCCTTCCGCAAGGCGGGGGCGATCGTCGAACTGGCGCCGCCCTTCCTGACGCAGGACATGCTCGACGGGCTCGACGATTTCTGGCGCCAGCGCGCCTGGGCCGAGATCGGTGCGCTGCCGCACGAGCGGCAGGACAAGGTGCTGCCCTATATCTACGCTTGGGCCGAGCGCGGTCGCTCGCTGACCGGCGCGCAGGTCCATCGCGGTATGAGCCAGATGCTGGCGATCCGCCATGCGGCGCTGAAGGCGGCTACGCCTTTCGACTATGTCCTCTCGCCGGTTTCGCCGATGCCGAGCTTTGCGGCCGAGCTGGCCTCGCCGCTCCACGATCCCGAGCGGCCCTTCGAGCATATCGTCTTCACAGTGGCGGCGAACATGTCGGATCAGCCGGCGATCTCGGTCCATGCCGGCATGACCGCTTCCGGCCTGCCGATCGGCCTGCAGATCACCGGCAAGCGCTTCGACGATCTCGGCGTGCTGCAGATGGCGAGGGCCTGGGAGCGGCTGCGAGGGCAGGGGCCGGAATGGCCGCGCGCTCCCCAGCACACGGCTTGATCAGGCCTTCTTCGGCTTCTTCCCGGCCGTGTTCAGCGCAACCGCAGCGCGGATGAGCGCAGCCAGCGCCACCTCGTTGATCGCCGCGCCCTCATGGATATCGACGGCGCGCCGCGTATTGCCGTCGAGGCTGGAATTGAACAGGCCGGCGGGATCGGGGAGCGAAGCGCCCTTGGCGAAGGTCAGCTTCACCACGGCCTTGTAGGTCTCGCCGGTGCAGATGATGCCGGCATGCTCCCAGACCGGGACGCCGCGCCATTTCCAGGTTTCCTCGACCTCGGGATCGGCCTGCCGGATGATGGCGCGGACTTTCGCAAGCGCTGTGCCGCGCCAGTCGGTCAGTTCCGCGATCCGGGCGTCGATCTGCTCGGAGGCCGAGGCTGCGTTGCCGGTCTTGTCGCTCGTCTGCTTCATCGGGCCGATATCCTCGTCGTCACATCTTCTCGCCGGGCAAGGCGGCCGCCTGCTTCACCCAGGCGGTGAACTGCGCCTCGTCGAGTTCGTCATCCTCATGGATGTCGAGATAGCGCACCTCCTTCTGCTTGGAGGTGCCGGGTGGGATCGGATCGAGTGAAGCGCCGCGGAAGAAGGCGACCTTCACGTACTTTGCGAAGACGTGGATACCGAGGAACCAATGTCCTTCCTCGACGCCATAGAGCGGCGAGTTCCACTTCACCGCCTTCCTGACGCCGGGGACGGCAGCGCTGATCAGCGCGTCGAGGCGTGTGCCGAGCGCGCTCTTCCAGCCCGGCATGGCGGCGATATAGGCCTGCACCGGTTCTTCGCCATAGCCCTTGGCGATCTGCGGATTGCCGCCGGAGAGCAGGACGGGCTGTCCGCCTTCAGCTTTCGGCTTTGCTGTCGCCTTCGAGGTCTTGCCGGCCATAGGTCCGCTCCTAGCCTTCCGCCCGTCGCCCATGTCGCCGGCCGCTGATATAGGGCAGGGCGAACATGTAGAGTCCGGAGAACATCAGCAGGAAGAGCGGCAGCAGCGGGGAATAGACAATCCAGGCCGGCGGCTGCCCCAGCGCCATGGCGACGAAATTGGCGATGACGGTCGCCGTGAAGATGATAGCGAGCCAGCGATGGCCCTGCCGGATGACGTCGTTCAAGGTCATGATTGCGTCCTTACGATCTTGAGAGCGGGCGCGCTCACTCTGCCCGCGCCAGCAGCTCTTCCAGTTTGCCGAAGAATTCCCGCCAGCCGGCCCTGGCGCCGCCGAAGGCCTGCTTCTGCTCGGGCCGGAAGCCGGCCTGTTCCATGCGCAGCAGCGTGCCCTTGGGCGTCGGGGTCAGCGTGAAGGTCACTACGCTCTTCATGTCGAAGGCGGGATCCTCATGGGCGAAGTCCCATGTGTAGGACAGCGTCCGGTTCGGCTCGATGTCGAGGACCTCGCAGTCGAGCACGCCGCCCCATTCGCCGCGCAGATTGAAGCGATGGCCGACGGTTGGCGCGAAATCGTTCTTCATCAGCCATTCCGCGATCAGGTGCGGCTGCGTCAGGGCACGCCAGAGCTTTTCCGGCGGATGGGCGATCTCGCGCTCGACGATGACGGAGCGGGTCTGCATGGCGGTGGTCATTGATCCATCCTTGCAAGCAAATTTTCGAGGTCATCGAACCGCGCCTCCCAGAAGCCGGCTATCTGGCTGGTCCAGTCGATGAGCGGGCTGAGCGCGCCGAGCTGGGCGCTGTAATGGGTCTGGCGACCTGCCTGCCGGTCGCGTACCAGGCCGGCCTGCTTCAGTACGCCCAGATGCTTGGAGACGGCCGGCTGCGAGACGCCGGCTTGGGCAGTCAGTGCGCCGACCGTCTGCTCCCCGTCGCGGCACAGGCGCTCGAAGATCGCACGCCGGGTCGGGTCGGCGAGCGTCCTGAACAGCATGTCGTGGGCGTCTGCCATCTCAATCAATAACCCGTTGGCTATGAGTTGATTCATAACCACAGAGATATGAGTGGGTCAAGCATCCTCGTCAGCAAGGCAGGGCAGGGCTGTGACAGGTGCGCTGGACCGGGCCGCGCGGCTCCCGCAGGATGCGCTCGAAACTGCGGGACCTTCGCAGCTGCGCGCCCCGCCATCCTGCCTTCGAGGAACTTCACCATGGATCTGATGCTGAACGGCAAGCGCGCCCTGGTCACGGGCGGCAGCAAGGGGATTGGTCGCGCGATCGCGCGACAATTGGCGCTCGAGGGCGTCGACGTCGTCATCGCCGCGCGCAACCAGGCCGAGCTCGATGCGGCTGCGGCTGAGCTGGCGCAGGAGACCGGCCGCAAGATTGTGGGCCTTACCGTCGATACGCAGGACGATGCCTCGGTGAAGGCGGTGGTCGCCGGCACGGTCGCGGCACTGGGCGGGCTCGACATCCTGGTCAATGCCGCGGCCAAGCCCGGCGGGCAGGCGACGCCCCCCAAGCTCGCCGAGATCACCGACGCGCTGTTCTTCGACGACGTCAACGTCAAGGTGATGGGCTATCTTAGGATGGCGCGCGAGGCCGCACCGGTGATGGCAGCGGGTGGCTGGGGCCGGATCATCAACATCAGCGGGTTGGCGGCACGCCTGACCGGCTCGACCATCGGCTCGATCCGCAATGTCGCGGTGGCGGCGCTGACCAAGAACCTCGCCGACGAGCTCGGTCCGAAGGGCATCAACGTCACCGTGGTCCACCCGGGCACGACCCGCACAGAGAAGACGCCGGGCGTTGTCGCGGCGCGGGTGGCGGCATCAGGATTGGCGGCCGAGGAGGTCGAGCGCCGCATGGCTGCCAACGTCACGATCGGGCGGCTGGTCGACATGGCCGAGGTCGCCGACATCGTCGCCTTCCTGGCCTCGCCGCGCAGCGTCGCGATCAATGGCGACGCGATCGCCTGCGGCGGCGGCTCGAAAGGCGCGATCCACTATTGAGCGGTCGCGCCCTCGCGCTTGGTCAGAACAGCGCGGTCGGCGCGATCTCGGCGATGACCATCAGCACGAACCCGAGCGCGCCGAGGCCGACACCGGTCCAGGCCAGCAGAGTGACGCCGGTGATGATCGCCGCCGAGGCGACGACGATGGCGATCTGCAGAAGGCCCGAGACGATGTCGTATTTGTCGTCGCGGGCGCTGGAGATGTCGCGCCTGGCTTCGGCCGCCTTGGCGCGGGCGATCAGCTCCTTGCGGCCCTCATTGGTCTCCGGCTCAGACTCATAGCGAGCGATCGTCGCCTTCCAGCCGTCGATGCGCTTCTGCAGGCGCTCGCGCACGGCCGGATCGGTGGCGCCGGCGAGCTCGACCTCCATCGCGTCGGCGGCGGTGCGCAGCGTCGTGCCTCGGATCGTCTTGGCCTGGAAGAAGGCCCAGAGATTGGAGGCCTCGATGTTCCTGGAGAGCGCATCCTGCTCGGCGTTCTTACCGAGGATCTCGGAGAAGGCGAGCAGGAGCGCGAGCACGCCGATTAGCAGGGCGATGCGCTTGTTGGTCTTGCTGGTCGGCTGATTGTCTTCGGTGACGTCTGGTGCGGCTGAAGCCATCGGTGATTCCCTCGGGAAGGCCGGGCCTGATGGCCGGTTCGCGCGACGGAATCAAGACGATTTTACCGAAGGTAAGGGCGCTATCCCCGAGCCCGTGGGTGGGCGGAATCATAGGCCGCAAGCAGGCGGGCGGAATCAATGCGGGTATAGATCTGCGTTGTCGAGAGCGAGGCGTGGCCGAGCAGCTCCTGGATGGCGCGCAGGTCGCCACCGCGGCCGAGCAGATGGGTGGCGAAGGAATGGCGCAGCGCATGCGGGGTCGCGCTGCCCGGCAGGCCGAGCGAGCCGCGCAGGCCCTCGACCGCGAGCTGGATGATCCGGGGCGACAGCGGCCTGCCCTTGACGCCGACGAAGAGCGGCCCCTCCGGTGCGAGCCGCCAGGGGCATTGCGCGAGATAGCCGGCGATCGATTCGACGACGACCGGCAGCACCGGCACCATCCGAGTCTTCCCGCCCTTGCCGAGCACGGTCAGCGCATCGGTGGTGCTCACCGGCGCCTGCGAGCGCTTGAGGCCGAGCGCCTCGGAGATGCGCAGTCCGCTGCCATAGAGCAGGGACAGCACGGCAGCGTCGCGAGCGAGAACCCAATCGGGTCGCTCCTCGCCGGCGCGGCTGTCGGCCTTGGTCACGGCCGCGGCGGCTTTCGCATCGAGCGGGCGCGGCAGGCCCTTGCCGAGGCGCGGCCCGCGCGTCGCGGCGAAGGCGGCCGCCGTCAGCCGGCCACTGCGCTCGCCGAAGCGGGCGAGCGAACGGAGCGCCGCGAGTTGGCGCATCAGGGTGCGGTTGCCGACGCCGTCGCGGCGGCGATAGCCGAGGAAGGCGCGCAGATCCGCCGGTTTCAGGGCCGCGACCGCCTTCAATGTCGGCGGCGCATCGAGATGATGGCTGAGGAAGGTGGCGAACTGGTCGATGTCGCGGCCATAGGCCTCGAGTGTCTTCGGCGAAAGCCGGCGCTCATGGCCGAGATGGGCGAGCCAGTCGCGCCGAAGGGTGTCGAAATCGCTCATCGTTCCGATCATGCCGCGCGAGGCTTAACAACCGTTGTCCGGCGCGATCACCGCCTGCTATGAAGCCAGGAGAAATTGTTCAGGGCTGACCAAATTGCACGCTCCCGATCCGCACGGCCTGATCTTTCCGTTCCCCGAACCGCCGGCGCCCGGCCAGCTGACCGAGGTCGCGCCCGGCATCTTCTGGGCGAGGATCGCGCTGCCGTTCCGCCTCAACCACGTCAACATCTACCTGATCGAGGACGGCGACGGGTTCGCGGTGATCGACACCGGCATCGGCGACGAGGCGACCAAGCAGGCCTGGCTCGCGCTGACGGCGGGCGCCCTGGCGGGCAAGCGCCTGACCCGGCTCTTCGTCACGCATTTCCATCCCGACCATATCGGGCTCGCCGGCTGGCTCTACGAGCGCTTCGGCACGCCGCTCCTGACCAGCCAGACAAGCTATCTCGGCTGCCTCAACATCTCGCTGAGCCCAGGCGCTTCCGAAGCGCCGGTCTACAGGGACTTCTACCTGCGCCACGGGCTCTCGGCCGAGGTGACGCAGGTCGTTTCGACTCTGGGCCATGGCTATCTCCGGCAGGTGACGCCGCTGCCGCCGACCTTCACCCGCATCGTCGCCGGCGATGTGCTCAGGATCGGCGGGCGCGATTTCTTCGTGCTGGCCGGCGACGGTCATGCGCCGGAGCAATTGATGTTCCACTGCCCCGAAGCCAACGTCTTCCTCGCGGCCGACCAGGTACTGGCCAAGATCACGCCGAACATCAGCGTCTGGGCGGTCGATCCCGAGGGCGATCCGCTCGGCCTCTATCTGCGTTCGCTGCGCGTGCTGCCGCAGGCGATCCCGCCGGGAACATTGGTGCTGCCCGGTCATCAATTGCCATTCTATGGGCTCGCCGAGCGCTGCGCCGCGCTCGCCGCCCATCACGCCGAACGCTGTCAGCTGATCGCCGGTGCGGTCGCGAAGGGGCCGCATTCGGTTGCCGAATTGGTGCCGGTGATGTTCACGCGGCCGCTCGACCCGCACCAGCTCTCCTTCGCCTTCAGCGAGGTCTTCGCCCATGTGAATGCGATGCTGCGGCTCGGCGAATTGCGCTGGGCCGAGCCGCAAGGCGAGATCATGCGGGTGGTGGCGGGCTGACGTGCGGCCTTTCGGCAGGACGCGCCCATGATGAGCGCGCCCCGCCGCCGATGGGACTCAGACCGCGGCCATGGCGGGCTGCTCGACCGCCGTCACCGTCAGCACATGCTTCTTGCCGTCGCGGGCGGTCCAGGCGATCGACTGGCCAGCTGAAAGGCCGATCAGTGCCGCGCCGATCGGCGTCAGCACCGAGATGCGGCCCTGCTCGATGTCCGCTTCGCCGGGGTAGACGAGCTGGACGCGGCGATGCTGGGCGCTGTCGGAATCGAAGGTGACGAAGGAGCCCATGCGCACGACGTCGGCCGGCAGCTTCGCCGGCGCGACGACCTTGGCGCGGTCCATCTCGGCGAGCAGCTCCTCGGCGACCTCCGGGATACGCTCGAGCGCGGTGGTCGCGAGGCCGGTCAGGCGCTCATGGTCGATCTCGCCGACGATGATCTTCGGCTTGCGATGGGTCTTCTGGGTGAGATGGGTCATGGGAGACATATCCTGCGATAACGCGCGCGACGGCGGCGTCAGAGCGCGACCGGTCAATTCGAGAGGTTCTTTTGGGGAGACGCCGTAGAAGTCGAGCTGTGATGACTGACAGCATCGACGGCACCCCTGGACTCGGGGCGCGCTCGGGCCGAGTCCGGGGCTAGAATTCCGCGATCGGGGCGACCCGGAATACGAGGCGATGCTTCGTCGTCATACCCATAGAGTTGGGGGCGGACGCGTTGCTGTCAAGGCCGGGAAGGCCTGCCGCCGACCGATGACGATGCGAAGGGAGATCACATGCGAGCGTGCTTTCGTCAGCTCGCTCGATAAGGGATGAAGGGCGCTGCCCTCGGCTCAGCGCCGCGCTTGGGGGCGGCGCACCGGGACCGGGATCGGCTTCAGCTGTGGCTGTGTCGGGGCGAAGAGGGCGCCGAGACGGAGAATGAAGCGGGCCAGCAGGTTCATGGCGTCCCTCAGTTCTGGGCAGTGAAAATGGTGGGAATCAGTTCGCCACCGTCGATCTTCACCGCATCGTTCCCAGCAATATGGTGCTTCGATGTCGACGGCGCCACTGCATCGGTCGGAGCCGTGAACAGGATCGGCGGCAGAAGCGGGTTCATCGGTGCTGGCATTCCGCGTGGTAGATGCAGCTCAGGATCGCCCCGAAAATACTTCAAATGCCTTACGCTACAGAGGCTTATCGACCCATAGCCTTAACGATGTGCTGCGCCGGGCAATGAAACTCGCGAGTGGATAGCCCATCGACGAGAGGGCTCGGACGCTTTTGCGAGCAAAGCAGCGATTGAACCCTGTCGGCGGCTCGCCTATGGCTAATGGATCGTTAACCGGGGCGTCATCCGAACATGGCCAGCCTGTTCCGGCTCGTGCCCGATGCACGCGCCGAACTCCTGCAGCTGAATTCCTGGGCGCGGCCGCATCAGGCCGGCTTTGCCGCTGCGCAGCGCGCGGCGCGCTATGGCGCGGCCGGGCCGGAGGCTTCCGCCTTCATGGCGGCGCGGCGCGAGGCGACTTTGGCGCGGCTCGGCGAGGGCGCTGCGGTCTGGAATGGCTGGGCCGGCGAGATGCTGCGCCTGCGCGGACGGATCGGGGCCGATGGCGCGCTGCTCGTGCTCTGGCGCCTCTTCGCCGATGTCGAGCTGGTCGACGAGATCTTCGAGGGCGATTTCAACGTCGGCGGCATCGTCTTCCCGGCGGCCGCCCGTTTCGCCGGCAGTGCCTTCTGCGGTGACGCCTGGTTTTCCGAGGCGCATTTCCACGGTCCGGCCAGTTTCCGCGACGCCAGCTTCCGCGCCGACGCCTTCTTCGACCGGGCGCATTTCGCAGGTGATGCCGATTTCGGCGCGGCGACCCTGCACGGCACTGCCGAGTTCCGCGACATGCGCTGCGAGGGCACGGCCTGCTTCGTCGAGGCGGAGTTTGTCGGCGATGCCTGGTTCCGCGGCTCGCGCTTCGACGGCGTGACGCAGTTCCGTGGCGCGCGCCATTCAGGCGAGGCCGGCTTCGGTGATTGTAACTTCGCCGGGGCGGCCGATTTTGGCGAGGCCGAGTTCGCCGGCAATGCCGGTTTCGAGGAGGTTCGCTTCGGGCAGATGGCGAGCTTCGCTGGCGCCCGCTTCGACCGTGGCGCCTGGTTCAGCAATGCCGCCTTCGATGGTCGTTCGAATTTCGAACGCGCCCGCTTCCGCGGCCGCCGCCATTTCGAGGGCATCTCGCTGGCGGCGCAGGTCTCTCCGGTCGCGCAGCAGATGGCGGCGCTGGAGCAGTTCCGGCTCGGCCGACGCTGAGCTGACGCCCGCAGCTTCTCATCTCCGGCCGCTCTGGCCCGTGCCTTGCTAGCCGTCCTACCGCCCGCCGCCATCGGCGGCTGCGACTGGCGAGGACGAGATGAAGCGCGAAGAGCTCACCGAGAAGATTCTCGACATCAAGCGCGAGAAGGGCTGGAGCTGGAAACAGATCACCGACGAGATCGGCGGCATGTCGGAGGTGCTGGTGATCGGCGCCTTGCTCGGCCAGATGAAGCTGGTGAAGCCGCTCGCCGAGAAAGCCGCAACCCTGTTCGGCCTCTCGGAAGCCGAGAAGCGCATGCTCAACGAGGTGCCCTATCGCGGCACCGGCACGCCGATGCCACCGACCGATCCGCTGATCTACCGCTTCTACGAGATGGTGATGGTCAACGGCCCCGCTTGGAAGGCGCTGATCGAAGAGGAGTTCGGCGACGGCATCATGTCGGCGATCGACTTCAACATCGCTTTCGAGCGCGAGCCGAACCCCAAAGGCGACCGGGTCAGGATCACCATGTCGGGCAAGTTCCTGCCGTACAAATACTATGGCAACGAGCAGGGCATACCCGACTATGGCTTCAAGGAGGACTGAACCGGCTCAGGGCAACTTGCCTCAGGGCACCTGGCCGGGCTCGAGCGTGCCGTCCTTCTGCAGCGTGCGCTGCAGCCCCGGCCGATCCATCATCCGGCCCATATAGGCCTCGAACACCGGCAGGCGCGGCAGCACGCCGACGACATTCATGCCGAAATGGATGCCGGCGCCGAGCTGGGTGTCGGCGGCGGTGAAGCGCTCGCCGGCGGCATAGGGGTGCTCGCCGAGCTTCTTCGCGAGATTGGCGACGGTGTCGGCATGCGAGCCGAAGGAGAAGCCGCGCGCCTCGTACTGATATTTGTGGACCGAGGTCGCGATGATCGGGTCGAGCACGGCATCGGTATAGACCAGCGAGGTCAGGAAGGCGGGACGGTCCTTGTCGCCGATGGCCGGCGCCAGCCCGGCGTCCGGGAACTGCTCGGTGAGATAGAGGCAGATCGCTGCGCGCTCGGTGATGGTGGTGCCGTTGTGCACGATTGCCGGCACCTTCTTGTGCGGCTGGATGGCGCGATAGCTTTCCGGCGGACCGCCTTGCGCGCGGATGTCGACGAGCTTCATCTCATAGGGCTGGCCGAGCTCCTCGAGCAGCCAGAGGATCGAGAAGGAACGCGATTGCGGCGCGTGATAGAAGGTCAGCATGCGGTGTCCTTTCGACGTTTCCTCGAATGATGGACAGGCTGATAGGAATGTTGTCTGTCAGTAGCTGTCAGGAGTGCTCCAGCCCTGCCAGACCCTCTGGAACGAAACGCGAGACGGTGCGGATTGCTCCTTTTGTATCGGCTGCCGAGCTATGTCTTGCGCGCCACGATGAAGGGGCGGCTGTCCTTGCCCTTGCTCGCATGGCGTTCCGTGCCCAGGATCTCGAAGCCCGAGGCCGCGATGAGGTCGCTCAGTTCCTGTGCATTGAAGACGCCGGCATGGGGCGCTTTTCCGATCATCTGCATGAGCGGCAAAGCGAGCTTGATCAGCGGATTCATGTCGCCGAGGCAGGGAGTCTTGGAGATGAACAGGCCGCCTGGCACGAGCAGGGCATGGATGCTGCGCAGCGTGCCGGGGAGATCGCGGACCATGTGGAGATAATTGAAGCCGAGAACCGCATCGAACCGCGTGGCCTCGGAAGCAAGCGCCTCGGCTGTCGCGGCACGGAAGGAGAGGCCCACGATCGGGTTTGCGGCTAGCTTCTCCTGCGCAATGGCGATCATGCCGGCGGAGAGGTCGGCAGCGAGATAGCTTTCGACCCCGCCGGCGAGCCGCAGCGCCGTCGTACCGGTGCCGCAGCCAAGTTCGAGCACGCTGTCTTCCGGCTTCAGCAGGGCGCTCGTCCGCTCCACCGTGCGCTCATATCCCGCCTGGTCTGAAATTCGTGATTTCGCGTAGCTCTTCGAAGACCGGTCCCAGAAACGGGCATCACTCGCGGTGCTCATGCATCCTCCCCCATTGCGATGCGGGCTTAGCACAGGTCCTGTTACAGTTCGTTGCCCGCCGGTCGGCCGGTAGACTCCAAATCCAGCGCCCGCAGTCTTCTATGATATTATAGTGTTATAACATAACAATATAGCTGAGAATGCAGTAATCATAGTGTCATCTGACGCTCCTAACGCTCCGCCGACCTGGCTTTCCCATGGGGCGGAGACGATCATGCAGAAGCGAACCTGGCTGATGGCGGCGGCGATGCTCGCCAGCGTGGCGCCGGCGACGGCGCAAACCATCTACCCGCTGACCCGCGCCGAGATCCTCGAGGGCTCGCGCTTCGACTTCAAGGTCGAGTTCCCGAACGCGCCGGCTTTCGCTGACGTCAAGGTCACGATCAACGGCAAGCCTGTCGCCGAAGCCTTCGGCCGCGAGGTCCAGTTCGTCCAGAACGAGGAAGGCCAGAAGCATTCGGCGCTGTGGCTGCGCGGCGCGCAGCTGCCGGCCGGCCAGTATGTCGTCGAGGCGACGCAGGGCAGCGAGAAGGCCACCGTCAACTGGACCGTCTACCCGACGGCCGAGCGCAAGGCCAAGAACGTCATCCTCTTCGTCGGCGATGGCCTCTCGGTCGCGCATCGCACCGCCGCCCGCATCCTGTCGAAGGGCTGGGAGCAGGGTCTCTATGGCGGCGAGCTCGCTATCGACGACATGCCGAACATGGCGCTGATCTCGACCTCGGGCACCGACTCGGTCGTCACCGACAGTGCCAATTCCGCCAGCGCCTACACCACCGGCCACAAGTCCTGCGTCAACGCGCTCGGCATCTACTGCGCCAAGAACGCCCTGACGCTCGACCACCCCAAGGTCGAGACCATCTCCGAGGTGATCAAGCGCAAGCGCACGGGCATGGCGATCGGCGTCGTCACCAATGCCGAGATCGAGGATGCGACCCCGGCCGCGATGGTCGCCCATACCCGCCGTCGCTCGGACTACAACGACATCGTCAAGATGTTCTTCGACGTGCAGCCCGACGTGATCATGGGCGGCGGCTCGCCGAACTTCCTGCCGAAGTCGACCCCGGGCACCAAGCGCACCGACGATCTCGACTTCATCGCCAAGTTCAAGGAGGCGGGCTACGCGCTCGCCACCACCAAGACCGAGATGAACGCTGCGGTCGCCGGCGGTTCCAAGAAGCTGCTCGGCCTCTACAACACCTCCAACATCGACGGCGCCTTCGATCTGCGTCTTGCCAAGAAGGGCTCGATCTCCAAGTTCCCGGATCAGCCCGATGTGGTCGAGCAGACCAAGGCGGCTCTCGAGATGCTGAAGGGCGCGCAGGACGGCTTCTTCCTGATGGTGGAATCGGCCCGCATCGACAAGTACAGCCACTCGCTCGACTGGGAGCGCGCGGTGTTCGACACGATCATGCTCGACAACGCCGTCAAGGTCGCCAAGGACTTCGCCGGCGACCGCAACGACACGCTGATCATCGTCGTGCCCGACCACGCCCATCCGATCTCGATCATCGGCACCTATGACGACGATCGCCCGGGCCAGCTGCTGCGCGACAAGCTCGGCACCTACAATGAATCGCTGCCGCCGAATTACGGCCCGCGCGATGCGGACGGCTACCCGACCAAGGTCGACACCTCGCGCCGCCTCGCCGTCGCCTTCGGCAGCTATCCGGACACCTGCGACACCGGCCGCCCCTATCTCGAAGGTGAGCGCGTTCCGGCCGTGAAGGGCCCGGACGGCAAGACCAATGTCGCCAATGAGAAGGACTGCACCGGGCCGCTCGCCACCCGCAAGCAGGGCAACTTGCCCTTCGACGCCAATTCCGGCGTCCACGCGGCCGACGACGTGCTGCTGACCGCCATGGGCCCGGGCGCCGAGCGCTTCCGCGGCCACAAGCCGAACACCTTCGTCTTCCGCGTCATGGCGGAAGCGCTGGCCCTCGGCGGCAAGTGAGCG
>JAESGM010000686.1_pt1 | contig 17917 bp, 23 predicted proteins | sample 9269721 | NCBI WGS metagenome assembly JAESGM01 (sample SAMN15720920, study PRJNA650825) | algae metagenome | isolation source: Komarekiella atlantica HA4396-MV6 and co-occurring heterotrophs from... | place: USA: Theobald House, Kauai, HI | collected 2009-07-29 | reverse complement strand
CGTGCGCCGCACCTTGTCGGCAGGCCGTTCGCCGCCAACGTAATCGCCATGGGCAAGATCATACTCATCGTCGGTCTGGTGCTGGTCGTCGTCGGGCTCGCCTTCATTCTTGGCGAGCGCATAGGCCTCGGCCGCCTGCCCGGCGACATCATCATCGAGCGCGGCAGCACGCGCATCTATATCCCGCTGATGACGTCGCTCATCGTCAGCGTGGTGCTGAGCATCATCCTCTGGCTCATGCTGCCGTAACGTTCAGCGGATGACGGCGACGACACGCGCCGGGGCGGCTGACGCACCGACGATCTTCAGCGGGAATACCATCACCTCGAAGCCGGAAGAGGGCAGGGCGCCGAGGTTGGTGAGCTGCTCCATATGCCAGTAGGGCCGCCGCTGCCCGACGCGGTGCGCTTCCCAGAATAGCGTGTTGTCGCCGCCTTCCTTCGAGCGGGAGATTTGCGTGCGAAACGGCAAGTCCCAGCCCCATTGATCGATGCCCATGACAGTCGGCCCCTGGTCGAGCAGCCATTCGGTGGCAGCGGCGCTCATGCCGGTGCCGCGCTTCCAGAACTCCTTGGTTCCCATCGGCCTGTCGCGGCCGGTGCGGATGAGGACGATGGTCTGCGCGTCGAGCTTGGCGCCCGTCTTGGCCAGCGCGGCTTCGAGATCCGCCGGGGTGATCGCGTCGTCGTCGGCCTTGTGCGTCAGGTCGAGGACGACGCCGGGCCCGATGCATTTCTCCAGCGGCATCTCATCGATGGTCTGTGCGGGCGCGCCGGCAGAGACGGGTCCGTAGTGCCATGGCGCATCGATGTGCGTGGTCGAATGCACGCCCATGGTCACGGTGTCGTCGGCCCATCCGGCGAAGTCGCGGGGGAACAGGCGGCGCGGCAGGCCCAGCAGCCATACCAGCAGCTTGGCGGCATGATGCGGCTTGTGGCGGACACGCACCTGCATGAAGCGCGGATCGCCCTTGTTGAACTGAATGGGCTTGGAAAGATCTATGACCTGCATGCCAGCCTCTAAACGATGCGGTTGGTGACCGAGCCGATACCATCGAGGCTCAGCGATATTGCATCGCCCCGTTCCAGCAGGCGACCGTTCTCGATGCCGCTGCCGCCGGGGAGCGTGCCGGTTCCGAAGAGCTCACCGGGGTGGAGTTGCTCGCCGCGGCTGGCATGCGCCAGGATCTCGCCGAGCGACCAGCGCGCACCTGCGGCGGAACAAGCGGCCGTTTGCTCGCCGTTGATGCGCACCGCGCCGCGCAGGTTCTGCCAGTGGGGCAGGATCTCATCGGCGCTGATGACCACGGCCGAGATGGCGCTGGCGAAATGCTTCGCCTTCTGCGGCCCGAAGCCGGAGCGCATTTCGGCGAGCTGCACGTCGCGGGCGGAGAAGTCGTTCAGCACGACAAAGCCGCCGATGGCGCGTTCCGCCAGCCTCGCGTCGGCGTCGCGCAATGGGTGCGCCAGGACGAAGCCCAGCTCCAGCTCGTAATCCAGCGCACGCGAGTAGGCGGGCATTCGAATGTCGTCGCCATCGACGCCGAGGGTTAGGTGGTTACCCATGTAGTAGATCGGCTGCTCATACCAGAGCCGGTGCGGGCGCAGCGGCGGAAACGTGCGGCCGGTCAGGCGTTCGTAGCCTCTTGCCACTTGCGCGGCTGCGGGCATGAAACGTCTGGCGAAGCCGCGCGCAGCGTCTACGGCGTGTGCCTCATACAACATGAAGTCGCGGAAGGAGAGCGGAGTGAACGGGAGCAGGAGAGTGCTGCTGTTGGGAACGGGGTCCAGCTCGGCGGCGGCCGCGACCAGCCTCGCCTGCACGTCAGGCGGCAGGGCCAGCAAGCGAACGACATCGACCGTAATCGCCGGATCCAGCCCGATGTGCGCGCCGGCGGTTGCCGCCGGGACCCAGCCGCGGGGGGCACGAACCTCGACGCGCTTGTCTCCTTGGGTATCGACGCGGCGCAGCTTCATGAGACGCTTCGACTATCCGCTATCGTTCGCATTCTCTTGACCCGTTTCAGCGTTTCGGAACCTGCTCAGGCATAGTCTGTTTTCCGGACTGGGCGTGGCCGCAACGAAAGCAGTCTAATGGACACTGTCAAACCGGCGCTGATAGCTGCCGCGACCGCACTCTTAGTTCTGACCGGCGCTGCCGCGGCGCAAGGCGATTTTTCCGGCACGTGGAAGGTGAAGGATACCTCCGGTGCCGATTTCGAGATCATGCTTGCCGAGGATGGCAGTGCCAGCGGCAACCGTGCCGGCAAGGGAATGCACGGCCAGTGGGTCGAGAAAGACGGCGCTGCGGTCATTACCTGGAGCGACGGCTGGACGACCAAGATCGCCAAGCATGGCGATCAGTACAAGAAGACCGCCTACGACGCCGACGCCATCGAGAAGAACACGTCAGCGGCGGAAAAAGTAAAATAGACGATCGATCCCTGCGTCCCGAGCGGGGCGCATCCTTTATCAGGCTGAAGCCATGACCATAACCCTCTCGCAACTCATCGTCTGGCTCATCATCGGGCTAATCGGCGGAACGCTCGTCGGCATGCTGGTGCGCGGCCAGCGGGAAGGCTTCGGCTGGTGGAGCAATCTCGGGATAGGCTTGGTCGGCGCTCTCGTTGGCGGCATCATATTCCGCCTGTTCAATATCCTGCCGGGCCTCGAAAGCATCTCGATCTCGCTTCGCGATGTCGTTTCAGCGGTTGCCGGCGCGATGCTGTTCCTCGCCGCGTTGTGGCTCTGGCACAAGTATCAAGGCACGCCCTGATGGCGCGCGTGGTCAACACCGACCACATTTCCATTCGCGTCAGCGATTTCGCACGCTCCAAGCGCTTCTATGCGCAGCTGTTCGACTTCCTCGGTTTCAAGGTGCTCGGCGTATACGACGACGCGATCGGTTGGACGAACGGCAAGATACGCTATTGGATCGGCCAGGCCGACGCGCGCGGCAAGAAGCACAAGCATCGCATCGGCGACGTCGGCTGGCATCATGTCGGCTTTGAACTCGGCAGCCGCAAGGACGTCGACGATCTGCAGGCGTTTCTCACCGATAAGCTGAAGGCCAAGATCGTCGATCCGGCCGACGAATATTACGACGACTACTATGCCGTGTTCTTCCTCGACCCCGACGGCCTGAAGCTGGAAGGCATGAAGTGGGGCGAGAAGGCCCGCGCCGCGCGCCGGCGCAAGGCAGCCGCCAAGAAGCGGAAAGCGGCGAAGTCCTAGCGCTATTCGGCGTAAATCATCTTGACGGTCATGCCGCCGTCGATGGTGATGTTCTGCCCGGTCATGAAGCCTGCGTGCTCGGCCAGAAACAGGCAGGCCTCGGCGATGTCCGTCGGCTCCCCGACGCGCCCGACCGGGTGCTGCTCGCGGTCGATCCGCGAATGGACCGGCTTTTTTGCCCGCTCCGAATACTGCCAGTCGCGCGTTTCGATCCAGCCGGGGCTGACCGCGTTCACGCGGATCCGATGCTGCGCCAGGCTGATCGCCGTGGCGTGCGTCAAAGCGATGATGCCGCCCTTGGAGGCGCTGTAGGCTTCGGTGCCCGGCTCGGACATGAAGGCGCGGGTCGAGGCGATGTTAATGACGGCGCCGCCCCGGCCGCGGTCTGCCATGCGACGGGCGACGTTCTGGGTGCACAAGAATGCGCCGCGCAGATTGACGGCGATGACCTCGTCGAAGTCTTCGACGGAAAGCTCCAGGAACGGTGCGTTGCGCAGGATGCCGGCGTTGTTGACGAGCACGTCGGGGCAGCCCAACTCGGCGACCGTGCGGTCGAGCCAGGCGGCGACGTCCGCCGCGCTGCCCGTGCTTCCGGCGTGGAACACAGCGCGGCGACCGGTCTGGCGAACATGGGCCGCCGCTTCTTCGCCTGCGTCGCCGACGGGATCGAAAATGGAAACGTCGTAGCCGGCGTCGGCGAAAGCGTACGCGACGGCGCGGCCGATGCCCTGGGCGCCGCCGGTCACGGCGAGGATCTTCGCGCTCATGGCTTCCAACCTTGCCGGATGCTGGCGCTGCCGAGGGAGACTGGTAGCGGGAGGCGGACTCGAACCGCCGACCTAAGGATTATGAGACCTTCGCTCTAACCACCTGAGCTATCCCGCCACGTCGCGCGCATATACGTAGCGCGCACGCATGCTGTCAAGAATCTGCCGCCGTGGCGGTCGTTATTCCGCCGCGACCGGGTGCTGCGCGGCATCCCGCTTGGCAAAGCGCAGCATCGTGAAGAGGCCCAGTGGCCGCAGCGCCTTGCGCTCGACCAGATCGAGGTCGTCACAAACCGTGACGCGCGAGACGTCGAATACCGAGCGCCAGCCGATCTTGTCGGCGAACGGCGCCATGCGGCGCTCGACCCAGCCGCGCACGCCTTCGCGCTGGCTGAAGTGGTTGACAAGCAGCACCTGGCCGCCCGGCTTGGTCACCCGCGCCAGTTCGCGCATGACGGCTTCCGGCTCGGGCACCACGGTCATCACGTACATGGCGACGACGGTGTCGAACGAGCCATCAGCGAATTTGAGCTGAGCGGCGTCCATCTCGTGCAGGCCGGTGACGTTGTCGAGGCCTTCCTCGGCGACGCGCTCGCGGGCCTTCTCCAGCATCTCGGGCGACAGGTCGATGCCGACGACTTCGAGGTGCTTGTTGTAGTCGGGAAGGGACAAGCCGGTGCCCACGCCGACCTCGAGAACCCGTCCGGCGCTCGAGTTGATGATCTGCACAGAGTGGCGGCGGCCTTCACGGGCTACGACACCGAAGGTGTAGTCGTATACCGGCGCCCACCGCCGGTATGCATCGATGACATCGCTCTCGTCGATCCGGCCAATGCTGACGATCCGGCCTTGCGAGCGCTCCAGTACTGCTGAGCGCCGACCATACTGGGACTCCGGCATGGGCTTCATTGGGTACCCGCTCCTTTGTGGACACGCGCCATTGGGTCGCTCTATCTCTCCGCAGAAACGCGGACGAGCCCGGCGGCAGTCCTGTCGTCTGCATGCTTGGCGATCGTACGGGCAATGAACCCGCCGCCGAGGATCCGAGCCTCGTCGGCGCCGCTCGCATAGAAAACGCAAGCCTGTCCCGCTGCCACCCCGTCTTCGCCTTCTTCTAGCACCACCACCACGGACCCGTCCGGCTCCGCCATGAGCGTTGCCGGCCGCGGCGGCTGGGAAGAACGAACGCGAGCAAAAATGCTCAGCCCTTCGGCAGCAGCATCCGCGAATGCTTCATCACCCAGCCAATTAGTGTTTCTAAGTACAAGCCCTTTTGTGCGCAAGCAGTCACGCGGTCCCACTACCACCTGATTGCGGCCGGCATCGAGCCGTACGACGTAAAGCGCTTCGCCGGTTGCGATTTTGAGGCCCTTACGCTGGCCGATGGTGTAGTTGACGATGCCCTCGTGACGTCCGAGCAGGCGCCCGTCGACGTGCATGATGTCGCCCGGCTGCAGGGCGCCGGGCTTCAGCCGCTCGATCACGCCGGTGTAGCGGCCGGTGGGCACGAAGCAGATGTCCTGGCTGTCGGCCTTGTCGGCGACGGGCAGGTCGAGTTCGCGCGCCAGCCGGCGCACCTCGGCCTTGGGCATTCCCCCGAGCGGGAACCAGAGGTGCTGCAGCTGCTCCTTCGTGGTGGCGAAGAGGAAGTAGCTCTGATCGCGGTCGGCATCGACGGCGCGTACCAGTTCCGGACCGTGCGTCCCGTCGCGGCGCTGGATGTAATGCCCGGTGGCGAGAACATCGGCGCCCAGATCCTTCGCGGTATCAAGAAGATCGCGAAACTTGATCTGCTGGTTGCAGGTCACGCACGGGATCGGCGTCTCACCCGCGGCGTAGCTTTCGGCGAAACTGTCGATGACGGCCGAGGCGAAGCGGTTCTCATAGTCGAGGACGTAATGGGGAATGCCGATTGCTTCGGCAACTCGCCGGGCGTCGTGAATGTCCTGGCCCGCGCAGCAGCTCCCCTTGCGGCCCGTGGCTGCCCCGTGATCGTAGAGCTGCAGCGTGATGCCGATAACCTCGTGGCCCGCCCGCTGCATGAGCGCTGCGACCACGGAGGAATCGACGCCTCCCGACATAGCCACGACGACCCGCCGGCGCTTGGCCGTGGCAGGAGCCGTCTTCGGCTGCTCGTGGGGTTCATTCGTGAACAATTCTCGACGCACCAAGTATTTGGAATTCGCGCGTAAATTATGCTCAGCGTCGCTGCAGCGCTGTTGCAGTGCCGCGACCTTAGGGCGGGAAGGCGCGCAAGCGCAAGTCGCCTTGTTATGCGGCTTTTTTGAGGGATGAGGGCGTCGGCGCTCGCAGTGGCCAGATCAGCGGTCTGCGGCGTAAAGGTTAACGGCGACCTTGGCCCCGATGAGCAACCGGTTTATGTTACGTTTACTCAACAACTTAGGCCGGCTTTAATCGTGTTGGCTTACAAGTGATAGCTGGTCAGCGAGTGTGTAATGAGTATCATGACCGAGCAACAGATGAGAGCGCGGGTGCGCTACGTTATCGGGCCCGATGGGAGCCCGCTGACGATTGCGGATCTTCCTCCGAAAGACACGAAGCGCTGGGTGATCCGCCGCAAGGCGGAAGTCGTCGCAGCAGTCCGCGGCGGCCTCCTCAGCATTGAGGAAGCCTGCGATCGCTATAAGCTGACCGTCGATGAGTTCCTGTCTTGGCAGCGCTCAATCGACAAGCATGGGCTCCCGGGACTTCGGGCGACGCGCATTCAGGATTATCGCGACTGAAATTCCGCGACTGGGCGATGAACGCTGCAGCTAGCGGTTGCCAGTTGCCGGCTTTGGCTTGCCGGCAGCGGGTGGCTGTGTAGCCTGCGTTTCGCTCCAGCCGTTGGTATCTGCGTCGCGGCAGCCGAAAGACCCCGCCGCCCATCTCAGGGCGTCGGCATCCATGTTCTTCGCCTGATCGTCCGGCAGCTTGAGATTTTCGGTGACGAGCGTCGTCGTCCCGTTATCGGGAGCGATGGCGATGCGATAGGCGCGCAGCCCCTTTTGATTGTCCGACGTGCGATCGCGCACGTGCACGACGATTTCGGCTTTACCCCCTTTGCCGGGAGGGTCAGCCTCCGCGTGATACAGGTAGTCCGCCTTGAGCGGACCCGATGGGCCGAACCAGCAGCCAAGCGCTCCGCGTGCCACACGCTCGTAGACCTCGGTCGGCGAGCCGACGATCCGCGGCGAAGCCGCGTCGGGCACAAGCGTCGGGACCTCGGGAAGGGCTGGGGCGCTGACGCCCGAGCAGCCGGCACAGGCGAGGCCGAACACAGCACTCAGCAAGGGCCGGGACGACGGCATCAGGCGTGCACCTGGCGAAGCCAAAACCGTGCACGCTGCCCGCGGTAGCAATGCGGGACAGCAGCCGTCTCTCGTTGGCACGCTCAGCCGGCGAATACAAGTCGTGCCCGCCGGCCAGCTGATTGTCTAGCGAAGCGCCGCAGCAGCGGCCGTACGCTCGGCGCGACGGCGGCTCCGCAACTGGTCGTGGCCAGAAGGCGTATCGGCGCGCGCCACCTGTTCCAGAGCCTCGTCACGCTCCTTCAGCGCAGCTTCCAGCTTGGCTTTGAGGCCATCGGCAGAAGTACGCAGGTTGTCGCGACGCTGGCTGGCTGACTTGGCGAAGGTCGAATAGTTGAAATGCGCAGGATCGCGCACGCCGGTGCGGTCCTCCTCGGCCTTAATCTGACGATCGAGGTCGCTGGCCATTCCATCGAATTCGCGGATCATGTGCTCAAGATCGGCGACCTTGCGGGCTTTTTCGTCGGCTGCGAAGCGCATCAATCGCAGTGCCGATTCCCGTGCTTTCATTGTTCGATACCCCGGACTAATTCGAACTCTGTTGGCTATAGAAACAAGAACCGTGCCACCGGCCACCATGCCCACACCGGTTTCTGGCCTGACCTCCCGATCAGGGAGATTTATGAGCCTTCGCGCGGGAGGTGCTATCTTCGCACCAAATCTGACATGCCGCCATTAAGTTGCGGTAAAGCAACGCGAAGCTCAATTTGGAATGTTAGCCCTAATCAGGCCCAAAAAATGGCAAGGCAGGTATAGGGCGCTGGAGCGAATTCTGTTACCTCTTGATTCGTAGCGCATTTGGGTTCGACTGGTGCTGTTTCGGCGGGGGCGCCCCACTCGGGGATATGTCCGGAACGAGCGCATCGGCGGCGGATCCGCAAGTATCCAGCGGCTTACCAGCACACGATCTTAAGCAAGGCGGCGTGGCCCAGCATCGGCCGCGAGCGCTGCCTCTTGGGCGCGCCGGACTCCGGTCAGGCGGCCGCAGGGGGTTGGTGCCGGACCGACGCGTAACCAGTTTCGTTAGAGTGTTGGGCGCTGGAGCAAGACAAAATTAGGGTTTGTTAACTTTCGGCGGGTAATTTCCTAACGATGGCTTAGCTTGAAAGGGATGCGGGCGCTCTCTTTCAGCTTAACGGGCAGCAGCGGCGCGACGATAAGAGGAACGATCATGAGAGTTCTTTTGATCGAGGACGACAGTGCAACAGCTCAAAGCATCGAACTGATGCTTCAGTCCGAGGGGTTCAATGTTTACACCACGGACTTGGGCGAAGAAGGCGTCGACCTCGGGAAACTCTACGACTACGACATCATACTTCTCGATTTGAATCTTCCAGACATGAGCGGCTACGAGGTCCTGAAGACCTTGCGCGTCGCCAAGGTCGGGACCCCGATCCTTATCCTTTCCGGCCTCGCCGGCATTGAGGACAAAGTTCGCGGTCTTGGCTTCGGCGCCGACGACTACATGACCAAGCCGTTTCACAAAGACGAACTCGTCGCACGCATCCATGCGATCGTGCGCCGGTCAAAGGGACACGCACAGTCCGTCATCGAAACGGGCGATCTGCGCGTCAACCTCGATACCAAGACGGTCGACGTCAACGGCCAGCGTGTGCATCTGACCGGCAAGGAATATCAGATGCTCGAGCTGCTCTCCCTGCGTAAGGGAACGACGCTCACCAAGGAGATGTTCCTTAATCATCTCTACGGCGGCATGGACGAGCCGGAGCTGAAGATCATCGACGTCTTCATCTGCAAGCTGCGCAAGAAGCTGCAGGCAGCGACCGGCGGTCAGCACTACATCGAGACGGTGTGGGGCCGCGGCTACGTGCTGCGCGACCCGAGCGACGACAACACGGTTGCCGCGTAAGCGACAACTGCGCCGTTGCCACTCTCATTCGGGGGCCTTCGGGCCCCCGATTTTTTTTGGGGCAGCCGCGACCGGTCGAGAGAGCCGGGAGAACGGCTAGGTGGCAAGCAACAGCTTGCCTTCGATCTGCAGGATGGTCTCGTCGATGTTGTGCACGAGTTCGTCGGCCATGTGCAGCTCCTGCTCGATGGCGGGAAGGTCGTGCAGCGGCGTCTCCTTGCGGAACAGGCTCATCATGCGCGCCATGCCTGCCAACAGCCCGCCGCGCTTGGCGCGCTGCACCCTGGCGCGTTCGATGCGGGCGGATTCTTTCAGCGCTGCCTTGTGCCGCCGCAAGATGGCGCGCTTGTGCAGCGCGACTTCCTTCTTGCGATGCCGCAACTCCTTGATCGCGCGCTTGGCGTCCTCGGGGGAGTTTACCTGAACGGTGACGTCGGTTCCGGCGATGGTGGTGAAACGCATCGGTGTCAGTCGCATGCCCGTCGTCCCCTCGGCGTCACGGCAGCGCCTACTATAGTCCGCCGAACTCGCGCGCGTCAGCAGGGCGAACCTCGCTCCGGCGAGCGCACCTCGTCTCATTGACAGGGGTTCAGGGGCGTCCTAGTCGGAAAAGTGGAGGCCACGTCCTCCACCCTTGTGCGGGTTAGAAGTCCGGGACGGCCCGGCAGCTAATATCGGGAGGCTGCTGTGGCCTGGATCGTCCTCATCATCGCCGGATTGCTGGAAGTCGTCTGGGCCTTCTACATGAAGGAATCGGCGGGCTTCACGCGGCTCTGGCCGTCCGTGGTGACAATCTCGGTGATGATCGCCAGCTTCGCGCTGCTGGCTTATGCGATGAAATTTTTGCCGCTGGGCACGTCCTATGCCGTGTGGACCGGGATCGGAACCGTCGGCGCATTCATCGCCGGAGTCATCTGGCTGGGGGAGTCGGCGAATGCCATGCGCATCGTTGCCGCCGTGCTGATCGTCAGCGGTCTCGCGCTCATGAAGGTGTCGAGCCCCGACTAAGACGCGAAGGCGCCGCGTCGGGCCGCGAAGAAGAACAGCACGAACTGTCCCGAAACCCGGAAGTTTCCCCCCCGGGTTTCGGTGGCGTCGGTACTGTTAGGACTTAGTAGCCCTTCGGGCACCAGGACTCCTTGGAAGACTTACAGGACACCGGGAAGGCCTTGACCATACGCTCGGCGTCAGCCCACTCGTCTTCGTCGATGCTGTTGTTGGTGTTGCTGTCCATAGCCGCAAAGTCCGGCACCGGATCGATATTCAGCTTGCCCGCATTGGCCTCGTACTCCGGACGGCTCACTGTGCCGCTGCCATCGGTGTCGACGACCTTCATATCCCAGCTGCCGGCAACGGCGACCGTGCCCGAAAGCAGCAAAACGGAAACGAAAGCGGCCCATCTTTTGCTCATTGCGTCTTCTCCCTAAATTCGTAGTTCTGGTCACGTCGCTCGTTGGCGGCAACGGTTCCGACGCCAATTGGCGACATACCAACGGGCCGTTCCTTTCGACGTTTTATCAATGGCAGACCTTCCAAATTCGCCCGGGACATAGTGGCTCCGGGGATGGCAAGGCACGGTTCGTTGATGGTTGACGCGCAGGCGGACGAGACAGCCAAGTCGTTGAGCTAAATGGCCGACGGCTCTAGCAGCGCTTGCGTTTCGCAATCCCGCAGGCGGTCATGTGTTGCCACCCAGAAAGTGAACAGAGAAAACGCCGAGACGATCAGCAGATCGCCGTACTTCGGCAGTGCACCAAGACCGCCGCCGTAATTGCCCAGAAACGACAAAACGCCGAGCCCGTCGATGAACAGCCAGAACCATAGCGACTGGCGCAAATCGAGCTTGCCCGCACCGCCGCGCCAGTAGTGCAAGCCGATGAGCAGCAGGCCGCCGAGGATGGCAAGTGCGAATACCTTCCAATTGGTTTCCCATCCGGCCCAATAGACGATGCAGCCGACGAGCATGAAGGCGATGGCGGAGACGGTCATTCCCGCCTGCAGCCGGAAGGGTCTCGGACGATCAGGCAATTGGTGGCGCAGCGCCGCCAGCGAAACTGGCCCGAAGGCGAGCGATAGGATCGCTGCCGACGAGACGAAGCCGATGAGCTGTGACCAGCCAGGCAACGGCAGCAGCAGCAGCAGGCCGACGACAAAGTTCGCCGCTATCGACCACACGGGCACCTGCTGCGCGTTGAGGCGCATGAAGATATTGGGCAGCTGCTGGTTCTCGGCCAGGGCGTAGTTGATGCGCGCGGTGGCGCCGGTGTAGGCCAGCGCGGTACCCGTCGGCGATACGACGGCGTCGATGTAGAGCAGCACCGCCAGGCCTTGCAGTCCGAGTATGGTCGCGAAGGCGGCGAAGGGCCCGTCGGCCACATTTTCCGCCAGCTTGGTCCATCCGCCGGCGAGGTGCGCTTCTGGAACGGCTCCTATGAAGGCGATCTGCAGCAAGACGTAGATGAGGATGCAGACGACGACGGCACCGATCATGGCGAGCGGCACGTTGCGCTGCGGATTCTTCGCCTCACCGGCCATATCGATCACCGTGCGAAAGCCGAACAGCGAGAAAACCACGCCGCCGCCGGCCACCGCAGCAAAGACGCCATCCATACCGGTCGGCATGAAGCCGCCGTGATCGGTGAAGTTGCTACCGTCGAACCCGTAGACGATGAGGCCGAGGCACGCGAGCAGCGGAATGACGATCTTCCAGGATGTGACGGCGACATTGGCGCGCGCGAGCCAGCGGACGCCGGCGAGGTTGATGATGACAAAGGCGAGCAGGAGGGTGGCGGCAACCACGAGTCCGGAACTTGTCAGCACCCGGCCGCCGTCGACCGTCTTCGTCAGCCACGGCAGATAGTTGGAAGCATACTGGAGGACGGCGGTCACCTCGATCGGGGCCGTAGCGACGTACGCGATCCAGCACAGCCAGCCGGCCATGAAGCCGCTCATCGAGCCGTGCGAGAAGTAGGGAATGCGCGCGATCGCGCCGGCGAGCGGCAGCATGCCGCCCAGCTCAGCGTAGACGAGCGCCAGCAGCAGCGCGACGAAGCCGCCGATCATCCACGAGATGATAGCAGCGGGGCCGGCGATCTGGGCGGTGTAGAGTGAGGCGAACAGCCAGCCCGAGCCGATAATGCCGGTGATGCCGGTGAACAGCAGCGCGACGAAGCCGATCTGCCGCTGCAACTCCTGGGGAGGCTTCTGGACCGCGCCCGGTCGATGCCCGGCCGCCGGATTAAGACCCGCTGGCTGATCGGTCGAGATTTTCATGCTGGCCCCCGCGTAGCGCTGAAACTAGCGCGGGGCTGGTGAAAACCTGGTGCATGCGCCGGCCGCCGCGGCCAGGTCAGCCGCGCACGATCCGCTGCACGCACTCGGCCACGCCGTCCTGCCAGGGCGGCAGGGCAAGCCCGAATGTCTCCTGCAGCTTTGCGCAGTCGAGCTCGGAATTGGCGAGGCGCTTGGCGGGCGTCGGATAGTCGGCGCTGCTGATCGGCTCCACCGCGGCCGCGGGACCGCCAGCCTCGGCCGACTGGCGGAATACCTCCTCGGCAAGTCCACGCCAGCTCGTCACGCCGCGGTTGGCGGCGTGGTAGATGCCCCAGGCTCCGTTTGCATCGCCATCGGATGCCCGCCGCGCCAGCTCCAGGATGGCGTCCACCAGATGCGGCGCGTAGGTGGGGCTGCCCACCTGGTCGTCGACCACGCGCACCCGGTCCTGCTCCGCTGCGTGCGCGAGCATCGTCTTGACGAAGTTGCGGCCTGCCGGGCTGAACACCCACGAGGTGCGCAGGATGATGTGCTTCGGGTTCGTCTCGCGCACCGCTTCCTCGCCTTCGAGCTTGGAGCGGCCGAACACGGTTTGCGGGTCGGTCGCGTCGTCTTCGACATATGCGCCGTGCTTGCTGCCGTCGAACACGTAATCGGTCGAGATGTGAATGATCGGAATGCCGCGCCGGGCAGCGGCATCGGCGAGCAGGCGGGCGCCGTCGCGGTTGAGCGCGAAGGCGCGTTCCGCATCTTCCTCGGCCTTGTCGACTGCCGTATAAGCCGCCGAGTTGATGATCACCGTCGGATTGATCCCCGCGAGGGCGCGTTCGATGGAGCGTGCCTCGCAGATGTCGAGCGCGGCACGCCCGACCGCACAGGCCGTTACGTCCGGGCATGACGGCGCTGCCTCCACCAGCGCTCGCGCTACTTGTCCCTGCCATCCGGCAATCAGCAAACGCATCGCCTACCCCTGCTTGACCGCGATGTTGGTGGACGCGTCACCGCGGCCACGACGGTTCACCTGCCAGAGCACCGCGCCGTCCTCGATCGACAGCGCGAATACCTGCCCCATGCAGGCGGCGATGACGCAGTCGTCGACGAACTCGACCTTCACCGGCTGTCCCTCGCACGGTGCGCCGGCTGGCAGCTCGGCGAGCGAGACCTCCCACAGGATGCGGCCGCCGGCAGTCTCGATGAGCAGCACGTTCCCCGCGTGGCCGACAGCGAGCACCGCGCGCGAACGTTCCGAAGAGTAGCGGCGGTCAGGCAAGCTCGTCGTCCTTCTGCGTCAGGAAAAGCAGCACGATGCCGATCGAGGTTATGAACCGGAAGGCGGCCTGCTGCCCGTTCCAGGTCTGCGACTGCCACATTTGGAACCACTCGCCGCCGACGACCATGAAACCGAAGAACCAGAAGGCGAACCCGGCGACGAGCCCGGCGATGGCGATATTTTTGGCCGCGTTGAACTCCACGGCCGGAGCAAATCGCGACTGCCACAGGCGCATGGCCCCGGCGATGCAGAGAAGCCCGACGCCGAGTTCAGCGGCAATGATGAGAGCATAGGTGGCCTGGTGCAATGTCGGGCTGGTGATCGCCCGCCACGTGAGCGTCGTCGACGGGAAAACCGTATCCATCGACATTACATGCTGCACGAAGGCGTAGTTGGTGCCGTAGTCGAGGATGTTGTCGATGCCCACGAGCAGCGAGAACAGCCCGATCATCGTGACGAGCAGGATTTTCGCTGCGCGTATGATCATTTTTCTGACCCCGAAGAATCGGCTCTCGATTATGCGGCCCTGGCCGCAGAGCGCCAACTCCGCTAACTAGGCGTTAGAAATGTTCATTAACGTCCGAGGATTAGGACAGGCTAAATGGCACAGACCGATAACAAGCCAAGCAAGGGCCTGAAGGCGGCGATCCTGCCGGTGACGCCGTTTCAGCAGAACTGCACGCTGCTGTGGGATCCCGAGACCATGCGCGGCGCAATCGTCGATCCGGGTGGTGATCTGGAGCGCATCGAGGCGGCCGTGGCCGAAGTCGGGATGAAACCCGAAAAGATACTGCTGACGCACGGACACATCGATCATGCCGGCGGCGCCGCCGAACTGCGCGAGCGGCTGGGCGGCATCCCCGTGGAGGGCCCGCACGAGGCCGAGCGGCCACTGCTCGACAACCTCGAGCAGCAGGGCGCTGCTTACGGCATGCCCGCGCGCGCGGTGACGCCGGACCGCTGGCTCGCCGAGGGCGAAACAGTAACTGTCGCCGATCATACGTTCGAGGTTCTGCATTGCCCGGGCCATTCGCCGGGGTCGGTGGTGCTGGTCAATCGTGCGCAACGCTTTGCGCTGATGGGCGACGTGCTGTTTCAGGGATCGATAGGCCGCACCGATCTGCCGATGGGCGATCATGCAGCGCTGATGCAATCCATTCGCACTAAGGTGCTGCCGCTGGGCGATGAGTTCGCCTTCATCTGCGGGCACGGGCCGACGAGCACCATCGGTCAGGAGCGGCGGACCAATCCATTCCTTGTCGGTGACGCTGCCTAGTCTTCACCGGAAACAAAAAAGCCGGCGATAATCGCCGGCTTCGCAAAACGTCGATTGGCAGGGGTCTCAGAAGCCCCATTCCCAACGCAGGCAGCCGGCAATGCCGCATTCCGCCTGCAGCGTGCCGACGCCGATGGGGCTGGCATCGTCGATCTGCGCCCAGACGTCGACCGTGTTGACGCGCAGCGTCTCGGCGCAGCTCGTCCGGCAGTAGACCCAGGTGCCGCGCGGCAGGCGCACCTGATAGCCGACCGGCGTATCGCGATAGGGCGCGCGGATCGAACCGTTGCCGTCGTGGCTGTGCGCGGTGACGTAGCCGAGGATCTTGGTGTGACCATAGCGCTGGGCTGCCGCGGGAACGACTGCGACGGCCAGAGCCGCGGCGGCGAGGAGCGGTGCAGCAAAGATCGTGCGCTTCATTTCTCTTTTTCTCCGACTCCGCGGCAGAGCAAACCAGCCGCCGGCTGCAGTTCACGAATCTGGAACGCAAAATACCACGTTTGGTGCGAGCGCCGTTGAGCTTGCGGCGCTCGTTTATCGATCATGTGGCCGATCGGCACCGGCGGAGGTCAGCCGTTGCGCGCGAAGTTGATGCTGACGCCCTTGAGGGTCGAGCCCTGGGTCGAAAGCGACACCGACTGCGTCGAGCCGCCGATGGAGACCGAAAGCACGCCCTTCAGTCCGCCGCCGCCGATGACGAGGCGCATTTTCTCATCGCTCGCCGTGCCGGTGATGGTGCCGGACTGGTTGAAGTTGCGCTCCTCCCAAGTGCCGGTGACGCGGCCGTTGGAGTACTTCAGCACCGAGCGCAGTTCGACCTTGGTCGACGGATTGGCGCACAGGATGTTGAGCTTCAGCTCGGTATTGCCCGAGCCCGAGTAATAACCGCGGCAGGACAGACGCTCGCTCTTGCCCCCTTCGAGCCGTGCGGTCCCCTTGCCGCTCCACGTCCCTACCAGTGCCGAAAACGGGCTGCCGGCGACGGCCGGGACCCCAATCAGCAGCATGGCGACGGAACTCGCGGCTAGAACGCTCGCGCTCCCCCTGATCCAGCTCACCTGACACCTCCAAAGCTCTGACAAACCCAACGTATTCAATGCGACGACGGCGGCACTTCGGTCATGCGGCTGGCGAGCAGGCGCGGCGAAGCGGCCGAAGAATGGTTATCGGCGTGTCCCAAATTAACACAACTATCGTTAAATAAGTGTCTCGCTCGTGCATCGGCAACCCTCACGTTTCTGTTTGTACCGCGAGAAAAGCCCCGAGCGGCGGCGGCGGACGGCCCGTGACGGCAGCCATATGAGTGGTTGCGCGGGCGTTGGCCCTGGCTATATTGCGCCGCCTGTCCGGAGGGGTGGCCGAGTGGTTGAAGGCGCACGCCTGGAACGCGTGTAGGCGGGCAACCGTCTCGTGGGTTCGAATCCCACCCCCTCCGCCAGAGCAATCCCTAATATTTATCAATAGATTGATGAAAATTAACCCGGTTCAGGGGTGCGGCAGCTGCACCCGCGCGCCTAGCGGCAGGTGATCGGAAAGCAGTGCCGCCTGGGGATAGACGCGCGCTTCGACGAGCATGCCGGCCGGCCGGCAGAAGATGCGATCCAGCGCCAACAGCGGCACGCGGGCCGGGTACGTCCGGTTCCGGGTGTAGTCGGGGAAGGTCTCTTCCAGCGTCGCTTGCACCGAGCGATAGCGGATCCAATCGTTGAAATCGCCCAAGAGGACGGTGGGGAGATCGCCGGCGAGCGCGGCCGACAGCTTGCCCACCTGTTCGCGCCGCTCGCCGAACCGCAGCCCGAGATGCGTGGCGATCACCCGCAGATTTCCGCCGGGGGTGACCGCTGTAGCTGCGATAGCGCGTCGCGGCTCGAACCGCTTCACCGACAGGTCGTGGATAGCAACGTCGGTAAGGGGCCAGCGGCACAGCAGCATTTGCCCGTACTCCCCGTCTTCAGCGACGAGCGAGGATGCGCTGACGCCTTCATGGCCGAGGCGGTCGCGGATGATCGCCATGGGAAGCGCGCGTTCACCGCGCCCGCGTCCCTCGACCTCCTGCAGCGCCACGAGGTCCGGGTCGATGCGGACGATCTGATCGACGATGCGCGAGAAGTCGCGCACGCCGTCGAGGCCGACGCCGCCATGCACGTTCCAGGTAAGGACCTTCACGGTTCGCGTCATGCGGCGTTGGCGCGGCGCCTGACCCACCGTTGAGCTATGAGCACGCTGGCCAGCCACAAGAGCAGAAGGGCGATGACGATGGCGACACTCGCGAGGGTGGGGGCGCTGATAAGCCGGTGCAACTGGTCGCCCAAGGCGGAGAGCACGAAGAAGCCGGGCGCCATGCCGAGGACGGTGCCCCACATGAAGGGCCAGAAGCCGATTGCAGTGGCTCCGGCGGCGAGGTTTATGAATGAGAAAGGCGCGATCGGCACGATGCGGATGGCGGCGATGGCGATGACGCCGCGTTCGCGAATGGCGTCGCGCACTTTCGCCAGCCTGCCGCCCATTACGCGACGGACGGTGTCGCTGCCGAGCCAGGCGCCGAGCCCGTAGAATACGGCAGCGCTGGCGAGTGTGCCCACTGCTGCGTAGACGAGGCCCCAGGCCAGTCCGAGCGTTGCGGCCGCGCCGACGATCATTACCGTCACGGGAAGCATCAGCGCCGCGCCGACGAGAAAAATCCCGACGACGATGAGAGGTGTCGTCCACGCGCCGGCCTGGAGCTGCAGGGCCTGATGGACCGCGGTATCGGCCTGCTGGGCAAAAACGGTCCAGAAGCCTGCCAGCGTCAGTATCAGAGCCGCGACGGTGCCGAGAACTATCGCGGCGCGAACCCGGCTGCCCGCCCCGTGCTCGTCGCTGTGAAACTCCAGGAACGATTGCGCGTCGATGGGGCGCTCGGGATCGGTAACCGGAT
>JAESGM010000685.1_pt1 | contig 17929 bp, 18 predicted proteins | sample 9269721 | NCBI WGS metagenome assembly JAESGM01 (sample SAMN15720920, study PRJNA650825) | algae metagenome | isolation source: Komarekiella atlantica HA4396-MV6 and co-occurring heterotrophs from... | place: USA: Theobald House, Kauai, HI | collected 2009-07-29 | reverse complement strand
TGTCCATCGATAGCCGCACGATCGGATTGTCCCTGGCCTGCCGGTGCACTTCGGTCAGCATGGCGTCGGGCTCGGCATTGGTGAAAAAGCCGCCGCCCTGGATCGGCGGCAATTGCGCGGGATCGCCGAGCACCAGGAGCGGCACACCGAAGGAGAGCAGGTCGCGCCCGAGTTCCGCATCCACCATCGAGCATTCGTCGATGATGATGAGTTTCGCCTTCGAGGCCGGCGCGTCGTCCCAGAGTTCAAAGCTCGGCGTCTCGTCCATCAGGTCGCGCGGCTTGTAGATCAGGCTGTGGATGGTGGAGGCGTTGTGGCAGCCCTTCTGCCGCATCACCTGCGCCGCCTTTCCCGTGAAGGCGGCGAACAGGACCTTGCCGTCGGCGTCGTCCGCGATATGGCGCGCGAGCGTGGTCTTGCCGGTGCCGGCAAAGCCGAACAGGCGGAAGGTCTGCGGCGCGCTCTCGCCCGGCTTGTCATTGAGCCAGGCGGAGACGGCCTTCAGCGCGGCGTCCTGTTGCGGGGAGAATGAAGGCATGGGTGAATCGCTGGCAGGCCTGTCCTAGTGGATTTTGCGGTGCGGGGCGAGTGTCGCATTCCCTGCCTTGAGTTGCACCCTAAAGCAAAACCGCCGGGCTTTTGCCCGGCGGTTCCACAATCCGGAAATGAAATCGGCCTTACGCCGCCGTGAAGAAGCGCGGGTCGAGTTCGGCGTTGTTGCGGTCCTGCTGCAGGGTGGCGACTTCGCGCAGGAGGCGAGCGAGGTCGCGGCGGCCGGTTTCCAGCGCGCCTTCCGCCATCGCCCGCTCGGCGCGTTCGCGCTGCAGGGCGGCGGTGAGTTCCTCGATCTGCTTCTCGGCGCCGTAATTGTTCGCCTGCAACTCGCTTTCCAGCCGCGAGGTGCGGTCGGACAGCATGGCGATGCGTTCCTCGGCGCGGGCGAGGGCGGTTTCGCGGGTCTTGACCGCTTTGGTGAGCGCCGCGACGCGCTCGTTCAGCGCCATGCGGCCCTGTTCAGCGTCGTTGAGTTCGGCGTTGCGCTGCGATTCCGCGTTCTGCATTTCGCTGAGACGGCTCTCCAGCGCATTGCGGGTGAGATTGCCTTCGATCGCACGGCGCTCGAAGGTGCGGATTTCCTCGGCACGGGCGAGCAATGCAGCGCGCGCCTCGTCGAGCAGCTTTTCGGTGGTGATGGCGCGGGTCTGCAGCGCCTCGAGGCGCGCCTGCATGGCGCGGGTCTCGTTCTGGTGACGCTGGCGTTCCTCGTCCAGCGCCTGGGCGAGGCGGGCGCGGTCGGCGCTGAGTTCGGTAAAATTCGCCTCGATCTGCCGAACGCGGCCTTGCATTGCGGCGACCGTGTTCTCGGCTTCCACCACCTTGCGCGACAGCCGCGCGGTTTCACCGCTGGCATTGTCGAAGGAGGATTGCAGCGTGGCCTTCTCGCGTTCGGCGACCACGAGCTTTTGCCGGGCGGTGTCGCCTTCGGATTCGAGTTGCACGATGCGCTTGTCGGCGGCGGCGAGGCGGTCGCCGAGCCGGCGATGCTCCTCGCGGAAGGACTCACGCTCGGCGATTTCGTGCTTCAGCCGGCGGTCGAGTTCGATGATCGCGGCGCGGTGGGTCTGCAATTCCACGGCCTGCTCGGCCTTGGTCGCTTCCGCGGTGCGCAAATTCTGCTGGGTCACCGAGAAGTCCTGGCGCAGGCGGATGCATTCGCTTTCCAGCGCGGTCGACTTCTTCTCGTAGGCCGCCAGTTCGCCGCGCGTCTTGTTGTAGGCGTTGCGCATCTCGGCGAGGGTGGATTGCAGCGAGAGCTTCTCGCTCTTTTCCTGCTCGTAGGCTTTCAGGGTCTTGCTGACCGGATCGACCAGCTTGCCGAAGGCATCGCGGATGCTGTCCAGTTCGCGGATCTTGTTGGTGGCTTCGATCAGGAGATTGCGGACCGACTCGTTTTCCTCGCCGAGCTGGATCGCCAGCGGAGAGAACAGCTCGTCATCGATGTCGAGCTCCTTGCCGTTGATGATCGCGGCGACTGGTTCAGCCCCGGCGGTTTCTGGGCGACGCTGGAGTCTTTCGATATTGTTCGGCGCGGTATTCCGATCGGACATCATCTCGTCGGGCACAATGTCCAACGTGTCCAATTCCGCTTTCCGGCCGAGAAAGCTCCCGAATTTGCTCATCTGTGCAAGTCTCCTGTGCCGAATCCGCCCGGCCGAAGCGACGCTGCTCGAATCACTAATGCTTTTGCATAGCCTAGCTGAAAGCGCTGCAACGGGGGATAGAAGTTATTGATGTCCAACGATTCCCGGCGCGGCTGGCAGTGTGCGCGAGTCTCCGCGGATGATTTGCAGCAGGCTTGAGCGGGATGTCCGGAGCGGTCGCGCCCATCCGTGCCTGCGGCGACCTGCGTCAGTTTCCGGATGTGCGCGGACGCGGTCATGGAAAAGCGGCCGGCGGTCGAGCCGTGATCTGGATGCAGCTGGCCTGCACCTCGTGGATGTTTGTTCAGGCAGGGCATCTGAACGAATTTGCAGGAATCCGAAAAAATGCGGCAAAAACCGTGGTTTACATGCAACACTTGTGAAAAACGCAGGAAAGACGGCTCGACTCCGGTCGGCAAATATTCTCAAACTGCCGCCGAAATCGGTGGGTTGTCCGCCGATTCTGTCCTGTCTGACCGGCTCCAGACCGACCGGCAGCAAAGGGGGGTTGAATGAAGAAGATCGGTACTGTTTTCGCGGCTCTTGCCGCGGCCCTCATGTTGATGGGCGGTACGGCTGAAGCAGCCAAGAAGAAGGCCAAGGTCGTCGTGACCCCGGCCGCTCCGTGGGCTTACTGGTGGACCGGTCCGTGGCAGGTCCGCGACCCGCGTCTCGCCACCTCGAATCTGGTCGTCGGCGGCGCCGCGACTGGCGCCTATTTTGCGATCAAGGACAGCTCGCGCAACTTCGGCTCTGTCGGCAATTCGGGCTTCGCCTATGGCGCGGCCACGATCGGCTGCATGGCTGTGTCGCCGATCGTCGGCACGGCGGTTCTCAACCGTCCGCTCACGCAGCGCGAAGTGTTCGTGTCGACCGCGAACTGCGCGCTGCCGTTCGTTGGCGGCTGGGCAATGAACTACTGGTTCGACTATTACGGCTGGGACAAGCCGAAGGGCAAGAAGCGCGGCTAAGCCGCACAGCTCTTTGCGATAAGAAAAAGCCGGCCGCGATGGCCGGCTTTTTTTTTGTTGGGCTGCTGATCAGCGCACCTGGGAGCAACTCTCCCAGCGGCCGTAACCCAGATCGATCATGCATTGCCCCGGAAAAGGATTCCGGTACGGCCGCCCGTATTGATCGAAAGACGGATCGGCCGGCCGCCAGCCGTAACTCCGGTAGGGCGGGGGATAGTCCCGATAGACAGTGACGGTCCGCTTGCGCTTCGCCTTGCTGACCGAGGACCATTCGCCGATCTGCTGTGCGGTATGCAGGCTTGAGACGGCCGTGTCGGCCATTGCCGGCACCGCAGCGAGCACCACGGCGGCGCAGAGACAGGTTGAGAATATACGCAACATTGCTGTGGCCTTTCAGGGTTGAACGCCGGCTTCAGAAGGGAAATCCGGCGCGCGAGGTCATTGCGCCCGCCTGCAATCTAGGCCCTTGCCGCAGCAGGGGCGATTCACGCCTGCGTGTCAAAGCAAAGGGACTGAAATGACAAACGGGCGGACCCGTGAGGACCGCCCGTTTGCGTGTGAATGACTGATGATCAGCAGCCTTTCCAGCGGCCGTAGCCGAGATCCTCGACGCACTGGCCGAGCGACCGGCGCCAGGCATATTCGCCGGCGTAATTGCCGCCGTCGAAATCGCTCGAGGGCACGAGATATTTGGGGCGATACGTGCTGTGAATCTCGCCGGTATAGGGATCGACATACTCGTAGTAAGGCTGATAGCCGCGCTTCCGCTTGGAGGAGGAGAAATCCTCAATCTGCGAAGACGCGATGCCGGAGCCCTTGCCGGCGGCAAAAGCGGGAGTGGCGAGCGAGGTGGCAGCAATCACGGCTGCAAGCGCAACAGAAGCGATTTTCATGGCGATTCACCTTTCGAACACATGAGCACGGCAAATGAGGCCCCCGCATTGCCGTTGCGATGCATGTTGGTCGCCAATCGGTGGGTGCAGGTTCAAACCACCCCGCGGCGGGTCCCTAGGCCTTGCGGCGCTTGCGGCCCCCGGTTTTCCGGGATCGCCGGCGTGGCGCGGGAGAGGGGGTGCCAGCGGTATCGAACAGGCTGAAGCCCGGCAGCGCCGACGCGAGAGCCGCAGGCGCTGCTCCGACGCCACGCTTGAGCGCGCCGAACGCGGCCTCACGGTTTTGCATCACCTGTCCGAGCAGCACGCCCATCTGGAACGCGACCGCCGCACTCAGCCTCGGATGGCTCGCGATCGTGTCGGTGATCGTCGTGATCAGATCGGATTTGTGAGACGCGCGGGCTCTGCGGGCCATGTGATGTCACTCCTTGTCATTGTCCGGTTGATGCATTTGCCGTCCAGCCAGTCCTCATTATCCGCCAGCGCCAGCCACGCGCGCCGCATCCGCATCAGGCACGAACGATCCGCGTCGCTGGCCGCGTCGGAGACAAGCATCTGACAATAATAGGCGTTGCGCCGGCACTGCGCCGCGCGGCTGGGCGAGACAGCATCTGATAAGGTCCTGAAATGGTGCTGCGATGCACAACACTTCAGGATGACAATGGTTCCCGGTCGCCCGGGTGCTCCTTCACAACCCACCAGTCGCGATAGGGCGGATCTTCGTCGGTCGCTTCGGGAATTTTGCCAAGTTCGCTCACGTCGAAAGGACGCGGCGCCTCGTTCACATTGCCAGACTGTTCGTCCTGCCCGTTTCTTTGTCTGTCCCGGTGTTCCGGGTCATCTTCCATTGTCATCGCATCACCCGAACCACTCAGGGTCATTCCCATTAATTCCCACCTTTCACATGGACAATCGGATGGGAGAAAACTGGTTCCATTTGCCGGCTCACGCTCGCGTGTCCCGGATTTCGCTCGCGCTCACGAAACCGGAACTGCGACAGCCCTGCCACGTTGGTGAGCAACGGGAAGCGTCGTCCGCTTCTTGTTCTCAATCACAATCCGATCCGCCAACAGAAAGGAACCGGTCATGGGCCTGTTTTCCGCCGACATCAAAACCATGGATGACCTCTTCTTGCATACGCTGCAGGATATCTATTACGCCGAGAACCAGATCCTAACGTCGCTGCCGGACATGATCGAGAAGGTCTCCGACAAGGATCTGGCGATGGGCCTGAAAAAGCATCTTGAGGAAACGCAAAACCATGTCGCCCGCCTGGAGCAGGTCTTCAGGTTGCATGGCAGCGAGCCCAAGGGCGTCGACTGCCCTGCGATCGACGGCATCATCGAGGAGGCGGACGAGATCGCCGGCGAGGTCGACGACAAGGAAGTGCTCGATGCCGCAATCATTGCCGCAGCGCAGGCCGTCGAGCATTACGAGATCACGCGCTACGGCACGCTCGTCGCGTGGGCACATCAGCTCGGCCGCGACGATTGCGCCGCCATCCTGCAGAAGACCCTGGATGAGGAAAAGGCCGCGGACAAGAAGCTGACGGCGGTCGCCGAGAGCAAGGTCAATCGCAAGGCCGCAAGCTGAGCCAGATCGAATCTTGAATCAAAAGCGGCGCCGGATTGCCGGCGCCGCTTGCTGTTCACACCCCTAAAACGGGTTTCAGTTCTTGGCGATGTGATCGTCGGACGGCTTCTTGCCGTTGCGACCCTTGGGTGCGGTTGCCTGCGTCGGCGCAGGCTCGGCGCCGCCCACAGCGCCGGGCTTGCTCAGATTCGACCGTACGCGCTTGGCGAGAGTCGCCGGTGTCTGTGTCGCGGTTCTTGTCGTGCGGTGCAGATTGAGATCGGCTATTTCCTGCTGCACGCGCGCGAAGTCGCGGCGGGAGGAGGACAGGGCGCCCTCGGCGACCGCGCGCGCCATGCGCTCGCGGCTGAGCGCCGAATTCAGTTCCTCCACGCGCTTCTCTTCGGCTTCGCGCAGGACCTGGTGATCGGCCTCTAGCTGCTTCACGCGATCGGCAATGACCGCGTTTTTCTCCTCGGCACGGGCGAGGGCGGCCTCGCGCTGCTTGAGGGTCTTGGTCGTCGCACCGGAGCGTTCGACGAGCGTCGCCCGCGACTGGGTCAGTTCCGAAACCTGGCGTTCGAGAGCTTCGTTCGCAGCCTCGACCTGGCCCAGCTTCTTTTCGGCGCCGATACGGGCTGTCTCTGCTTCTGACGCCTTGCGCTCCCACTCCCGGCCTTCCTCGGTCCGCGCCGCGAGGGCCTGCCGCACTTCGACAAGCAGTTTTTCCGACGCTGCGGTGCGCGACTGAATTGCATTCAGTTTGTTGGACAGAGCGGCGGCTTCGGTCTGATGCTGCTCGCCCGCCTCATCGAAGCGCAGTTGCAAGGCGTTGCGCTCGGACTCGCTGTCGGCGACGGTGGTTTCAAGATCGCCGATCCTGCTGCGTGCGCCGGCCAGCAGGTTTTCCGTTTCGCTCAGCCGGCGCGAGACTCGCGAGCCTTCGGCGATGCTCTGGTCGAGCGACGTCTGGAGCGATTGCTTTTCCTGTTCGGTCAGCAGCAGCTTTTCCTGCAGCGCCTGAATGTCGGCTTCGAGGCGCACGATCTTCTTGTCCGACGCCTGGATTTCTTCGGCGAGCTTGTCGTGCGCGTCGGAGAGCGCCTGGCGCTGCGCGGTCTCGATGTTCAACTGCCGCTCGATCTGGGCGATCTGGCTTTGCTGCGTTGCGACCTCATCCGTCAGTCTGGCCCGGACGGAATCCAGAGCCTGGACGTCCTGCTGCGCGGCGCCGAGATCCTGACGCAGGAGCGCATTGTCCTGCTTGAGCGCGGCGCGCTCCCTTTCGGTCTGGGCATGATCCACGCGCAGCGCGTCGAGGCTTGCTCGCACCTCGGCGAGGAGATTGCGCAGGCTCGCATTCTGCGACTTCTCCTGCTCAACTTCCCGCAGCATGTCGCCGACCGGCGTGACGATGTTGCCGAAAGCCGCCTTCAGGGAGTCGAGTTCCTCGAACTTGCGCGACGCTTCGATCAGCATGCCGCGCAATCCTTCATTCTCGGCTCCGATGCGGCTGCCGAGATTTTCGAGTGCGGCTTCATCGATGGGAGAAAGGATTGTTGCCGGGGTCTGAAGTGCGGCTCCGGCTTCCGTATCTGATGTTACGCTGTTGCCGGACGTGCCGGCCCGTCCAAAAAACGCAGTGATCCTGTTCATTTGCTAGCCCCTACGCCACATTTGCTTGCGCGCAACCGCGCCAATTCCGGCTTTTTCTGGTCGTGCAGCCCCGCTGGATTCGTATTACAGATCGGGAGCCCTCGCCCTTTTTTTAACAAAAATTTAAGGTTAACGGCCGGCAAAAGGCAATGGGATACCTCATCATCCCATAAGGACGGGAATACCGGGGAAAACTTCCAGTCCTGAGGACTTTGCTGTTGTGCGGGTCCTGGGCTAACAGCCGCACCGGAAACAGCGGTCCGCGCGTGACCGGCATATCGGGGGCGGAATGGAGCAGGGGCAAACACAAGACAATTCCGCGGTCTCTGCGGAGGACGCCTCCGCGCCGGCTTACGCCTACAAGCCCTCCCTCATGGGCGCGCCGTGGGAATTCCGCCTGCAAGCCGACCGGCTTGTCTGGTCGGTGGGATCGCGGTCGGGAGTTATTCTGTATCGCGACATCCGGCGTGTGCGTTTGTCGTTTCGACCGGCCACCATGCAGTCCTACCGCTTTATGACCGAGATTTGGTCGCAGGGCGCGCCGAAACTGACCATCATATCCACGTCATGGCGCGGTCTGACGGAGCAGGAGCGCCTCGACCGGCCGTATCGCGATTTCATCCTTGCCCTGCACCGGCATATCGCGGCAGCAAACGCCAACCCGGTGCTCGAAGCCGGCACCAATCCGCTTCTCTATTGGCCGGGAGCCGCCATCGTTGCCGCGCTCGCCCTTTGTGTGGTGTGGCTCATGCTGCGCGCGCTGGTACAGGATTCATGGCCGGCGGTGCTTTTCCTTCTGGGATTCCTGGCGCTGCTGGTCTGGCAGATTGGCGGCTTCTTCGGACGCAATCGTCCGCTCCGCTATGAGGCCGGCGCCGTTCCGGAGCGTGTGCTGCCAAAGCCAAGAGCCTAACATTCGCAAACGCGCCTGCTGAAACGGGATGCGAATGTTAGAATCGGACCACTAGCTTCGCAGCACCAGCACCGAACAGGTGGCGTAACGCACCATGTGTCCGGCATTGGAGCCCAGGAAGTAGCTGCGCATGTCCGGCCTGTGCGAGGTCATCACGATGAGGTCGGCAGGCATCGCTTTCGCTTCCTCGATGACCTCGTGATAGATGCCGCCCTGCCGCACCACCGCCGACACATGCTTGGCATCGAGGCTGCAATCGCCGGCCAGCGCGGTCAGCCCGTCTTCCGCCGACTTGCGCTGCTGTGTGTCGAAATCAGGCGGCACATATTCGGCCAGCATCACGGGTGTCATCGGCAGGACATGGATGAGCCTGACCGCACCCGATGATGCGCGCGCCATGGCGCAGGCGGTGTCGATCGCCGGTTTGGCGAGTTCGGGTTCGGCAAGATCGACGGGAACGAGGATTGATTTGAACACCGTGCCCTCCTGCTGACGCTCTGTACTCCCGCATATTGGCACGACGGAGCGTGTGAGGTGAGGGGGGCGATGTCGCGCCCCCTTCAGGTCTTTTGCTCCAGCCCGCGCGGCGTAACGAAGGAATCGAGGCGTCCCGAACCTGTCCGCAAGGTTTCCCAATCGTCGGTCGGCAGATCGATGATGGCAAGTCCGGCGGTTGGAAATTTCTCCGCCAGCCGGTCGATGTCGTCCTGCCCTCCGTCCTTGATCAGCAGCAAGGCCAGTTCCTGAAGCCCCGGATTGTGCCCGACCACGAGCAGGGATTGGCACGTGGTGGGTGTTTCGCGGATGGCATCGAGGATACTGCCGGGCTGTGCCTCATAAATGCGATCGTCAAACAATGCCTTCGGGCGAGTGGGCAGGGATGGCGCGATGAGTTTCCAGGTGTCGCGCGTGCGACGGGCGGTCGAAACCAGCGCGCATTCCGGCGCGAGCGCGCGTGCGGCGAGGTAGGCCCCGATCCGCGGCGCAGCAATTCGTCCGCGGGCGGACAGCTCACGATCATGGTCGCGCTGACCGGGCTGCGACCAGTCGGATTTCGCGTGACGCAACAGCATGAGACGGCGCATGGCGGAACCGGATCGAATCGCCAAAGGCTTGTTTTCACAACACTAGCATGCGAGATCGTCAGCAGGCATCTGACCCAGCCGATATTATCCCATGGACGCTCCCGACATCGCGACTTACGGATCGAGCCTGTTCGCTGAGACGGCGATACTGCCGCCGCCGCGCGCGCCGCTCACGCTCGACGCCGATGTCGATGTCTGTGTGATTGGCGGCGGACTTGCGGGCCTGACAACGGCGCGCGAAGTCGCGCGGCGAGGCTGGTCGGTGATCGTGCTGGAGGCAAACCGCATCGCCTGGAACGCGTCCGGCCGCAATACCGGATTTGTGTTGCCCGGTTTCGGGCAATCGCCGGACGTCATCGTCGAACGTGTGGGTCTTGATCATGCGCGTGCGCTCTGGGCGCTGTCGAAAGCCGGGCTCGACTATGTACGGCTGACGATGCAGGAGCATGACATCCAGCCGGACGTCAGCGACGGCTGGCTCGCGGTCTCCAAGACCGATCGCCCGGAAGCGATCCAGTCCGAAGCCGACCTTCTCCGCAATCTCGGTTCCGATGTCGATTTGCTGCCGACGGAGCAGATCCGGGAATTGCTGAAGACGCCGCATTATTTTCAGGCGATCGGTTTTCCGGAAGCATTCAACATCCATCCGCTCAACTACGCCCTGGCGCTGGCCAGGCTCGCCGAAGAGGCTGGCGCGCGCATTTGCGAGGGCACGCCGGCGATGTCGATCGATCCCGCCGGCATTCGCAAGCGGGTGACGACGCCGCATGCGCGGGTGCGCGCGGCGCATATCGTGCTCGCCGGCAACGTGCATCTTGGCAATATCATGCCGGAGATTGCGCGGACCGTGCTGCCGGTGCGCACCTATGTCGTCGCCACCAAGGCGATTGAAAAGGAAAAGCTCTCCGAGGCGATTGCATGGCGCGGCTCGGTGTCGGACACCGACTGGGCCGACAATCATTATCGTGTGGTCGCCGACCGGCTGGTCTGGTCCGGCCGCATGACGACATGGGACGCCAATCCCTGGCGTTACGCGAAAGGGTTGCGGCGCGACATCCGCCGCGTGTTTCCGCAGCTTGGCGACGTCGAAATCGATTATGCGTGGAGCGGCACGCTGGGCAATGCGGTGCATCGCATGCCGCAGGTCGGCGAACTCATCGGCGGTGTGTGGCTCGCCAGCGGTTTTGGCGGGCATGGTCTGAACACGACGGCGATGGCGGGCAACATGATCGCCCGCGCGATCGTCGACGGCGATACCGCCTGGCGGCTGTTTCTGCCGTTCGAGCTGATCTGGGCCGGCGGGGCGCTCGGGCGAACGGTCGCGCAGGTGTCCTATTGGACCTACCGGACCAAAGAGCGGCTTGCGGCGAGCGCCGCGCGCAAGGCCGAACGCGACCGCGCCAGCGGAAAGGCGATGCGCCGTGCGCAGACGGCGTCCAAACCGGCGGCGGGCGATCTGCGCCAGCGCGTGCGCGACATGCGCGAGAAGCAGGCGGCGCGCAGGAAACCTTCGCTGGGCAAGCCCGGGAAGAACGGGCGCCCGCCTAACGGCTCTCCCGACGCGCCATGAATGCGAGGCGTTCGAAGAGGTGCACATCCTGCTCGTTCTTGAGCAGCGCGCCATGCAGCGGCGGGATCAGCTTTTTCGGGTCGCGTTCGCGCAGCATCTCCGGGCCGATGTCTTCCACCATCAGGAGCTTGAGCCAGTCGAGCAGCTCCGAGGTTGAGGGTTTCTTCTTCAGGCCCGGCACGTCGCGGATTTCGTAGAACAGCTTGAGGGCCTCGGCGACGAGGCGCTGCTTGATCCCGGGGAAATGCACGTCGACGATGGCACGCATCGTGTCGTCATCGGGAAAGCGGATATAGTGGAAAAAACAGCGGCGCAGAAATGCGTCCGGCAATTCCTTCTCGTTATTCGAGGTGATGACGACAACCGGCCGCCGACGCGCCTTCACGGTCTCGCCGGTCTCGTAGACGAAGAACTCCATGCGATCGAGTTCCTGCAGAAGGTCGTTCGGGAATTCGATATCGGCCTTGTCGATCTCGTCGATCAGGAGCACCGGGCGGTCGTCGGAGACGAAGGCCTCCCACAATTTGCCGCGCTTGATGTAGTTGCGGATGTCCTTGACGCGCGCGTCGCCAAGCTGGCTGTCGCGCAGGCGCGACACCGCGTCATATTCATAAAGGCCCTGCTGCGCCTTGGTGGTCGATTTCACATGCCACTCGATCATCGGCGCGTTCAGCGCCTTGGCGATTTCCAGCGCCAGCACGGTCTTGCCGGTGCCTGGCTCGCCTTTCACCAGCAATGGCCGCTCCAGCGCCACCGCCGCATTCACCGCGACCTTCAGATCGTCGGTCGCCACATAGCCTTTGGTGCCTTCAAAACGCATATCCGGGTCCTGTTTCTGCCGGTTTTGACACTAGTCAGCGGGCGGCGAGGGGGCAAGAAGGCCTCGGTTCCACGGGAATTTCCGGCTGTTCGCAGACGTTTTTACGAGAGAGTGAGCGCCGCCTCGAAACGCGCTAGGCTGGATTTGCGTATCTGCGTGGAGAGACCGGGACGGCGGGCGTTGAAGGGAAGGTCATTCATGAGACTTCTGTCGTCATATGTGTTGCTGGCGTATCTGGCAGCGGCCAGCGCCGCTTTCGCGCAATCAACGCCGCCCGTAACCGCGAAAGCCACATTCGCCGGCGGCTGCTTCTGGTGTGTGGAGGCCGATTTCGACAAGGTCGACGGCGTCATCTCCACGACGTCGGGTTACATCGGCGGCAAGGTCGCGAATCCGAGCTATCAGCAGGTCTCGCGCGGCGGAACCGGGCACGCGGAAGCGGTCGAGATCGTCTACGATCCAACGAAGGTGTCTTACGAAAAACTGCTGAACGTGTTCTGGCGCAATATCGATCCCTTCGTGCGGGACAAGCAATTCTGCGACAGCGGCGACATGTACCGCACGGCGATATTCGTGCACGACGCCGGGCAATTGAAGCTCGCGGAAAAATCGAAAAAGGATCTGGAAACGTCGGGAAAATTCGACCTGCCGATCCAGACCGAGATCGTGCTGGCGACGGCATTCTATCCGGCGGAGGACTATCACCAGGATTTCTACAAGAAGAATCCAAGCAAATACAGCTTCTACCGCTGGAATTGCGGCCGCGACATGCGGCTCGAGGAAATCTGGGGCAAGGCGACGCACTAGCGCGGTCGGCAAAAGTGGGAACCGGTTTTGCGTCCGATCGCGCGCTACTTTGATGATGTGAGGAGCGTGTTATGCAGGACAGACGCAGCATCGTGAGCCTGTTCGTCGCAACGCTCGCCACCTTTCTGAGTGAGCGCTGGTCGGGCATTGCGCATGCGGAAACAGCAAAATCCTTCGAAATCGCAAGAACGCCTGGCGAATGGAAGAAACTGCTGACGTCCGCCCAGTATTATGTCTTGCGCGAGCACGGCACCGAGCGGCCGGGAACAAGCCCGCTCAATCAGGAAAAGCGCAAGGGCGTCTATGCCTGCGCCGGCTGCGAGCTGCCGCTGTTCTCCTCCGAAACCAAATATGAAAGCGGCACCGGCTGGCCGAGCTTCTATGACGTGCTGCCAAATGCCGTCGGCACGCAGACCGACCGCTCGCTGTTCATGACACGGACGGAAGTCCATTGCCGCCGCTGTGGCGGCCATCTCGGCCACGTATTCAAAGACGGCCCGAAGCCCACCGGGCTGCGCTATTGCATGAACGGCGTCGCGCTGAAATTTACGCCGGAAAAGGCCGCCTAGGCCGTAACAAGTACGCGGAAGATCGCGAGCAGCCGGCAAAACTTGCCGGGACTAGGCATTTTGGCGCCGGCATGAAACGGCGGCCCTGCCGGGATTTTCCAGTAAATACTTGAAAATACACATGAATTTATCTGGCATGCGGCTTGCGATGCAAGCTGCGAATGCGCGGCCTTGGCTTTTCCGGGATGGCCGCCCCGGTCCGCTCTGGAGGGATGTAATGGGTATCTTCGGCGCTCTCAGCACCGCCGTCACCGGCATGCGCGCGCAGTCCTTCGCGCTCGAAAACGTGTCCGGCAATATCGCGAACTCGCAGACGACTGCGTTCAAGCGCCAGGACACGAGTTTCGTCGACCTGATCCCGGAGAACATCCCCTCCAGGCAACTCGCCGGCACCGTGGTCGCGAATTCCCGCTCGACCATCACGGTGCAGGGCGACATCCAGAGCGCCTCGATCGGCACCTTCATGGCGATCAACGGCGACGGTTTCTTCGTGGTGCAGAAGCCGGACAATTTCGTCGACAACAATCCGGTCTTTGCCGGCGTTGAGAACTACACCCGCCGCGGCGACTTCCAGGTCGACAAGAACGGCTATCTGGTCAACGGCGCCGGCTATTACCTGATGGGCATCCCGGTCGATTCGACGACCGGCAACCTGGTCGGTTCGGTGCCGGAACTCCTGCAATTCCAGAACGACTTCCTGCCGGCGCAGCCCACGACCCAGATCGAATATCGCGCCAACCTCGCGCGCACGCCGCAGACGGCGGACTACGACGATGACGTGGTCGGCTCCGAAGTTCTCAACCCGGCGGCCTTCCAGGCCAATCCGGTCGCCGGGCCCAACCAGCCTGCGACGTTCACCGGCTTCGGCGCGAATATTACGCAGGACGCCGTGGCGTCGGTGACGGGCACGGCAATCCTTCCTGCGAACCTCGTGAACGCCGGCACACTCACCATCAATGGTGAGAACGTCGTCCTCGCTGCGCTCGACACCCCAACCGATATCATGAATGCGATCAACGCCGCGATGGCCGGTGCTCTGCCGACACCCATTCCAATCACCGCGACGCTGGTGGGCGGCGCGCTTGTTCTGACGGGTGACGCCGGCGAATTCGATACCAACATCACAATCTCCGGCACACCTGCAGCGATGATGAGCGAGCTGGGTCATGCCACCGGCACCACCAACGCAACCAATCTGTTCACGCAGAGTATAGTCTCGGAAGATCAGACCCTGACTTTCAACTTTACCGATCCCAGCCCGGCTCCAGGCACCACCACGCCTTTCACCATCACCTTCGGCACGGATCCCGGTGAAGTGTCCACGCTGACGGAATTGCAAGCGGCCTTGACCGCCATGCCCGTTGGACTTGGCAGCGGCAGCGTCAATCTGAGCAATGGCAACATCACGGTGACTGCGGCGCAGATGGACTTCACCATTGCCATCGACAGCTCCAGCACGGCCGATCCGCAAAACTTCGGTTTGCAGACGCTTAACGCCTTGCCGGCGAACGGCACGGTCGTCGGAAACGACCTGACGACCTTCGTCGACAATTCGATCGGCGGCGGCGCCATCACCGCCTACGACATCTCCGGTTCGCCGGTGAACATCCAGTTGCGCTGGGCCAAGGTCGACTCAACCACGACCGGCGGCACCGACACCTGGAATCTGTTCTACCAGGAGAATTCGTCGGCGACGGGCACCGCGGTTGCGTGGCGCAATGCCGGCGTCAACTACACCTTCGGCGCCAACGGCCAGATGAATCCCTTGGTTGCGACGATCACGCTGCCGAACGTCACAGTCGACGGCATCAACCTCGGTAACGTCCAGGTTGTGCACGGCGCCGGCGGCATCACCCAGTTCTCCGACGCGAATGGCACGGTCAAGGTGAACGTGCTGACCCAGAATGGTTACGCCGCCGGCGAGTTGCAGACCGTCTCGGTGAGCGACAAAGGGCGTGTGGTCGGCAGCTATTCGAACGGCCGTACCATCGACCTTGCCGAAATCACGCTCGCCGACTTCAACGGCGCCAACTTCCTGAAGCGCATCGACGGTGGCGCCTTCGAGGTAACCGACGAATCCGGTACGCCGACCTATGGCGCGTCGGGCAAGATCGTCGGCTCCTCGCTGGAAGGCTCCAATACCGACATCGCCGACGAATTCACCAAGCTGATCGTCACGCAGCAGGCCTATTCGTCGAATACCCGCGTCATCACCACGGCGAACCAGATGGTCCAGGACCTTCTGAACATGCTGCGTTGATGGCTCGGTTGAGTAACGCCTGAGGACAGGACATGAGTCTCTCGCAGGCCTTGGCGACGTCGGTGTCGGGATTGCGCATCACGCAGTCCTCACTGGCGCTCGTTGCCTCGAACGTCGCGAATGCCGAGACGCCCGGCTATGTCCGCAAGACAGCGGTCCAGGCCACCACGGCTGCCGGCGGCAACGGCGTCAGCGTCCGCATCGCCTCGATCAACCGCGAGCTCGACCAGTATGTGCAACGGCAGTTGCGGGCGGAGGTGTCAGGCGGCACTTACGCCACGATGCGTGCCGAATATTACACGCGCATCCAGAGCATCTTCGGCGAACCGGGTTCTGATTCAACGCTGGAAACCGCGTTCAACAATTTCACGACATCTTTGCAGGCGCTGAGTACAAGCCCGGATTCGGTGACCGCGCGCACCACCACGCTGAACCTGGCGCAGGTGCTGACGCAGCAGCTCAACAGCATGAGCAACCAGATTCAGAGCCTGCGCAGCGATGCGGAGCTTGGCCTGTCGGACGCGGTGGCGCGCGCCAACAACGCCATGCAGCAGGTCGCCGCGATCAACCGGCAATTGTCGAGCAACAACGCCAAGGACGCGGCCACCGCAACGCTGATGGATCAGCGCGACGCGTATATCGACGAGCTCTCGCACCTGATGGATATCCGGGTGCTCGAGGGCGACAACAACCAGATCAATATTTTCACAGGCTCCGGCATCCAGCTGGTTGGTGTCGATGCCGCGCAGATCGGATTCGACGCGCAGGGTACCGTCACCGCGGAAGCGAAATGGGACCCCGACCCCGCAATACGCACCGTGGGTACGCTGACCCTGACGTCGTCCACCTCCAGCCCCATGGATCTCATCGCCAGCAAGTCGATCCGCTCCGGCGAGATGGCCGCCTATCTGGAGCTACGCGACGACATCCTGGTGCAGGCCCAGGCTCAGCTCGACCAGATTGCCTCTGTCATGGCCTCGTCGCTGTCGAGCATTGCGATGCCGACGACGGCCGTCGCCGGTCCGCCGGCCGGATTCGACATCGACACCACTGGCATGCTCGCGGGCAATGTCATCAACCTGACCTATACGGACGTGATGTCGGGTCAGCAGCGCCAGGTCAGCATCATTCGGGTCGATGATCCGGATGCGCTGCCGCTCTCGAACGACGCGACAGCCAACCCGAATGACGAAGTCATTGGTGTAGATTTCTCCGGCGGGATGGCGGCGGTCGCGACGGCGCTGACCAACCATTTCAACGGCCAGGTTGTATTCTCCAATCCCGTCGGCGACACGCTGCGGATCGTGGACGATGGCGCCGGCAACACGTCCAATGTCGATGCGGTCAGCGGCACGCGGACGCTGACAGCATTCAACGGCGGCACCGCCGCCTTGCCGTTCTTTACCGATGCTGGGCTGCCGTTTTCCGGCGCGATCAACTCGCTCGGCCCGCAAAGCCTTGGCTTCGCTGGCCGGATTTCCGTCAATGCGGCCTTGCTGTCCGACCCCTCAAACCTGGTCAATTACCAGGCAGGAACCCAGAGCGGCGACGCCACACGGCCGAACTTCATCTACAACCAGATGGTCAGCGCTTCGCTGACCTATTCGCCCTCTGCCGGCATTGGAGCACTGAACAACCCGTTCTCCGGTTCGCTCACGTCCTACATGCGCCAGGTGATCGGTTTTCAGGGCGCGGCGGCCGAAAACGCGACCAATCTGGCAGCAGGCCAGGAGGTCGTTGTCAACGCGCTGCAGGAGCGCTTTTCCGAGGCGGCCGCGGTCAATGTCGACGTTGAAATGGCACATCTCCTGAACCTCCAGACAGCCTACGGCGCCAATGCGCGGGTGATGTCGACGGTCAAGGAGATGCTCGACACGCTGATGAATATGTGAGGATCGGATGAGTAGCATCGGCGGAATCGGAGCCCGGTCATTGCTGATGGTGCAGTCGCTGGTCGACATGCGCACTCAGCTCGGCGACCTGCAGCGGCAGATGGCGACCGGCAAGAGATCCGACACTTACGCGGGACTTGGCCTCGACCGCGGTCTGACGGTTGGCCTGCGCTCGCAGCTTGCGGCGATCGGCAGCTACAACGACACCATCGGCAATGTCGGCGTGCGCGTCGATATCGCGGACGCGGCTTTGACGCGTATCGCGGAACTCGGCCGCGAGATGAAGGCCGTCTCCGGCCAGATCAATTCCTCGATCCAGCGCACCACCGCCAAGGAAACCGCGAAGAACGCGGTCGACGAAATCATCGGCCTGCTCAATACCCAGGTCGGCGACCGTTACATCTTCTCCGGTCTTGCCAGCGACACGTCGGCGGTCGATTCAATGAACAATGTGCTGTACGGCGACGGTATCCGCGCCGGACTGCAGCAGATCATTTCTGAGCGCAACCAGGCGGATCTCGGGGCCACCGGCCTGGGACGTCTGGTTATCACGGCGCCGACCGTGACGTCCGTTCAGGTCGCCGAGGATGTGGCGCCCTCCGTATTCGGCTTCAAGCTGGCGAATATCACCTCGACGCTGACCGGCTCGACCGTGACCGCCCCGGCCGGTGCGCCGCCGGCCATGTCCGTCGATGTCGGTGCGACCAATCCGAACGCGGG
>JAESGM010000683.1_pt1 | contig 17963 bp, 10 predicted proteins | sample 9269721 | NCBI WGS metagenome assembly JAESGM01 (sample SAMN15720920, study PRJNA650825) | algae metagenome | isolation source: Komarekiella atlantica HA4396-MV6 and co-occurring heterotrophs from... | place: USA: Theobald House, Kauai, HI | collected 2009-07-29 | reverse complement strand
CAGCACTACCCCATCGTCGGCAACGATCTTTGCCGGGCCGTCGAGAGCAACGAGACTGGGACCGAGCGGCGCTTGCAGGGCCGACAGTGTGAGCACGAGCTTTCTACCCTCTTGCACCAGCCTGCCGCTCGCTGAAAACGGTGTCCCCTGCATGTCGGCGGCGATCTGGAATTGCGTGGCACTCTCGCTTTCCCGGGCGTCGATCCGCAGGTCGCGAACTTTTACGCCGCCGCTGTCAATCGACTTGGTAGTTGCGCGCGCATTGAAGCGCAGCGCCGCCGTATCGAGTATGTCGAGGCTGGCAGCGACGCCAGTAACGCGTGTCGGACCGGCGCGTATGACGGGAGCGCTGGCGCGTATCATGACCGGTGCCGCACCAGGCGCACCCATTACGAGCGACGCCTTCGCGCTGCCGTCGAGCGGCTGCCCTGCGAACGGCGCCAGTGTTGCGAGTTTTGGTATGTCGAGCGACAGCTTGCCCACAGGCTGCGATCCGGCCGCCAAGCGCAAATCGCCAACAAGCCTGGCGCTGCCCACCGAAACGGTGAGGCCCTCCACGGAGATGTCGCCCACCCCGGCAAGCGCAACGTGCGCGTCTCCCGCGATCTCCTCTCCGCCGATGGCGCCGGATAGCGTCACCTTGCCCGCATGCGCGTCGACTGTTCCAGCACCATCAAAGGAAATGCGCGGGGCCTGCAGCGTTTGACCGTTCACGCGCATCTCTGCGCCGGTCAGGGCAATGTGCGACGACAGGCTCTCTTTCGATCCGGCCAGGCTGGCCTCGACATTGACCGCGCCAGCAAGGACCGGACTGACAACGGACGTATCGTCCATGCGGCCACGCGCTCTAAAGGACAACGCCTCGCCAGCGCTCTTGCCCGTCGCTTCCAGGCCGAATTGCGGATTGGCGAGCGTCAAGCTTGCCAGCGTGACGGTGCCGTCGAGCGCGGCCGATCCTTTGGCATTCAGCCTCGTGACGCCGGCCAGCAGCGCATCGGCGGCCGGACTTCCGGCGCGCAGGCCATCGCCCATTCCAGTCAGCGCAAGCTCGACGACGCCATTTGCACCGTCGAACGTCGCATCGGCTTTGATGCTTGCCGTGCCGGCAATCTCGCGGCCGGCCACGCCAGAAAATGCGGAAAGCTCGGCAAGTGCCAGCTCTGCGATAGCGTTCGCTTTTACCCCAGTGCCGCGCGCCTCTCCCGTTAGAGTTCCAGCGGCGGCTTTAAGTTCGATGTTCGACAGCGCAAAGCTGTCGCCTTCGCGCGCGCCGGCCAGTTTGGCGGAAAGCTTTGGCCCGACGAGCGCGCCCATGGCAGCGTCGGCCATGGCCACGCCATCGGCCGTCGCCAGCAACGCCATGTCCGGCGTATCCCAGGCGCTGCTCCCGACCGGCCTCTGTTGTCGCGCGGTGGCGGATACGCGAATCTCGTCGACCGCACCGAAACCGCCGGCCGCTCTGGCGATACCGAGCGAAACCGATGCCTGCCGCCCTTGGCGATTGTCGGGTAATGAGATGCGCGCCGCGGCCGAGGCAACCGAGATCGGCTCGCTGCTGCCGAGCGGCAGGCTCAAGCTCGATCCATCGGCGCGTGCAAGCGTGGCCGATGCTTCACCGTGATAATAAGGATCGTCGAGATCGAAGCCGCCCGTGGCCTCGAGCAGGAGTGTGTCGCTTGTGGCGGAGAGTTTGCCGGCATCGAGTTTCCTCAGCCCCGTCCATGCTCCGGAGGCAACTATCGTGGTCTTGCCTGCGAGCACGTCCGTCAGTGCTACCGGGACGAGCCGGGCCAGATAGCCCTCGGAGCGCAGCGCTAACTCATGCCGGTCACCGACCCGGTCCAAGGTCGCGGAACCGCCAAAGAAAGGTTGCTGCGAAGCCGACAGCATCCATTGCGCGCGCCACCGGTCGAGCGGCCCGGCGCCTGAAAGGTCGATGGAAAGCGGAGGCGCATCGGGCAGCTCGAGCAGACGCGCGACGAGACCGCCTTGCGGCTCGGAGGCCAAAAGGCGTACGTCGAGACGTTGTTCCGCGACATAATCCGCGCGAAGTGAAAGTTCTCCGCCGGGTCCGTCGAGACGGCGGGCTTCGATAGTGACGAGCCCACCGCCCATTGGATCGGCCAGATCGGCCTTGCCCAGCACAGATAATACCGCGCGCTGTCCAATCACCGGAGCATGCAGAACGAGTTCATTTACTTCCAGCCGCCGGGCAGCGAGCGCCACCAAAGACGTGCCGCTGTCATCTTCGGGTTGAGCCCCCTCGGCCACCGGACGCCGCAGCACGTCGACTTGACCGACGATGATACGCTCGATGTCGAGTGTCCCCGTGACGAGTTTCAACGGTGACCACGCGAACCGCAGCTCGCGAACAACGAGCCATTCCCCATCGGCATCTGACAGCGCGACCCGCGCGATACGCCCCTGCGAAAAGAGTGAGCCTTCAAGCGGCCCGAACGCGATGCCCTTGCCGGAAGCGGAGCCAAAATACTCAACCAACCTCAGTAGCGCCGCCTGGCCCTGCGGCGTCATCACCGCGGCCGTGACCGTGCAGGAGATCAGCACCAGCGCAGCGAGCGAGCGTTTCACCCATTTGAGCGCTCGCCGCATCAGAATGCCTGCCCCAGGCCAACGTACGCACCAAACTTGGGCTGGCCTTCGGTGTGGGTGAGTGGCATGGCGAGATCCAGCCGCAGCGGGCCGAACGAGGTATAGTAGCGCAGCCCCAGACCGGCGCCGATGTAAACCGGCTCCGAGAAATCCGGAAAGCTGTCAGGCGACACGAGCGCGGCGTCGATAAAAGGCACCAGCCCGACCGTATCGAAAACGCGCCAGCGGAATTCGGCAGAGCCGCCGAGCATCGACAGTCCGCCGACGACTTCTCCATCGTAAATCGGACCCAGGCTCCGGTATTCATAACCGCGCACCGAGCCGCCGCCGCCGGCGAAGAAGCGATAGGTGGCCGGCACCTCGGAAAGAGAAGCTCCGAAGTCGCTGCCGATCATCACGCGCCCGGCAAGCACGGCGCGGTCATCTTCATCGAGCGACAGATAGCGAGCGAGCCAGATTTCGCTGGCGCCGAACGTCGCGCCGGAAGAAGCCTCGACGACGGGACTCAAGCGCAGCACAGCACTCGTGCCGGCGCTCGGATCGAGCCGATCATCGCGCGAATCGTAAAGCAGCTCTCCCGGGAGTGACAGGAGTGTGTAGTTTGTCGTGCCAAACGCGTCATCGATGCGCGACTGTGCGGCTTCCGCGGCAAGCGAGCCGGACAGGAACGGATCAAACCGGTGGGCCACGCCGATGCGCGCGTTGCCGCTGAGGCTCTGGTATGTCTCGGGCCTCTCGCGCACGATGCGGAATTCGCTGAAGAGATCCGTATTGATGTCGTAAATTGCCGGCTTCGTAAACGTGGCACCGACATCAAACTGGAGATGGCTCAGCCCCTCGACACCGATCTGCGATATCGTACCGTCGACGCGCAGCTGCTCTCCCCCGCCAAACAGATTGCGATGGCCCCAGTAGGTCTGCAGCTCGACGCCATCCACCGTCGACGCGGATACCGTCGCACCGAAATAACGTGCTTTGCGTTCTACGACCTCAATGGTGATGGGGATGCCGCCGGTTTCATCCGGCGCCTCGCCTTCGATCACGCGAACGGACTCGATGCTTTCGAACTTGCGCAGGCGCTCGCGCGTCGTCTTCAGGTCTCGCGGGCTGAAGCGATGCCCGGGTTCAAGAGCCGCCTGATCGGCAATGAGGCGGGAATCGAGATCGACGGATCCGGTCACGTTCACCCAGCCGTAAACGGCCGCATCTCCAGGCGCGATGACGAAACGGACATCGACCGCGGACCGGGCGTGATCTGCGGACACTTCCTTCTTCGCTAGCTGGGCGAAAGGATAGCCGGCCGCGCGCCACCTTTCGACGAGTTGGTCCCCGGCGGCAATGATCAGGCTCGACTTTGCGGGTTGCCCGGGAACGAGGCCATAGTCTGCAGGGTCAGAGGAAGGATCGGCTTCGCGAGCCGCGCCGCTTTCGATTGCGAGCCCACCGAAGCGAAACAATGGGCCCGGGTCAACGTGAACAGCGACTGCCACGGGAACGCCGGCAACGACATCGATGTCGTCCGGCCGCACTTCGTCGAGTGGCACGTCTCCGACGCGAACCTTGATATCCGCACCGTAGTACGCTTCCGCGTAGAGGGCGGCCACGAGGCGCTCGATGTCTCCTCGCGCGCGGGCGGCGAGCGCGAAGCTGTCCGACGCGCCGCCCTTCTCCTGCGCGACGAGTATGGACGCAGCTGAAAGCGCCTCCTTGAGTGCCTCGTCGCCGCCTGCGACCTCGATGGTGACCGAATAAGAAATTGCTCCGGCCGGCTTCTTATCGCCGAGAATGGTGACGCCGAACAGCTCCACGGCCGAAGCCTGGAGCGCAGTGAAGCAGGTCAGAGCGATCAAGGCTCCGAACCATACGGTTATCTTGGGGGCGCATGGCAATGCTCTGCCTTCGCGTCGCCTTCTGATTGAGCCTCTACGCTGACGGACCGCCTAAACAAATTGGGCGCAGGCGCCAGCGCACAACCGCGCCAGCGGGAAAAACGCGCCCCGAATCTGATGCGACCAGAATGAAGACGTCGTTCGCTCAATACAAGAGATTATAGCCCGCGCGACGCAGCTAAACTGCAGCGCGAATCAGCTGGCAGGCACCGCAACGGCACTTTAGGACATGGCGACCTGCTGCTCGCGCAGCGCTCGCTCGATGGCGACGTGCAAATCGTTGATGACCGTGGAGCGATGCGCCAGTTGTAGTACGAAGGCGCGAACCTCGAACTCGAGCCCTTTGGCGCCAAAGCCGATGAAGAACACGCTCGGCGCCGGCTGGTCGAGAACCTGCGGCGTCGACTTCACCGCCTCGAGGATCAGCATCTGCGCGCGCAGCGTATCTGTACCGTAGGCGATGCCGATACTCAGCGTAACGCGCGTTATGCTGTCGGTCAGCGTCCAGTTGATGACCTTCTCGGTGATCAGCGCCTTGTTGGGAATGATGATCTCGCGGTTCTCGCCGTCCGTCATGCTGGTCGCGCGGATATGGATGCGGGACACGGTGCCGGTAAGGTTGCCGATAGTCACAGTGTCGCCAACACGCACCGGCCGCTCGAAAAGGATGATGAGGCCCGAAATGAAGTTGGCGACGATCTCCTGCAGGCCAAAACCGACGCCGACGCCCAGGGCCGCGACGATCCACTGAACCTGGCCCCAATCGAACCCGATGCTGCGGAAGGCGAAGACAAGGCCGGCTATCGCGATGAGATAACGGCTTACCGCGCTTATGGCATAGCGCGTTCCGGCTTCGATGCGCAGCCGGTGCAGAGCCGTAATCTCTAAAAGGCCGGGCAGGTTGCGGGCGGCGATAAACGTGACGATGGCGATGGCCAGCGCGATCAGAACATTGGATACCGTGACGGGAACGGTTTGCGCCGCTCCGTCGACCGTCACCACCTGCTGCCAGAGTGGAACGTCGAGCAGCGCCAGCGACGGGAGCGCTTCGCGCCAGAAAAAGTAGAGCGCGCCTGCGAGCAGCAGGAATACCGTGAGGCGAACGAGCTGGCGGGTTTGATCGCTGATCGACGCGATATCGACTTCGGGCTCGGCAACCGGCAGCGGCGGGGCTTCGCCGGCAGCCGCGCTCGCATCCTCGGCCGCCATCTGCGCTCGCACCTTTTCCCGCTGCTCGATTGCCCGCGTGACTTCGAGCCGGCGTCGCGCGACGACGACCTGGCGCATGGCGATGCTGTAGATCAGGAATGCGCCGATGACGATCGCCACCGAAAGCAGCAGCCCGTCGCGTATCTGCGACGCGCCATCGTAGTAGCCCCACAAGGCAAGACCGGCGATCGCGACCGGGGCCAGCGCGATGAGTGCATACCAGACAACACGCGTCATCCAGAACGGGCTGTTCGGCGTCAGCGTTTCCGAGAAGACGCCGCGCCGCGGATGCATGACGCGCGCGAGGAATATCGCCACGGCGATGCCGCCGGCGAGGAAGGCGAAGCGGCCGAGCCCATCGCGCACGCTTTGCCCGCTGCTGACGTTGATCATTCCGAGCAGGAAAGCGATCGGGGTAATCGCGAGTTTGAGCCAGATGATGTTCCGGTGGAGCGTCGCGCGCGCCCGTTCGCTCCAACCGAAGTGTGCGGCAAAGAGCCCCTTCTCGGCACTGATGAACTGAATGAGCCTTAAGCCTGCAAGCAGATAGGCGGCTGTGAGCAGGCCCGAGCCGACGCCGTAGGCAAAGTCCGACGTCTGCGGCAGTTGCACGAGCAGCCAGCCGGCATATCCGACGAGCAGCGGCGTCTTGATCGCCAGTAGCAGCGAAATCAGGAATGCTTCCGGCGTTCGCAGATAGTTGTCCGTCGAGTAGCGTCCGACCGTATCTGCCAGACGCTTGAGGCGGGACGCTAGTCGCCGAGAAAATGCGACGAGCACCGCGAACGCCACGATCACCAGTGCCGAAGGCATGGGGCGATCAGCGGCGCGCTCCAACAGCGAGACCGCGGTGGCCTTCCAGGCTTCGAGGTCGAATATCCAGCCGAAACTCGAACTGACCTGATCGAGCCACCCGACACCGATGGTGCTCGAACTCGGCAGCCACAGCAGTCGGCTATTGAGAAGCGCCCGCAGCTGCGTGGTCTGGCTCAGCAGATCCCGCTCGGCGCCGTTGAGTTCGGCCAACTGGCTGATGCGCGTCGCAAGCGCATCGTTGAACTGCACATATAGGTCGCGACGTGCGGAGATCAGCTTCTCCAACGGCGGCTTCACGTATTCTGGGACGGCCTCGCCGGTACGCTTGGTGTAGCTCGCCAACATGCGGTCGACCATGCGTCCGGTATCGGACAAGGCCCGGCGAGCCTCCTCCACCTGCAAGCGTTTCAAGCGGGCATCGACGATTGCCTGGTTACGATCCGCAATTCGCCGCTGCAGACGTGTCGTTTCCGGCAACTGTGCGCGCATGGCACGCAGCAGCTCGCTGAACTCACCTCCGATGCTACCGATCTCCAGCACCTGCTGAGCGGCAGCCCGGCTGTCGCGAACGCGGACCAGCTCGGACTTGATCTCGTCGAGGCGCGATTTTCCTTCGTCCAACTGACGCACGGCGTCGGCCTCGCGCTGGCGAATGACCTCGGTATCCTTGACGTATGCCTCGAGCAGCGGATGCTGCTTGGAAAGTTGAGCGGCCTCGCGGTCCGCCTCGGCCTGCTTTTGCGCCGCCTCAACCTCTTTGAGCTCGTTGACGCGCGCCTCCACGATAGGGATCCGCTTGGTAAGCTTTTCAAGTTTCGCGGCGGCGAGGTCACGTCGCGCGTTGGCCGATGCCTGCCGCGCGGGAAGACTGATGACCTCTTGCTCCAGCATGTTGATCTTTGCGGAGCGCGCTCGGCGTTCGGCGGAAAGCGTCACCCGCCGCGCGTCGGAGACAATCGGGTTCGCATCACTGCTCGAAGTCTCATCGGGGTTCTCCAGCGCGTCGAGCGCCTGTTTCTCGGCCGACTGCTCTTCGCGCGCCGCTGTCGCCCGCGTGCTCATGTCTCGCAGGCGCGTCTCGAGCTGGTCTAGATCCGTCTTGATGGTTGCCGCGCCGCCGCTAAGGGCATCGAGCGCCTGCTGCGCCTCGGAGAGCGGCAGGTTTGACACGCGGCGTGCAAACTCTTCTTCGCCGGGCTCATTGTGGAGCGCATCGAGCTGCTGCTTCGCCTCGGCGACGCGCTCGGGAGAGCGCTGGCTGGCTTCCTGAAATCGCTTCGCTGTCTGGCTGCTGGCGGAAGCTGCTTCCAGATGGCCGAGCGCGGTCCGCAATTGAGCAATGGCCTGATCACGAATGTCGGGGGCAACGTCCGAGCGCGCTTCGAGCTCCTTGATGCGCGCCTTGGTTCGCTCGATGGCGCGTTCGGCACCGACGGCGGCCTCGTTCTGCTCTTCGCCTGCCGGCGCAGACTCTGCCGCCGCTTCAGATCCCGGCGGGGTAGTCTTTGCTCCCGGCTGTTCGACAGGTGCGGGCGGCTGCGGAGCAACCGGCGCCTCCTGCGCCAACACCAATGTCGGCAGCAGGCTGAGCAGGAACGCCACGCGTCCCAGTTTCGATGGGAAGTTTTTCATATGATGCCGAAGTAACCGAGACGCTAGCGATGCCGGCAAAGCCTCCGAACGGGGGGCGCCTGCGAAGCGCTAGATTTTTGTTTTTTGGGGCTTTTCTGGGGCAACCTCGCTTCCCGCCGCCTTAACTCTGGGTATGCCCAGAGAGAGCGCCGCAAGGTGCCTCTATTCCCTGCCTCCCCCAAGCCGCATTCCTGTCCAATCAGGATGCCGCAATCGCGCCTTAAGGTCCGCTGGGCGGGTCCGCGGATGCCAATCGAGTTGTACGCCTCATGACCAAGCAAAAGGCGAGCGGGACCCGGGCACGGCCGCGGACCGCTGCTTCAGCATCAGACGCGGGGGACGAGCCGGTCCTCCTGTCTGGGGGAAATCCCCAAATCGCTAAAGGCTACGGCGACGCGCCCGTGCAGGCCTACATCCAAGCTATGCCAGGCTGGAAGCGCGATGTCGGGCGCCGCCTTGACGCCATCGTCGAGCGTGTCGTCCCCGGCGTGCGCAAGGCCGTCAAATGGAACTCACCGCTTTACGGCGCCGACGGGGACGGCTGGTTCCTCAGCCTGCATTGCTTCAACAAGTACGTGAAGGTGGCCTTCTTTCGCGGAGCCCAGCTGCGGCCGGCGCCCCCCGTGCCGTCGAAAAGCAAGGACGTCCGCTACTTCCACGTCCACGAAGGAGAGCTTCTCGACGAGAAGCAGCTTGCCGCTTGGGTGAAACAGGCAAGCAAGCTGCCAGGCGAGAAGATGTAGCTCCCGCCGGCAAGCGTTCTCACTTACCAAGCATGCGATCGCTTATGATGCGCCTCTGGATCTCGCTCGTGCCCTCGAAGATGGTGGTCAGCCGCGCGTCGCGCCAGTAACGCTCGACACGTCGCTCCGTCGTATACCCGTTGCCGCCGTGGAGCTGCATCGCCTGATTGGTAACGCGCACCGCCATCTCGGTAGCGAGAAGCTTCACTTGCGCGCTTTCCGTCTCGGCCGCTTCTCCGCTATCGAGAAGATGAGCGACCTGCTGCCAGAAGGCGCGCGCCTGCGCCACCTCTGCTGACATGTCCGCGAGCGCGAAACGCAGGGCCTGGAACTCGGCCAGCGGTTGGCCGAACTGCTCGCGCTCCTGCAAGTACGCCCAGGTATCCTCGAGAGCGCCCTGCGCAACGCCAACAGCGCGAGCCGCTGTATGCACCCGCGCGATGTTGAGACCTCGCTGGACCGAAGCGAAGCCCCCGGCGTCTGCATCGGCGCCCTGATCACCATAAAGGCCGGTCAGCCGATCCGCCTCCGGCACGCGCACGCCGTCAAGCTCGAGGTGGTAGGTCATGAAGCCGTGGTAGCCGACCTTGTCGATCGCGTGCCCGGTCATCCCCGCCGGAAACGTTCCGGGCTTCTTGACGACGAGGAATGGCTCCAGCCCGGCTGAGCGCGGCTCGCCGTCCTTCGGGTCGCGCGTCCGCGCGAGCACCTCGATGAAGTCGGCGTTTAGAGCAAAGCCGGCCCACCGCTTCGTCCCGGTAAGCACCCAATCGTCGCCATCGCGCACAGCTCGCGTTTCGACACCGGCGAGATCGGAACCAGCAGTCGGCTCACTCAGGGCGATGGATCCGATCCATTCACCGCGGGCCGATTGCTTCAGCAGTTCGGCGCGGCGCGCATCATCGAGCGTTTGCGTGCCTAGCCCCTGCCCCCGCGCCAATATGCTGCCGACCGAGAGCCATGCACGGGCCAACTCCTCCGAAACCAGACAGTATTCGAACACTCCCAGCCCGAGGCCGCCGCTCTCGGCAGGTATGGTGATCCCGAACCAGCCCTTAGAACCCATCGCTTCTATCAGTGAGCGGGGCATTTCACCCTTCTTCGGGTCGAGATCGTCGGCGATTGGCAGCACCACCTCACGCGCGAAGGCACGAGCGTCAGCTTGCAGAGCCTCCCGCTTTTCAGTCCGCCACGGCAATAGCAGCTCCGGCGGGCGTGGCTGGCGGAAGTCTGAGGTGGTCATGGGCAGCTCCAGTTGACGAGCCCAGCTGTAGCGCACGGGCCTTAGCTTTTCATCGATGCCGGCCGGGGATTGCGTTTCGCTGCATTGGCGAAATCGCCAGGGAAGGCTGATGTAAACGGCCGACGCTTTGTCCCGTTCCTGCAATTAACCTTCCCTGCAGCCGCATTCGGCCTGGCGCGGCCCGATCGAAACCGCTCGTCGCACACGCGCGTTTTGCCAGACATGGAAATGCGCCTGGCAAGAGGCCAGTACGCTTTGCCGGAAAGCAGCCATCGGCTGGCCTTTTCCCGCTGCCGGCATTGTGCGTATTTTTGATCCGCTCACAAAGTCCTCCACAAAAGAAGAAGGTCATGGGCAAGAATTCAGAGCCGCTTTACGACGCCGATACGATGACCTTGATGTCGGAGGCTTTCAGCGCGGCCGCAAAAAAGGTCGGTGACGCCGACAAGGCCGCGCAGGTCGCCATGGCGGTAGCTATCATCGGCGCCATCAACGGCGGCCAGACGGACCGCGAGCGTCTCGTCGCCATTGCTGTTGCTGCAGCCCGGAGCGAAAAGGCCGGCGCCGAATGACGTCAGTGCAATTCGCACGCCTGCTTACTTGCTGATCAACCCAAGCGAGGGCCCGACGATCAGGAAAGCGCTCGACAGGATGATCCACAGCGAGGCAAACGTCTTGAGCCACAAAGGTCCCAGCCAGCTTGCGAACAGCCGTGCCAGGTAACCGCCAAGCATGGCACCAGGGATTGCTGTGAGGCCCACCGACCAGATGATGTTGCCGTTGATCACGTGATACCAGACCCCGGTGATGACGGTGATCACCGACACGACGACGGCGACAGCGATGGCCGACGTCGTCGGAAATTTGCGCAGGATCATGTAGACCGCGACCAACTCCCCGACCCCTACCGAGAAGAAGGCGGTAATGACACCGCCGACGGCGCCTAATCCGAGCAGCCAATAATAGTCCGTGTAGTTGGGCGCGAAGCGATGCGGTCGCACGCGTTTCAGCAGCCAGGTGAAGATGAGCAGCACGAATCCGAGGGCCAGTGAGAACCACTTGAACGCAGTGATCAGCGCGCCGCCATCGACGGACGCGAACAGGAAGTACTGAGTGAGCAGCAGTGTGGGCAGCGTCGCGGCGCAGGTGGCAAAAACTATGGCCACGAAATTGTAGCTGTCGATGTTGTCGTAGCGCGACGGCTTCCCGCTACCGAAAAAGCGGTTGATCCATACACACGATCCCACGGACATGCCGAAACACTGGATCAGGAAGCTGATGCCGATCGTCTTTACCGGGTCGACGCTGATCTCCATGGGGATGGTCCCCATTTCTGATGCGGCGCTCAGAGCGTTGAAGGCCGGGACGAAGACGACTCCCCCGCCCGTGCCGGTCGAATTCGCAATGACGGCACCGAACACGCCGATGGGCGCGAAGATCCAGATGTAAGAAAAGAACCGAGCGATGTCCGGAAGGTGCACGGCGAGCAGCGCCGCGTACACGCCGATCAGAATAGTAAGGTAGAGCCTTACGCCCCGCTGTACCGACGTTCGCGCATCCATTGCAGCTGATTTATTGCCGGCGGCGTCAGAGACGGCCAATTTCGCCCCCTTTGTAACGCCAGCGGATCATGAAGAGCTGGATGCCGGCAAGCACTCCGATAAATGAGAACAGTAGTACCCATGAGAAGTGGATCAGCACTGTCGTGTTGTCGAGGCGGTATACGAGGAAGGGATCCAGCGCACCGGCATTGAGCAGCCCGAGCACGATCAGAAATTCGATGATGCTGAAAAACAGAAAGAAGGCGAACGGCCAGTCGTTGTCCCAACGAAAGCGCTGAATCTGCTGATAGCCGAGGTCGGCGACCAGCCCGACGAGAAGAAGCGCCGTCAGGAAGACAAACGGGTCGAGGAAGTCCTCGTCGAGTTCGAGGTAGATGGCATAGATCAGGGTGACCGGAAGACCGACCACCAGATACAAAAGTATACGTGTCTGCCAGCGTCCGGCTAGCGTAGGAAGCATCTGCTCTCATCCTTCATGGCGCTTCGCCCCGGCACCATTTCAACCACTGCCTCGCTGACCGCATTGGCCCCATGGCACTGACGGCCGGAGCCTGCTCAGCCGCTAGATGATCGACCGAACGCAGGGCGGCGTACTGCAGCCCCAAAAAGCTGTCGACGGCAGCGTAGGGCCCGTTGAGTGTGATCACCCCCGCCGCGTAGACGCGCCCGCTGCCGTTGCGCAGGCCCTCAATCTCAAAGTCGTTGGTCACCTTGATGCCGCTCAGCCGTTGCTCGGCCCCACGTCCGCTGGCGCGATTGCGCGGCAGCCTGTACGTCTCGATCAGGTCGCGCAGCACCGGGTTGGCATCCAGCTCGGCGATGAGCCCGGTGCAGTCGACGATATAGTCGGCCTGCAGGCGGACCTCTTCCCTGAACGCCTGGCTCGATTCAAGCTCGCTGATCAGCTTGTCGCCACGCAGCTCAATGCGCTCAACGACACCGAAGAACGGTTTGTACCAGCCCTCGCGCTTGCCCTGGACGATGATCTCGTCCCAATCCCCACGGTCAGCGGTAGTCGTACCGCCCCACTTCTGCAGGAGACGAATCCGTTCCGCATCGTCTGCGCGCTCGAGCTGCTGTCTCAGCGGTCCGCCCCAGCACGATTTCGGCCAGTTGAAGGGCTGATACTCGAAGTCGTGCACCGCGAGCCGGCGGGCGAGGTCATACGAGCGGCCAGTCTCGATGCGCGAGCGCATGACGTGGAGGACGCGGATCTCCTTGTTCTTCGCGCGCGCCTCGTAAAGACGTTGCAGGATGCGGGAAGCGACGATGCCGCGCCCACGCAGCAACACGATCCCCCCGTTGGCCTCGAGATCCTCGTAGATCGTATCATGTTGCTCGTACGCGTTGATGACACGCTGCGAGCGGGGATGGCGACGCTTGAACTCCTGCAGGTCGTCGAGATACCGCGACGCGGGATAGCCCATGGCAATGTGCAGGTAACTCGCGACGACGACGCGATTGCGTGGACCGGATTTTGCCAAATCCGCCGGCACCCGATAGGCAACCGCATAGCGACCGTCGTCGGTCTTGCGAACAGCCATGATCCGGCCGGGCATCCAGATGCGCTCCCAGCCGATGCGCTTTGCCTCCCGGTCCATAGACTTGAAGACGTCGCCGGCGCGCGGCGTGTAGCTTTCCGACAGTGCCGGCTCGGCGAACACCTGCAGCACGTGCTTCAGACCACCGAGCTTGCCGCTGCTCAGTTCGCGCCAGGCCTCGCGGCTGGCATAGCCGGGAAACCCCCAGATGTTGTCCGGCGTCGATATTGAATTGGAGCGCAGGCGCTCGTGTAGCGGAATCTGCGAATATCGGCAGAGCCGCTCATATTTGCCGTAGGGGACCGGATCGACGCCGATGGCGCGAATATTATCCGCGGCGACTCCGAACACGCGCAGATGATCGGCCCAGACGAAGCTGCCGATCCCCCCACCGAGGGTAAGGTATTCGACTTCCTCCACCGGTAACCCAAGTGCCGAAAGCGCCTTTACCGATACCTTCTCCCTCTTGAACTCGGCGGGCGGAAAGTCCCCTGACGTCGGCGGGACAGTAACCTCGGTGCGCGCCGCTTCGCCTTCGAGCGAACTCGCCTCTATGACGTAGTCGCCGATCTCGACCTTCTTGCCGCGTGGCCAAATCGCGGTGGTGATCGGTTGACCATCGAGGCGCGTGCCGTTCGGGGTCTCAGCGTCGGCGATCTCGATATTATCGCCACGGAACGTGACGGTCGCGTGCCGGCGCGATACCCCCGTATCGGCAATGACGATGTCGCAGGCATTGCTGCGCCCGATGGTGAAGGGCCCGCTCCCCTCGAAGCGACGCTGCTGTCGCGAGGATCCGCCCTCGTCCCCCTTCAGATACCAGACGAACTCGATGCTCATGATGATTTGACTGAATGCATTGTGATCTGGTGGGCACCGAGCGCAATAGTCATTCTGAAAAGCCGCCGCACTGACGTCCTGTCCTCAGTTCTTTAAGGCGGTGTGACCCGCGTAAAGCTTCCCGATGCCGCCAGATAAAAGCCGCACCAGACGCAATTTTCCTCGTAGGGCAAATCGTTGAGAAGGTGGCACTTTGGGTTGCCGCAAACGATCTTCTGGTGGTTTGGCATCAGAAGCTCTATGCGGTCGTCGCGGATGCCGACGACGTCGAAGGGACGAGCTTCGAAGCGGGCGCCAGCAACGGGGCCCCGGTTCAATGTCATGAGCTCGACCAGCGCCGGGTCACTGATTTCAAAAACGATGCCGGCGCCGTTGAAGGTGATGCGTCCCGAGATGTCGGACGCTTCCTCGGCCGCAGAAATTACCTCGACCTTATCGTCCGAGATTTTCAAGAACAGGGAATCACCGGCCATAACGTGATGCTCACCGCGGACGAGAAGCGATGCGCTCGTATGCTTTAACTGCAGATGAGCAGGAGCGACAAGGCGCAGATCGTAGTTCTCGATTTGCAGCGTCTCGCCCGTCTTGAATACCCGCTCTTCGCTCCGGAGGAAACGACCGGCGATCTTCGAACCGTTGGAGCTGCAATCCGTGTAGACGAGTTGCCCGTCCCTATCCTCGAGCCGCCCATGGATTCGGGAAATGGTCGGATAGCCGGAATCCAGGAGAATGAAACTATCTCCCTGTGGGCGCTTGCCTATCTCCAGCGGCAGACGGCATTTCTCCACCTTACGCACGCCCGTCAACCGATCGAGCACCTCGATCTCGACGCTGTCGCGCATGCGTGACCTCTGCCTCTTTCCCTGATGTGGACCGCACGCAAGTGCGATCTGGCCGGCCCGGACTTTCTCAGATTAGGCGGATAGCGGTCAACCCGCCCCAGACGAGTTTGACACCGCGGATGCACGTAAGCCAATCGATGATGTCGTCGTTGGAATTGGCTTATTGCTGTGTTTGTATGCGGCTCTATTTCATCGGCGCCACCTCCCGGAAATAGCCGACAAATTGCGGAACAAGGAGCTAAAGGCCGAGCATGGCTCATCGACAGGCACTGGCCAAAGGCACTGTGGTCGGTGGAGATTACGAAATCGAGCGCGTCCTGGGGGCCGGCGGATTCGGAATTACCTATCTGGCGCGCGACAAGGGTCTCGGCCTCGACGTCGCGCTCAAGGAATATTTCCCAGCAGCTCTCGCCTACCGCGACGCTGGCGCCACCGTGCACGCAACGTCCTCTGCCAACGAGGCCAGCTACTCGTGGGGCCTCGACCGCTTCCTGTCGGAAGCTCAGACGCTCGCACGCCTCCGGCATCCCAATATCGTCCGGGTATCGCGCTATTTTCGCGAGAACGGCACGGCTTACATCGTGCTCGGCTTCGTCAAAGGACAGGACCTCGAAGCTTGGCTGAGGTCGCTGGGACGCCGGCCGACGCAGCAGGAACTCGACCGGATCCTTGACCCGCTACTCGACGCCCTGGACGCAGTGCATAAGGCTGATATCGTCCACCGGGACATCAAGCCGGCAAACATCTACATCCAGGACGACGGCGCTCCGATACTCCTCGACTTCGGAGCCGCCCGGCAGGCGCTCGGGCAAAAGACCCAGGCAACGGCGGCCTTCGTGTCGCCCGGCTATTCTCCTCCAGAATCTTACCGCAACGATCCGGCCGAGCTCGGTCCCTGGACCGACATCTATGGCTTGGCCGCCACGCTTTGGCGCGCTATCGCCGGGACGGGGCCGGATCAGGCGCTCGACCGGATGGGACGCGACACGTACGTCCCGTTCGCGCGTCAAATCGAGAATGCCGACGACTTCCGACCCGCCTTCCTCGCCGCAATCGACCAGGGGATGCGGCTCGATCGGACCGAGCGCCCAAAAAATGTGCGGGCATGGCGGTCAATGCTCACGGGCGAGTTGTCCGACCAGGACACCGTTGTAAGGCCCGTTGGCGATACCGTTGTCGTCAACCGCACGGGTGCGAATGCTGCCCCTACTGTCATCCGCCCTTCTTCTTCCGGGCAGCCCGACAACAGGCGGCGTGCGGTCATGGCTGCCATTGCGCTGTGCGGGCTCGCGGCCCTCTATTATATTTACTCGAGCTTCGATCAATCCGCGCCCGGACCGGCCGGAATCACCCAAGTAGATGAGCAGCCAAGTGCTGCAGCGGCTCTACCGGCAAGCTTTACGCCCTACAAGAATGCGCGCTTCGGCTACGAGCTCGTGCATCCCGACACCTTCGTCGCCGATGACCCGCCGCAAAATGGCGGAGGACAATCGTGGGTGAGCGCCGACGGCATGTTTCAGCTCAACTCCTTCGGAAGCTTCAACTCGGACGATTCAACGCTCGAAGGATTGAGGGAAGCGGCCCTCGCAGACCAACGCTACCGCGGTGCCCGTGTCGTCAATGTTGGCGGTGATCGTCTTTGGGTTTTCAATGACGCAGGTCCGCGCGCCAACGGCTACGCTGCAATCCTTTCGTGCAATAACCAGATCCTCAACGTGGTCGAAATCAGCTTCCCTTCGGGCGCGCCGAACCGCGAAGAGTTTAACGGCATAGCACAGCGAATAATCGGAGGGTTTCAGGCGGGCCAGGGCGAGGACACGCCGGATTGCAATGCCGACGGGCAGGCAACAACCGCTCCTTCACCGCAGCCACCGGAACCACCGGCACCCGCAAGGACTTTCGCATCGGACCATCCCTTTTCCGATCCGTCGTTGATGCGGCTTGCCATCTACGGATGGAGTAGTGGGGGATTCCAGAACGGCTTGTGGACTGCAGGCATCAATGGCGACAACGGCACGACGATCAATGTCAAATGCTCCAGTGGCCCGGGCGCTGCGCGCAACGGCCAGGTTGAGCTGCTGGCTTTGCGCACGGGCTCGTCACCGCTGAGCGGACAGCACCAAGTCAACGTGCAAATCGGCAATTATAGCGAAGGTGGCGAGTTCGCTTTCACTCCCGCACAGATCGGGTCGGATGGCGTACTGCAGATTTTCGAAGACGAAGAGACTGCTGGCACCTACCTGCAGTTCATGCGACAGCTGGCCGCCGGGCAATCCATGACGCTCGACATCCCTGACATCGGATACCGCGAGATTTTCAACCTCGCTGACGCCGACCGCGCGCTCGGACCATGCCTCGGGCAGGCAGTTGGTCAGCCATGGTTCAGTCCAGGCGAACGAGGCGGCGTATTCGGAACCTCGGTGCGCAACGGAAACGGCGCAGCCTTCTACTTCCGCTGCGATACGACCGACGGCGCACGCGGCAACGCGCTTCTGGCCTTCGCGGCTCCGCAGAACTCGCCGACCCCCGGCGTGCAAACGGGGCAGATTGGCGCCGTCGAGGCGTTTGTGGGTTCGCGCTCCTACAATCTCGAGTTTGCCTTGCACCCGGAGGAGAATGTGATGACGGGCGTCATCTACAATGTCGCCGCCCAAGGCGGAGCAGAGGCTGTAAGCACATTCCTGGAGCTGTTGAGCAGCGGCAATGAGCTTCGGCTGGTCAACTCCGATCTCAACATAGACCAGACATTCAGCTTGGAAGGCTCGCGCCGCTCGCTCGCGCCCTGCGCCGGTCTTTTCTAACGGCAGAGAGCCGACAGATGTCACGCAAGCGCACGCGAGGACAGCAGCGCGCCAAGCCGCCGGTAGCCGATCCAGGGCCGACGCTGGTCCTCGATGAGGGCAGTGCCGACGCTTCGGATTCAGCGCCCGCGTCCTCACCACGTCAAACGGGAGATCCAATCTCGTCACTTGCGCTCGGGACACTGCTGATCGACGACTACCGCATTGCCGAGGTCATTAGCTCGGACGCCGACTG
>JAESGM010000682.1_pt1 | contig 17993 bp, 24 predicted proteins | sample 9269721 | NCBI WGS metagenome assembly JAESGM01 (sample SAMN15720920, study PRJNA650825) | algae metagenome | isolation source: Komarekiella atlantica HA4396-MV6 and co-occurring heterotrophs from... | place: USA: Theobald House, Kauai, HI | collected 2009-07-29 | reverse complement strand
CAGGCAGCGCAGCACGGTGCGGTGCATAAGCCCAGGCACGGCAGGTGCTGCCGTCGCTCGAAAATTCGACGTCGCGACGTTCCACGGCTCCCCACGACGGATGCGATTGCGAAGAGTTATCGTCCTCGGCATGGAAACGATGCGGGAAGCTCATTGGATGACCGGCGGGCTTAATTTCAGGCCAGCAAGTGTCGTCCCGGCATTCTTAAGAACCACTGTACGCTCAGGCGCGGCGCGCTCAATGCACGCCGGGCATTGGTTTGCGCACGCGAAGGAGATTGACCGGCCGCGTCGTAGCCGCGGGTTTCGATGTTGCCGCGGGCGGCAAGGCAGCTTGCTTGGGCACCCGAGCCGGCGGTTGCCACCAATAGCGGCGCACGGGAGTTCCGCGCTCGAAGGCATCGAGGTATGCGAGCGTTGCGCGCAGATGGCCGACAAACCTGGAGCGGCTGACGAGCCCGTCCGATAGCTTCAGGTGCCGCCAGCGGCCGAGGTACGCACCCGGTAAAAGGTCGATCCAGCGATTGGCGGCGCGCGCCTCCCACTGCACCTCCTCGCCGTGTTCTGCCTCCCTCAGCGCCACCTTAAGAGCAGCGACGACGGCTTCGATCGAGGTTGCCATAGTGCTCTCCCACACGCAGTGTCCCTAAGAACATTTTAACCGCGTCTGGCAGCCGCGCCACCCTCTCAATTCGCAAAAAACAGCGTGCGTTAACTCGTTTGGACGCATCGCGCCGCGAAATCCCAAGCGGTAGCAGCCGGATTGATCGCCAACCTCGAGCGCGGCGAGGTGCGATCACCCTTCAGCTGGAAACACCAGCGTCACATGCGCGCCCCGGGCGGTCTCGTACCGCAGCTCGCCCTGCAACTGCGTCGCCAGGCCTTGCACGATCTGCCAGCCGAGCCCGCGACTTTCCCCCGGACGCTCGTCCTGAAGCCCTCTGCCGTCGTCGGCGACACTGAGCACGAGAGTAGACGCATCCGGCTTCCGCATCGTCACGGTTATGGTGCCGGTCTGCTCCGGTTCGAAAGCGTGTTTGAGAGAGTTCGTCACCAGTTCGACGACCAGGAGAGACACCGTGGTCAGGCGAGTGAGATCGAGCTGGATCGGAGGCATGTCGACAACGCATTCGACATTGTTCGCACCCGTCGCCTCGATGACGTCGCCACAAAGCTCCTGGATATATGGGCCGATGGGGCGGCTGACACGCCCGGGATCATAAAGTCGCCGGTGAATGCGCGAGATCGTTTCGAGACGGGCTCGCGATTCATCGATCACGGCGAGCGCTTCGGAAGGGGTCGCCGCCGCCTGGCGCCGTTGCAGGTTCAAAAGGCCGGCGACGAACTGCATGTTGTTCGCGACGCGATGCTGCAGCTCCTGAAACATCACACGTTGGGTTTCATTGAGTTCCTGGGTGACGATCTGCTCGGCGCGCAGCCGTTCAGCCGACCGGTGCATGAAGTGAATAAGACCGATGTCGACCGCGACGATGAACGTGTAGAGGGCAAGCGCCAGCGCCGTCTGCGGGAAGATGTGAAACGAATACACCGGCGCCATGAAGAAGAACCACGCCGCGAAGCCCGACAGCACCGCCGCCAGGACGCCAGGGCCAAGTCCGCAGAAGAAAGCTGTCAGAATGACCGCTGGAAAGAAGGTCAGGTACGGAAAGCCCGTCGGCAGCATCGGGTCGACCCAGAAACGCACCAGGGTGGCGAGTGCCGATGCAACGATGGCGATGGTGTAGCCGACCTTGGGGTGGGCGCGTATCCACTCGGTGGCTTCAGCAGCACGCAGGTACGACGGCAACCCGGCAGTACCGGATTTCACTTTGCCCATATTGGCCTGTGGCGCTCCGCGGGAACCCCTGATCAACGCTCAAGGCGTACAGCCGGCGGGGAATTTAATCCAGCAAATGAAGCGCTTGCCCGATCGATGGTTAATGGGCTCGGCGCGCGATTCCGCTCAAGCAGCCATGTTGGATCGGAGATGAACGAAGGAGTGAACGCGAACCGTAGCGCGCAGAGGAGGCGTCGAGGCTGCGCGCAAATCGATTGGTGGAGCCGAGGGGAATCGAACCCCTGACCTCTGCAGTGCGATTTCATAAATGGGGACCGACAAGCATTCGCAGCATTACGAATCTTTGTGGCCTGTCAGAAACTTAGCTCTCCACTAATCATTGAAAAGCACCGTCCATTTCTCCACATCCTGTTTGCTAGTGTTTGCTGGCTCGGCCTTCGCACTGTCACTGCACGGGTCGCTCAAATCGCTCAACCCGATGTTTGCTGGAGCAAACATGCCCAAGATTTTGCACGTCCGCATCACAAAAGAATCCGTCGATCGCCTGCCGAGAGACCACATGATCCGCGATACGTCGCTCGCCGGATTCGGCGTGCGCCGCCAGCAGGGACGGGCGACATACTTCCTTCAGAAGCGCATCGGCCGGCGCGTGCGGTGGGTGACGATTGGCCCGCATGGCAGCCCGTGGACCGCCGAAAGCGCACGCAAGGAAGCCTACCGGCTGCTTGGCCAGATCGCTGGCGGCGAAACGCCGGTCACGCGGCGCCGGGAGCTTGAAGGCAAGCTGACCGTGCGCGAAGCGGCTGAGCACTTCATGGCCGCGCATGGCACGCACCTCAAGGAGGCCAGCCGCGTCAAATATCGATACCTGATCGACCGCTGCATCAATGACCTGCTCGGCGACCGGCTCATAGAGTCAATTGCCCGCGCTGACGTGATGCGCCTGCACACCAAGATGGCGAAGAAGCCACCTTTGGCCAATTACGCAGTTTCGGTTCTGTCGAAGATCATGAGCTGGGCGGAAGACGAGGGGCTGCGGCCGCTGCAATCCAATCCGTGCTTCCGGCTGAAGAAGTACCGGGAGAACAACCGCCAGCGCTATCTCTCGCAAGAAGAGTATAAACGGCTCGGTCCCGTGCTCGATCGCACGGCGCAGATCGATACCGAAAATCTCTATATTGTCGCAGCGATCCGCCTACTTGCGCTCACCGGCGCGCGCGTCGGCGAGATCCTTTCACTGCAATGGACGTTCGTTGATCTTGAGCGGCGGATGCTCCTGTTGCCAGACAGCAAGACCGGCCAGAAGGTCATTCGCCTGAATCCGCAGGCTGTGGAATTTCTGCGCAAGATTCCAAAGACGGAAGGGAATCCATATGTCATCGTCGGCCGGCGGCGGGGGCACCACCTCGTCAACCTGCAAAAACCTTGGAGGCGTATTCGCAAGGAGGCGAAGCTGAACGATGTGCGCCTGCACGACCTGCGGCATTCCTACGCCAGCGTCGGAGCTGCACAAAAAGGCTCGCTGCCGATGATCGGGCGGCTGCTCGGCCACAACCACACGCGCACGACGGCGCGCTACGCGCACCTTGCCGCCGACCCAGTCGATCAGCTCAATGCCAGCATCGGAGATACCATATCGAAAGCGCTCAGCATGGCGCCGAAAGCTGCGCCGGCAACGAAGGGGTCATTTCGCCGCCTCCGGCGGATGCGTAGCCTGCAACTTGTCCGCAGAAATTCACCTAAGCAGCCGAAGCGTGCGCCAGCCCGCACTCTTAGCGCGAGTTCTTCGGGACAGACTGACGGGCTTTAATATCCTCATAGGTCAAAAGCGGGCGGTTTGTCCCAATAGCTGCCATCGAGCTGGCGAAGCTAGGCCACCCGCATCTATTGTTGCCCAAGTCCGCTCATGGGGGAAGAGCGTTGGCACTGCCACAAAAGGCCAACGCATAGTCCGGTTAGCTGCAGATGCCTGCGAGCGCGTCGCAGATCGCATCAACCGCGGTCGGCCGGACAAGGCGCGATAGCTCGCGGCCGTTCTTCAGAAATACGAGCGTGGGCCATAGCTTCACACGGAACGTGCGTCCCAGTCTTCGACCGCTCGCGTCGAAGATCTTAAGGTGGCACACACTTGGATAGTTCTCGAGTGCCTCGCTAATGAGAGGCTGGGTGCGAATGCAGTATCCGCACCAAGGGCTGCCAAACTCGAGCAGTGCCTCCCCCGGTAGCTCATCTATTTCCGGCCGCGAGGGCTCTCTTTCCACGTAAATCGTATTCATTGTCGGCTTACCGCTTTCTCAGGCCCCGATTGTGGTCACAAGGGACAATCGCGCGTCGGAGCCGGACGTGCCTGCTCGCACCAGCACTTACTTGTCGAGTACACTGCGCACCCTGATCCCGAGCTGTTCCAGATTGAACGGCTTCGGTAGAAACTTGGTGCTTAGCTTCAGCACGCTGTTGTGCACGATCGCGTTGCGCGTAGGTTGCCCTATGGAGCCCGGCAAGGCCGCGACTACTAGTGGCAAATTTTAGGTAACGCCACGCGAATTTTGAACGCAAGCGACGACGCTCATCCGGGTCCGCGCATGAGGTGCCGATCGGCAGACATTTTGCAAATCACGCCAAGGATAGGGAGGAACGCGAGCTGTCCCTAAGCGTTACGGGAAGCCCGATGGAAGGCAAAAGGGACAGTGAAAAAAATGCCAACCGAAAATGCGGCCGATACTCGCAAGACCGACGTTGAGACCGAGCTCATCGCACTTCAGGCAGATTTGCGTGGCCTCGTAGATTCGGTGCAACGGCTAGTCGCGGACAGCCCCAGCTTAGCACGTGAAAGCCTGGAGGCCAGAATTCGGCGCGAGCCGATGAAGGCTGCAGCGATTGCCGCCGCCATCGGTTTCGTCTGTTCGCGGATCCTGCTTAGGTGAGGTGAAGGGCATTCTGGTCAGCTGCGGGCTGAGCCAGGCATTGCCTGCTTCTTGTGCTGCTCGGCCAGCCATGCGGCGGGCGTGACGTTCGCAAGAGCCGACTGCCATTTGTTCTGCCAGCCCGTGACCACGTCGCCGTCGCCATTCATCATTGCCTCGAAGCCCTGACGCGCAACATCTCCTGCGTCATCCTTTTTGGATTGACCAAGCTTGGTATCGAGCAAACCGGCGCGCTCGAAGAATGCCGTTTCCGTAGCGCCGGGCATGAGGCATGTGACGCTCACTCCTGTCCCTTCCAGCTCGCTACGCAGGGCGAACGAGAATGAATCCATGAATGCTTTTGAGGCATTATAGACGGCGTGATAGGCGCCAGGCATGAAGCCGGCGATGGACCCGGTAATGAGAATGCGGCCCTTTCCGCGAGCACGCATATCACGTCCCACCATCTGGATGAGGTATAGGGCGCCGGTGACGTTCGTATCGATCACGTGCTGTACCTTGTCGAAATCCTGATCGAGAAACCCGCGACTCAGCCCGCGACCGGCATTGGCGAGCAGCGCATCAACGGGTCGACCATCAATGGCCTCATAGAGCTTGTCGACGCCCTCGGTCGTTGCGAGGTCCGTCTCGACCGGTTCCGCCTGTGCCCCGAGTGCTGCAAAGTCGCTCGCGGCCCTCATGATTAAGGGCTCATTGGCCGCCACGATCAGGTCGAAACCGGCCTCGGCACAGCACTTAGCCAGTTCGTAGCCGATGCCGGTGGATGCGCCGGTGACGATGGCAAGCGGTTTTGCGGACATAAGCTGCTCCTTTCGAATGCCAGGTCTCGAGTTCAGTCTCGATCAACGCGCAAGCGCCGTGTGAGCCTGAACCTGCGGGGATGATGCAGGCCGACCGTTGGGAAATCCGCTTCTGCGTCCAAAATCGCGCGGCTTACCCGTGCGGGCACGATCTCTTGCCACCATGCGGGCTGTCATTACGTCGAGCGCGGCAATCGCGCCCACACTGAGAAATGCAAGTGCCGCATTTCTGCGCTGCCGGCGCTGCGGAGCATCAAGGGCCGTACCGAGCGCGAGCAGGTCGAGCACGTCGCCGACGACGCGAGAAGACAGCCCGAAGCTTTTCTCGGTAGACAGTGTTGCGATGCCTGCACCGATTTCGCGCACGCCAAATGCCCGCACCATACCTTCGCTGCCCTGTAAGCCGAAGGTCCGGGCGAGCTTGCGGGCGGCCACTAATTCGGCGAGACCCAATCCGATGCTAAACCAGCCGAGTGCGCGCGCCAGCTTGTCACCGGTGGTTTGAACATTTGGGCCGGTCGACACGATGCGCGGGTCACCTTCAGATCTCAGCGCGTTCGCGACAGATTTCATGTGCATACCTCTACGGTTTGAGTACGACTTTGATGCAGCTGTCGCGCTTGTCACGGAACGTTCTGTACATCTCGGGGCCGTCTTCGAGACGGACCGTGTGAGTGATGACGAATGATGGATCGATCTGTCCCTCCTCAATGCGCTTGAGAAGGTCGTCGGTCCATCGGTTCACGTGCGTTTGCCCCATGCGAAACGACAGACCTTTGTTCATGGCGACACCCATGGGAAACTTGTCAATGAAGCCGGAGTAGACGCCGGGAACCGAGATCGTGCCCCCCGGGCGGCAGACCATGATCATCTCACGCAGGACGTGAGGACGATCACTTTCCATCATCAGCATCTGTTTGGCGCGGTCGTACACGGTGTCAGGTTGGGCCAGCGACACGTGTGCCTCGAGACCTGTCGCATCAATACATTTCTCCGGTCCTTTGTTGTCCGTCAGTTCGTTGAGGCGCTCGGTTACACTCTCGTCTTCAAAGTTAATCGTCGTGGCGCCCGCGGCCCCGGCCATGCTCAAGCGCTCGGGAAGTCGGTCGATGGCAACGACCCGCTTTGCGCCGAGAATTACGGCACTGCGGATGGCCATCTGTCCCACTGGACCGCAGCCCCAAACAGCGACCGTGTCAGTCGGCTGAATGTCGCATTGGACGGCCGCCTGCCAGCCGGTCGGAAAGATGTCGCCGAGGAAGAGGACCTGCTCGTCGGTCAAACTGTCGGGTACCTTGATATGTGTCGTATCGGCAAACGGCACGCGGAGGTACTCAGCCTGACCCCCAGGGTATCCACCGGTAAGATGCGTGTAACCAAAGAGGCCCCCGGTGGCGTGGCCGAATACCTTATCGGCGATATCCTTCTTGCGATTGCTGCGCTCACAGACCGAATAGTTGCCGCGCTTGCATTGCTCGCACTCGCCGCACCAGATGGTGAAGGGCACGACTATGCGATCACCCTTCTTGAGATCGCCATTCAGCCCCTTACCGGTCTCGACCACTTCGCCCATCATCTCGTGACCCATGATGTCGCCTGGCATCATGGCGGGGATGAAGTTGTGGAACAGGTGCAGATCCGATCCGCAGATCGCGCAGCTTGAAATCTTTACGATGGCATCCCGGGGATCCTCGATCTCGGGATCGGTGACGGTGTCGCAGCGGATATCCTCTTTTCCGTGCCAAACCAAGGCTTTCATCGCGCATGCTCTCCATCGATCGACGGCCTGGGCGAGGAATGTGCCGCGGCCTCACATCGTTCCACCGAGCGTCTCGGAGCTCGCAGTGAACGAGGCTACCCATCGTTGTAAAAGCGGTGCGGGTGAAGAAGCGGGCTATCGCGTGGAAGACGCGCGCCGCTTGCGCGATTTGAGAAGCTGCAGCGTCAGGGCTTCGTCGGCCGGAAGTCCGCGGACGCACTTCATCTTGCGCGAAGCGGCCCGGCGCAGCTCTCCGTCAGCAAATGCATTCATTATCTCGGGATGCACGTAGCATTTGCGACAAATCGCGGGGGTATTGCCAAGGCGCACCGCCACGCGCGCTACTGCTGCGCGTATTGCCCGCTTGTTCGAGGTTTCGCTACCGGGTGTGGATGCGGAAAGTTCGTTCGCCACGCCTACGGTCCCGACCCAGGTGCGGAAGTCCTTTGCTGAGACGTCGGGACCGGCGATGGCACGGATATAGTTATTGACGTCCGACGATGAAATTTGCCGGATATCGCCGGCATCGTCTGCGTACTGGAAGAGGTGCTGGCCCGGTAATTCCTGGCAGGAACGCACGATGCGAGCCACGCGACGGTCTTGAATCTTCAGGTTCCATTCCTTGCCGGTTTTGCCGCGAAACTTAAAGCGCAGTTCGCTTCCGGAAATTTTGGCGTGCCGGTCTTGCAAGGTCGTCAGGCCAAAACTCTTGTTCTGGCGGGCGTACTCGGGGTTGCCTACGCGGATGAGGGTGGTGTCGAGCAAATAAGCCACCGTTGCCAACACCCTTCGCTGCGAAAGGCCGCGTTCCCTCATGTGGCGACTGATAGTCCGCCGTACCTTCGGCAAGGCAGCGCCGAATTCGATGAGATGATCGTATTTGTCGGTGTCGCGCTGGAGGATAAAATCGGCGTGATAGCGGTACTGCTTGCGACGGCGCGCATCGCGCCCGGTCGCCTGGATGTGACCATGCGCATCGGGGCAGATCCAAACGTCCGTCCACGCGGGGGGAATGACGAGGGATTTGATACGCTTCAGCGTGGCCGCGTCGCGGACGGCCTTGCCGGAAGGGTTTATGTAGGTGAATCCGCGCTTCATTCGCCTGCGCGAGATGCCGGGGGCCGCATCGGCTACGAAATAAAGTTTCGCGGCCTCCGATGTAGACCGTGGTGAAGATACAGGAACATCGCTGCGCGAACGTCTGAGCACGTTGCACTCGGCTCGGTTTTGGCTCAAGGCAGAAAACGCGGGCATCCGCCGGGCGTTCCGGAACGCGCAGCAAGGCGTCCAGCGCATGAGGCTGAGGTTGCATCCAGCCCTCGAGGCGACGAGCTACGGCGCGGGTGGCGCAGTGCCTTCCTGCCCGACTGGTGCTCCCGTGGTGCGCTCGGTGGTCGTGGTCTGCGGCGCCGTAGTGACCCAGTACGCTAGTCCGAGTGCGGCGAGAACCACTACGGCAACAAGCAACAGACGCCTCGCGGTTGACGACGGGCGCTGATCGCGTGAATTGGTGTTCATGCGAACCTCCTAATTGACGCCGCGATGATCACGGGTCTTCAGCCAAATGATGATGCCGACCATTGCGGCACTGATCCCGTTGGCTACGACGATCACGCCGTCAGCTCGCATGAGGCCGTATGTCGTCCAAAGGCTCAGTCCTGTGACGAGCAGCGCCAACATCTTGAAGGAAAGATCATCCGTCTCTCCCGTCGTCCAGCTTTTCTTCAACTGTGGAAAGTTGGAAATTGAAGTGCAGATTGCGGACGCGCTGCCGACGATGGTGTCGAGGTCCATCAGAACCAGCTTCCGTCGAGCCCAGCTTCCACCACCGACAGTCGCGTCGCATCGGGCGAGTTAGCCTCGGTCGCGATGCGACGCCAGATTGCGATTGGCGCTTGATCCGACGGCTCGTGACCAGCCGGATTGTTGCCACCGCTGCGGACAGAGCCTCAGTAATTACCTGCTCCTTGCGAGCTTTAATTGCTCGCGACGAGGTATCTGACGAACCGAATTCGGTGAAGGTCAATGGCGGCGATTCCACTTAGTTCTGTAGCCCTCCTGGGCCGTCTGGCAGCATCCCCTCTGGCGCGGATCCCGCGGCGGAACTGCCGTGGCAACTGAAGTAGCCGCGTTCCGCATGCCAGATATGAACAACGGCCACTCGAATGGTTAGCGGGAGGGCGGCCCATTCCGGACGACGCACAAGATCTTCGAGGCGGTGGGGTATTGGCATCATTCCTATCCAAGCCTTTGCGCGGTGCCTGGCCATAAATGCGCAGCAGATGGCAAGGGTTTCAGCTAACACGCGCGACTGCCAGCCGGTGCGATATCGATCCGATTGCTCCTCGGTCGCATGAGCCAGCCCACGAGAGGCAAAAGCAGCTCATAAGGCATCGCCCGCGCCGACCATGCCAGCAATCCATTGACGAAGCCTGGAACCACCACGCGCCGCCCGAGCCGGTAAGACTGCCAGCACAGGCGCGCCATTCGTTCCGGAGTGCTGCTCGGTAGCAATCGTCGATAATACGACCGACCGCCATCCATCTTCCGATGTATGCCTGTGTCAACCGGACCGAAGGCAACTACGCACACCCGGACCCCCTCGCCAGCGCATTCGGCACCGATGGCCGCGGTGAGAGACAGCACATAAGCTTTGCTTGCGAAATATGCAGCTTGCCACGGACCCGGTGTGAACGCTCCGAGCGATGCCATGTTCATGATGCCGCCGCGACCTCGGGCGCGCATCGCGGGGAGCGCCAGCCGAGTAAGCCGAGTGACGGCAGCGATGTTGGTGGCGACGAGCTGGTCGATTGCTTCGGGATCAATCTCCGCAAAGTGGCCGCCGTGCGCGATACCCGCGTTGTTGACGAGAACGTCCAAATATAATCCGTGCCGCGCGAGCAGGGATTGAAGTTGGTCGAAAGCATCTGGATCGCTCACGTCGAGCGCCTCTGCGACCACGTAAGCTCTTGGGTGACGCTGGCGCAGTGCCTCGGCTGCTTCCAATAAGGTCTCGACTGACCGCGCCAACAATACGATGGCGCGATCCTCACCGGCGATGCGCTGCGCCAGCGCTAGCCCAAGTCCTTCAGATGCTCCGGTCACCACCGTCGCGGGCTTAAGATGGGCGACCGCTGTTAAAGCTGCCGGGTCTGGACAAGCTTTTCGCTGCACCCAGCGGTCACCGATCCACGCGAGTAGATCCATTCGCTGCGATCCTCATCGCGCGACCTGCGAACATTGCATTCACGCGGTCCGCTTGGCCTTTGTCTTGGCGTTCGGCTTCGCCTTTGTGGCTGAGCGGCGCGGAGAGGAGGGCTCTTCGTTCGCCTCGATATTGATTTCGGAGTCCGCAAGATCTGTCAGCTTCAGGTCTGTCTTCTTTTCCTCTTCGAGCGTCTCGTCGAGCAGCGAGGCCACATCGTCCATGCCGAGCTTCTCGGCCCATGCCTTCAGGGTACCGTAGCGTGAGATCTCATAGTGCTCCACCGCCTGAGCGGCGGCCAGCATGCCAGCATCTCGCACGGTGTCATCCTTTGCTTCCTTGATGATCTCCTCTCCCTCTTCAATTATCCCGTCGATGGCGGGACATTTCTTGCCACGCGCCGGCTTTTCGAGGATGCCGAAGATTTCTTCGAGACGAACGACCTGCTCTTGTGTCTCGTCAAGATGCGCCTCGAAGGCGGCTGCCAGATCCGCCGAACTCGCTTTCTTCGCCATTTTCGGCAAAGCTTTGAGGATCGCCTTTTCGGCGTAGTAGATGTCTTTCAAGATGTCGAGAAACAGATCCTGCAACGTGTCCATGCGCTATCCTATGCAATGGCGGCAGCAAGTGTCGGCCGAGACAGCTTGAAGCCTCGGCCGTAGCTCGGTGACTTTAGCGAAGTCGATTTGGCGACTACTCGTTCGTCTTTTTCGAACCGAGGTCCGACGTTGATGGCTTTCCAGTCGGATCCGTGGCCGGGTTAGTGCCGCCTTCCGTCCCCTCTTTCGACGTATCGGATATCGAACCGGACTTTGGTTCTGCGGTAGGTGCTGACGTCGAGCCGGGCCCTTTAGCGGGCGGGGTTTTCTCTGACGAAAGCGACTGGGAATCTGGCTTATCTGCCGGCGCTGTCTGGGCGAACGCGCTGAAGGCTGTCGCAGCTACGAACGCGGCGCCGAGGACGAGGGCTTTCATTTGATTTTCTCGCTGTTTGAGTTGCCGGCGGTTGCCGGACTCGCTCAACGGTACCGAAGAGCCAACTGTTCCATGGGTTAGGCGCATTCAACGAGACCCGCTTAGGCTTACCCCGGGTTGCTGTGAGAAGAGGGGCCGCTATGTTTCTTGGCAAGGGGCTGCCGATCGCTCGGCGCTTCCGAGCCGGTGGTTTCGTCGCCAATTGATGGGTTCAGGGAGGCAAAGACTAGGCCGGTAAGGACGGATGATGTGCAGCACACCGGGCTCGCAGAGGGTCCCAAAAGGGCCAAGCAAGGAGCTCATTTCCCCGTGGGCGAGAGACGGAAGACGCCCGGGTCACCAGCTCAACGATCGCTTTAACAAGCCGCTCATTACTATAGGGCTTGCCACCGGAGTTGCGATTGCGGCCACGTGCAGTCGCATCGTCAACAGCGCGCGTCGGCGGCGCGGTGGTTGCCAGAGGTTCTAGGATTATTGCCATCTGTGAGCCGAACTTTAGCGGCCGCGGCTACTTCTCCTTGGCGACGTCTGAAGGAGAAAAACAAATGATACGCATCATCACCGCGCTTGCTCTCGCCACCTTGCTAGCCGGTTCGCCCGCACTCGCAGGCGGCAGCATCGAAGAGCCGACGGATAAAAAGGCGCCCGTAACGAACGATAGCGGGAGCGTTAATCCGCCCACCTCTGTCGAAGGTGGACAGGCCGCCCCGGTATCGAAGGGTGCGGGTAAAGACGCGAAGGCAAATCCTAACGAGAGCAAGTGAAAAGACTGCGCCCCGAAATACGGGGCGCAGACATTTCAGTCATTCACACTCGTTTGCTCGTTGTAGGCGTCGATGTCGGCCTGAGTCACTTCTTTGTTGTCGACCAGCGCTTGGATGCAGCCGTCCGATAACTTCGAAGCAACCCGGCGCATGCAGCCCCGGAGTTTGGGGCTCCCTATCTCTAACCCGTCACAGTGGGCGTGATAGTCCTTACTGCAAGCCGACTTCACAGCTTGGCTGACAGCAGCGGCAGAACCAGCACTTAAGGCAACCGCAACAGCGGCGATGTATAAAGCGCGCATGACTCGGAACTCCTCGTTCAGCAGATCGCGCTTCATTGGCATGCGCGGTGGCATCAATGCGGCATCTCGTGCATCAAATGACACGAGATGAATAGAAATCCGCTCCTGGGAGCAACTCCGCTCGCATGCCGACCACTTAGCCCAGCAGACGTCGACGCCCGCGAGCCGCAGATGGCTTCGGTGACCCGGGCGAGGCTTCACTCCCGCCCGGGTCGAGGGTACTGCCCATCATGGCGTGAGTGACAGCGCTGCCTAGTTTACAGGCATTCAGCGCACTGAGAAACAAATCTTAGTTCGCGGCTGGGCGCACCGCTCAAGCCCCGCTACGGCTCGAGTGGCTCGCCAGCAATGTCGGCAGGGCGGCTATAGCATGGGCAATGGCGCGGGCTTCGGCGCGGCTTCGCACATACGGATTCGTCTCGGATGACGATGTCCCAACGGCCGCGCCATCACCGGCAGCATACACGTAGGCGACGGCTGTATTATTCGAAGCCACCACGCGCCAGCCGGCAGCAATGGGCTCCGCGCGCCACGGCGGGGGATGCAGCTCGCGGATGGTTGCATCTCGCATGCCCCACCGTTAACCTTTCCAGAACGGAAGGGGAGCATAAATCGGGGGCACCGTTGCGCGTAGTTGTCACAAGACTAATGCGGTCAGGGGAGATTGCGCTGTGGAGCGCAGGCATACTCGTCTGGAGTGGCCCGGTCGGTAGCCGTGTTGGTGACCTCAACTTCGACAGTATCTCACTCAACACAGCCGACCAACCGCGGTTGGCTCAACTGCTTGGATCGGCCTGCGACGCGGCGGCGGTGTGCTCTGCCATCGCTTCTTGGTGGGACGCCGAAGAACGCGCAGCAGGTTAGACGCTGATGGGCGCTGGCGGCATTTAGACCCGTTCACCTACTCCGTGGGCCGCCGACACGAGCGCCACTCATCCAGCGCCGCTGCGAAGAGCGGCTAATGCCGCCCGCTTGAGAGCCTGTGCATCGGAGGTGTCGGCGGACACAGATAGTAAGGCGCGGGCGAGCCGTTCGCGCTCATCCTGCTCATGTTCCGGCGGGACAGCGTGCTCACGCCTCAGATCGGCCCAAGCTAGGTCGAAGGCGGCGAAAACCACGCGCAATACCTCGGGTGGATGCGCGCTGGATTCGAGCAATTTACGGGCTCGCATGTTAATCCCCATCCAGTTGCTATGCACCTTGCCGCGAATTTAGGTTGGCTTGTGGAACCCGGCAAGATGTCCGCGACTACCCGGGGCAATGTTGGACAATGCCACGCGAATTTTGATCGTCAGCCACGACGCGCTGGTCCGGGACCACGTGCGTGCAGTGTTGCGTGACGCTGGCTTCAGCGTGGCAGAGGCGGCGTCGGCAGACGAGGCGCTAATGATACTGGCCAGCAGCGATGTCGCTGCGAAGATCAGCGACGTAACCGCGAGCGGCGACGACGGGCTCTGGCTGGCAACCACGGTCGACCGGAAGTGGCCAGAGATCGGCCTGCTTGTCATAGCCGAGCGGGCGCCAGCGGCAGGGGCGCTACCCCACCGCGCGAACTATTTGCAGAAGCCGTTTTCCGGCGATGAACTGCTGTCGCATCTGCGTTCGATGACGCGTTCGAGCGGCTAGTGGATCGTCGGCCAGTCGACATCGGCGGGACCGGGCGGAGGGCGCGGCAACAGTGGGTTTGTCGCGATCCGGCGCTGGGGGCGCCTTGCCCACCAGACACCGATGACAAACCCAGAAAAGAAGAGCGCCGCGGGCCCGACGACTAGAATAATTAATTCCAAATCCATGCGCAGCCCGCAGTTTGGTCGAAACCCGATCTTAGATGCCAAATGAGCAAAGAAAAACCCCCGGCGCCGGAGGTGGACCGGGGGAAGCGAGGAAATATTGGGAACTGCGCCAGGGAGAGTCCTAACGCCTTTGTATGATAGATCAGGGCCGGTCGGATTCCAAGTCTCGGCCGCTTACAGGGCAGGCTTGGCGGCCAGCTGCGCGTTGAGCTTTCGCACGGCTTCCATGCGCGTCTCGCCTTCCGCTGGCGCGTATGAGTCGTAGGAGGCGACCCACCTGTCGCCGCTACGGCGAATTGTGAAGTGATGGCAGGGCGCGACTGTGCCGGCGCCGCTCGATGGTAAGCGTTCGTTTTTGGGCATTGGCATCTCCTACCACCAGCAAACGCTCGGCGCGCGCCGAAGTTCGCCAATTGCAGCACCTCGGCGTTATCGCCTATTGCAACGTTCGCTTTCGAAGAACCCGACGAATTTGCCTCTCCAAGTTAGTGAGCTGGAAACGCATGGTACGTAGGGCGTCGGCGTCCGCGGGCTCAACCAGGATCAGCCGATCGATGTACGTCATCGCCTCGCCCAGCAAATATAAGACCGTGGCGTAGTCTGCGACCACTTCATCCGAGAAGCATAGCTCTGCCTCGCCGGCGTCTTGGCGAAGCCGATTGACGAGCGTTAACGTCGCCTTCCCTAAGAGAGTGTTTTCCGGGCTCATCGATCGTCGCCACCTTCGAAACGGGAACAGCGTCCCGGCCGGTTGCCCGTTGAACAGGAGGAACTCCATGAACAAGCGGAAGTTGCCGGTCCCCTCGGCTAGGCGGCGTGCAGCCTAGATCATCCACGTGGTAGCCATCGCGACGACTGCCATACCCATAGCCAGCGCGGTCGCCCAGCCGAGAGCGCGCAGCGGGCCCGCGATCTTGAAGTCCCCCATGACGCGCGAGTCGGTTGTCATCATCATCATGGCGACGACGACTGGCACGGCGACAACCCCATTTATGACAGCGCTCCAGTAAAGGGCGTCGATCGGATTCACGCCGAAAAAGTTCAGCGCCATACCGAGCATGGTTGCTGCCGCGATGGCGGCGTAAAACGCCCGTGCCTCGCTCGGCCTGCGGCCGAGACCGACTTTCCAATGTGCCGCCTCGCCAATCGCGTAAGCCGCGGAACCGGCCAGGACAGGAACCGACAGCAGCCCGGTTCCGATGATGCCGAGGGCGAATAATAGGAAGGCGAATTCGCCAGCGACCGGTTTTAGTGCTTCCGCAGCCTGCGCAGCGCTTTCGATGTGGGAGATCCCCGCCTGATGTAGTGTGGCCGCAACTGTCACCATGACAGCGAGCGCTACGGTGTTGGATAAGCCCATACCCAGGAGCGTATCGAGGCGGATGCGCTTATACGCGCCGCGCGCCTGTTGCGGGGCGCGGACCAGCGGCCATCGGCGGGGCTTTCCGCGGAGGTCTTCCGCTTCCTGGGATGCCTGCCAAAAAAACAAGTAGGGACTGATGGTGGTGCCGAGGATGGCCACCGTCATCTGCCAATAGTCGAAACCCGAAGTCTGCAGAGGGATCATGCCTTTGGCGAAGGATGTCCAATCGACCTCGACGACGAACACAGTCGCGACGTAGGCAAACAAGACAAGCGTCAGCCATTTGAGCACCGACACGTAACGCGTGTACTTCAGGTAGACTTGCAGTGCCGCGGAAGCGATGCCGAAAACAATCGCATAGAGATGGTTGGGACCACCGACGATGAGCGACAAGGCTTCGCCCATGGCGCCGAGGTTGGCACCGATATTGATTATGTTGGCTGTTAGCAGCAATCCGACCAAGCCGAACACCGCCGAGCGCGGGTAGACGCGGCTGATATTGCCGGTGATGCCGCGGCCTGTCGTGCGTCCTATGCGCGCGCTGATTTCTTGAACAGCCGTCATGAGTGGGTATGTGACGAGCATCGTCCATCCCATGGCGTAGCCAAACTGTGCACCGGCTTGGGAGTACGTCGCGATGCCGCTGGGGTCATCGTCGGAAGCGCCGGTTATCAATCCGGGGCCCAGCATTTCCAGCAGTCGCGGCTTACTGCGACCCACAACTACGCTGCCAAGCTCCGATCGAGAGCTATGCGGAACAAATGATGCCGCTGCATCGTCAGGACTTGCGGCAGTGACGCGATTGGGGTCTGCGCAAGCTCGAATTGTCTCGTTGGACAAGGCACGGTCCCGATGCATGGATATATAGCTTCAAAACGCCCGGTGCGTCCGCAAAGTTCTCTCTCAAAGCAATTCAACGGGATGCGAGCGGATCACTAGTTCGGCCTGCTTGAAACGATCCTCCAGTCCGGTTCGCAGCCGCCGCCAAAAAGCTCGGTCAATGGCGCCGGTCATGACCTCGAAGATGACGATCTCATCTCGCTCGATAGGACTCTCGCCGCCCGGCTGCCAAAGACCTACGGCGGGCGCGCGCAGATAGCAGGTAACGCCGCCAAAACTTTCGGCCAGCTCTCGTGCAAGTTCCTGGAGCTCCGCAGTGGGAATTAGCTCCCCTCGACCGTCAAACTTGGGAACCAATATTTGAACCAGATGGCGACTCATGGCCGCCACTCGGCCAGGATGTCGTCCACCGTCGCGGTCTCGACCTGCTCAGTGTACCTGGAACAATAGATGCTCATGATGGCATCGTGGGTAGCATCGGCAGAGCTGCATACGGCATCACTCGCGACGATCGCCCGGAAACCCCAATCGACGGCGCCGAGTACCGAACTCAGCACGCAAATGTCGGTTTCGCCTCCGCTGATAACGAGGGTATCCACGTCTTCGCTTCGCAAACGCTGCGCCAGGTCGCTGCCGATCCATGGCGAATAGACGCGCTTGTCATAGACGCGCGCGGGAGGCGTGTAGATGGCCAATTCCGGCACGAGTTCGATCATGGACGGCTGCAGCTGTTGACGCGTCATGCTGCTCCACCGCTTATAGTATTCTCGCCACATCCCGTGCCGTCGCCGGGCCGGTCAGCGGGGATAAACCTCGTGAACAGAGTGCGGGATGGGCAGTGGGCGACCAGGCGGGCCACGGACGGCAGAACACGCCTCAACCATGGCATGTGCCATGGCGTCGGCTCGGCAAACATCACCTGCATATCGACGCACAGATGCAGTGTCCCTCGAGAGAGGGGGCCAAGTGTAAGAGAGTCGCGTTGCAGGGCCATTCGACAGCACGCTGTAGAAAAGAGGGGCCGAAGCCCCTCTGTTATGCTGCTTTGCGATTGAGGTAGCTCATCGCTAGCTTGTTCAGCTTCTCGTCCGTTGCTTTTTCTTCCTTCAAGTTGGCCTCCAGTAGCGAAGCGCAGTCATCTCGGCCGAGCTCCTTGGCCCAGGCGATCAGTGTGCCGTAGCGCGTAATTTCGTAATGCTCTACAGCCTGCGCTGCCGCGACAAGAGCCGCGTCGAGCACCTTTTGATCTTCAACTTCACCCGCGATATCGTTGGCCTCTTCGATGATGCCATCGATAGCAGGGCAGTCGACGCCTTCGATCGCCACACCATGCAGCTCGAAGAACTTTTCCAATCTGCCGATCTGTTCCTGCGTCTCTCTCAAATGAGTCTCGAAGCCTTGCTTCAAATTAGGGTCGGCAGCCTTCGCAATCATATCGGGAAGAGATTTGGCAATCTGGTTCTCGGCGTA
>JAESGM010000681.1_pt1 | contig 18064 bp, 18 predicted proteins | sample 9269721 | NCBI WGS metagenome assembly JAESGM01 (sample SAMN15720920, study PRJNA650825) | algae metagenome | isolation source: Komarekiella atlantica HA4396-MV6 and co-occurring heterotrophs from... | place: USA: Theobald House, Kauai, HI | collected 2009-07-29 | reverse complement strand
GGATGGGTGCGCCCATGATGGCCAAGCCTGTTCAGACGCTCGAGCAGGGCAAGCCGCTGGCGTTCGGCTGCGTTGTAGCGCTGGCGAAAACTCGCTGTCCTGACCGGCGCTGCAGGAGGACGGAGCGTCTTGTTATCGTCGGCCATTGTATCGGCTATCGATCCTGTCCGCGGGAAGGGAACGCGCGATTAATGCTAACAACCGATTTACCCGTGGCGTTAGCACCTTCCAAGGCCTGAACGCCTAAAATACCGCGATAAATTGGCCGTATCTGTGGTGGCGTTCATGCGTAAGCGCGGTCTTGCGTCAGTTGTTGCGTCGGCTCTTGCTGCCCTCTCCGCCGGTGCCGCGCAAGCCGATCATGCGCCCGCCTATGTCGTGCCGGGCCGCTCAGACGTGCCGGTGATGATCAACGGTCTGGACGCCTCCTGGGGCGTGGTGAATGGCGACTGGGGTCTCTACCGGCCGGGCGCCGTTGGTGTGACTGTTTATCCCGCGCCCTTCGTGCCGCAGCCGCCGATCTACCGGCCGGTGCCGCGCTATTTCCCCTCGCTCGGCGCCGCCCCCCAGGTCGGCCGCTACGAAGTCAATCCGCCCGCGCATCGTCCGATGCCGCCGCAGGCACAGCCCTTTCATCAATCGTGGTCGGCGGGTTCCGACATGAGCGCTCCGGTGACCGACTACGCGCCCACCGGACCGATGTTCATTTCGCCGGAGGTCAACGTGCCGGGTGGCTATCCGGACCGTCGCTGGCCGCATCGCCGCCGATGAAATCTGCAAAGTAGAAATCGTCAGGGAGAGAAAGATGTCGCGTATTTATCTGAGTGCAATTGCGGCAGGCGCGATCAGCCTGCTGAGCATGCAACCGGCCGCGGCCGGCTGCTGCAATTCCTGGACCCCGTGGGGCGGCAGCTGGAATGCCGGCTGGGGGTGGAATTCATCGTGGGGCACGGGCTGTTGCGCCTCAAATTTTGTCGCGGTTCAGCCCATCGTTGTGCAGCCTGCGCCGATTGTGGTGCAGCCCGCACCGATCATCGTGCGGCCGGCGCCGATTGCGGCCTATGCCGTGAATCAGGGTCCGGTCTATTCGGGTCCGGGCACCGACTACTGGCCGTCCTATTATCAGCCCGCGCGGCCGGTCGGAGCCTATCCCTATGTCGGCGGCGGCTATTACGACGCGCCGGCCTATCGGCCGTATCGCAGCTATCGCCCGTATCGTCCCTATTACGGCGTGCGCAAGTCGTACCGCTGGTCGAGCTATTACCGTTCGGCGCTGCGCTATCACGGCAGGCCGGCGGCGAAATATTATCACGACAAGTAAGACGACCTCAGCGCAGCCGTGTCGTCGCGATGTAAAGCGACAACGCGGCCGCGTTGGAGACATTCAGGCTCTTGATCTCTCCCGGCAGATCCAGGCGCGCGACATGATCGCACGTGTCGCGCGTCAATTGCCGTAGTCCCTTTCCTTCCGCGCCGAGCACCAGCGCGAGCGGCGCCGACAGGGGCAGGGCGGCGAGATCGCTCTCGCCCTCGCTGTCGAGACCGACAGTAAGGAAGGCGTGATCCTTGAGCGCTGCGAGCCCGCGCGCGAGATTCTGCACGGTCACCATCGGCACATATTCGAGCGCCCCTGACGCCGACTTCGCAAGTACGCCCGTCGCCTCAGGAGAGTGCCGTGCGGTGGTGATCAGCGCCTTCACGCCGAAAGCGGCGGCGCTGCGCAGGATGGCGCCGACATTGTGCGGGTCGGTGATCTGGTCGAGCACCAGCACGACGCCTTCGGACGGCAGGTCCTCGATGTCAGGAGCATCGAGCGGCTCGGCCTCGATCCACAGGCCGTTATGGACGGCATCGGCGCTCAGGAGCCGCGCGATCGCCTCCGGCCGCACGACCTCCGGCGTGACTTTGGCGCGGACATTCTCCTCGGTGAGACGGCGGGCGGCGTTTTCGGTCGCCAGGATGCGGCGGATGCGGCGGGCCGGGTTGCCCAGCGCGGCCTTGCCGGCATGCCAGCCATAGATGACGACCGGGCCGTCGCCGTCCCCCCGCCGCGGGCGGCCGAAATCCCGGTTTCCCTTGCGGAATCCGGTCCGGCCGTCCTTGCCGCTCTCAAAGCGCGGCTTGCCGCCATCCCGGCGGGGAGGGAAGGGCCGGCCTTTGCGCTCGCGCATCTGGATTTCCGTGATTTCCGATTGACTTAACAGCCCCTCGCCACCATAACGCGGCGCGCGGGAGGAGGCGGCTCCACGCCGGTTCCCGCCCCGCGTTTTATATTATGCCGATCCGGGGTAAACCCGTTATCGGTATGGCGCGTCTAAGACTGCAGACGCCCAAGACTGGTGATCTCCCGGAGGGGTGCCCGAGTGGCTAAAGGGGACGGACTGTAAATCCGTTGGCTATGCCTACGTTGGTTCGAATCCAACCCCCTCCACCATCACCAGACGGCAACAGGCGACCACGGCGCGGGTGTAGCTCAATGGTAGAGCAACAGCCTTCCAAGCTGATGACGAGGGTTCGATTCCCTTCACCCGCTCCAACATTCTCGCTGACCTGATTTCATCCTTGCGACCCGGTGATCGTTTCGGTCGCGAGCAGTTCACGTGCGTCGGAAGGTTGCTCGCTGTCGGCCGCCCTCTCGCGGTGCCTGCGCACCGCGCGTCACACGGCAGCACGCGCGTGGTCGTCCGGCTGCGCACCACAGCGCGGCCGACGATGTCCGCGCATCGCTGCAAATCATAAGCGTGTGATCGTGCTCGGTTGTGCATGGCAGCAAGAAGTTCCGCAGATGCGGAATCCTGAATGTTGCTTGACTTGTTTCTGCAGCGGCCCGCAAACTGTTCCTGAAATTTTATGGCCGCATCGCTGCGGCATTTCAATCTTCTCAATCTTCCGCTTTGCTTCACGTGACGTTCTTCGTTCCAGACTCCATGCGTGAATTTCGCATGTGGATGCAATCAGCGACGAAATTATCGATAATTCCAGGAAACGCCCGACATCATTCTTAAGAGCCGCCGCTGCATTTCGTCAGAGAAGTGAGGGCCGCCGATGAACAAGCCTGTCTTGGGTCAGCCGCACGCCGATCGCCCCTATGTCTCGACCGGGCATTTGCCCCCGGTCGATGAAGTGCAAAAGCTGGTCGAGGAAGCGCACAAGCGCTTCGAATCCAACGCCGACGGAGAAAACTCGCAGGTCTATCCCGCGCTCGCGCGCGTGCCGGACACGTTGTTCGGAATCTGCGTGGTCGGCACCAGCGGCAATGTCTATGCGGCGGGAGACATCGAGCACGAATTTTCGATCATGAGCGTGTCGAAGCCGTTTCTGTTCGCGCTCATTTGCGAGCTGCTGGGTCCGGAGAAAGCGCGCGAGAAGCTCGGCGCCAATGCCACGGGCTTTGCATTCAATTCCGTCGCCGGCATCGAGCGCACACCGGATGGGCGCACGAACCCGATGGTCAATGCGGGAGCGATCGCCACCACAAGTCTCGTGCCCGGCGCATCGCATGCCGAGAAATGGAAATTCATCCACGAGGGCCTGTCCCAGTTCGCGGGCCGCAAATTGCCGATGAACGAGGAAGTCTTGCAGTCGGCGCTGGATACCAATTTCCGCAATCGCTCCATCGCGCAGTTCCTGCAGAGCGTGAACCGGATCTACTGCGATCCGATGGAAGCCGTCGATCTTTATACGCGGCAATGCTCGCTGAATGTCAGCGCGAAGGATCTGGCGGTCATGGGCGCAACTCTGGCCGACGGCGGCGTGAATCCAGTGACCAAAGAGCGGGTGGTGGACCCGATGGTCTGCCATTACGCGCTGGCGGTGATGACCACTGCCGGCCTGTACGAGACGTCGGGTGACTGGCTCTTCGACATCGGCCTGCCCGGCAAGAGCGGCATTGGCGGCGGCATCGTCACGGTGTCTCCGGGCAAGGGCGGGCTGGGCACATTCGCGCCGCGGCTCGACAGCGCCGGCAACAGCGTGAAGGGGCAGCTGGTCGCGAAGTTTCTGTCGCAGCGCCTCGGAATGGATTTGTTCGTCTCGCAACCGGAAGAATGAGATTTCACAGCGCATTGCCGCGGCCTCAGTGCGGTATGACGTCACCCAAATAGGGAAGGAACGGTTATGGCGACAATGTCGGCGACCGCGCAACCACAGAGTGAAGCCCAAGAATCCTGGGTGCCGATGATCGCGATCGCGCTCGGCCAGATGATCATGTCCTTCAACGTCGCCTCGCTGCCCGTCGCACTGAGCGGCATGGTGAAAAGCTTCAACGTTCCGCCGACCACCGTTGCCACCGGTATCGTGGCCTATTCGATGCTGGTTGCCGGTTTCGTCATGCTCGGTGCGAAGCTCGTCCAGCGTTTTGGCGCCGCGCGCGTGTTTCGCTATGCCGTTATCGTATTCGGCGTCGGGCAGACGTTGATGACATTCAGTCCGAGTGCCACGCTGATGATCACCGCACAGGCCCTCACCGGTGCAGCAGCGTCGGTGATCGTGCCGGCTTTGGTGGCGCTTATCGCCGAGAATTATCATGGACGTCAGCAGGCGACCGCAGTGGGTGCGCTGGGTTCCGCGCGTGCATTGGCGGGCGTGCTGGCCTTCGTCGTTGGCGGTGTCCTTGGCACCTTTATCGGATGGCGTCCGGCATTCGGCATTCTCATCGCCGTTTCGGCCATCGTCTTTCTCCTCAGCTTTCGCTTGAAGACGACCGATGGCAGGCCGGAGGTGAAGATCGACATGGTCGGCGTCCTGCTTGCGGCGTCCGCCATCATTCTTATCAGCTTCGGCTTCAACAACCTGAACCGGTGGGGCCTGGGAGTTGCCACGGGCAATGCGCCATTCAATCTTCTCGGCCTGTCCCCCGCGCCCATCTTTATCGTGGTCGGCATCGTGCTTGGTCAGGCTTTCCTGAGATGGACGCACAAGCGTCATGAATCGGGAAAAACGCCGCTGCTGGCGCTCGAGGTCATTGATTCGCCCAAAGAGCGGGCCGCGGTCTATGCGCTGTTTGTCGTCGTGGCGCTGGAGGCGGCACTGAATTTCACTGTGCCGCTGTATATCCAGATCGTGCAGGGTCGCTCGCCGATTGCCACAGCGGTCGCCATGATGCCATTCAATCTCACGGTGTTCTTCACCGCGATGCTGGTCGTCCGGTTCTACACCCGGCTGACGCCCCGGCAGATCGGACGTTATGGATTCATTCTCTGCACGGTGGGACTGTTGTGGATCGCCTTTGTCGTGCGCAATGACTGGAGCGAGGTGCCTGTTCTGTTGGGCCTCGTCACATTCGGCATCGGACAGGGCGCGTTGGTTACGTTGCTCTTCAACGTGCTGGTCACCGCTTCGCCCAAGGAGCTTGCCGGGGACGTCGGCTCGCTGCGTGGCACGACGCAAAATCTTGCCGCGGCCGTTGGAACGGCGGTGGCGGGTGCTTTGGCGGTCGGATTGCTGACCACGATCATGCTCGGCAACATCGCGGCTACGCCAAAGCTGACGCCCGAGTTGCAGGCGCAGGTCAATCTCGACAACATCAACTTCATCAGCAATGACCGGCTGCAGACCGTTCTGGCCGGTACGACTGCAAGCCCCGCGCAGGTCGCGGAAGCCGTGCGCGTCAACACGGAATCGCGCCTCTTTGCGTTGAAGATCGCGCTGCTCATTCTGGCGGGCCTGGCGATGCTTGCGATCATCCCCGCCAGCCGGCTGCCCGACTATATCCCCGGAGAGATACCGGAGGATCAGACCGGGCAGGAAAAGAAGGCATAGGCGCTTCGCGGTTTGACAAGCGGCTCAGGCGTCGAAGCGCGAATTGCGGGACTTCAATGCCTGAGGCGTCGCGCCGCTCAGGCGGCGCGTCCGATCTTGAAACTCTTCACATAAGCTTCCGGCTTCGACGGATCGAAGGGCTTGCCCATCACGCTGAAGCTCTTGGTCGGAGACGACGGCACCGGCATGCCGGCATCCTTCATCGCCTTGCCGGCTTCGGTGGTGAGGAACACCTTCCTGGCGATGCCGGCATAATCGATGTCGCCCTTGACCTGACCCCAGCGTTTCATCTGCGTCATGATCCAGATGGCGAAGCTCTCATAGGGGAAGGGATCGAAGGTGACGCGATTGGGGTCCTTCTTCACCCCGCCGAGGCCGTCGGCATAGGTGCCGGTCAGCACCTGGTCCAGCACCGTGACCGGCGCGTTGATGTAATTCGCCGGCGCGATGGCTTCGGCAATCTGCTTGCGGTGGTCGGGCTTGGCCGAATAGGCGCTGGCTTCCATGATCGCGCGCAGCAGCGCCGCATAGGTGTTCGGCATCTCGGTCGCGAAATCGGCGCGTGCCGAGAAGCTGCAGCAGGGATGGCCGTCCCATAATTCCCTGGAGATGAGATGGATGAAGCCGATGCCGTCGAAAACGGCCCGCTGCACGATGTTGTCGGGGGCGAGGAAGCCGTCGACATTGCCGGCGCGCAGGTTAGCCACCATCTCCGGCGGCGGCACGACGCGCAGCTGCACGTCCTGGTCGGGATCGATGCCGTGCTCGGCGAGATAATAGCGCAGCAGGTAATTGTGGTTGGAATAATCGAAGGGGATGGCGAACTTCATGCCCTTCCAGGTCTTCGGGTCACGCTGGTCCTTGAACTTCATGGCGAGGCAGATCGCCTGGCCGTTCACGTTCTCGATTGCCGGCACGGTAAATGGCTGCGCGGTCGAACCGAGCCCCATCGAGATCGCGATCGGCATCGGCGCCAGCATATGCGCGGCGTCGTATTCCTTGTTGATGGTCTTGTCGCGCACCACGGCCCAGCCGGCGGTCTTCACCACGTCGACGTCGAGCTTCTGCTTGGCGTAGAAGCCGAGCGGATGCGCCATGATGATCGGCGTTGCGCAGGTGATCGGAATGAAGCCGACCGCGAGCTTGGTCTTTTCCAGCGGGCCGCTCTGCGCGAAGGCGTCGGTCGCGGTCGCAATCGGAAATATCTGCGACAAGGCGGCGGAGACGGTGGCGGTGCCGACGGCGGACAGCAGCGCGCGCCGCGACATCGCGTCCGGGAAGGCGGCGCGCAGCACGGCGGTTTCCACGCGCTTTTGCAGTCCTGCATCGCTGGTGCCTTCGCAGACGAGACTGGGATCGTGATCGACACCGCAACTGCAGGGCGAGCGGCCGGCGGACAATATGTCAGTCATTGCAATTCCTCTCATGGATGGACAGGACGCGGTCCGGCCGCCGCGTCCTGGTTGTGCGTCTGCGTCAGGCCGCCTTGCCTTGCGTCATGGCGGGCTTGGCGGGATGGCCTTCCTCGATGGGGAAGGACGGATCGCGCGACCATTCGTTCCACGACCCGAAATACATGCGCACGTCCTTCACGCCGGCATTCTTCAGCGCCAGCAGCGTGTTCGACGCGCGGGCGCCCTTGAAGCAATAGAGATAGACCGGCGTGTCCTTGTCGATGCCGACGGTCGCGCATTCGGCGAGGATTTCCTCCGGCGACTTGAAGCGCGGGCCTTCCGCCGTCGGCTTCATCATGCGGTACCATTCCAGCCACACAGCACCCGGGATGCGCCCCTTGCGCGGGCAGAAATCCTTGCCATAGGGCGAGGAGCTTTCTCCGATCCACTCATCGACATCGCGCACGTCGAGCAGCGTAATGTTCGGCTTGCCGAGCGCGGCCATCATGGTCTTGGCGTCGATCAGAATTTCGCCGGCTTCCGGCACGATCGGGAAGCTGGTTGGCGTCGGCGTGGGCACCGCGGTCGTCACCGGCAGGTCCTTCATGGTCCAGGCGTCGAAGCCACCGTGCAGCACCTTGATCTTGGGATAGCCGAGCATGGCGAGCAGGAAATAGCCGCGGCAGGACTGGCCGAAGCCGGAATTCATCGACTGCTCGTAGATGACCGCGGTTTCCTTGCCGGAGAGACCGGCCGCGCCGAACGCGTCGGCGAACTTGCTTTTCAGCTCGTCGATGCCTTCCGGCGTCGAGGTCGCGAGATAGGTGAAGATGTCGTGGACATTGACCGCGCCGGGGATATGGCCGGCGGCATAGGCGTCGGGGCTTCGCGTATCGATGATGACAAGGGGTTCGCTTCCCATCATCGTCTTGAGGTCTTCAGCAGAAATCAGAACCGCAGTCATGACTACCTCCGTGTGCTTGATTGTCTGGCGCGGCGACTGCTCCGGTTGTTTCACTTCCCCTGGTCGTTCAGCATTTTCTTGAGTTGCTTGGTGGCCGGCGTGACGATGGCGACGAAATAGGCCTCACGCAGCCGGCGCTGGGCGCGATGGCTCTTCAGATAACCGCGGGCGCCACAATGCAGCATCGCGGCATGCGCGGCGGCGACGGACAATTCGCCGAGCCGCAGGCGAACGTTGATCACGCGTTCCCAGTAGGACGCACTCTGGTCGTAGGGCGTGGCGGCCAGCGTCAGTGCTTCGGTCTCGCATTCGGCGAGCGCGGCTTCGATATCTTCCGGCTGCTGCTCGAGGAAGCAATTGACGTGGCCGAGCGCCGGCCGCAGCGAGGCCATCGTCGCGATGCTGTCGCGAATGAGCCCCAGCGCCATGCCGGCCTGCAGCAGGATGAACCCGGCGCGGATTTTCTTCACGAAGGGCATGGCGGCGTCCGCCAGTACCAGATTGTCGGGAATGAACGCGTCGCGGAACTGGACGGTGAAGGTGCCGGTGCCGTCCATCGCGAGAAACGGCGGGCAGGGGCGCAGCGCGATGTTTTCGTTGGCGCAGTCGGCGATGAACATCACCTTCTCGCCGGGCGCGTCCTCGCGCTCGAAGATGGTGCCGAACATATGGTCGGAGCCGAGATTGGAGACCCAGGGCAGGCCGCCGCGCACGACATAGCCGCCATCGACTTTCTGACCCTTGAGTTTGAGTGTCTCGATACCGAAGAAGCTCTTCATCGGATTGGAGAGGCCGGTGCCGCCGAGCTGGGCGCCGGTCGAGACCGGCTTGAGCAGGCGCGCGGTCAGCGCCGTGTTTGCCGAATTGCCGATATACCAGGCCAGCGTGTTCTGGCACCACGCCATGAAGGCGGTGGCGCCGCAGCATTCCGCGATCGCCGACATCGCCGAGATGGCCGGCCGCAGGTCGGCCTCGCCGCGATGTGGCATATGCGAGGACCAGGCGCCGGCGGTGCCCAGTTGGCGCAGCACATCCGCCGGATAGCATTCACCCTTGTCGATGGCATCGACCAGCGGCGCCAGTTCGGATTTCACCACGGCTCGCACCCGCGCACACAGATCGTCCGGCATCGAGTCCGACAATCGGGGATCCTGTGCGAGCGCCGCTTGAGTCATGATGAAACCCGTCCTGCTTGATGGTTGTGCGGTGACGTCGTGCGCGTCAGGCTCCGACGTCGAGATTGACGGGGCGGGTGAAGGTGTTGGCGACCGGCGACCATTTCTTCACATGCGCGATCAGCGCATCGATCTCCGGCTGCGCGATGCCGTCGCATTCCATGTCGACCTTCACGCGCACGTCTGTGAAGCCGACCGGCTTCTCGCTGGTGTCGCCAGTGCCCCAGACCGCGGTGATGTTGAGATCGCCTTCGAGTTGGAGTTCGAGCTTGCGCACGGTCCAGCCGCGATGCACGGCGTTGGCGTGCAGGCCGACCGCGAGGCAGGAGCCGAGTGCGGCGAGGGAGGCTTCGGACGGATTGGGCGCGGTGTCGTCGCCGAGCAATGCCGGCGGCTCGTCGACGATGTAGGGCGGCAGGTTGCGGATATAGTTCGCGTGCCTGAACTTGCCCTCGGCAACGGTCTTGCACTTGAGGGTCTTGATGACTTGCGGATTGGCTTTTCCGCTCTCGATGAGTTTGTCGAGGCCCCCCTTGTCGATCGGGGCGAGACATCCGGTGAGCACGACCTTTTCTGCGGCGACTGCCATTTCTTTTCTCCTTGGCTACCAACCGGTCTGTACACTGCATAGGCCGTGCCAAGTCGCCGTCTGCTGAATTCCTGCGGTTTTTCAAGGGACGGGTCAGACGGGTGTTCCAGTCTGCCCCCCTCCGCTGCCTAGCGGGCGGGCAATGTGCTGCCGAAGAGTGTGCAGACCGGTCGGTTGCCTTGTGCCCGATCTTCGGACTAAAGATGCGTCATGGGCAGCAAGACAGGATTCGACCTGCATTCAGCCGAACCCGCAGGCGCGGGCGAGCCGGCGCGCCGGCGGCTGCTCGATGCGGCGACCAATCTCTTCTGCCGCTACGGCATCAACGCCACCGGCGTCGATGCGGTGATCGGCGAGGCGAAGACCGCCAAGACCACGCTCTACAAGATCTTCGGATCGAAGGAAGGGCTGATCGAGGCGGTGCTGGAACAGGAAGGCGAGCGTTGGCGCGATTGGTTCATCGCCGGCATCGAATCCGGCAACGCGGCGCCGCGCACCAAGCTGCAACGCATCTTTCCTTTGCTCAAGCAATGGTTCGCGGAAGAGCGCTTCTATGGCTGCCCGTTCATCAACGCGGTGAGCGAGCATGACAAGGCCGACGACCGCATGCGGTCGATCGCCATCCGGCACAAGACCATCGTGCTGCGCAGGATCGAGAAGCTGGTCGCCGAAGCCGGCATGAGCGGCCCGGCGTTGGTCGCGCATCGGATCGGCCTCCTGATCGACGGTGCGATCATTGCGGCGATGGTGACGAAAAATCCAGCCGTCGCCGACGATGGCGGCGTGCTGCTGCGGCTGCTGCTGGAGCGCAGCAAGCCGGCGGCGCGCAGGCAGGCATCGCGGGCCGAGTCCGTTGCCGTCTAGCGCGGGCTCAGACGCTCACTCCTTGAAATAGCCGGGAAAGCGCGCCCGCAATTCGTCGGTGAAGGCGAGGGAGCGCGAGAGGTGATCGCGCAGCGCCTTTTGCGCGCGTTCGGGTTCGCCGGCGGCGATCGCATCCACAATGGCCACGTGATCGCGGACGATCTGCGCCGCCTTGCCGCGCAGCGGAAGATGCAGGCGGCGGATGCGTTCGATATGGCCGTTCTGCTGGCGCACCAGCGTCCACAGATCAGGTGCACCGGCCGCTTCGCAGATATACCGATGAAACGAAACGTCGGCGGCGTTGAAGCGCGCGAGGTCTGCCGCTTTCGCAAGGCGGCGCTGCTCGGAAATGATCCCGCGCAGCCGCTCGATCTGTCCCGCATCGGCATTTGCCGCGAGGATGCGCACAGCCTCCTGTTCGACCGCGCGGCGCAGGAATTGCGCCTGACGCGCCCGCGCGACATCGATCAGGCTCACAAAAGTCCCGCTTTGCGGAAAGACATCAACAAGCCCGGCCTGTTCGAGCCGCATCAGCGCGTCGCGGATCGGCGTCGAACTGAGCCGGAACTGCTGCTGCAACTCGACCCGCGACAACGGCGTGCCGGGCGCGAGCGTCAGCGAGACGATCATCTCGCGCAATTGCTCGAACACTGCCGGAGCGGCGGTCTGGCCGCGGTCGGCGGCGTGCTGGAACTGCAGAATGGTCATGTCGCATCATGCTCTAATGCATCAATATTGACAACTGATGCATTAGTTGATCGAGTGGCACCGAAGTGGCCGCCGTCCCGGCGCCAATGACCGGCGCAAAGCCGGCAAAGCCACTGTCCCCAGGGAGGTTTCAATGCGGGCATCGACTGTCCTTGCCGTGGCCCTGTGCGCCGCGGTGTCCGGTTCAATCGCTTCAGGCTCCACCGCTGTCGCCCAGACAAGTGCATTTCCGGATCGCAATATCACGGTGATCGTGCCGTTCCCCGCAGGTGGCGCATCCGACATGACAGCGCGGCTTGTGACTGCGAAGTTGGCTGAACGGGTGAAGCAGTCGGTGGTGATCGAGAACAGGGGCGGCGCCAACGGCGCGCTCGGTTCGATGGCGCTGAAGCAGGCCGCGCCTGACGGTTACACGCTGCTGGTGGGATCGATCGGCGTCTTCGCGATCAATCCGGCGCTGTTCAAGGATCTCAAATATGATCCACGCGCCGATTTCGATCTTCTGAGCGTTGTCGTCCGCACGCCCAATGTGCTGGTCGCCAACCCCGATTTCCCGGTCAAGAATGTTCAGGAACTCGTCGCCTATCTCAAGGCCAACCCGAACAAGGTGACATTCGCCTCATCGGGCACCGGCTCGTCGGATCATCTGACCGCCGCGTTGTTCTGGCAGAAGACCGGCACCACCGGACTGCACGTGCCCTACAAGGGCGGCGGCCCGGCCATCAACGACCTGATCGGCGGCCATTCGAATGTGTCGTTCCAGAATCTCGGCGCGATCGCCGGGCATGTGCGGAGCGGAAAGCTGAAAGCGCTCGCTGTCACCAGCGGCAAGCGCGCAGCCGCGTTGCCTGATGTTCCCACCATGGCGGAAGCGGGCGTGAAGGACCTCGAGGTCTATTCCTGGCAGGCGGCGGCTGCACCGAAGGGCTTGCCCGCCGCGATCAAGGCCAGGCTGGAAGAGGAACTGGCCGCGTCGGCGAACGCACCTGACATAAAGTCGAAGTTCGAGGCGGTCGGCTTCGATGTGGTGGCCAGCAACGGCGCGCAGTTCAGGAAATTCCTCGACGACGAGATCGCACGCTGGACATCGGTGATCGAGGCCGGAAAGATCACGCCTCAATGACGCGCGGACCGGTGACCGGGAGACGCTTCTCTGAAACACGCTGAACTTGCAGGCGTCGCAGGCGGCGCTCCTGTTGTCACCGGGATGCAGGTCATTCCGGTGGCCGGAGAGGACAGCATGCTGCTCAATCTGAGCGGCGCGCATGGTCCTTACTTCACGCGCAACATCGTCATCCTCACCGACAATGCCGGGCATACCGGCGTCGGCGAGGTGCCGGGCGGCGAGCGCATCCGCCAGACGCTGGAGGATGCGCGGCCGCTGGTGGTCGGCCAGTCGGTCGCGGCCTATCACGCCGTGCTCAATGCGATGCGTGCGCAATTCGCGGACCGCGATGCCGGCGGGCGCGGGCAGCAGACCTTCGATCTGCGTGTGGCCATCCACGCGGTCACGGCTGTGGAAGCGGCCATGCTCGACCTGCTCGGGCAATATCTCGGCGTGCCGGTTTGTGCGCTGCTCGGCGAGGGGCAGCAGCGCAAGGCGGTGCGGGCGCTCGGCTATCTCTTCTATATCGGCGACCGCAAAAAGACGACGCTTCCCTATCGCGCGCCGGCCGGCGGCGACGACTGGATGCGGCTGCGCGACGAGGAGGCGCTGACGCCGCAGACCGTGGTGCGGCTCGCAGAAGCGGCGCAGGCGCGCTATGGTTTCCAGGATTTCAAGCTCAAGGGCGGTGTGCTGCGCGGCGAGGAAGAAATCGAAGCGGTCACGGCGCTGGCGAAACGGTTTCCGGATGCGCGCATCACGCTCGATCCGAACGGCGCCTGGTCACTCGACGAAGCAGTGCGGCTCTGCCGCGGCCAGCACGACGTGCTGGCTTATGCGGAAGATCCCTGCGGCGCCGAGAATGGTTTTTCCGGCCGCGAGATTCTCGCCGAATTCCGCCGCGCCACCGCCCTGCCGACAGCGACCAACATGATCGCGACCGACTGGCGCCAGATGGGCCACGCCATCCAGTTGCAGTCGGTGGACATTCCGCTCGCCGATCCGCATTTCTGGACGCTGCAGGGTTCGGTGCGCGTCGCCCAGATGTGCCGCGACTGGAACCTCACCTGGGGCTCGCATTCCAACAATCACTTCGACATTTCGCTCGCGATGTTCACGCATGTCGCGGCCGCTGCGCCCGGACGTATCACCGCGATCGACACGCACTGGATCTGGCAGGACGGCCAGCGGCTGACGAAGGAGCCGTTCGAGATCGCGGGCGGCATGATCGCCGTGCCGGACCGGCCCGGCCTCGGGGTCGAGATCGACATGGCCGAGATCGACAAGGCGCATCGCCTCTATGCAAGCTTGCCGCAGGGCGCACGCGACGACGCGGTGGCGATGCAGTTCCTCATCCCCAACTGGACCTTCGATCCGAAGCGCCCGGCGCTGGTGCGGTGATCCGGCCCGCTACCCAATCGACCCGATAAAATTCTGCAATTCCGGCGTCTTCGGCGCGGCGAAAACCTCTTTCGGATGTCCTTCCTCGTGCACCTTGCCGTGATGCATGAAGACGAGCTTTGAGCCGACGTCGCGCGCAAAACGCATCTCGTGCGTGACCAGGATCAGCGTCATGCCTTCCTTCGCCAGTTGCTCGACCACGCGCAGCACCTCGTTGACGAGTTCGGGATCGAGCGCCGAGGTGATCTCGTCGCACAGGAGCACATGCGGGCGCATGGCGAGCGAGCGTGCGATGGCGACGCGCTGCTGCTGGCCGCCGGACAATTGCGCGGGATAGTTTTTCGCCTTCTCGGCGAGGCCGACCTTGGCCAGCATTTCGGCGGCGAGCGCCTTCGCTTCGTGATCGCCCGCCTTGTTCACCACCTTCGGCGCGAGCATCACATTCTGTTCGGCGGTGAGATGCGGGAACAGATTGAATTGCTGGAACACCATGCCGACATTCCGCCGCAGCATGCGCAGGTCCGTGTCTTTTCCGCCGACCTCAATGCCGTCGGCCTTGATCGAACCGGAATCGTAGGTCTCAAGCCCGTTGATGCAGCGAAGCAGCGTGCTCTTGCCCGATCCCGAACGGCCGATGATCGCGACGACGTCCCCCTGCGCGACCTCCATCGACACCCCTTTCAGGACTTCGACGGGGCCGAAATTCTTGCGCACGTCGGTGATGCTAACGAGCGACATTGAAGCGTCCTTCCAGATGCTTCGCGTAAAGCGAAAGCGGATAGCAGAGCGCGAAGTAGATGAGCGCGACCAGCGAATAGACGAGGAAGGGCCGGAAGGTCGCATTGTTGAGCATGGTGCCGGCCTTGGTCAGTTCGACAAAGCCGATGATCGAGGTGAGCGCGGTGCCCTTCACCACCTGCACCGAGAAGCCGACGGTGGGCGCGACCGCGATGCGCGCGGCCTGCGGCAGGATCACGTAGCGCATCTGCTCGATATAGGAGAAGGCAAGACTGTCGGCGGCTTCCCATTGCCCCTTGGGCAACGCCTCGACGCAGCCACGCCAGATTTCGGTGAGGAAGGCGCTGGTCCAGAAGGTGAGCGCAAGCCACGCCGCGACCCACGGCGAGACCTCAAGGCCGAACAGGGCGACGCCGAAGAAGAACAGGAAGAGCTGCATCAGGAGCGGCGTGCCCTGGAAGAATTCGATGTACCAGGCGACGGCGCGCTCCAGCGCCGGGACTTTCGACACACGCAGGAACAGAAGAACGAGGCCGACAATGCCGCCGCTGGCAAAAGCGACCAGTGACAGGATGATCGTCCATTGTGTGGCCTTCAGCAGATTGGACAGGATGACCCAGAAGGTGAAATCGGCCATGGCTTACGCCTTCACCTTCGGAAACAAGGCAAAGCCTATGCCGCGCAGGATGGCGCGGGTGGCGATGGCGAGCAGCAGATAGAGCAGCGTCGCCACAAGATAGACCTCGAAAGCGCGGAAATTGCGCGACTGGATGAAGTTCGCCGCATAGGTCAGGTCCTCAGCCGAAATCTGCGAGACCACGGACGAGCCGAGCATCACGATTATGATCTGCGAGGAGAGGGCGGGATAGACTTTCTGGAAGGCCGGCTTGAGGACAACGTAGCGCAGCACCTCGAAGCGCGACATGGCAAGGCTCGCGCCCGCTTCAAGCTGGCCCTTGGGGATCGCTTCCATGCCGGCGCGGATGATCTCGGTGGAGTACGCGCCGAGATTGACGGTCATCGCCAGAAACGCGGCCTGCGTCTCCGTCAGCTTCACGCCCGCCGCCGGCAGCCCGAAGAAGATGAAGAAGAGCTGCACGATGAACGGCGTGTTGCGGAACAGTTCGACATAGGCCGAGACAATCGCGCCGCTCCACTTCGGGCCGAACACGCGCAGCGAGGCGCCGGCTGTCCCGACAAGGATGCCGGCGACGGTCGAGACCAGTGTGAGGACGATGGTGAACAGCAGGCCGAGGGCGAGCACGTCCCAGTAGGGCAAGAGGTCCGCGAATTGCAGCTTGTAGGTCATGCCTGCGGCAAGCTCATTTTAAGCGTCGTCCCGGCCTCGCGCAGCGAGAGCCGGGACCGTGAGCGAGATGGAAAGCGGTCCCGGCGCTCGGCGCTTTGCGCCACGGCCGGGACGACGTTGCAATCAGAACCCCGCCGGCAGATCAGCCTTCAGCCATTTCTGCGAGAGCTTGTTGAGGTCGCCCGAGGACTTCGCCTTGGCGATGATCTCGTTCACCTTGGCCATCAGCGCCGGCTCGCCCTTGTTCAGGCCGATATAGCAGGGGCTGTCCTTGATCATGAATTTCAGCACCGGCGGGCGTGACGCGCTTTTCTCGGCGATGGAGGCGGCCACCGTGTTGCCGGTGGCGATGAGGTCCACCTGGCCGGAGATGAAGGCAGCGATGGTGGCGTTGTTGTCTTCATAACGCTTGATCGTGGCGCTCGAAGGGGCGGCCTTGGTCAGTTCCTGCTCCTCGATGGCGCCGCGTGTCGCGCCGGCCGTCTTGCCCGCGAGGTCTTCATACTTGGCGACCGCGACCGCCTTGGTGCCGTAAACGCCGGAGAAGAAGGGCGCATAGGCGATGGAGAAATCGATGACCTTCTCGCGCTCGGCATTCTTGCCGAGGCTGGAAATGACGAGGTCGGCTTTTTTGGTCTGCAGATAGGGAATGCGGTTGGCGGAAGTGACCGGGATGATCTCGACCTTCACGCCGAGCGCCTTGCCGATCAGGTTGGCCATGTCGACGTCATAGCCCACCGGCTTCAGGTCCGGGCCGGCCGAGCCGAAAGGAGCGAAATCCTGTGGCACCGCGATCTTGATGATCTTGGCCTTCATGATGTCGGCGAGTGCATCGGCGCTGGCCGGACCGGTCCAGGCCGCTGCGGCCAGACTGATGCCGAAAATTGCGGCGCGGATTGCCTGTTTTCCAAGCGACATAGAAAGGGTCATGGGTAATCCCGTCCTCAGGTTGGTGTTTTTCTGGTCGTCCTGACGTGACGGGAGCAAAGGCTGTGCCGCGGGGCGCAAAACCTTGCCAATCCGCGGGCGATCATGCATACCCGCGCCCGGCGGGCCTGCGGGTCGCCGTGGCCGCTTTCGGGCGGCCTGCCTGTAGGAGTGTAGCTCAACTGGCTAGAGCACCGGTCTCCAAAACCGGGGGTTGTAGGTTCGAGTCCTACCACTCCTGCCAGCCTAAGACCTTGTTTCCGCAACCGGCTTGATTTTTGCTCCCACCCGCAGTACCTACCGGGCCTCGCTATGCGGCCCTCACGGACATCCGCGGCGACTTTACCCCCGAAAAAAGGCCCGCCTGGCGGCCTCATCCTGAAACATGGATTGGGCTCCGAGACGGCATGTGTGAACAAACCCATGGCGAAGATCAGCCCGTTCAAGTTCCTGCAGGAAGTCCGCTCGGAGACCGAAAAGGTCACCTGGCCGACCCGCCGCGAGACCATGATCACCACCGCCATGGTGTTCGTGATGGTCTTTATCGCCTCGATTTTTTTCCTGCTCGCCGACCAGGTCATCCGTTTCGGCGTCACTTTCGTTCTTGGCATTGGTCGTTAAGGGATTAGCCGGGTCATGGCCAAGCGCTGGTACATCGTTCACGCCTATTCGAATTTCGAGAACAAGGTCGCGGAATCGATCCGCGAGCAGGCGAAACAGCGCCACCTTGAGCATCTGTTCGACGAAATCCTCGTCCCGAAGGAAAAGGTCACCGAGGTGCGCCGCGGCCGCAAGGTCGACGCCGAGCGCAAGTTCTTCCCCGGCTATGTGCTGGTGAAGACCGACCTGACCGACGAGGTCTTCCACCTCATCAAGAATACGCCGAAGGTCACCGGCTTTCTCGGCGCCGACAACAAGCCGATGCCGATCCGGGATTCGGAAGCCGAGCACATCCTGCAGCAGGTGCAGGAAGGCATCGAGCGTCCGAAGCCGTCGGTGTTCTTCGAGGTCGGCGAACAGGTGCGCGTGGCCGACGGCCCGTTTGCCTCGTTCAACGGCGTGGTCGAGGAAGTCGACGATGCCCGTTCGCGCGTGAAGGTCGCGGTGTCGATCTTCGGCCGCGCCACGCC
>JAESGM010000680.1_pt1 | contig 18146 bp, 16 predicted proteins | sample 9269721 | NCBI WGS metagenome assembly JAESGM01 (sample SAMN15720920, study PRJNA650825) | algae metagenome | isolation source: Komarekiella atlantica HA4396-MV6 and co-occurring heterotrophs from... | place: USA: Theobald House, Kauai, HI | collected 2009-07-29 | reverse complement strand
CCTGCGACAGCCCATCCTGATTGGTCATGCGCGTGACGAACCGCATACTCTGGCCGTACTCCCCGCACGCGGTGCCGGTCATCTCGTAGACCATGCGCCCGCTCATGTCGGCGACGCCGGAGCCGGGCGTCGAGTGATCGAAAACGATGTCGTAGACCGCGCGGTGCGGCCGGAACTGCAGCGGGGCACCGGCCGCCTGCGCCAACGCCGAAGCCGCCCCCGCCAGACCGCTCGCCACCCCTACCGCACAAAGCACCAACACCTTGACTTGCAGCGACATTTTTCCTCGCGGTCGTTCTTGGTCGCAGCCTACCCTGGACAAGTTAAGCGGCCTAGTACCCGCTGCCTAGCCAGCCATTGCAAACCCCTGCCGCACCCGTCAAAAAGGCGGATGCTTTGCAGGGAGGACACTCGTATATGGCCCAGACAGTCGAGGCTCGGCTCGCCGAGCTAGGCATCACGCTGCCGGATGCCCCCAACCCGGTGGCCAATTACGTACCCTCCGCAGTCGTCGGCAATCTTGTCTTCATTTCGGGACAGATTTCCAAGGCGGCCGATGGCAGCATCATGACTGGCCGGCTCGGGGCTGAGGTTAGCACGGCCGATGGCCAGAAGGCTGCGCGGCTCTGTGCCCTGAATATTCTGGCCCAGGCGCGGGCCGCCCTCGGCTCTCTGGACCGCGTCAAGCAGGTGGTGCGGCTGAGCGGGTTCGTCAACGCCACGCCCGAGTTCACCGAACATCCGCAGGTGGTAAACGGCGCTTCCGACCTGATGGTCGAGGTGCTGGCCGAGAAGGGTCGCCACACGCGGGCCGCAGTCGGCGTGTCCAGCCTGCCGCTCGGTTGCGCCGTCGAGGTCGACGCCATCCTGCTCATCGAAGATTGAGCGAAGCCATGCGCGATCGCGCTGCATTCCTGAGGCCGATCGCCCATCGCGGGCTGCACAGCCGCGACCGCGGCGTGCTCGAAAACTCGGTCGCCGCGTTCGAAGCCGCCATCGCCAAGGGCTACGGCATCGAGTGTGACGTGCGCCCGGCGAAATGCGCAACGCCAATGGTGTTCCACGACCTGGCGCTCGAGCGGCTGGTCGAGGCCGAAGGCCCGCTCGCCGCCCACGACGCCGCGGCATTGAAGCAGCTTCGCTATCGCGTCGGCGGAAGCTGCATGATCGATCTGGGAGAGTTGCTGGCGCTCGTCGCCGGCCGCGTGCCGCTGCTGGTCGAGATCAAGAGCGAGTGGGACGCACCCGATATCCGTTTCCTGCAGGCGATTGCCGCAGCAGCAACCGCATGCCGCGGACCGATAGCGCTGATGTCGTTCGATCCGGCGGTAATCGCCGCCATCCGCGAGTTGGCGCCTGATGTCCCGCGCGGCATCGTTTCGGGGCAATTTGCCGCTGACTGCTGGTGGCGCGGCCAGCTCGGGGCCGATCGCGCATATAGTCTTTCGAACCTGCTTGAATCGGGCCCGGCCGAGCCCGATTTTTACGCCTACGACGTAAAGGCGCTACCGACCGCCGTGACGCGCTACGTGCGTGAAGTGCAGCGTAAGCCTATCTTCACGTGGACGGTGCGGACCGAGGAGGAGCGGGCTACCGCCGCTCGGTGGGCCGATGCGCCGATCTTCGAGGACTACGAACCCTAAGCATTCGTTGCGGCGATGAGCGACGACGGCGGTTGATGAGCGTACCGAGCGAAGAGGAACGGGGTGCAGTCGCCAGCATCGCGTCGCGCATCGCGGAAATCGATGCCGCCGCTTGGGACAGTTGCGCCAATCCCGATCCGCAAATGCTCAATCCCTTTGTCACGCACGCCTTCCTCAAGGCGCTTGAGGAGGCGGGTTGCGTAGGGCCGCCACGCACGGGCTGGCTGCCACAGCACATCACGATCAGTGCCGACGATGGCGAGCTGGCAGCCTGCGCGCCGTGCTACGTCAAGCTCGACAGCAAGGGCGAATATGTCTTCGATCATTCGTGGGCGGCCGCGTACGAGCATGCCGGCGGCGATTACTATCCGAAGCTGCAGATCGCCGTGCCGTTCACGCCGGTGCCGGGTCCGCGCCTGCTGACGCGACCGGGCCCCGAGGCGGCAAGGTACGCGTGTCTGCTGGCGGCGGCCGCGGTGGAGTTGTCACGCCGCGTCGAGGCTTCGTCGCTGCACGTGACGTTTCTCACCCAGCCTCAGTGGAAGCTGCTCGGCACACAGGGGTTCCTGCAACGCATCGATCAGCAATTCCACTGGCACAACGACGGCTATGAAAGCTTCGACGATTTTCTGAACACGCTGGCCTCGCGCAAACGCAAGGCACTGCGCAAAGAGCGCCGCGAAGCGCTGAGCGACGGCCTTGTCATCGAGCATCTGACCGGCAGCGACATTACGGAAGCGCATTGGGACGCGTTCTATGCGTTCTACATGGATACCGGCAGCCGCAAGTGGGGGCGCCCGTATCTCAACCGACAGTTCTTCTCGCTGCTCGGCTCCGCCATGCCGGAACGCTGCCTCCTGGTCATGGCGCGCCGCGGCGATAGCTATGTCGCCGGCGCGCTCAATCTCATTGGGGGCGATTGCCTCTATGGCCGCTATTGGGGTGCCATCGAGCAGCATCCGTTTCTGCATTTCGAGCTCTGCTATTACCAGGCGATCGATTACGCGATCGCCCACAAGCTCACGCGCGTCGAAGCCGGCGCGCAGGGCGACCACAAGCTGGCCCGCGGGTATCTGCCCGCGACGACCTATTCGGCGCACTACTTCGCCGATGCAGGGTTCCGGCGGGCGATCGCCAACTATCTGAAGCAGGAACGCGCCGCGATCAGCGAGGATATCGCCGTGCTGAACGAGTTGGGCCCGTTCCGCCGGCCCGGCTGAGCTTGACGAGCGGCGCGGCGATCCGTTTAACAGGCCGACCTGATCCGGAGGCCGCCATGTCCTATGACGACAGCAACGTGTTCGCCAAAATCCTGCGCGGCGAGATCCCCTCGTCAAAGGTATACGAAGACGACGACGCGCTGGTCTTCATGGATGTGATGCCGCAAGCGCCGGGACATACGCTCGTCGTTCCGAAGGCACCCTCGCGCAATATTCTCGACGCCGACCCGCAGGTGCTCGCCAAACTCATGCCTGTCGTGCAGCGCACCGCGCAGGCAGTGAAGGACGCGATGGAGGCGGATGGCGTCACCGTCGTGCAGTTCAACGAGCCGGCCAGCGGGCAGACCGTCTACCACTTGCATTTCCACGTCATCCCGCGCCACGAGGGAGTGCCGCTGATGCCGCACAGCCGCGACATGGAAAAGCCGGAAGTCCTCGCCGCGCACGCCGAGAAGATCCGCGCCAAGCTGGAAGCGCAGAAACCCTGAGCCGGCCCCGCCCGACCCGGCATGACGGTGCGTCGCCCGCTGTCATCTCGGGCGAAGCGAACGGCGTGAGCGAGACCCGGGAACCAGCGTAAAGCGCGGCGCAAGCCTCGATACATCGATGATGCTCTTCACGCTGGATCCCGGACAGCCGCTCGCGATTGCTCGCTGCTTCCGGGATGACATGATAGGGGAGTGCCGCTGAGAGCACCACGGCGCGAAGGTGAAACCGCCAAACATAAACATCCCGGCGGGGTAGGGCGAAGCCGCGACAGCCTCCATATTCACCGCACGGCCACAACCCCAACGAGGGCCGGCAATGGGAGGAACCGATGGTATGCAGAAGCCTCGCGGCCGCCGCCGCGCTCGCATCGATGCTGACGCCAGCGCTCGCCGAGCCGACCGACATCGTCGTGCGCGTCCTCAGCAAGGACGCCAAGTTCATCGGCACGAGCATGGGGGGCGTGCGCGTAACCCTGCGCGACGCCGATACCGGACAGGTGCTGGCTGCCGGCGTCACTGAAGGCACGACGGGAAACACCAAGCTGGTGATGCACGACAGCGGCGGGCGCCGTGCGCAGCTTTCCGACGACAGTTCGGCGAAGTTTCAGACGACACTCGACCTCGACGCCCCTCGCCTCATCGAAGCGGAAGTCTACGGACCTCTTGCACAGCGCCAAGGCGCCCAGCGCGCCGTGTCGACGCAATGGGTGATACCGGGGCGCGGCACCGGCAAGGACGGCTGGATCATCGAAGTGCCGGGCTTCGTGGTCGACGTTCTCAGCCCGCCCGCGCATGTCCGCATCGGCGACGCGCAACAGGTCGAGGTGCGTGCCAACGTGGTGACCATGTGCGGCTGCCCGGTCGAACCCGGCGGCATCTGGGACGCGAACAAATACGAAGTGCAGGCGATCGTCAGCCGCGATGGCAAGGAAGTCGCGCGCGTACCGCTGAGCTTCGCTGGCCAGACGAGCCAGTTCGCCGCGAGCATTCCCGTTGACGGATCCGGATACTACGACGTGCTGGTTTATGCGCACGACGCCGACAGCGGTAATTCGGGCGTCGACCGCACGACTTTCATCGCGGGCGGCAATTGAACGACGGCCGGCCCTTGCCTGAGGACACGGAGCCGCCCACTTGATCGTTAGCCTGGGGACGGGCGAGGCGTTGGGTGGGGACTACCATGCGCACGACTTGGCTGGGATTGGTCACACTTGTTCTGCTTGCGGCGGGCACTCTCGCGGCGCATGCCCAGCCGTTCAGACCCGCGGCCAGCCGCTGCTGGCAGCCGCCGGGACCGCAAACCGTCCAGGAAGCGGTCGTCGTCGCGCAGAACCCGTTGCCGGGCGGCTCTCTGCCCCCTGGCACCCTGGCTCTCTCTGACGGCCGCCTGAAAGCTGCTTACGCCGCCGGTCTGGTCGTCGGTTGGGGAGAAACGGGCCGCCGCCCGGAGTTCCTCGTCGTCACCGCGGTGGGCATGAGCGCGCTGATCGCACCCTTTGCCTTTCTCGGAGCGTCCGGCGACGCGGTCATAGCCGACGTGTTCGCATGCGGCGCCGGTACCGCCAAGGAGATGGCTCACCGGGCCGCCGACCGCATCGACGCCGCTATGCTCGAGCGCATCGCCCGCAAGCACGAAAACGGCGGGCGCCTGCTGGTGGCCCTTCCCGGCTCGGCAGCACGCTTCGAGACGATTTGGGACCTCGGCGCCATTGCCGCCAGCCGCGATGCGCGGGCGCACGAGCACATCGCCGCTATCCTGGCGGCCGCCGTCGACCACACGACGTTCGTCGATCCCAAGGCGCTGCCGCTGACGGCCGGTTGGATCGTGAAGCGGAACCCGGCGCTGCGCGCCAAGGGCGCGGGCGAAGCATTCCTGCCGGCCGTCGCGCCCGGCGACCGGCGGCGCGGGGCTACCTACCTCGTGCACAACGGGGTCCTGTTTCCCGACGAAGGCGACGAATACGCGGCAGCGCAACTGGCGCAGCCCGTGGCGATGCCGTCGGAGATGCGCCTCTTACCGGCGCACGATTATTTCCTCACCGGGCGCAATGGCGCGAGCGAGATACATATCGCCTCGCCGCGGCCTTACCTCAGCTTCGAGCAGCGCTCTGCGTTCGATCCAAGTTACATGCGCGCGCTGTTCGTCGACACATATCGGCAGGGCCGCATGCATCGCGAATGGCGCACGACATTCGTCGATCGCAATGCCGGGCGCACGTACGGGCGGTGAGGGCTCGCTCAGAGGCCTGTGCAGGCCTGGACTTTGTCCCACCAGACCGGATTGCCAGTCGCCTGCGCGATGGAGCGCAGGCACTCGCAATCGCCGTAAGCACAGGCGGACCGGTAAGCGCGCGGCGAGTTGTAGTAGCGCAGATTACCATTGTAGCGGGGCGCCTTGCGGTAATACCGCGGGGCGGCCTGTCGCTCGCCATACCACCAGCCGCCGGCCAGCGCCGGAGTGACGAGGGACGGAGCCAGCGTACCCAGAACAGCCGCAACAACTGCGGCACTTACCATTGCTCGCGACCTGTTCATGGCACCTCCTGCGTTGTCGGCGGGCTGCGCGCGGCCATGCTCCGCCGCGCCGAATCGCATCCCGTTGATCGGGATCATACTAGGAGGCGGCCTTTAAGATTTACGCAACGCTGAAGTTCCCGGGGAAACGGACGCTCCGGCATGGCACTGGCATCGATTCTGCGTGTTGATCTATCTGAGCTGCCAATGGAGCCCGCCATGAGACAGGCCTTCCTCGCCGCGACGATCCTTTTGGCCGGCAGCGTTATGCTCGCGCATAGCCCCGCCGCAGCCGAGCAGGCGACGCTGCCCGTCGGGGCGCTGACATGCACCATCATCGAGCCGGCCATCGAGCACGCGCGCCTGGCACGGATGGGCGCCTCTCCCCGGCTCGATTCGTTCACGCAAGAGCAGATCGAGAGCGGAACCTGCCGGTTCATCGACAGGAAAGCCGAGGTTCATGTGGTTGACGTCGACGAGCGCGGCTTCGCTCTGGTCGAGGATTCCGAGTTCCAGTGGTGGACCGCCGCGGAAAACGTCTGGGGCCCCTTCGGCGCGGCGGCGCGGCTGGCGGAATGGAAGAAGCGCTGAGCCGCTGAACGAAAAAAGCGCCGGACCGAAGCCCGGCGCTTTTGATTTTGCGGGTGCGGACGAGGCTACTCGTCCTTGCGGCGCGGCACGTTCGGAACGGTGCCACCCGACGATTTGGATGGACGCTCCTTGCGCTCCTTCGGAGACGGCAGGGCCTTGCGCGGTGCCGCGTCGACCAGAACCGTCTGCGGCTCGTCCTCGTCGTCGTCCTCGTCGTCGTCTTCCGACACCTTGCCCTTCGGCCGCTTCGTCGGGTCGACGGCAAGGAACTCGAAGCCGAGCTTGCGGTCCTCGCCCTTGCCTTCGACGACGACCTTCACGGTGCCGCCATTCTCCAGCTTGCCGAACAGCAGTTCGTCGGCCAGCGGCTTCTTGATGTGCTCCTGGATGACGCGGGCGAGCGGACGGGCACCGAACTTCTCGTCGTAGCCCTTCTCGGCCAGCCACCGCGTTGCATCCTCGCTCATCTCGATCAGCACGCCGCGGTCGGCGAGCTGCGCCTCGAGCTGGAAGATGAACTTCTCGACGACCTTGGTGATCACCTCCGGCGGCAGACCGGCGAAGGGCACGACGGCATCGAGACGGTTGCGGAACTCCGGCGTGAACATGCGATTGATCGCTTCGGAATCCTCGCCTTCACGCTTCGCCCGGTTGAAGCCCATCGGCGGCTTGGCCAGATCGGTAGCGCCCGCGTTCGTCGTCATGATCAGCACGACGTTGCGGAAATCCACCGACTTGCCGTTGTGGTCCGTGAGCTTGCCGTGATCCATGACCTGCAGAAGGATGTTGTACAGGTCCGGATGCGCCTTCTCGATCTCGTCGAGCAGCAGCACGCAGTGCGGATGCTGATCGACGCCATCGGTGAGCAGGCCACCCTGGTCGAAGCCGACATAGCCGGGGGGCGCGCCAATAAGACGGCTGACCGTGTGCTTCTCCATGTACTCCGACATGTCGAAGCGCAAAAGCTCGATGCCCATGAGGTCAGCGAGCTGACGGGCAACCTCGGTCTTGCCGACGCCGGTTGGGCCGGAGAACAGGTAGCACCCGATCGGCTTCTCCGGTTCACGCAGGCCGGCGCGCGAGAGCTTGATCGCCGAAGCGAGGGCCTCGATCGCCTGGTTCTGGCCGAAGACCACGCGCTTCAAATCCTTCTGCAGATTGGAGAGGACCTCGGCGTCGGACTTGGTGACGGTCTTCGGCGGGATGCGCGCCATGGTGGCGATCGTCGCCTCGATTTCCTTCACCGTGATCTTCTTCTTGCGCTTGCCTTCCGGCACGAGCATCTGCGAGGCGCCCGTCTCGTCGATCACGTCGATCGCCTTGTCGGGCAGCTTGCGGTCGTGGATGTACTTCGCCGACAACTCCACCGCGGTGCGGATGGCGTCGTTGGAGTACTTCAGCTTGTGGAAGTTCTCGAAGTAGGGCTTCAGGCCTTTCAGGATCGAAACCGTATCTTCGATCGAGGGCTCCTTCACGTCGATCTTCTGGAAGCGACGGACGAGCGCACGATCCTTCTCGAAGTGCTGACGGTACTCCTTGTACGTGGTCGAGCCGATGCAGCGCACGAGGCCGGACTGCAGCGCCGGCTTCAGCAGGTTCGATGCATCCATGGCGCCGCCCGACGTCGCACCCGCACCGATAACGGTGTGGATCTCGTCGATGAACAGGATGGCGCCGGGATAGTTCTCGACCTCCTTCATCACCGCCTTGAGGCGCTCCTCGAAGTCACCGCGGTAGCGGGTACCGGCGAGCAGCGCGCCCATGTCGAGCGCGAAGATGGTTGCGTCCTGCAGGACCTCCGGCACTTCACCCTTAATGATCTTGCGGGCGAGACCTTCGGCAATGGCCGTCTTGCCGACGCCGGGATCGCCGACGAACAGCGGGTTGTTCTTCTGCCGACGGCACAGGATCTGGATGGTGCGCAGCACCTCCTGCTCGCGCCCGATGAGCGGATCGATCTTGCCGTCGCGGGCCTTGCGGTTGAGGTTCACGCAGTAGGTGTTGAGTGCGTCCTGTCCGGGCTTGCGCTCCTCACCTTCCACCGACTGATCCTCATCGACGCCACGCACCTGGCGCGGCTCCGACATGCCGGGGCGTTTGGCGATGCCGTGGCTGATGTACTGGACCGCATCGAAGCGCGTCATCTCCTGCTCCTGCAGGAAATACGCGGCATGGCTCTCGCGCTCGGCGAAGATGGCAACGAGCACGTTGGCGCCGGTGACTTCCTCGCGGCCGGAAGATTGTACGTGCACGACGGCACGATGGATCACGCGCTGGAAGCCGGTCGTCGGCTGCGCTTCGGTGGCTTCCTTCGAGACAAGCGCCGTCAGGTCGTTGTCGAGATAGTTGGTGACCCGGGCGCGCAGCGTGTCGAGGTCAACGGTACAAGCCCGCATTACCGCTGCGGCGTCGCGATCATCGAGAAGAGCTAGCAACAGGTGTTCGAGCGTCGCGTATTCGTGGCTGCGCTCGTTGGCGGCTTCGAGTGCCCGATGCAGGGCGCTTTCCAGGCTCTTCGAGAACGATGGCAAGGCTGACCTACTCTTTCTCCATAGTGCACTGTAGAGGATGACCGTTCTGTCGTGAAAAATCCATGACCTGCGTTACTTTAGTCTCGGCAACTTCATACGGGTACACGCCGCAGACCCCGACCCCCTTGTGGTGCACGTGAAGCATAATGCGCGTCGCCTCATCGCGTCCCTTAGCGAAATACTTCTCGAGCACGTGCACGACGAATTCCATCGGCGTGTAGTCGTCATTCAACAGAAGCACCTTGTAGAGGCTGGGCTTCTTGGTTTTCGGGCGCGTCTTGGTTGCAATGCCGGTGCGCCCGTCTTCGTTGCCCCGGTCGCGCCCCGGAGGCTCGCGCTCCGGCGGCTCGTTCGCGGCCAACCATCTTTTGCCCTGGTGCCCCAGCGTCAGCGTCTTCTTCATCCAATGCCAACGTTCGTCTATGGGTCGCGTTCGTCCGCCGCCCCGCCTCTGCCCGCGCTCACGCGCCGGCTCACGATACGCAACGCCGGCCACCCCTGCAAACTACCACCGGAGTGCCCATTCCGTAGCCCGAACCATCGGCCTCGAAGCCTTATGATGGGGAGCCATCAGGACACAAAAAAGGCCCGGCTGGCGCCGGGCCCCGTAATTTATCGCCGCATTGGCGGTGGCCGGTCTCAGGCGCCGTTCTGCAGGATCTTCTCGACCGGCTTGTAGGCGTCCTTCGCCATCGAGGCGTAGAGGCCGCCGATCTTGGAGATCTGCTGCATATAGTCGTCATAGGCGCGCTTGGCGTAGGTCGTCTGGATTTCTACGGCCTGCTCGACAGATTTCGACGACAGAAGCTTTTCGAACGTGGCGGTGCCATCTTCAAAGGAGCGCTTGGTGTAATCGCTCATTTCAGCGGCGATCGTCTGCCAGTTCTTGTTCCATTCGCCGAACATCTTCATAGCGCTGTCCACGTTGGACTGGCTGAGCTTCTGCATGTCCTCGAAATTCTTAATCATGGTGCTATCCGTCCTAGAGATCTCAGGAAACGAAAGACGCTGCGCAGTGCCCCCGGCCCCATCCAGGACCTCACCCGCAATCATCATCCTGCGGAGGAGCGAATAATTCAAGCACTTTTTTGCATTGCACCATGACGAAGATATCCCGATGGCGTCTTAACTTGAGAGAAGGCCGGGCTTGCTAGGCTGATCGTGGACAGGATGGCGAGTTGCACAAGCGGGAGCATACCCGCAGGCCCTAAAGCGGCCCCAAAACGATGCTCCTTTACTAAGAACCATCCAGCACCGCGGAGGCTCATATTCGGGGCATGCAGGTCCCGTTCCTCTGAACGATTGTTTTTTTCAGGCGCACGCCTGTGCAGGGGGTCGAGAAGTTTGGCAATGCACGAGATAATTTCAGCTCCGCGCATGACAACGCTGGTAATTGCTGGAGCCCGGTCTCTCAAAGTTGCATGCGCTTTCATTCTAGTGGCTTTCAGCGCCGCATATCCCGCTCACGCCGATAAACCCCGCGCCGCGGCCATGGCCGTCGACGCCAACACCGGCGAGGTGCTGTACAACAGCGCCGGCGACGAGAAGGTCTATCCCGCGTCGCTAACCAAGATGATGACCCTCTACATGACGTTCGAGCTCATCGAGGCCGGGCGGCTCAGCTACGGGTCGAAGATCACGATGACGCCGGAAGGCGCCGCGCGGCAGCCTTCCAAGCTGGGCTTGAAAGCCGGCGAGCAGCTCACAGTGCTCGAAGCCATCAAGGCGCTGGTTACCAAGTCGGCCAACGATGTCGCGACCGCACTGGCGCAGCACATCGGCGGCACAGAGACAAACTTCGCGCGGCTGATGACAGCCAAGGCGCGCCAGATCGGCATGTCGCGAACGACCTTCCGCAACGCCTCGGGCCTGCCTGATGACCTGCAGACCACCACGGCGCGCGACATGATCACGCTCGGCTTGCGCCTGCAGGACGACTACCCGCAGCACTACCGCCTCTTCAAGACGCAGACGTTCAGCTTCAACGGCAAGACCTACCGCAACCACAACACGCTGCTGCGCGGCTATCAGGGCACCGACGGCATCAAAACCGGCTACATCCGCGCCTCCGGCTTCAACCTCGTCTCGTCGGTCCACCGCGACGGCAAGCACGTCGTCGCTGCCGTGTTCGGCGGCAAGACGGCGCGCACGCGTAACGCGACCATGCGCAGCGTGCTCGACCGTTCGTTCGCCAAGGCCTCGCGCAAGAAGACGCGCCAGCCGGCACTCGTGGCCCGCGCACCGCAGCCGAAGCCGGCCAAGCCGGTGCGCAAGGTTGCTGAGGCACAGGTCCGCGCGCCGCAGCCGCAACCGGTTCCGCAGCCGGCCGCGGAACGGCCGAGCAGCATCTCGGTGGCGCGCGTGCGTCCGGTGCTGATGGGTCAGTCGGGAGCCGCCGATCGTCCGGCAGCGGAGCAGCAGGCTCCGCGGTTTGCGACAGCTGGCGCAGCCACTCCCCCGGCCCAGCGCGACGACTATGCACAGGCCTTCCCGCGCTTCGTTCCCGAGACGGGAGCATTGCGGCCCTCGACCCTCGAGGAGCAGGCGGCACACCTGGAGAAGGTCACGGCCGACAACCCGCAGCCGCAGCAGATCGCCGTGCGCATCCCGCCGGCCCGAACCGGCACAGCTGACGGTGGTTTCCAAATTCAGATCGGTGCCTACGCCAACGTCACCGAAGCGGAGCGCCGCATGAAAGCAGCGCGCGCTCAGGCTCCCGGCCTGCTCGACGCCTACCGCAGCTTTGCGATGCCGGTAGCGAGCGGGTCGAGCACGCTCTATCGGGCGCGCTTCGCCGGCTTCGATTCAGGGGCGGCGACGCGCACGTGCACGCGTCTGCGCAGCATGCAGATCGACTGCTTCGTCATCCGCGCGCAGTAGCCGCTCAACGGCCGCGCGCGGCCAGGGCAACGTCCTTGGCTTCGTTGATTTTCGCCGCAAGGTAGGTCGAGCCGCCGCGGTCGGGGTGCAGCTTGAGCATCAGTTCGCGGTGCGCACGGCGAATGGCATCCGCATCGGCTCCCATCGGAAGCCCTAAAATCTCGAACGCCTCGTCCACCTGCATCCGCCCGTCCGGCCCCCGGCTCATGTCGGATTCACCCCGCGCCATGTCCTCGCGCCAGCTCGGATAGATGCGGTCCAGGTAGGCCTCGATCAGTTGCGCGGACTGCACGTCGGTGTGGCGGCAGTCCTGCCAGAGCAGGCCAAGGTCCGTGGGGCTGAGGCTGTCGATGTCGCGATCCTTGAAAATACCCTTCAGCACGCGGCCGCGCATTTCGCCGCTGTCGTGATCGAGCTCCATTTCGAGGTGCTCGGTGACGATGCGCGATGCCTGGCCCGAGGAGGGCGTGCCGGACCCGCCGCCTCCCAGCCAGGGTGGAGCGTTGGAGCCCCATATCAGCCACGAGCCGAACATGGCGAGCGGGACGGCCACGGCAGATAGCCCGCGCACGAACAGCAGCCCCGCAGCGAGCAGCGCTACCGAGCCGCCGCCCACACGCAGGCGGCGCGCAACGCTCGCCGGATTGGCTTTGGCAAATCGGCGCATGAAGAAAAGGCCGAGGGCCAGTGCAGCCATACCGAGGATCAGGTAGGTCATCAGGCTCCGGCCGCCCTCGGCTTGAGCTGCTGCAGCAGCAGGCGGGCGCCGCCACCCTCGCGCTTCTCGCTTAGACTGAGCAGGGCACGCCGACCACCCGTGGCGTACACGGCGACGGCGGTCAGCAGGTCGCGTAGCTGGCGCGCCGAGCCCCGGTCGAAACGGCACCAGGCGCCGTTGGTCAGGCGCGCAATCTCCTTGTAGGCGCGCGAAGCCGTCAGGTCGTCACCTTCCTGGAACAGGAACACCGGCACGCCCAGCAGGCTAAGCTCGCCGGCCCGCGCGCAGAGCGCATCGATGCTTTCCTCCATGCTGTCGCCTACGTAGACGAGCGCGTTGACCCGACGACGCCCGCTTTCGTCACGCGCATGCGTCAGCACCTTGCCGATCTGCGTCAGCCCGCCCTGGCAGGCGACGCTGCGCATCAGGCGCGCCAGAGAATCCGGATCGGAAACCCATTTCGACGCCCGGCACTCGCCCATCCCGCGGAAGTAAACGAGCTGCACGTCGAGCCCGCCGACATCCTTTACGGTGGAGAACATCTCGCTCTGCAGCTGCAGCGCCAGGTCCCACGTCGGCGCCCGGCTCATCGTGGCGTCCATGGCGAAGACCAGCCGGCCGCGATCACCCGTGGCCGGCTTCAAGGTCTTCATCTTGGCGATGAAGTCGGCGACGTCCCGATCGGACGAAGTCTCGGGCGCGGGAACGCCGCCAGCCGACGTCGTGGCCGGAGCGTCGGTCGTTTTCTTGTCGTTAACCGGCGGGGCGCCGGTGATCGGCTTGCGCGTGATCATCCTCAAACCCGGTACGAGGCAACGTCAGTTAGGTATGGCGAGCAGCGCGCCCCCTCGCAATAGCCGACACGATCAGCGCCCGGCGACGGTCGGCGATGACAGCAGTTCCAGATTGCCGCCCGTTGCCGTGATATCGGTCGAGCGGACGCGCTCCGAAGCGTAGGCAAAGAGCGTATGCGGGCCTCCGGCCTTGGGTCCGGTGCCCGACAGCCCTTCCCCGCCGAACGGCTGCACGCCGACGACAGCGCCGACCTGATTGCGGTTGACGTAGATGTTGCCGACACGGGCGTGCTCGGCGACGTAGTCGGCGACCGCTTCGATACGGCTGTGAAGACCGAGCGTCAGGCCATAACCCGTGCCGTTTATCGCGTTGATGACGCGGTCAAGAGCGCCGCGCGGATAGCGGATCACGTGCAGGATGGGGCCAAAGACTTCCCGATCCAGTAGCGCCAGATCCTCGATCTCGTACGCGGCCGGTGTGACGTAGGTGCCCACCCGGCAGATCTCCGGCTGCGGAAGGTCGACGAGTTGGCGCCCTTCGCGCTGCATGCGGCTCTTGTGGGCTTCGAGCGTCGTCTGCGCATCCTCGTCGATGACCGGACCGACGTCGGTCGAATATTCGAAGGGATCGCCGACTTCCAGCGTCTCGATGGCACCGACCAGCATGTCGGTGATGTCGTCGGCGCAGTCCTCCTGCAGAAAGAGGATGCGCGCCGCCGAGCAGCGCTGGCCTGCACTGTTGAAGGCCGACCGCACCGCGTCGCGCACGACCTGTTCCGGCAGTGCGCTCGAGTCGGCGATCATCGCATTCAGGCCACCCGTCTCGGCAATGAACGGCACGATGGCCGCACGACGCTCCGCGAGCGCTTTCTGTATCGCCCACGCTGTATCGTTCGAGCCCGTAAACGACACGCCGTTGACGCGCACGTCCTTGACGAGCGCCTCGCCGAGGCGGCCGCTACCCGGAAGCAAATGCAGCGCGTCGCCGGGAACGCCGGCCTCGTGCAGCAGCCGCGTGGCGAGATAGGCAATGATCGGCGTTTGCTCGGCAGGCTTGGCGACGACCGAATTGCCGGCGGCCAGGGCAGCGGCGATCTGCCCGGTGAAGATGGCGAGCGGGAAATTCCACGGTGAGATGCAGGCGAACACACCGCGCCCATGCAGGGTTAGGGTGTTGCGCTCGCCCGTCGGCCCCGGAAGGTTCACCGGGCCGGCAAACGAATGGCGCGCCTGCACCGCGTAGTAGCGCAGAAAATCGATCGCCTCGCGCACGTCTCCCTGTGCATCCTCGAGTGTCTTGCCCGCTTCGCGCACGATCACCGCCATGAGCTTGGGCTTGTCGCGCTCGTAAAGATCGGCGGCGGCGTTGAGTATCTCGGCGCGCTTGACGCCGCCCATCTTGTTCCACGCAAACTGGGCGGCGCGGGCGCGCTCGATGGCAGTGTTTGCTTCCGCCGCGGTGGTGATGCGCACCTTGCCCAGCCGCTCGCGACGGTCGTGCGGGCAGGTAATGAGCCGCACTGCATCGCCGCCCGGACTGGTGTTGCCGCCGATGATGGGCCCGGCCTCGAAGGTATCGTCGAGCGCGTCGTCCATCGCGGTGAACAGCGCGAGGCGAGCGGAGGATTGCGTCAATGGCATGCCGTTGGCGGCTTTGCGCTCAGGCAAGTAGATGTCGCGTGGGCGCGTCAGCAGGCGCGGTTCGGCACCCAAACTCAGCTCCGCCTCGGCCACTTCGACCGGATCGCGAATGATGTCTGCCACCGGTGCTTCTTCGTCAGCGAGGCGGTTGACGAACGACGTGTTAGCACCATTCTCCAGCAGCCGGCGCACCAGATACGCCAGCAGGTCCTCGTGACCGCCGACCGGCGCGTAGATGCGGCAGGGGCGATGAATAATGCCCCTGGCTCCGACGATCTCGCTGTAAATCGCTTCGCCCATGCCGTGCAGGCGCTGGAACTCGAAGGCGGTCGGACCACCAGCGACGTGGGCCGCTGCAATCGAGGATGCATTGTGCGTGGCGAACTGCGCGTAGAACGCCTTCGGATCCGACAACAGCAAGCGGACACAGGCGAGGAACGATACGTCGGTGTAGAGCTTGCGCGAAAAGACCGGATAATCGGCCAGTCCACGCTCCTGCGCCCACTTTACCTCGCTGTCCCAGTAGGCGCCCTTGACCAGCCGAACCGGAATGCGTTTGCCGGAGCGTTCGGCCAGGCGCCGCAGCCAGCGCAGCGTCGGCACGGCGCGCTTGCCGTAGGCTTGTACGGCGAGACCAAGACCACCCCAGTTGTCGAGCGCCGAGTTCGTAAGCGTGGCGGCGAACAAATCCAGAGTGGGATCGAGCCGGTCCTGTTCCTCGGCATCGATGGTCAGCGTCAAGCCGCGCGAGCGTGCCGCGCGCGCCAGCGCCAGCAATCGCGGCGCCAGTTCCTCGGCGAGAAGCGCCTCCTTGCCGGGTTCAAAGCGCGGATGCAGAGCCGACAGCTTTACCGAGAGCCCCGGACGGTCATAAAGCGAGTCCTGATAGATAGAGGCGAACGGACCAGCGGCTTGTCCGACCGCGTCGACGGCGCCCATGTAGCGCTCGAAGTAGGTGTCGGCGTCCTTCTGCGTGCGGGCGGCTTCGCCCAGCATGTCGTAGGAAAGTCGGTAGCCCTTTTGCTCGTATACCTGCGCCCGAGCGAGCGCATCGCGGATGGTGCGGCCGAGGACGAACTGGTCGCCGAGCAGACGCACGGCATGACGTACCGCCTGGCGGATGATCGGCTCGCCGGAGCGCGCGACCAGACGCTTCAGCGCGTGCCACGGGTTGGCGCCAGGAGCTTCCCGCATCTTGACGACGCGCCCCGTCAGCATGAGCGCCCACGTCGAGGCATTGACGAACATGCTCTCAGAATGGCCGAGATGCTTGTCCCAATGTCCGCCGGATAGCTTTTCGGCAATCAGCTCGTCTGCGGTATCGCTGTCCGGGATGCGCAGCAGAGCTTCGGCGATGCACATGAGGATTACGCCTTCCTCATTGGAGAGGCCATACTCGCGCATGAATGCGTCGACGCCGGAATGCCGGGCTTCATCAGTGCGCGCAGCATGGACCAGCCGGCGCGCAACGTCCGCGGTGCGGCGGCGCTCGTCTTCCGTGGCCGCCGCTCGCTCGACCAGTCCGCCGAGAAGCTGCTGTTCGTCCATCAGGTGGTGGGCGGCGATCTCGTCGCGCGCCGGCTGGGGAGCGAACTCGACGACCTCAGTGCTGGTACCGGCTTTTTTCACAGCGACCATATTGCCCTCGTGGTGCGCACAGTCGGCGCGATTCGGCTCCAGACATCTTAGCAAATCGGCGTGACCGGCGCCTGTGACGCAGAGGTTCCCACCGCGACCCTTGACGGCGACTGCGGCTGCCGCCAGACGTTGCGCAATGCCAGACGAAAGGGCGCTTTCCGTGACCGACCTGCCGATGATGGTCCGCGATATTTCCCAGTTGCGCGAGGTGATTGCCGGCTGGCGGAGCGACGGTCTCCGCGTCGCCCTCGTTCCGACCATGGGTGCGCTGCACGCCGGACATATCTCCCTCGTGCGCAAAGCCGCGGAACTGGCGGACCGGACCGTGGTGTCCATATTCGTCAACCCCAGCCAGTTCGCGCCGCACGAGGATCTTGCCCGCTACCCGCGCGACGAAGCGGGTGACATGGACAAGCTCGGCGCCGAGGCCTGCTCGCTGGTCTGGGCACCGGCCGTGGCGGACATGTATCCGGAGGGATTTGCCACACGCATCCTGCCGGGCAGTGCCGCACAAGGGCTGGAGACCGATTTTCGTCCGCACTTCTTCGGCGGTGTCGCCACCGTGTGCGCCAAGCTTTTCGGAGCGGCAACCCCCGACATCGCCGTGTTCGGCGAGAAGGACTATCAACAGCTGTGCGTCATTCGCCAGCTCGTGCGCGACCTCAACATGCCTCTGCAGATCGTCGGCGTAGCGACGGAGCGCGAAGCGGATGGCTTGGCGCTGTCGTCGCGCAACGTCTACCTCTCGGCGGAGGAACGCACGATCGCGCCGGATTTGAACCGCGTGCTACGTGACGTGGCGGCCGCTGCCGCGAGCATCGTTCAGGGAAAAGGCGGCGGGCGCCCCGGCAAGGCGCCACGCCCCGGTCCGCTGCTGGTCGATCCTTCGCTGCCGCCGCAGGCGCACGAATTGCCCGATCTGGGCACGCTGTGCGCCGAAGCTGTGGCACGCCTCACGGCAAGCGGCTTTGCGAAGGTCGACTATGTGGCCGTCCGCCGTGCCGACACGCTGCGTGTCGTGAGCGAGCGTGGGGAGGGCCCATTGCGCATCCTCGGCGCTGCCTGGCTCGGGAAGACGCGGCTGATCGACAACGTGCCGGGCTAGGCCTGCCGCCGCGTCGCCATTACGATTCCGGCCGCGATCAGCGCAATGCCGATGAACTGGTAGAGTTGCGGCCGCTCGCCCAGCAGCACGACGGCGAGCACGGTGCCGAATACCGGCACCAGATAAACGGACATGCCCGCTGTGTTAGCACCGAGAAGCTCGACGGTGCGGTTGTACGCATAATACCCGAGCACCGAGGCGAAGATCGCGACGTAGCCGACGGCGAGAACCGATTCCACGGTTATCGGCATAGGACGCCCATGCGCCGATTCCACGATGTAAAACGGAATGAGCAGGATCGCCCCGATCGCCGAGATGGCGAACAGCAAACTGATCGGTTCAACCTGCGGCCGCAGCCGGAACAGCGCGGTGTAGATCGCGTA
>JAESGM010000679.1_pt1 | contig 18152 bp, 19 predicted proteins | sample 9269721 | NCBI WGS metagenome assembly JAESGM01 (sample SAMN15720920, study PRJNA650825) | algae metagenome | isolation source: Komarekiella atlantica HA4396-MV6 and co-occurring heterotrophs from... | place: USA: Theobald House, Kauai, HI | collected 2009-07-29 | reverse complement strand
GTTCAAGTCCGTTGAGCAGCACCACCAGCAGTCCGATCAGAACTGCGTTCCAGGCGATGACAGGGTTGTCCTGCTGCCCAGCGATCCAGGGCGACAGCCCGATCAGGACGCCGAGACAAATTCCAGCCCAGTCTTCCCAGGTGCGATGCGTATGGAAAAGCCGGATGCCTGCCATGGAACCCTCCATTGAAAGCGCAATTCGCGGCTCGCGACGACGAAACGGCCGTGTTGACCGCACGAATCGCTTCTTAGACTAAAGTAGTACATCCTGGTTTTCGAGCAAGGGCGCTTTTGACGCAAGGACAGGCTGGGTGCAGCGCAGCATCGCAGACTGGAAATGCAGGACAGCCCGCCGAAGCCTCCGCTCAGGTGCTTGCACAATTTGAGCGATTGGCACGTGGCCGGAAAGCCGTCCGTCCATGCGCTCGGCGCAGATCTAAGACCGAGTATGCAGCACCGTTAAATTTGTCTGCAATCGCGCCAAAACGCCTTGGTTTGCACGACGATTTGCGATCTGCCCACGCGCGCCGATCCGCAATCCATTTGGAAACCCCGAAAATTCGAACCAAAGGCCTGTGAAACCATAGAGAGCTTCTGAAGGCGGCAAATCTAGTTTTGCGCGTGCGAATGCCCCGCCAAGGAATGCAATGCCCCGTTTGAAAGCCAAAGCGAGCCGGAAAGTAACCCCGCTGGCGCCGCCTCGTCAGCGGACAAGCAAGGTTGTGCATCAGGCAGCCCGCCAGAAATACAGCCGCCAGGAACGCCGGATCGGTCTCGCTCTGGTCGGGCTGTTTGGTCTGATCGTGGCCGGTGGCGTCAGCTGGACCGCGTCGGTGCAGTTGCAGAATTCAGCCGACGCCGACGCCCTTGCAATGATCGAAGCCGAGAAGGAGCGTCGGCGAGCCGCCGTGCTTTTCGTGCCGCTCAAGGGCAACGTGTGCCGCCGGCGCGTGATCGACAATGACACCTGGCTCATCGCGGATGCAGGCTTTGTGACCTGCGATGAGGCCGTCACCTGGAATTCGAACTATCCCGATGTGAAGTTCCAGTTTGCCGAGCGCATGGAGCAAATGCGCTCGGGCTTTCGAGTGAATGCCGCCGGCAAACCTGCACCGTGAATCGGTTGCAGATCGGCAAAATATTGGCGGCCTCGCCAGACGACGAGACCGCCGCTCAGAATCCCGGAATTGCTTCAGCTCCCGACAGCGTCGCTAACGCACTTCTTCATGTGACTGGTCTTCGCCGCGCCGGAGAGTTTCTTCGCGGCTGAATCGGCCTCACACTTTGCCGTCGCATCGGTCTCGCATTTCTTCATGAAACTGGTCTGGGCGGCGCCCGCCAGCTTCTTGTTGGCAGATTCGACCTTGCACGAGGCGGCGTGGGCGCTGCCCGCTGCCAGCGAGACGGCGGCGGCGATAACAAACATCTTCATGGCATTCCTCCTGGAAGCCGACCTGCGTCGCAATTGAGCCGGCCAGCTTTGCACTCAGGACCCTAGGATCGCAGTATGACGGAGTGAAGGCTTTATGTATTATAGTACCTCTATCATCCATCAATATCCACAGTTCTACTACGTTGATTCAGCAATTCTTGAACATTTGGCGCGACCTTCTGCTTTGCAGGGTTCGCCGATGGTGGTGCGGACCCGATTGCCGAGACCAGAATGGACTCAGCCGCGATCAATCGACGCCGTGCCCGCCGCAAGGTGCCCTATCGCGATTTCTATCGCGCGGTACTGGCCGGATTGCTGCTGATCTTCGTTGTCGCCGCCGCGTTTCATGACCGCGAATGGCTGCCGGGTTTCGGCGGCCCAAAAGACAACTCCTACACGCTCGGCGATCCGTCCGATCACGCGCTGCGCACCGGATCCATCCTGTTCATTCCGCAAAGCGGAAACCGCTGCAAGCAGCGCCTGATCGACAACTATACCTGGTTCATTCGCGACAACGGCTTCATCAACTGCGATGAACTGGTCTATCGCGGCGGCGAACCGATCACGCGTGAGTACAATGCAAGCCCCCGGCTCGACGCAATCCGCGACGCGTTCTCACGCAAGAAATAATACTGCAATAGTCCTGCCGCTACGACATTCGCTCGACGATGAATGCGACCTGGATGAGCGATGTCAGATTGATGATCGCGTGCAGGAACATGGTCAGCGCCGTCGATCCGGATCGCCAGCGGAGCCATCCCAGTAGCAATCCGATGACAAAAATATGCACGAGATAAAATGCGCTGTACTGGATGTGCATCACGGCCCAGATGGCGGAAGGAATCAGGATGGCACCCCGCACGCCAACACGCGAGGCGGCGAGACCGCGAAACATGAATCCGCGAAACACGAGTTCTTCCGCCAGCGGCGCCGCGACAACCAGCGCAATGACCAGCAGCCAAAGCGTGCTCGATTCCTTGCCGGTCAGATAGAGATTGCGAACGAAATCCGGAACGATGGGTTGTCCCGCCAGATACGACGACAGATCGGCAAGCGGCAGCAGCACCGCGATGCAGACCAGCCCGAGAACGACATTTCGCCGGTCGGGCCAGGTCAAGGCGAGATAGTCCGCGAAGCGCCATCGCGCACGGTTCACAGCCAGCCAGATCACCGCCAGTTCCGCCGGTACGGCGGCGATCGACACGAGCGAGACGGCGAATGCATGCGAGGCGAAAGCCTCCACATCCGGACTCGACAGATCATCACCCACATCGAACCAGAACAGCAGAACGACGATCACCAGAAACTGCACCGCCATCCACGCCAGGAGAGCGGCGGCGGTCCACAGACAAGTGCCCCAGAATTTCCAGGGAGCAATATCTCCGCTGCCCGCGGCAATCGGATGGCCGGCGGACAGCGGCACATTGGCATCGGTCATGTCGAATGCTCCGTCAGACGGAAAAGCGTTGTCCCTTTTCCGGGATGATCACTCTGGTGGTGCTTCCCTTCATCTCCGCGACGAACTTGTCGGCATTGGGTTCGATGATGGGAAAGCTGCCATAGTGACAGGGCACAACGGCATCGAGCTTGAAAAAACGACGCACCGCCAGAGCGGCCGTGCGCGGGTTCATGGTGAAGCGATCGCCAATCGGGGCAAATGCGATCTTCGGTTCGTGGATTTCCGCGATCAGGCCCATATCCGAAAAAATGTCAGTATCGCCCATATGATAGATGGTCGGTTCGCCGGCGGCCTTGATGATCACGCCACAGGGATTGCCCAGATAGACCGGCATGCCATCCTTCATGTCGCCGGACGAATGATCGGCGCGTACAAGCGTAACGGTGAAGCCGCCCTGCTCCGTGGTCCCGCCGGTATTCATCGGGTCGAATTTCTGCAGACCCTTGCCGGCGAGCCACATGCAGAGATCATAGTTGGTGACCACTTTCGCCCCAGTCGCCTGGGCGATCTCGAGTGTGTCGCCGACATGATCGGCGTGGCCGTGGGTGAGCACAATGTGGCTCACGCCCGCAATCGCGGCAGCGCGGTCGGAGTTGAATGCCGGATTGCCGGTGAAGAAGGGATCGATGAGGACCGCATGGTTTGCGAAGTCCAGCCGGAACGCCGAATGGCCATACCAGGTGATCTGCATGTTCGTTCTCGTGCTATTGACCGCTTGCCATAAATAGGTGCTGGATCATTTTATCAAACAATCGATGCCCAGGTAACAACCGGTCCGAACGCCTTCCGATCATGCCAGCGCCCATCATTACCTTGGCCGATGCCGCTCCCCTGTTGCCGGCCCGCGGCACATTGATCGGGCTCGATCTCGGCACGAAGACCATTGGCGTTGCCTGCTCCGATCCGGACAGAAAGCTGGCGACCGGGGTAGAGACCATCGCCCGCAAAGTCTTCACGAAGGACGCCGCGCGCATTCTTGTACTGGCCGCGGAACGCAATGCGGTCGGCTTCGTGCTGGGCCTCCCCCTGAACATGGACGGCACCGAAGGCCCGCGTGCGCAGTCCACCCGCTCCTTCGCCCGCAATTTTGCGAAGCTGACCGACCTTCCGATTGCCCTGTGGGACGAGCGGCTCTCCACCGCGGCCGTGGAGCGTGACCTGATCGCGGCGGACGCAAGCCGCGCCAAACGCGCCGCCGTCATCGATCAGCATGCGGCCGCCTTTATCCTGCAAGGCGCGCTTGACCGTCTCGCACGCGACCGGAGCCAACTCACTTCTTGAGCAAAAGATAGTCGGTTGGATTGTCGGGGCACAGACCGCCGCCGCACTCGAGCAATGTCGATATGCCGTTGCCCAGCGTCAATATGGCTAACAGCCCGACCACAGCAATCGCAAGACCGGTCAGCGGGACCGCTACCCTTTCGGCATCCCTGAATTGACGATCAAACAGCAGCATGGCCGCGGTGCCGACCACAATCAGACAAAAAAGAATGAATGCCCATGTGTAGAAGTGCAGTCCAAAAAACGCATTGCCGTAAGAGCCGCTTCCCGGCACCACGTGCAGCGCAACCTGTCGCAGCGAAATCGAGCCGCCAGCGACGGCGCCCAGTATTGTGATGGCGTAATGGCTCGGCCGGGGCCCGAAACGCAGATTGAGCGCCAGTCCGAATCCTGCCGCGACAAAGCCCGCGCGCTGCAGAATACAAAGCGGACATGGCAAATCGCCAAAGACGATCTGGTCCGCAAACGCGAAAGCCAGAACGCCGACGATGGCCAGCAGGCCCAGCGCATTGAGACGCACCGAAGTTTCCGGCGTCATGGCTACAGACCAAGTCCGAGTTGCGAGGTCGCGTGTATCCGGAACAGCGCGAGAATTGTCACAACGCCCGCCGCCCAGCACGCGATGGCCAATGTCCTCCGACCGGCCCAAATGGCAGCGACACCTCCGGCGAAAACAAGGAACGGAATTGTCATCATGTCGTGCGCCCCAAAAGCGAATCTGATGGGGAGGATTGCGTATCGGCAGATGAAAGTCATCCTTCCGCAAAGAAAAGGCGGCCCCCGCAAGGACCGCCTTTCCTGACTCACACCGATCGATCAGCAGGCGCCGTAATCCGTTTTTCCACCGTAATTGCCGGCAGCGGCACAGCCACTGAAGCCATCGGATCCATCGGATCTGAAACTGCCATATCCGTAGGTCCCGTAGGTCTGTCCAGGAGAATATGCATAAGCCTGGTATGCGGGGCCATACATGGCTGCGTTGGCCGCGGCCGCTCCGACAGCGGCGCCGGCCACAAAGCCCGCACCGGCGGCGGGCGCATATCGCCATGTGCGAGCGAAACTTGGCGATGCAGCGGCGATGATCATTGCTCCTGCAAGGGTGAGCGCAAGGGAGTTTTTGACGACGGGTTTCATTGATACCTCCACGTTTTTTACACCCAACCCTCGTGCGGTCACAATGACTGCACGCTCCTCGCGCCTGCAACGCGGCATCGCCTTCGCCGTTCCGGTTCGATCAACTTGTTAGCGCACGATCAAGCAAGCGTGATGAAATGTCTGCGATATCGCATGCACCATATGTTCCATAGCGATACGCACTTAGGCGCATTCGAATAAAGTCCTCGGCAATCTGCGGAGCGCTCGCTGCAAGCGCGGCCGCAGCGGCAAGCTGACCAATCTGCGCGGTGAGGAGTCGTGCGTCGCCCTCGTCGCCAGTTTGCCTCATCGTCGCCTTGATCGAGGCAATCGTGCCGGCAGCTCCTCGATATGCGTGCAGCTCTTCGGCAAGGCTCTCAATGACATCCGCTGCTTCTCTATGCCTTTCGGCGGCACGCAATACATCGAGGCCCATCACATTCCCCGAACCCTCCCAGATCGCATTCACCGGAGCTTCGCGATAAAGGCGCGGCAGCATTGAATCTTCGACATAACCGTTGCCGCCCAGGCACTCCATGGCTTCGTAGACGAAAGCGGGCGCCGTCTTGCAGATCCAGTACTTGACGGCCGGGGTCAGCAGCCGCGCGCGGGCGGATTCCATCTTGTCATGCGGCGCAAGATCGAAGGAGCGGCAAAGACGCATCACGGCGGCAACAGCGCCCTCCAGATCGAGCGCCATATCCGCAAGTACACTGCGCATCATTGGCTGATCGACAAGTTTCTTCTGGAATACGATTCGATGGCGCGCGTGGTGCAGCGCCTGCGCCAAAGCCATCCGCATCATGCCGGCGGAAGAGATCGCGCAGTCGAGCCGCGTGAGCTGCACCATCTGCAGGATCGTGCGGATGCCCTTGCCCTCCTCCCCGAGGATCAGCGCAAAGGCATCCCGAAACTCGACCTCCGACGAGGCATTGGACCGGTTGCCGAGCTTGTCCTTCAGACTCTGAAAATGCAGGCCATTGACCCGGCCGTCCGGCCGGAACCGCGGCATGAAGAAACAACTCAGGCCGCCCGGGGCCTGCGCAAGCACGATGAACGCATCGCACATCGGCGCCGACATGAACCATTTGTGACCGGTGATGGAATAGCCCTCGCTTGTCCGCACAGCTTGCGTCGTATTCATGCGGACATCGGTGCCGCCCTGCCTCTCTGTCATGCCCATGCCGACGGTGATCGATTTTTTCCCTGTCCAGGGCCTGAACGCGGGATCGTAGTCGCGTGACAGGATCTTCGGCAGCACCAGCCGCAGGAGGTCGGGGGCGGCATGGAGCGCGGCGACAGACGCCCGCGTCATTGTGATAGGGCACATATGTCCGTTCTCGACCTGCGCTACCATGTAGAAGCGCGCCGCCCGGGCCACTTCGGAGGGGGCCGTTGCCGTGCCGCCCCCCGGCGTCCAGGTTGAGCTGTGGAGACCGGCCCGCATGCTCTCGGCCATGAAATGATGATAGGCCGGATCGAAGGTGACGACGTCGCCTTCCTGAACCGGGGGATTCCGGTTGGCCAGCCGGGCCTGCTCGAACATCCCGGCGGTTCCCCAGCGGCGCCCGAATGCAGCAAGGGCGACAGCCTCACCACCCGCGCTGTTGGCGGTCACCGCCTCCTGAAGCGGCCGATCGCTGCTGAACAGGTCGACGTCCACATAGGGCGGCGTCTGGTTGAGATCGGCTGAGACGTCGGCCATCGCGACTCCCGCGTTTGGCCAAAATTTTACCACGGCAGAGCCTTTACAGCCCACAGGCTGGGGATCGCGCCTTTGTGATCTTGCCGGGCGGTCCCAATCGGCCTATAGACCCGGCTTTAATGAACATTGCCACGAAATCCTCATTCGTCCTCAACCGCCGTCATTTGTTGGGGATCGAAGGGCTTTCGCATGCCGAGATTACCGGCCTGCTCGATTTGTCCGAGGAGTTCGTCGATCTGAACCGGCAGATCGAAAAGAAGCGCACGTCGCTGCGCGGCCGCACCCAGATCAACCTTTTCTTCGAATCATCCACCCGCACCCAGTCGTCCTTCGAACTGGCCGGGAAGCGCCTCGGGGCCGACGTAATGAACATGTCGGTCGGCTCCTCGTCGATCAAGAAGGGCGAGACCCTGATCGACACCGCGATCACCCTGAACGCCATGCACCCCGACATTCTGGTAATGCGCCATCACGCCTCCGGCGCGGTTGAGTTGCTTTCACAGAAGGTCGACGGCTCCGTCATCAATGCGGGCGACGGCGCGCATGAGCATCCGACACAGGCCCTCCTCGACGCCCTCACCATCCGCCGCAACAAGGGCCGGATCGAGGGGCTCACCGTCGCAATCTGCGGGGACATTCGCCACTCGCGTGTCGCACGTTCCAACATCATCCTTCTGAACGCCCTGGGCGCGCGCGTGCGGGTGGTTGCGCCCACTACTCTCTTGCCGCCCGGCATCGAGCGGATGGGTGTGGAAGTGGCGCGCGACATGCGCGAAGGCCTGGCCGACGCCGATATCGTCATGATGCTGCGCCTGCAGCGCGAGCGCATGAACGGTTCGTTTGTCCCCTCGACGCAGGAATATTTCGCCTATTTCGGCCTCGACCAGCGCAAGCTCGCGTTTGCCAAACCGGACGCGCTTGTCATGCATCCCGGTCCCATGAACCGTGGCGTGGAGATCGACTCGGCCGTCGCCGACGGCGCGCAATCCCTGATCCGCGAACAGGTCGAGATGGGTGTCGCCGTGCGCATGGCGGTGCTTGAAGCCCTGTCACGGAATTTGCCGAACGCATGAGAATGTTGTCCGACCGCCGCCCGATCCTGCTCGCCAATGCCCGGATCATCGATCCGTCGCGTGACCAGGATTTTCCGGGCGATCTCCTGATTGCCGACGGTGTCATCCGCGAGGCCAAGCGTGGCATCGGCGCTGCGGGTGTGCCGGAAGGCACCGAGGTGATCGACTGCAAGGGCCGGGTCGTGGCGCCCGGCCTTGTCGACATGCGCGCCTTTGTTGGCGAGCCCGGTGCAGAGCACCGGGAAACGCTGGCGACTGCAAGTCAGGCCGCCGCCGCCGGAGGCGTCACCACCATTGTGTGCCAGCCGGACACCAACCCGGTGATCGATGATCATGCCATCGTCGACTTCATCCTGCGCCGCGCGCGCGACACAGCGATTGTCAACGTCGCGCCGATGGCGGCGCTGACCAAGGGTCTCGCCGGCAAGGAAATGACCGAAATCGGCCTGCTCAAGGCGGCCGGCGCGGTGGCCTTCACCGATGGTGCGAGGAGCGTCACCAATGCACAGGTCATGCGGCGCGCGCTGACCTATGCGCGGGATTTCGACGTGCTGGTCGTGCACCATACCGAAGATCCCGACCTGATCGGCGAAGGCGTGATGAACGAAGGCGAGTTCGCGTCCCGTCTCGGCCTGCACGGCATTCCGAAGGCGGCGGAAGCGATCATGCTGGAACGCGACATGCTCCTCGTCGCACTTACGCAGAGCCGCTATCACGCCGCCTCGGTGACCTGCGCTGAATCGCTCGGCATCCTGCGCCGCGCCAAGGAGGCCGGCCTACCGGTCACGGCCTCGGCGTCGATCAATCACCTGACCCTGAACGAAGTCGATATCGGCTCCTACCGCACCTTCTTCAAGGTATCGCCTCCCCTGCGCACGAATGACGACCGCGATTTGCTGGTCGAAGCGATCAGTTCCGGTCTCATCGACGTGATCATGTCGGACCACAATCCTCAGGACGTGGAGACGAAGCGCCTGCCGTTCGCGGAAGCGGCCCCGGGGGCAATCGGCCTTGAAACCATGCTGTCGGCCGGTTTGCGGCTGGTGCATGCCGACCGGCTGGCTCTGCCAAAATTGCTGCACGCGATGTCGACACGGCCGGCGGAGCTGCTCGGCCTGCCCGGCGGAACGTTGCGCGCAGGCGCACCGGCGGACATCATTGTCATCGATCCGGACACCGCCTGGCTGCTTGATCCGGACGACCTGAAGTCGAAATGCAAGAACACCCCCTTCGACGAAGCCCGCCTGGAAGGCCGCGTGGTGCGCACCATCGTTGCCGGCCGCACCGCCTATGAGTACGCTTCCGCCTGAGCCGGCCCGTTCGCCGGCATTGGGGGCAATCGAATGGGCATTCTAGGCGATGGGTCCAGCCTGCCTGTGCTGCTGGCGGCGCTTGCCATTGGCTATGCGCTGGGATCGATCCCCTTCGGCCTTCTCCTCACGCGTCTTGCAGGGACGCAGGACATTCGCGCCATCGGCTCCGGCAATATCGGCGCCACGAATGTGCTGCGCACCGGCCGCAAGGGCCTCGCCGCGGCAACGCTCCTCTGCGACATGCTGAAGGGCACGGCCGCCGTCCTCATTGCACAGCACCTTCTCGGAAAAGAGGCGGCGATTGCCGCGGGTTTCGGCGCCTTTGTCGGCCATCTGTTTCCCATCTGGCTCAGGTTCAAAGGCGGCAAGGGTGTCGCAACCTTTATCGGCGTCCTGACAGCCCTCGCCTGGCCGATCGCTCTGGCCTATGGCGCGATCTGGCTCGCGACCGCTTTTCTGACGCGCTATTCGTCATTGTCGGCGCTGGTGGCGACCGCCGCCACGCCGGTCATGCTCTGGTGGTTCGGCTATCGACTTGAGGCACAACTCTTCCTGCTGCTCTCGATCCTTGTTTTCATCATGCATCGCGCCAATATCGCGCGGCTCTTCGCCGGCACCGAAAGCAAGATTGGCCAGTCTGCGGTGACGCAGTGACCGAGGCGGGCGGCACCTCCGGTGTTCGCCTGACAGATGCGCAACGACTCGACTGGCTTCGTCTCATTCGCAGCGAAAATGTTGGACCGCGGACCTTTCGGTCGCTGATCAATCACTATGGCGGCGCCCGCGAGGCGCTGGGCGCCCTGCCCGGTCTGGCACGCCGCGGTGGCGCCGAACGTCCCGGCCGGATTTGTTCAGCCGAAGACGCCGAACGCGAATTTGAAGCGGCGCGCCGGCACGGCGTCGTCTACGTCGCATTGGGCGAGCCGGATTATCCTGCACGGCTGCGCATGATCGATGACGCGCCGCCTCTGATCGCGCTGCGCGGCCAATTGCAGATTTTCACGCAGCCGATGGTCGCCATCGTGGGTTCGCGTAACGCGTCCGGGGCTGGCGCCAAATTTGCCGGTGTGATTGCACACGACCTTGCCCAGGCCGGCTTTGTCATCGTCTCCGGTCTGGCGCGCGGGATTGATGCGGCGGCGCATCGCGCAAGTCTCGAGAGCGGTACTGTCGCCGTACTCGCCGGCGGACATAATCACGTCTATCCGCCCGAGCATACCGGCCTTCTCGGCGATCTGCTTCGCTGCGGCGCCGCGCTCACCGAAATGCCATTCGACTGGGAGCCGCGCGCGCGCGACTTCCCGCGGCGGAACCGTCTGATTTCGGGCCTGTCGCTTGGAGTCGTGATCGTCGAGGCGGCACGGCGGTCTGGCTCCCTGATCACCGCACGCATGGCCCTGGAGCAAGGCCGCGAAGTATTTGCCGTTCCCGGCTCGCCACTCGATCCCCGGGCGGAAGGCACCAACGGCTTGCTGAAACAGGGCGCGGCGCTCGTGACCGAAGCGTCCGATGTCGTTGCGGTACTTCAGCCTATTCTCGGTCAACGCATCGAACCGCCGGCGAGAGAACCGGATGCCGAAGCGCCGGACGGCAGCGGAGAACCGGATCCAGACAACCGCAAGCGCATTGTTGCGCTGCTGGGACCGACCCCGGTGGAGATCGACGACCTGATCCGCCTGTCGGGAGCACAGCCGGCTGTTGTCCGCATGGTTCTTCTGGAACTGGAAATCGCCGGCAAACTCGAGCGGCAATCAGGTGGCCGCGTCGCGCTTCTTTGACAGTGGTGCTTGTTTAATCAGTTATCCTTGACATGCATGTCGCGCCGTATGTTTTCTGCCTCCAGTTTGGCCATATCCAGAAGATAGGCCAGCGCATCGAAGCGGTGCCGGCGCGCGATGCTGGATAATTCGCCGGTCAACTCCGCCACGAAGGAGATGGCGCTGCGCGCACCGTCGTCCTCGGCGCTCAAACGGTCTTTGGCGCGATTGTGCATGGTTTCCCATCGCCTCGCTGGGACGCAGGCCGTTCCGTCATCGCAGAGCCCGGCGAGTCGGAGACGCATCCCGCCTTTATTAATCTAATGATTGCATATATCGCATATTTCAATTTTTAGTTGCAATACTAAATCGTTGAGCTTTTTGGTATTTTCACTTTATTACATTGTTTGTCAGGCAGGCTATTTGACACCGGGGGTCGATTTACCCATGGTCCGCCCCCATCTGACTGGCGGCTTTTCGCCTGAGTTCCGCGCAAAGCGCCCCTAAGTCATTGGAATTTCATGAATCTCGTCATTGTCGAATCCCCGGCCAAGGCCAAGACCATCAACAAGTATCTCGGCCCGGGCCATGAGGTGCTGGCCTCGTTCGGCCATGTCCGCGATCTGCCGCCGAAGGACGGATCCGTCGATCCCGAATCCGACTTCAAGATGATCTGGGAAGTGGACGCCAAGGCGCAGAAGCGCCTGAACGACATCGCACGGGCCCTGAAAGACGCCGACAAGCTGATCCTCGCCACCGACCCCGATCGGGAGGGGGAAGCGATCTCTTGGCACGTCCTCGAGGTCATGAAGGAAAAGGGGGTCCTCAAGGATCAGGAAGTCGAGCGCGTCGTCTTTAACGCGATCACCAAGCAGGCCGTCAGCGAGGCGATGAAGAATCCTCGCAAGATCGACCGCGCGCTGGTCGACGCCTATCTGGCGCGGCGCGCACTCGATTACCTTGTGGGTTTTACGCTGTCGCCGGTGCTCTGGCGAAAATTGCCGGGCGCGCGCTCTGCCGGCCGCGTCCAGTCAGTTGCGCTGCGGCTGGTCTGTGACCGCGAACTCGAAATCGAAAAATTCGTCGCACGCGAATACTGGTCGCTCGTCGCGAGCCTTGCGACTCCGCGTGGCGATGTGTTCGACGCGCGCCTTGTTGGCGCGGACGGGCAGAAAATCCAGCGGCTAGATATCGGCTCTGGCAAGGAAGCGGAGGATTTCAAGACTGCGCTCGAAAGCGCGGCCTTCACCGTTGCCAATGTCGAAGCAAAGCCCGCGCGCCGCAATCCGCCGCCGCCGTTCACGACCTCGACGATGCAGCAGGAGGCCAGCCGCAAGCTGGGCTTCGCACCAGCGCATACCATGCGGCTCGCCCAGCGCCTTTACGAAGGCGTGGAAATTGGAGGCGAGACCACAGGTCTCATAACCTATATGCGTACCGACGGCATCGACATGGCGGAGGAAGCAGTCGCTTCGATCCGCGCCATGATCGGCAAGTCCTACGGCGCCAATTACGTGCCGGACGCACCGCGCAAATACCAGAACAAGTCCAAGAATGCGCAGGAAGCGCATGAAGCCGTGCGCCCGACCGATTCGAACCGCACGCCGAAGGAAGTCTCCCGCTATGTCGAGGCCGATCAGGCCAAGCTGTATGAACTAATCTGGAACCGCGCTGTCGCCTGCCAGATGCAATCGGCGGAACTGGAGCGCACGACGGTCGACATCGCCGCCAAGGTGGGCGGCCGCAATCTCGAATTGCGCGCGACCGGCCAGGTTGTGAAATTCGACGGCTTCCTGACGCTCTACCAGGAAGGCCATGACGAAGGCGACGAGGACGAGGAATCAAAGCGTCTGCCCGCCATGTCGCAGGGCGAGGCGCTGAAGAAGGAATCCATTCTCGCCACGCAGCACTTCACCGAACCGCCGCCGCGCTTCTCGGAAGCCGCGCTGGTCAAGCGCATGGAAGAGCTTGGCATCGGCCGCCCGTCGACCTACGCCTCGATCCTCGCGGTGCTGCGCGACCGCGGCTACACGCGCCTCGACAAGAAACGGCTCATTCCGGAAGACAAGGGGCGCATCGTCGTCGCCTTCCTGGAAAGCTTCTTCCAGAAATATGTCGAGTACGATTTCACTGCCGGCCTCGAAGAACAGCTCGACAAGGTCTCCAACAACGAACTCTTCTGGCAAGACCTGCTGCGCGACTTCTGGGACGGCTTCATCGGCGCCGTTGGCGAGATCAAGGATCTGCGCATCACGCAGGTTCTCGATGCCCTCAACGAATTGCTTGGCCCGCACATCTTCCCGCCGCGCGCCGACGGCGCGCCGGCGCGGCAATGCCCAAATTGCAGTGAAGGCCAGCTCTCTCTCAAAGTTGGACGCTTCGGCGCCTTTATCGGCTGTTCGCGCTATCCGGAATGCAAGTTCACGCGGCAATTGTCGGCGGGCGAGAATGCCGGACCGTCGTCGCGCGTGCTGGGCAAAGATCCTGAAACGGAGTTGGAAGTGACGGTTCGGACCGGCCGCTTCGGTCCGTATATCCAGCTTGGCGAAGGCAGCAAGGAAGAGAAGCCCAAGCGCGCCGGCCTGCCGAAAGGTGTCACGCCGGACGACGTCACACTGGAAATGGCGCTCGGCCTGCTGTCGCTGCCACGCGAAGTCGGCAAGCATCCGGAAGACGGCGAACCGATCTTGGCCGGCATCGGCCGCTTCGGCTCCTATGTGAAGCACGGCAAGACCTACGCGAATCTCGAAGCCGGCGACGAAGTCCTCAATATCGGACTCAATCGCGCAGTGACCCTGATCGCGGAGAAGAAACTCAAACCGGCGAGCGGCCGCCGCTTCGGCGCCGACCCCGGACGCAATCTCGGCGATCATCCGGACAAGGGTGGGCCGATCCTCGCCAAGAGCGGACGCTACGGCGCCTACGTCACGCATGACGGCATCAACGCGACCATCACCGGCGACAAGACGCATGAGACGGTCACGCTGGAAGAAGCTGTCGCGCTGATCGACGCCCGCATCGCCGCCGGCGCCGTGCCGAAAAAGAAGAAGGCAAAGGCAGAAAAGCCTGCAAAGGCTGAGAAGCCGGCCAAAGCCGAGAAGGCAGCTAAGCCGGCCGCCGAGAAGAAGCCCACCAAATCCAAGGCAAAATCCAAGGCCAAGGCAAATGACGCCGACGCTCCGGCCGAGGAATCTGCAGCCGCAAAGCCGCGCGCTGCGAAAAAGAAGAAGGCTGCGGGCTGATCTCTGAACTGCCGCACTTTTCCGACTGAAGGTTTCATTGCCGAAGGCAAAACCAAAGAAACAAGCTCCCTTCCCCGGCAAGGACGAATTGCTGGCCTTCATTCGCGCGGCCTCGGGCAAGGTTGGCACGCGCGAGATTGCGCGCGCCTTTCACCTGAAAAATGAGGCGCGGGCGCAGTTGAAGCGCGTGCTGCGCGAACTCGCCGACCAGGGTCAGATCGAAAGCCGGCGCAAGACGCTGCATCGTCCCGGAACGCTGCCGCCGGTCACACTGGCCGATATTGTCGAGCGCGACCGCGACGGCGAGTTGATCGCCCTTCCTAATGAGTGGGACGAGGAAGAGCACGGCGCGGCGCCTCGAATTCGGATCACGACACCGCGCCGCGCCAAGCCGCATGAAGTCGCCGGCATTGGTGACCGCGTGCTGCTGAAAATCGACGTCCTCGATGACGAGGATGAGGCAATCCGGCACGAAGGCCGGGTCCTAAAGATTCTGGATCGCGCGCGCCATCGCATCCTCGGTATTTTCCGCGCCAATGCAGCAGGTGGCGGGCGCCTGGTGCCGGTCGACAAGAAGGCGCTCGGACGAGAACTGAATATCCCGCCGCACGCCACGGGCGACGCGGAAGACGGAGAACTGGTCGCCGCCGACATCGCCAAGCAGGGGCGTTATGGCCTACCCGTCGCCAAGGTGAAGGAGCGGCTGGGTTCTCTCAAGAACGAACGCGCCGTCAGCCTGATTGCGGTTCACGCACATTCCATCCCGCACGTCTTTTCGTCCGACACAATCGCCGAAGCAGAAGCCGCAAAACCGGCCGACCTCTCTGGCGGTCGCGAAGACTGGCGGCAGATTCCGCTGGTCACCATCGACCCTATTGATGCCAAGGATCATGACGACGCGGTCTATGCTGAGCCGGACACGGATTCTGGAAATCGTGGCGGCCACATCGTCTACGTCGCGATTGCCGATGTGTCCTGGTACGTCACGCCCGGTTCTGCGCTGGACCGCGACGCTCTGGATCGGGGCAATTCTGTCTATTTCCCGGACCGGGTCGTCCCCATGCTGCCGGAACGGATTTCCAACGATCTGTGCTCGCTCAAGCCCAAGGTCGATCGCGCCGCCCTCGCCGTCCGCATGGTCATTGGCGCCGACGGCCGCAAGCGATCGCACACATTCCATCGCGTGCTGATCAGATCGGCCGCCAAGCTGCACTACCAGCAGGCGCAGGACGCCATCGAAGGGCGCACCGACGACACCACCGATCCCATTGCACGCACGATCATCGCGCCGCTCTATGCCGCGTACCGTATAGTATTGAAAGCGCGCAATGAGCGCGGACCGCTCGATCTCGACCTGCCCGAGCGCAAGATCCTGCTCAAGCCCGACGGCACGCTGGACCGTGTCATCGTTCCGGAGCGCCTCGATGCCCACAAGCTGATCGAGGAATTCATGATCCTCGCCAACGTGGCGGCGGCGGAGACTTTGGAGAAAGCCGGCACGCCGCTGATCTATCGCGTGCACGACGAGCCGGGGCTGGAGAAAGTCGAAGCGTTGCGCGAGCTGCTGCAGACCATGGACATGTCCTTCCCGAAAGGCAGCGTGCTGCGGCCTTCGCTCTTCAACACCGTGCTTGCGCGCGTGAAGGGACAGGATGCCGAAACGCTGGTGAACGAAGTCGTCCTGCGCACGCAGTCGCAGGCGGAATACGCGTCAGAGAATTACGGGCATTTCGGGTTGGCTCTGCGCCGCTATGCGCATTTCACCTCCCCGATCCGCCGCTATGCCGACCTCATCGTGCATCGCGCTCTGGTCCGCGCACTCAAGCTGGGCAAGGGCGCTTTGCCGGAGAGCGCGGATGTCCCCTCTCTTGGAGAAATCTCGGCCCGCATTTCCGCCGCCGAACGCCGCGCCATGAAGGCCGAACGCGAAACGGTGGACCGGCTCATCGCGCATCATCTCGCGGACCGCATTGGCGCGAGCTTCGAGGGCCGTATCGGCGGCGTCACCCGCGCCGGTCTGTTCATCAAGCTCGACCAGACCGGTGCCGACGGATTCGTCCCGGCCCGCACCATCGGCGACGACTATTTCCAGTACGATGAAAAGCGCCACGCCATGATCGGCCGCCGGACCGGCGAAATTTACCGTCTCGGCGACCGGGTGACGGTAAAACTTGTCGAGGCCATTCCGGTCGCCGGTGCGCTCCGGTTCGAATTGCTCTCGTCCGGGCAGCATGACAGGGCTGCGCGGAAGAGCTTGGGAAAACCTCCGAAACAGACTAGATACAAGCCGAAAAAGACGCGGGAAAAACCGCGAAAGCGGCGATGAGGACGGGAATTATGGGCATTTCCATCGAAGGACATGAGCGCAGTGGCGGACAGGCTTTGCTCCGGGGCCTCGCCGGAAAATGTCCGGCCTGCGGCAACGGAAAGATGTTCCATGCCTTCCTGAAGGTGTCCGACCATTGCCCGGCCTGCAACGAGGAACTGCATCATCACCAGGCCGATGATGCACCGGCCTATTTCGACATCGCCATTGTCGGCCACGTCATCATTCCAATGGCGCTTGCGGTCGAAACCGCATTCTCGCCGTCCTACTGGATACACGCCGCGCTGTGGCTGCCGCTTACGCTCGGGCTGTCCATCGGGCTGCTGCAGCCGATCAAGGGCGCCATTGTCGGCTGGCAATGGGCGCAGCGCATGCACGGCTTCGAAACCGCGCCGGCCAAGGTCGCTGTCAGCACACGGCCATGAACGATCTGGCGCAACTGCTGACATCGGCGGAGCGAGAGCGCAAATCGCCGAATGTCCGCCCGCGGGATGCCGCCACGCTGATCCTCGTGGATCGCAGCGGCGCGACACCCAAGGTTCTCCTCGGCAAGCGCCATCACAAGCATGCCTTCATGCCGGGCAAGTTCGTGTTTCCCGGCGGCCGCGTCGATCCCTCCGATCGCCTGATGTCGGCGGCCACGCCGCTGGATAACCACACCGAACAATATCTGATGCGCCGGACGATGCGGCCCAGTGCCGCCAAGGCCCGCGCCATCGCGCTGGCTGCAATCCGGGAAACCTTCGAAGAAACCGGCTTGCTCCTCGGTACCCGTTCCGAAGGTTCTTTGCGGGCACCCGACGGACCCTGGTCCGAATTCGCAAAGGCTGGTTTCTATCCAGACTTGTCGTCCCTGCATTTCATCGTGCGGGCCATAACCCCCTCCCGGCGGCCCAAGCGGTTCGACACCCGCTTCTTTGCGGTGGATGCCAGTGCCATCGCCCACAAGGTCGATGGCGTGGTCCATGCCGATGCAGAACTGGTGGAACTGGTCTGGCTGCCCATTTCCGAGGCCCGGACCCTGGACATGCCGACCATCACCGGGGTCGCCCTGAAGGAGCTGGAAGCCCGCGTGGCGGCCGGTTTCGGGCACGACCTGCCGGTTCCCTTCTACCGGATGCCCCGGGATCGCTTCCTGCGGGACCTTCTGTAGGCTGAGGCGGCTTTCCTTGACATTCCGGCGCCGGAGGCTAGTTTCCGCGCCAACAAATCCCCTTAGAGGTTCTACCCATGGCCAAGGCCGTCACCATCAAGGTGAAGCTCGTTTCCAGCGCGGATACCGGCTTCTATTACGTCGCCAAGAAGAACTCGCGCACCATGACCGACAAGCTGGTGAAGAAGAAATACGACCCGGTCGCGAAGAAACACGTCGAATTCCGCGAATCCAAGATCAAGTAGGGCGCGGCTGTCCTCCTGCCTGCCGGGGCGCC
>JAESGM010000678.1_pt1 | contig 18164 bp, 22 predicted proteins | sample 9269721 | NCBI WGS metagenome assembly JAESGM01 (sample SAMN15720920, study PRJNA650825) | algae metagenome | isolation source: Komarekiella atlantica HA4396-MV6 and co-occurring heterotrophs from... | place: USA: Theobald House, Kauai, HI | collected 2009-07-29 | reverse complement strand
GACTACGCCATCTACGGCAGCGCCCAGGACTACGCCTACGTGAACCTGCACGAAGGCGTAACGCGGTTCATTCGGAATGTGATTTCCTGAGGGGGAGCCTTCTCCTCCCGGTCCATGCTCGCTCCAGCCCGGCCGGCTTCGGCCCGTGCGCTGCGCGCGCCAGCCGTATTGGCGGGTACCTAGAACAGGGGAGGCCGGCCCTTGTTGCACTGCGTACGCCCCACGGGCGACGGAGCCCCTTTCTGGTCGGGCACAAGCGCCTGCAGCGTGCCCACCTGCGTGGCCGACGGCTGGACGGCCATATCGGCATTGGCCGTGGGCGTGCCGCACTGGCGCCGCGCCGCAGCTCAGGAGCAGCCGGCGCATTGGGCAGGAGAGCCGTCGGCCACGATGCCGTCGTACCCATGGGACCGACGCTGCGCCCGCTGTCGCCAGTAGCACTTAAGTAACAGATATTGAAAATAGATACTATTGAATTTTTTGTTTCAATAGTTAAGATGCATCGGTTTTTTGTCAGAACAACGGCCGGTAGCGATCGGGCGTGAAATTCAAACATCGGCATCAGAGGGAGATTTGCGTGCGCCACGTTTTTGCGATTCGGGCGTGGTCGGCGCTCGCGCCTGGACTGCAGGAGCCTGCCCAGTGGCGGCAGTGGGCACGTCAACCCATCCTGCCGCAAGGGCAGGTGCATCCGGATCTTGCCCATGTTTCACCCATCGTCCGCAGGCGCTTCGGGCGATTGGCGCGATGCGTAGTCATCCCTGCCGACGCCGTTCTGGCGCAGGCTGCAGTGGCAGATTTGCCCGTGGTCTGGGCTTCGCGCTACGGCGATGCCGAAAAGTCCCTTGACTTGCTGCAAACGCAGGCCCTGGGGCAGGCTTTGTCTCCCACGGCATTCGGCCTGGCGGTGCATAACGGCATTGGCGCCCAGCATTCCATTTTGCGAGGCATGCGTGCCAATGCCTTGTGCGTGGCGTCCACCGATTGCGCGCCGGAAGCGGGCATGGTCGAAGCATTGGGCTTGCTGCACGAAGGCGCGCCGCAAGTCATGCTGGTCTGCTATGACGCGCCACTGCCTGCTCCGTATGACGGCTTCCACACAGAGCCCCAGGTGGTATTCGCCTGGGCGGTCTTGGTGCAATGGGCAGTACCCGGGGAGTCCGGTTTCCAGTTGAGCAGGCAGCCCGGCATGGACGCCGCGCAGCCGGAACCGGACCACGCGCCGCATTTGCAGCATTTACCGCACGGGTTGCAGGTGTTGCAGTTTCTGTTGCACGACGGCCAGGCATCCCTGACAGGCCCGCAGCGCCCGGCACAGCGCCGTGGCGCAGGTACATGGCGATGGGAGCGCGCTCATGGCTGAGTGGCTCAATCGTCAGTGGCGCCTGGCGGCCACCGGCCTGTGCTTTGCCGTGTTCGGCCTGGGTGGGCTGGTGGTGCGCTGCGTGGTCTATCCGGCCTTGCTGCTGACCGTGCGCCAGCCGCAGTCGCGCCAGTGGGCGGCCCAGTCGGTGATCCATCACAGCCTGCGCTGGTTCGTGGCCCTGATGGCGGGCGTCGGCGTTCTGTCCTATGAAGTGCACGGCCGTGAACGTCTGCAGCGGCGCGGCCTGCTGATTCTTGCCAATCACCCATCGCTGATCGACGTGGTGTTCCTGATCTCCTTCGTTCGCCATGCCGATTGCATCGTCAAGGCGGCGCTGGCAGGCAACCCTTTCACGCGCGGCCCCATCCGGGCGGCCGGCTTCATTGCCAACAGCCGTGGCGAGGGCCTGCTGCAGGACTGCCTGCGCTCGCTGGCATCCGGCAACAACCTGATCATCTTTCCCGAAGGCACGCGAACACCGCTGCACGGCAAAGTCCGGCTGCAGCGCGGCGCGGCCCATGTGGCGGTCAGAGGCCGCATCGATATCACGCCGGTGCACATCCATTGCAGCCTGCCCATGCTGACCAAGGGCGCGCCGTGGTGGCAGGTGCCGCCGCGCAAGCCCCACTTTTTCATCGAAGTCCGTGACGACATCGGTATCGAGGCCTTTTGCCAGGGCGCTGCCAGCGACTCCGTGGCGGCCCGACATGTCACGGACCACCTGTCCGCACAACTATTCAAGGAACCGTCCCGTGCCAGAGCTTGAGCAAGAAATCAAAGAACTCATCATCGAGTCCCTGGCGCTGGAGGACATCACGCCGCAGCAGATCGATGCGGGCGAGCCCCTGTTTGTCGAGGGCCTGGGACTGGACTCCATCGACGCGCTGGAGCTGGGCCTGGCGCTGCAAAAGCGTTTCGGCGTGAGCCTGTCCGGGGACTCGGAACAGACGCGCCAGCATTTCCGCAGCGTCCAGGCGCTTGCTGCCTTCGTGGCGGCCCAGCGCACGCACTGAGTGCGGCCCTCCGCGCAGACCGCAGCAAAGACATTTTCATGAACAAAGAAACCATCTACGAACGCATCGTCGAAATCCTGACGGAAACCTTCGATATCGAGGCGGAGCGCATCACGCCCGAAGCCCGTCTCCATGACGACCTGGACATCGACAGCATTGATGCCGTGGATCTGATCGTCCAACTGAAGCCTCTGGTCGGCAGGCGGCTCAATGCCGAGGCCTTCAAGTCGGTGCGCACCATCCAGGACGTGGTGGATGCGCTGCATCAGCTGATGCAAGAAGACAGCGCCGTCGCCTGAGGAACACGCCTGCCATGCGCAAAACCGCGACAGGCCTTGTGCTGCTGGCCACGGTGCTCTATCCGCTGGCCGTCTATGCCGCGCTGGGGCGTGTGGCTGCGCACTGGATTGCAGCCGCATTGGTGGTGCTGGCGCTGGCGCGTGCCTGCAGCAGCCGCGAAGGATTTTGGTGGGTGGTCGCTGCGGGGGCGGCGGCGCTGTCTGCCGTCTCGTGGTGGCAGGGCAATGGCCTGGCGCTCAAGTTCTATCCGGTGCTGGTCAATGCCGTGCTGCTGGCCGGCTTTGGCTGGAGCCTGTGGTTTCCGCCGTCGGTGGTGGAGCGCCTGGCCCGGCTGCGGCAGCCTGATCTGCCTGCGCCGGCCGTGCGCTACACCGCCCGGGTGACGGCCGTTTGGTGCGTCTTCTTTGTCTGCAATGGCGCAGTGGCGGCCGGTACGGCCCTGTATGGCAGCGACGAGGCCTGGGCTTTGTACAACGGTTTGATCGCCTATGGGGCCATGGGGCTGCTGATGGCGGTGGAGTGGCTGGTGCGCCAGCGTGTGCGCAGGCGCCATGGACATGTGTGAGGCAAGGATGACGGCCACAAAGAGCGAACAAGGTCTGGCACTGGCATGGGTGGCATTGGCGCAGGTGGCACTGCCGCAGTCCAGGGACGCAGGGCATGTGGTGGCAAGGCCGCAGGATGCGGCGGTCACGCACGCGCAATGGGTCGATGCTGTCCGGGCGTGGTGCGCGGCCTTCCAGCGTGTGCAAGGGGCGGAAGTGGCCTTGTACTGTGGCAATCCGCTGACCTTTGCCGCTGCGCTATGGGGTGCATGGCACGCGGGCAAGACGCCGGTGCTGGCCAGTGACCTGCATGCGCACACGCTGTCGGCGCTGCTGCCCCAGGTGGCGGCCTGCGCGGGCGAGTTGCCCCAGGCCCTGGTGCCTGATGCCGCTGGCGCGGACGGCGTGGTACTGCAGCCCCTGGACATGCAAAAGGCGCGCGTCGTGCTGTTCACGTCCGGCTCCACGGGGGTGCCCGAGCGCATTGAAAAGCGGCTGTCGCAGCTGGATGCCGAGGTGCAGGCCCTGCAGGCCGTGTTCGGTGCCGGCATGGCGCAGGAGCCGCACGTGCAGGTGCTCTCCACCGTGGCGCACCATCACATCTACGGCCTGCTGTTCCGCATTCTGTGGCCGCTGGCGGCGGGCCGCGCCATGGGCACGCATCTGGCGCACTATCCCGAGGATCTGGTGCAGCCACTGCAGCAGGCGCCGCGCAGCCTGCTGGTATCGAGCCCCGCCATGCTCGGCCGCTTGCCGACGCACCTGGACTGGTCGCAGGCGATGGAGCGGCTGGGCGGTGTGTTTTCCTCCGGCGGCCCACTGGCCGAGAGCGCCTCGCAGCACACGCTGCAACTGCTGGGCCATTCGCCCACCGAAGTCTTCGGCAGCTCTGAAACGGGCGGTATCGCCTGGCGCCGCCGCGCAGAACACGGCGAATCCTGGCAGGCCCTGCCTGGCGTGGAGCTGCGCCTGTCGGACAGCGGGCTTCTTGCCGTGCGCTCGCGCCATCTGCCTGATGCGCAGCTTTGGTGGGAGACGGCCGACCGTGCCTTGCCCGGCACCGACGGCCTGGGCTTCGTGCTGCAGGGGCGTGCAGACCGCATTGTGAAGATTGCCGAAAAGCGGGTGTCCCTGACCGCCATGGAGCGTGTTCTGGAAACCCATGGTGACGTCCGGCAGGCCAGGGCCGTGGTGCTGGAGCAGCCGCCCGGCGCCAGCGGCATCGCTGGCGGCGCGCCGCAGCGCGTGGGCATGGTGGTGGAGCTGTGCGAAGCGGGCTGGCAGGCGTTGCAGCAGCAGGGCCGTCGCGGCATGGGTCAGGCGCTGCGCTCGCTGCTGCAACCCTGCGTGGACCGCGTGGCCTTGCCGCGCCACTGGCGTTATGTGGAGCGCATGCCCATGAATGCGCAGGGAAAGACCACGCATCACAGCCTGCTGACCTTGTTCAATCCCGTGATTCCCGTGCCGGCATGGCAGGAGCGCAGCGCGCAGCGCGCCACGGCGCAACTGCTGGTGCAGCCCCGGCTGCGCGTGCTGGAGGGGCATTTTCCCGAGGCATCCCTGGTGCCCGGCGTGGCGCAACTGCATTGGGTGGTGAGCCTGGCGACCCAGGCCTTCGGTCTGGAGCACGGATTTGCCGACGCGCAACTGCTCAAATTCCAGCAGCCCATCCTGCCCGGCGATACGGTGCAGATGCAGCTGCAGTGGCAGCCCGAGAAAGGCTGCCTGCAGTTCGAATTGAGTTCCGCGCGGGGCGTGCATGCCAGTGGCCACCTGCTGGAGCGCAGGCCATGAGGGCGCCTGACTTTCGTCCCACGGCCCTGATCCCCGTCTACAACCACCCCGACACGGTGGGCGTGATGGTCCGAGGCTGCCTGCACGCCGGCCTGCCGTGCCTGCTGGTGGACGACGGCTCGGGGCCGCGCTGCGCCGCCGTGCTGGATGCGCTGGCAGAGCAGCACGCAGGGCAGGTCCAGGTGCTGCGCCTGGCAAGCAACCAGGGCAAGGGTGCCGCCGTGATGGCCGGCCTGCGCGCCGCGCTGGCCCAGGGCTGCACGCATGCGCTGCAGATCGATGCCGATGGCCAGCACGCCGTCAGTGACATTCCCGCCTTCCTGGCGCTGGCCCGTGCCCACCCGGGGAGCATGGTCTGCGGGGCACCCGCCTATGACGCCAGCGTGCCCAAGGCGCGTCTTTATGGCCGGTACCTCACCCATGTGTGGGTGTGGATCAACACCTTGTCGTTGGACATTCGCGATTCCATGTGCGGCTACCGCGTGTATCCGCTGAAGACCACGGTGGCGGTGCTGGACCGCTCCCGCATGGGGCGGCGCATGGAATTCGACACCGAAGTGCTGGTGCACCTGCACTGGCGCGGCGTGGCCTTCGTGACCTTGCCCACGCCCGTGACCTATCCCGCCGATGGGCTGTCGCACTTCAGGGTCTGGGGCGACAACCTTCGGATCTCCGGCATGCACGCGCGCCTGTTCGGCGGCATGCTGCTGCGCAGCCCGCAACTGTTGGCGCGCCGACTGCGAACGCGGGGGGCGTCATGAGCGGGCCTTCCACACGCAGCCCGCACCACTGGGCGCAGATCGGTGAAAGCACCTGCGTGGGCGGCATGTGGCTGCTCTACCAGCTTCACCGCTGGCTGGGCCGCTGGCCCTTTCTGCTGTGCCTGTATCCGGTCGTCGGCTACTACTGGCTCACGCGCCCGATGGCGCGGCGCGCTTCCCTGCAGTACCTGCAGCGCCTGCAACAGGCGCATGGCCTGTGGCCGCGCGGGCCGGGCTGGGTGCACGGCCTGCGGCACTTTGGTGTCTTTGCCCAGGTGATCCTGGACAAGCTGCTTGCCGTAACGAACAGCTACCGCACCGAGCACGTGCGTTTGGAGGGGCAACAGCCCTTGCTGGACCTGATGGACCGCGGGCAGGGGGCCGTGCTCGTGACCGCGCACATGGGCTGCGTCGAGCTGTGCCAGACCCTGGCCCGGCAATGCCCTGGCCTGCAACTGACCATCCTGGTGCATACCCGGCATGCCGAGCGTTTCAACCGCCTGCTGCGCCGCATGGCGCCGGACAGCGGGGTGCAGCTGCTGCAGGTCTTGGACTTCAACATGGCCACCGCCATGGCACTGGCCGACCGCGTGGCGCGCGGGGAGTTCATCGCCATTGCCGGTGACCGCGTTCCTGTGCATGAGAGCAAGACCACGCAGGCCCTGTTTCTGGGCCATGAGGCCGCCTTCCCCTGCGGGCCCTACATCCTGTCTGCCCTGCTCAAGTGCCCGCTGTATTTCATGGGCTGCGTGCATGAGGGGCGGGGCTATGCCGTCGAGTTCGTGCCGCTTGCCGCCCAGGTTGAACTGCCGCGCGCGCGGCGCGCGCAGGCGCTGGCCGGCTATGCCCGGCTCTATGCCCGGCAGCTTGAACGCCTGCTGTGCAAGGCGCCTTATGACTGGTTCAACTTCTTCCCGTTCTGGGAGCAGGGCATGCCTGCACCTGCACCCACGCATCCTCTCAACCATGGGTAATTTGCCCTTCACGCGGAGCCTTCATGGCCACTGACCAGGAAATCGCCTCGCGCGAGCGGCTGAGCTACGAGATCGAAGTCACGCCAGCGTTCTACGACATCGACGTGATGGAAATCGTCTACCACGGCCACTACGTGCGCTATCTCGAACTGGCTCGCAGCGCCTTGCTGGCCCACTTCGACTACGACTATCCCCGCATGCGCGACTCCGGCTACGGCTGGCCCGTGGTGGACATGCGTCTCAAATACGTGCGCCCGGCGCTGTTCGGACAAAAGCTCCGGATCAAGGCCACCATCACCGAGTGGGAAAACCGCCTGCGCATCGACTACCTGATCAGCGATGCCGCCACGGGCGAGAAAGTGAACACGGCCCACACCACCCAGGTGGCCGTGGACATGCGCACGCGCGAGATGTGCTTTGTCTGCCCTCCCGTGCTGTGGGAACGGCTGGGGGTGCAGCCATGACTGCCCGAGGGACGCGCCTGGCTGCATGGGGCATGGCCTGCGCCCTGGCCTGCACCTTGTCTCTTCCGGCTGCCTTGCAGGCCGCGCCTGCTGCCGGTGTTTCCGGCGTTGGCGACGGTTCACAGACCTCCCCGGCCTCCCAAGTGTCACAGCAGGCTCTGTTGGCCCAGGTGCGTGAGCGCGTGCAGAGCGCGCCTGTGGTGCGTGGTCAGTTCACGCAGCTCAAGACCGTGCAGGGCTTCAGGCAGCCGCTCAAATCCTCGGGCGACTTCGTCGTGGCACGTGGCAAGGGCATCGCCTGGCAGGTGCGCCAGCCCTTTGCCTCGACGCTGATCGTCAGGCCCGACAGCCTGCTGTCGCGCGGCGCCGATGGCAGCACGGCCGTGCAGATGCGCGCGCAGGACGAGCCCGTGCTGCGCACCATCAATGCCATGCTGTTTGCCGTGGTGTCGGCGGACCTGGCGCAGCTCACCCACTACTTCGATGTCAGCGGCCAGGTGCAGGGTGCCGGCTGGAGGCTCCACCTCGTGCCGCGCGACCCCGTGCTGGCCCAGTGGCTGCAGGCTGTGGACCTGAGCGGCCAGCAGTTTGTGCAGTCCGTGCAATTGCAGGAGGCGCGCGGCGACCGCAGCCAGATCCAGATGGCGAACCCCGTTGCCGAGCAGGCGCTGCGTGCGCAGGATGCCGCCCTGTTTGACTGAGCCAGCGCCATGAGCACCAGTCCATCCCCCGCGCACGACACCGGCAGCCAGGACCGTCCCGGCCTTCTGTGGCGTGCAGCCGCATTGGCCTGGCTGCTGGCCGTGCTGGTGGTGGCCGTGCACCAATGGCATTTCTGGCATGGCCAGCGCATGGACACCGATGTGCTGGCACTGCTGCCGGTCAATGAACAGGCGCCCGAGGTGACGCGCGCCACGCAGCAGCTGGCCGACCAGTTGTCGCGCCAGGTCACCGTGCTGTTGGGTACGCCCGACTGGGCCGGCAGCCGACAGGCTGCACAGCAGTTGCGGCAAAGCCTTTCACGTCAGGCGGCCGCGCCGCTGCGCGAACAGGCGCTGGCGCAGCAGGTCTCCATGCAGGCGGCCCTGGATTTCTACCAGCCCTGGCGCCAGTCCCTGCTTACGCCGCAGCAGCGCGACCGGCTGCAGCAAACGCCGGGTGGGCTCCTGGTGCAGCAGGTCCTGCAGGACCTGTACCAGCCCGGCCTGCAGGCGCGGTTGACCGACTGGATTCGTGATCCCCTGGGCCTGTGGACCCCCTGGTGGACGGCGCGCGCTGCGCAAAGCCATGCGCGGCCGCGCGACGGTGAGTTGTGGGTGTCCGGGCAGGGGCAGCAATGGGTGCTGCTGCAGTACGCGCTGTCGGGCTCGGCGTTTCGCCTGTCAGGCGAACCCGTGCTGCAGGATGCGCTGCAGCAGGCCCTGGCCGATGTGCGCCGGCAATGGCCCGATGCGCAACTGCTGGTGGCCGGCGTACCGCTGCATGCCGAGGCAGCGGCCACGCAGGCGCATGGCGAGATCAACACCATCGGCTGGGGCTCCCTTGCCGCTGTCCTGCTGCTGGCGTGGCTGGCATTTCGAGCCGTGCGTCCGATGGCCCTGGTGGGCCTGTCCCTGCTGATCGGCACGGCGGTGGCGCTGAGCGTGACGGCGGCCCTGTTCGGCCAGGTGCATTTGCTGACCCTGGTGTTCGGCGCCAGCCTGGTGGGTGTGGCCGAGGACTATGGCATTCACTACTTTGCTGCCCGGCAGGGCGCCCCACGGCGCACGCCGCATGCGCTGATGCGTTCCCTGCTGCCGGCACTGTGGCTGGCGCTGGGCACCAGCGTGATTGCCTACCTGGCACTGGGCGTCGCGGCTTTCCCGGGACTGCGGCAGATGGCCGTTTTCTCCGTGGTGGGACTGGCCGCCGCCATGTTGACCGTGGTCTGCTGGTTCCCCTGGCTGGACCGGGGCCATATGCCCGCCAGCCCCGCTGCACGGCGCATAGGCCTGAGCCTGATGGCCTGGCCGCGCTGGCGCGCAGCGCTGCCGGGTTCGGTGGTGCTGTGTGCCGCCATGGCGGCCTGGCTGGCGTGGGGTGGGCGCCTGAACATCCAGGACGATGTGCGCCAGCTGCAAAACGGCGCGCCTGCCCTGGTTGCCCAGCAGCGCCAGGTGGGTGACATGCTGGGCCTGCCCAGCCCGGCCCAGTTCTACCTGCTCGACGGGGCCAGCGACCAGGAGCTGCTGCAGCGCGAGGAGCTGCTCAAGCAGCGGCTTGATGTGCTGGTGCAGCATGGTCAGCTTGCCGGTTACACGGCTGTGTCCGACTGGGTGCCTTCCGCCCGGCGCCAGAGCGAGGATCTGGCCCTGGTGCGCCGTGTCGAGGACCAGGTGCTGCAAGGGATCAATGCCCAATTGGGCGAGTCTTTCAGTGCGCCTGCCGCCGCACCGGTGCAACCCCTGACCGTGCAGGCCTGGCTGGAGCAGTCCATCTCCGCGGCGGCCGGCCCCCTGTGGCTGGGCGAGCGCGATGGCCGTTGGCGCAGCATGCTCATGCTGCGCGGCGTGGCCGGTCAGGCCGCACTGCCGGGGCTGGCGCAGGCAGCGCATGGGCTGGAGGGCGTGGTCTGGGTGGACAAGCCCGCCGAGATCTCCGGCCTGCTGCAGCGCTACCGCCTGTCGATGACGCAACTGCTGGTGCTGGGCCACGGCCTGGTGCTGGCGGCTCTGTGGCTGCGCTTTGGCAGCCAGGCCTGGCGAGCCTGGCTGCCCACCGTGCTGGCCAGTCTGGCGGTGGCGGTGGTCCTGTCCGTCTGGGGCCAGCCCTGGCAGCTTTTCAACGTGCTGGCGCTGATGCTGTTGCTGGGCGTGGGCATCGACTACGGCATCTTCCTGCAGGAGCACGAGGACGATCCCCACGCCTGGCTGGCCGTGGTGATCGGCGCGGCCAGCACCTGGCTGTCATTCGGCCTGCTGGGCCTGTCCCAGACGCCGGCCTTGCGGGCCTTTGGCGTCACGCTGATGCTGGGCCTGCCGCTGGTGCTGGTGCTGGCGCCGCTGTTTCGCGCGCCGCCGCAGGCGCCTGCCGGCACCTCTCTCTGAAAAAGACACCGTACATGCAACGTACCGAACAGACTGAAATCCTGATCATTGGCGCCGGCCCCTCCGGCGCCGTGGCGGCGGGCCTGCTGCGCCGGCAGGGGCGCCGGGTGCTCATCCTGGAGAAGGAAGAGTTCCCGCGCTTTTCCATTGGCGAGAGCCTGCTGCCGCAAGGCATGGCCTACATCGAGCAGGCCGGCATGCTGCAGGACGTGGTGGAGGCGGGCTTCCAGCACAAGAACGGCGCGGCCTTCGCCCGGGGCGATCTGCGCACGGCCTTCGACTTCCGTGACAAGTTCTCCTGCGGATGGGGCACGACGTACCAGGTGCAGCGCGCCCATTTCGACAAGGTGCTTGCCGATGCCGCCCAGAAGGCGGGCGCCGAGATCCGCTATCGCCATACGGTGACCGGCGTGGACGTGGCAGGCGCCCAGCCGCAGGTCACGGCCCGCACGCCGCAAGGCGAGGAATATGTGGTGCAGGCCCGCCATCTGCTGGATGCCAGCGGCTTTGCGCGCATCTTGCCGCGCATGCTGGGGCTGGAGCGGCCCTCCGGTTTTCCCGTGCGTGCGGCCCTGTTCACGCATGTCGAGGATCGCATCGCGGCACAGGACATGGACCGCGACAAGATCCTGATTTCCGTGCATCCCGAGCACCGGCATGTGTGGTTCTGGACCATTCCGTTTTCCAATGGCCGCAGCTCGCAGGGCGTTGTCGCCACGCCCGAATTCCTGGAGCGCCATGCGGGCTCCGAGGTCGAGCGCCTGCGCGCCATCATTGCCGAGACGCCCAGCCTCGCGCAGGTGCTGCGCAATGCCCGGTGGGACACGCCCGGGCGTTCGCTCACGGGCTACTCGGCCAATGTGACGGCGCTGTGGGGCCCGGGCTATGCCTTGCTGGGCAATGCGGGCGAGTTTCTGGACCCGGTGTTCTCCAGCGGCGTGACCATTGCCCTGAAGTCGGCCAGCCTGGCCGCCGACTGCATCGCCCGCAGCTGGCAGGGCGAGGCGGTGGACTGGCAACAGGACTATGCCCAGCCGCTGCAGGCAGGTGTCGATACCTTCCGTGCCTTCGTGCAGGGCTGGTACGACGGCAGCTTCCAGGACGTGATCTTCCACCCGTCGCATGCGCCGGACATCCGCCGCATGATCTCGTCCATCCTCGCCGGCTACGCCTGGGATGGACGCAACCCCTATGTGGCCGAGCCGGAGCGCCGCCTGAACGTGCTGAGCCAGCTTTGCCAGCCGGGGCAGGGGGTGATGGCATGAGGCGGCTGCGTCTTTTCCCGGCCTTTGCGCGCCAGCGTGCGCCAGCCTTGTTTGCGGCGTGCGCTGCCATCATCACGGCCAGCACGCTGGCAGGCTGCTCCACCGCACCAGAGGCGCGTGCACCGCAGGGCAATGCCACGTCGCCGCGGCTGGCATTGCCGCCGGCTGCGCTGGGCTGCGCGCTGGCGCTGCAGCAGCATCTGGTGGTGCAGGCGCCTGGCCAGCCCGCGCAGGAACTGGACGCGCTGCTGGAGGTCGATGCGCAGACGGTGCGCCTGGCGCTGGTCCACCTGGGGCAGCGCGTGGGCGTGATCGTCTGGGATGGGCGGCAGCTGCAGGCCGAGCTGTCACGCTGGTGGCCGGCGCAACTGGCGCCGGCGCAGGTGCTCGGCGACATGCAGCTGGCGCTGTGGCCGGTGGATGCCATTGCGCAGGCCTTGCCTGCATCCTGGGTGTTGGAAGAGGTCGGAATGTCCGGTGGATCGGCCAGACACCTGTCTCACCAAGGGCAGACGCGCGTCGAGATCCGGCCTGCCGGCGGCGACGGGTTCGAGATCGTGTATGCCGCAGGCGCCTGGCAACTGCGCGTTGCCTCGCCCGGCGGCATGCGTCCCTGTGCCAATGCAGGGGAGGGCGCATGACCGCGATCACCCCGACGGCACAGGCCGTGTTTGTGCAAACCCTTTCAGCCACCAGCGCCCTGGGCGCCGATGCGGCCAGCCTGCGCGCCGCATTGTTCGCCACCCAGGTCCCCGACAGCCTGCAGTGCAGCGACCGCTACAGCCCGGGCCGGCACCTGCCGCTGGGCTGCCTGCCGCCCCACATGGTGCTCCCCACGCTGGACTGGGCACCGCCGCCGCAGCGATCGCGCAACAACGCCCTGGCATGGCACACCGCCCAGGGCGTGCGCGGCCCGGTGGAGCAGGCCTTGTCGCGCTGGGGCCCGGCGCGTGTGGGCGTGGTGGTGGGCACCAGCACGGCCGGCGTGCAGGAGGGCGAAGCCGCCGCCGCCCATTGGCAGGCACAGGGCCGGTTCCCGCAGGACTTTGATTACGCCTTGCAGGAAATGGGTAATGTGTCGGAGTTCCTGGCCCAGCACCTGGGCATCCAGGGGCCGGCGCACACCCTCTCCACCGCCTGCTCCTCCGGAGCCAAGGCGTTGGCATCGGCCGCGCGCTGGCTGCAGGCCGGCCTGGTCGATGCCGTGCTGGCCGGCGGGGTGGATGCGCTGTGCGCCTTCACCGTGGCCGGTTTCAGCGCGCTGCAGGCCGTGTCGGACAAGCGCTGCAACCCGCTGTCTGCCCGGCGCAGCGGCATCAACCTGGGCGAGGGCGCGGCGTTCTTCCTGCTGACGCGAGAGCCAGGCCCCGTGCGCCTGGCCGGTTGGGGCGAGACCCAGGATGCCCACCACATGTCGGCCCCCGACCCATCCGGCCAGGGCGCCATCCAGGCCATGGAGCAGGCGCTGCGGCGTGCGGCCATGCGGCCCGGTGACGTGGACTACATCAACCTGCACGGCACGGCCACGGTGCACAACGACGCCATGGAAAGCCTGGCCATACACAGCGTGTTCGGCGAAGCAACGCCCGTGAGCTCCACCAAGCCGCTGACCGGCCACACCCTGGCGGCGGCCGGGGCGCTGGAAGCGGCCATGGCCTGGCACCTGCTGCACGACAACCCGCAGGGCCGGCTTCCTGCGCACTGGTGGGATGGCGAGCAGGCGCCCGAACTGCCCGCCCTGGCCGTGGTCCGCCCGGGCATGGCGCTGGGGCGTGCGCCCCGGGCCGTGCTCAGCAATTCCTTTGCCTTTGGCGGCAGCAACTGCGCCCTGCTGCTGGCCGCTGCCTGAGGAGTCATCGAGATGAACGCATTTCTACCGATTGAAAACTACGTGCCCCATCGCGGCGTGATGCTGCTGCTGGACTGCCTGCTCGATGCATCCGCCGATAGCGCCCATGCGCAGGTCACCGTGCCGCGCGATGGCCTGTTCCTGCAGGACGCCGGCATGCCCGCCTGGGTGGGGCTGGAGTACATGGCCCAGACCGTGGCCGCCTGGGCCGGCTGGCAGGCGGTGCAGGCCGGGCGGCCCGTCAAGCTGGGTTTTTTGCTGGGCACGCGCAAGTTCCAGGCGGCCTGCGCACATTTTTCCCCGGGCAGCGTGCTGCGCGTGAGCGTGCACTGCGAACTGGTGGGCACCAATGGCCTGGGCATGTTCGATTGCCGCATCCAGCCCCTGGGCGAGGACCGCGTGCTCGCCCAGGCCCGCATATCCGTTTACGAACCAGACAATGGCAGCGCATTCATACAGGCGCTGGAGCAAGAAGGAGTTGGACAAGCATGAGTGCAATCGCCCAGCCAGCCACGGTGCTGGTGACAGGGTCGAGCCGGGGCATAGGCCGGGCCATCGCCCTGCGCCTGGCGCGCGATGGTTTCGACATCGTGGTCCATTGCCGCAGCGGCCGCGAGCAGGCCCTGCAGACGGTGGCCGACATTGCCGCGCTGGGCCGCCAGGCCCGCGTGCTGCAGTTCGATGTGGCAGACCGCGCTGCCTGCGCTCTGGCGCTTGAGGCCGACATGGAACAGCATGGCGCCTACTACGGCGTGGTCTGCAATGCCGGCATCGCCCGGGACAATGCCTTCCCTGCCATGACGGGCGAGGAGTGGGATGCCGTGGTGCATACCAACCTGGATGCGTTCTACAACGTGCTGCACCCGGTGGTCATGCCCATGGTGCGCCGCCGCAAGCCGGGGCGCATCGTGACGCTGGCTTCGGTCTCCGCCCTGATGGGCAACCGGGGCCAGGCCAACTACAGCGCGGCCAAGGCCGGGGTGATCGCTGCGACCAAGTCCCTGGCCGTGGAGCTGGCCAAGCGCGAGATCACGGTCAATTGCGTGGCGCCCGGCCTGATCGACACGGAAATGGTCAGCGAGGAAGTGCTCGAACATGCCTTGGCGCTGATTCCCATGCGCCGCATGGGCACGGTGGACGAGGTGGCAGGTGCGGTCTCCTTCCTCATGGGCGGCGAGGCCTCGTACATCACGCGCCAGGTCATCTCCGTCAATGGAGGGATGGTGGGATGAGCGCAGCAAGCAAACGGCGTGTGGTCGTCACGGGCGTGGGTGCCCTGAGTCCGCTGGGCCACGACTGGGCCACGGTGCGGGAGCGACTGCGCACCGGCAAAACCGCTATCCGGGTGATGGACGAGTGGGCTGCCTATGAGGGCCTGAGCACCCGGCTGGGCAGCACCGTGCCGCCCTTCGATCTGCCGCCGCACTACAACCGCAAGTCCATGCGCAGCATGGGCCGCGTCGCCCTGATGGCCACGCGCGCCAGCGAGCTGGCGCTGGCCGATGCCGGCCTGCTGGGCAATGCCTTCGTCAAAAGCGGGCACATGGGCGTGTCCTATGGGTCGTCCGCCGGAACGCCCTCGGCCATCGGCGACTTCGGCCGCATGATGGCCGACAAGAGCACCGAGGGCATCAACGCCAACACCTACATCAAGATGATGTCGCACACGGCGGCGGTGAACATCGGCGTGTTCTTCGGAACCACGGGCCGCGTCATCACGACGTCCAGCGCCTGCACCTCGGGCAGCCAGGGCCTGGGCTATGCCTTCGAGGCCATTCAGAGCGGCAAGCAGCTTGCCATGCTGGCCGGCGGGGCCGAGGAGCTGGATGCCACGCAGGCGGCTGTGTTCGACACCCTGTTTGCGACCAGCGTCAAGAACGACAGCCCCGAGTGCACGCCACGTCCCTTCGACGCCCGGCGCGACGGCCTGGTGCTGGGCGAGGGCGCCTGCACCTTGGTGCTCGAAGAGCTGGAGCATGCACTTGCCCGTGGCGCCTGCATCCGGGCCGAGCTGATCGGCTTTGCCAGCAACTCCGATGGCACCCATGTGACGCAGCCCAACGCCGCCACCATGGCCCAGGCCATGCGCATGGCGCTTGATGACGCGGGGATCGAACCTTCGGAGGTCGGCTACGTCAACGCCCACGGCACGGCCACGGACCAGGGGGACATTGCCGAATCGCAGGCCACCCGCGAAGTGCTCGGCAGCCAGGTGCCCATCAGCAGCCTCAAGGGCTACATGGGCCACACGCTGGGCGCCTGCGGCGCGCTGGAAGCCTGGATGAGCATCGAGATGATGCGTGAAGGCTGGTTTGCAGCCAACGCGAATCTGCAGCAACCCGATCCGCGCTGCGCCGATCTGGACTACGTCATGGGCGAGCCGCGTGCCTTGCACACCGATATCGTCATGAGCAACAACTTTGCCTTTGGCGGCATCAACACCTCATTGATTTTTCGACGTTGGAAGCAACAGGAGCCAGTGAAATGAAACAGACGAGAACCGCCGCCATTGTCCTGGTCCTTGCCCTGGCCGCAGGCAGCGCGGTGGCACGAAGCACGGACATCTATGAACCCCCGGCGGTCATGTGGACCGCCTCGCCCGAGACTACGACGCAGCAGTTGCACGATCGCATCGTGGTGGCGTCGAAGTCGCTGGGCTGGGTGGTGGTCGGCGACGAGCCGGGCCGCCTGGAGCTGCACTACGACAAGCAAGGCAAGCACCAGGTCAACATCGCGGTGCACTACAACACAGATACCTACCGGATCAGCTATCTGCACAGCGTGAATCTGAATTACTCGGAAGGCGATGGCAAGCGGGAGATCCATCCCAACTACAACCGCTGGGTCCGGAATCTGATGAAGAAAATCAGTACCCCGTAATCCATCGCTGTCCCTGTTCCATGCTTTTTTACAGAGAGGGAGTTTCCATGAGAAAGATGATCTTGGCAGCCATGGCGCTGGTGGCCGCAACGGCGGTACATGCCCGCAATGAAGCAGTGATGCTGCCGCTGGCCGACGTGGTGAAGCTCGGCCTGGACCAGGGCAAGCTCGACGGCAGCGTGAGCTTTCACCTGTCCGGTGCCAGCACGCCTGCCATCTCCGAAAAGCTGGGCGATGACGTGTCCAACAAGAAAACCAACGGCGTGGGCAAGGACGATGCCACGGCCTGCAACTGGGCAGCGCTGTCTGCCCTGATAGCCTTCGAGGCCAAGGCCAAGCAAAAGGGCGCCAACGCCGTGGTGGACCTGCACAGCTTCAACAAGAAGCAATCCACCCGGGATCCAGTCAATTTCGAATGCCGCGCAGGCAATGTGATGGCCGGCGTCACCTTCAAGGGCACCTATGCCCGCGTAGGCCGGTGATTTGAGCGCGCCGGCCGCCTGCGCCTTGCTGCTGGGGGCGCAGGCGCCCTTGTGGGCCAATGCGCAGTCGCTGGCTGCGGGCTGGCTGACGGACTCGGAGCGGGAGCGCCATGCCGGCATGCGCGAGGCGCGTCAGCGCGAATTCATCGCCTGCCGCTATGCCATGCGCCTGCTGCTGGCCGGCGGGCATGATGCCGCATCGACCTGGCGGCTGGCAGCGCCCCGCAATGCTGCACCCCACGTGGATCAAGGCGGGGAGGGCGGCATTTTTGGAGCGCAGCCCCGTTTGAGCCTCTCGCACAGCGCCGGCTGGCTGGCCTGCGCCGCCGCACAAGGCCCGGTGGGCGTGGACATTGAGCGGCGGACAGAGCGCCGCCAGCGCGACGTGCATGGCATGGCCGAGATGGTGTGCTCCTCGCCCGAACGCGCGTGGCTGCACGCGCAGGGCGGAGCCCGCCTGCAGCACAGCCTGGTGCAGCTGTGGAGCCTGAAGGAGGCCTATTTCAAGAGCCTGGGCCAGGGCCTGGACTTTGTCCGGATGCGGCAGCTTGCGTGGATACCCGTCTCCGCTGCGCTCGACATGGCTGGGCCGCCCCTGGCCCACGGCCGCCTGTGGCAAGGCCGGGATTGCGATGCACAGGCCGTGTGCCTGGCGCTTTGCATGCCTGGGCCCCTGCCCGAGGTGGCTATATCAGGAAGCGAAGAAGTGCATTGGAAGCCCGCTGTGGATTGGCGACTTGTCGTGCTGGCCTGATGGCACAAGGCACATGTCCAGCTGCAGAAATTCTGACCACTGGGGTGGTTTCGCCGTTAGCTTTGCGTGTTACGTGCTGGTAGTTATGTTGGGTGGTGGCGACAAGGCAACCCAGCAGGTGGACATTGCGGCTGCAATTGCCCTGTCCAAGACCCTGGAGAACTGACCATGACCAAGATTGCTGACCTTCCCACCTTTGACATGGCCGAGCACCTGAAAACCGATGAGGACGTGGCTGCCTATCTGTCCTTGGTGCTGGAAGAAGATGACCCCTCCGAACTGGCCCATGCCCTTGGCGTGATCGCACGCACGCGCGGCATGAGCGAGATAGCCAGTGCCAGCGGTCTGACCCGGGAGGCTTTGTACAAGGCACTGCGGCCGGGTAGCCAGCCTCGGTTTGACACCATCCGTCGCGTCTGTGGCGCTCTTGGCGTGCGTCTGGTGGCTCAGCCTATCCGCACCTGATCATTGTTGCCGGAATGCACTCAGAGTGCCCAACGAAAAAGCCCCAGACTCTTGCGAATCTGGGGCTTCTTGTTTGGTGCCGGAGAAAGGAATCGAACCCTCGACCTTCTCATTACGAATGAGCTGCTCTACCAACTGAGCTACACCGGCGACAGACAAAAATTAT
>JAESGM010000677.1_pt1 | contig 18220 bp, 15 predicted proteins | sample 9269721 | NCBI WGS metagenome assembly JAESGM01 (sample SAMN15720920, study PRJNA650825) | algae metagenome | isolation source: Komarekiella atlantica HA4396-MV6 and co-occurring heterotrophs from... | place: USA: Theobald House, Kauai, HI | collected 2009-07-29 | reverse complement strand
GGGATCGTGCTGTTCGCAGTTCTGACGCTGCTCGGCCTGATCAGCTTCATGACCATGCCGGTCACGCGGTTTCCGAACATCGACATCCCGCTGATCTCGGTCACGGTTGTGCAGTCGGGCGCTGCGCCTGCCGAGCTCGAAAGCCAGGTGACGCGCGAGATCGAGGATTCGGTCGCCAACGTTCCCGGCGTGAAGCACATCATGTCGACGGTGACCGACGGCACCTCGACCACCGTCATCGAATTCCGCCTGGAGATAAACCAGGACCGCGCCCTCAACGACGTAAAGGACGCGATCGACAAGATCCGCCTCGAGCTGCCGCGCGACATCAACGAGCCCATCGTGCAGCGCATCGACGTCGAAGGTCAGTCGATCCTGCAGTTCGCCGCGTCCTCGCCCGGAATGACGCTGGAGCAGCTGTCCTGGCACGTGGATGACGTGATCAAGCGTCAGTTGCAGGGCCTCAAGGGCGTCGGCCGCGTCGAACGTTACGGCGGCGTCGATCGCGAAATCCGCATTCTGCTCGACCCTGACCGTCTGCTCGCGCTCGGTATAACCGCCGCGGAGGTGAACGCGCAGGTGCGCGCCACTAACGTCGACCTAGGCGGCGGCCGCGGTGAGGTCGGCGGACAGGAGCAGGCGATCCGCACTCTGGCCGGTGCGCGCCGCGTCGAAGACCTGGCGCGCACGACGATCCTGTTGCCCGGCGGCCGCCACGTGCGTCTCAGCGATCTCGGCCGCGTCATCGACGATGCCAGCGAGCAGCGCTCCTTCGCGCGCCTCAACGGTGAGCCCGTCGTCACCTTCGCCGTATTCCGCTCCAAGGGATCGAGCGAGCTTTCCGTCGCCGACGTCGTGCAGAAGCGGCTGGCCGAGCTGCAGCAGCAGTATCCCGACGTTCACCTCGCCAACGTGGACGACGCCGTGTCCTACACGCGTGGCAACTACCATTCCGCCATGGAGACGCTGATCGAGGGTGCGGTGCTCGCCGTGCTCGTCGTCTTCGTATTCCTGCGCAACTGGCGGGCGACAATGATCGCCGCGGTGGCGCTGCCGCTGTCCGCCATCCCGACATTCTGGGCGATGGAGACGCTGGGCTTCTCGCTCAACCTCGTCAGCCTGCTCGGCATCACGCTGGTCACCGGCATCCTCGTCGACGATGCCATCGTCGAGATCGAAAACATCGTCCGCCACATGCGCGGCGGCAAGTCGCCCTACCGCGCAGCGCTCGAAGCCGCCGACGAAATCGGCCTCGCCGTCATCGCCATCTCGCTCACCATCGTGGCCATCTTCTCGCCCGTCTCGTTCATGGGCGGCATCGCCGGTCAGTACTTCCGCCAGTTCGGCCTCACCGTGGCCATCGCGGTGCTCTTCTCGCTGCTCGTGGCGCGTCTCATCACGCCGATGATGGCCGCCTACCTGATGCGGCCGGTGAAGCACGAGGAAGAAGGCAACGGCCTTCTCATGCGTGGCTACATCGCCTTCCTGCGCGGCACGCTCAAGGTGCGCTACCTGACGCTGATCACCGGCCTCGGCCTGTTCTTCGGCTCGATCTATGCAACGACCCTGCTGCCGACCGGCTTCATGCCGGACGAAGACATGTCGCGCGTCGTGCTCTCGGTAGAGCTGCCGCCGGGTTCGACGCTGGAAGACACGCGGACCAACAGCGACCGCATGGTCGCCGCGCTCGAGACCATCCCCGAAGTAAAGAGCGTATTCGTTCTCGGCGGCAGCTCGCCGACCGGCGGGCTAGACGTACGCCGCTCCTCCCTGTTCGTGCATCTGGTGCCGAAGAACGAACGCGAGCTACCGCAGAAGGCCCTGAAGACGATCATCGCCGACAAGCTGGCCGATATCCCCGACACGCGCGTCTGGTACGTCAACGAGCGCGGCGAGCGCGAGCTGTCGTTCTCCATGCTTTCGCAGGACGGCGAGGCGTTGGCCGCCGCGGTTAGCAAGGTCGAGGGCGCCCTGCGTCAGGTCCCCGGCTTCAAGAACGTCGCCGCCGACGCCTCGCTCGATCGGCCGGAGCTGCGTGTCGTTCCCAACTTCGATGCCGCCGCGCGCCTTGGCGTCGCGCCGAGCAAGATCGCCGAAACGATCCGCGTTGCCACCATCGGCGACATCGACGCCAATCTCGCCAAGTTCAACGCCGGCAATCGCATGGTGCCCATTCGCGTTCAGATCGAGGAGAATGCACGCACCGACCTGCAGCGGCTGGAGAACCTGCGCGTCACCAACCTCACCGGCAGCGCGGTTCCGCTCGCGGCGGTGGCCGATGTCAGCTTCGGCCGCGGCCCATCGTCCATCAACCGTTACGACCGCGAACGCCGCGCCGTCATCGGCGTCGATCTGGAATCGCGCTACGCGATGAGCACCGCGCGCGAGAAATTCCTGCAGGTCGTCGAGGAACAGAAGCTGCCCGCGAACGTGCGCCTGCAGCCGTCCGGCGACGCCGAAATCCAGGACGAAGTGGCAACCGGCTTCATGACCGCCATGCTGACCGGCCTGATGATTGTGTTCGGCGTGCTGGTGCTGCTGTTCGGCTCGGTGGCGCAGCCGGTCACGATTCTCCTGTCGCTGCCGCTGTCGTTCGGCGGCGTGGTACTGGCGCTGCTGGCGACGAACAACTCGGTCAGCATGCCGGTCTACATCGGCCTTCTCATGCTCATGGGCATCGTCACCAAGAACGCCATCATGCTCGTCGACTTCGCGGTAGAGGAAGTTGCCCGCGGGGTGCCGCGTATCGAGGCCGTCATCGACGCCGGCCGCAAGCGCGCGCGCCCTATCGTCATGACCACGCTGGCCATGGTCGCCGGCATGGTGCCCAGCGCGCTCGCCCTCGGTGACGGTGGGGAATTCCGCGCCCCGATGGCTATCGCCGTGATCGGCGGCCTGTTGGTGTCGACGGTTCTGTCGCTGATCTTCGTGCCGTCGTTCTTCACCGTGATGGACGACATCGGCGGCTTCTTCTGGCGCATCTTCGGCCGCTTCATCGGGCCGACCGACGAGCCCGACGACGCGGAGATTCAGGCAGCGCATCAAACCCCGGCACGTCCGGCGCCTGCTGAATAGCCGAGCGCCTTACTGGCAGGTCTGCTCCAGACGCCAGCTCACGACGCGGCAGGTGCGCTTGCCGCTGCGGCTCGTCGTGCACTCACGATTGGGATAGCGCTTGTACGAGCAGTAGTAGTCCGGCGCGGCGTAACCCTCGTAGCCGCGCTCGGGGCCGCGCGTTTCGTAGCTTTCCGAATAATACGGCTTCACGCCGCGGCGGAACTGCGCTTCCGCGCTTCCGGCGGCGATCAACGGTGCGGCAACCGCCAGCGCGACAATAAGCTTCGTGCAATGCGCCGATGCGAACATTTTGGCTCTCCTTGGAGGCGCTCGATGCGGGCCTCTCCAGCGAGCATGTAGGTTCCCATCGCTCTGACCGCGAGCCTGTTCCCCATGTAACTGGCTTACCGTCGTCCCGGCGCAGGCCGGGATCCGTGGAAGCTTGCTTGCTCACTCCTAATGCGGAATGCTCACGCGGATGAAAAGTCCGTGTGTCTACATTCTCGCAAGCAGGCGCGGCGGCACTATTTACATCGGCGTGACGAGCGACATCCATGGCCGCATGGCCGAGCACGACCAGAGATTGATCGACGGTTTCGCCAAGCGCTACGGGATCACGCTGCTCGTCTATCACGAATTCCATGACGATATGGCGGCAGCCATTCGGCGCGAGAAGCAGCTCAAGGAGTGGCGACGCGCCTGGAAGGTCCGCCTTATCAAAAGCATGAATCCAGAATGGGTGAACCTCTTCGATCCTGCGACAGGTGAGATCTCGCCCGGACCCGCCGGCACCGCGCGCCAACGAACCTAGCAGCGTTACCGTCGCGACGTCTTAGCCGTCATCCCGGCGCAGGCCGGGATCCGTGCAAGTCTCGATGTCTCGCACGTTGACGTGGCGCTTCCCATCCCCGCGAGCAAATGACGAAGCTGGCGCAGACCCCGACCGCCGTCGGGGTGACGGTTGGAAAGCATGCGCCCGCATCACCTAGCTTGCGCCGCTCAACCAGTGAACTACTTCACTTCCCGCCCTAATCGCCAGGCTTCCTCGCGCAGGCGAATGTCGGCAAGCACGCGGTCGAGCAGCAGGCACGTGCGCTTGAAGAGGTCCGAGCCTCGGCGGTAATCGGCCGGCGCGAAGAAATCGCACCTCCCCGCCTTGAACAGCTCCACGCACTTGCGGCGCGACTTGCCCGGCGTGTGCACGGCAACGGCGTGGCCGCCGTTCTTGCGCATCACCGCCATCGACGGCACGTCCGTGTCGCCGTCGCCGAAGTAGATCATGTTGCCGAACGGGATGGGCCGCGCACCCTCGTCCATGTGCTCGTTGATGCCCTGCCCCAGGTCTTCGATGCCCTTGTTGATGCGGAAAAGGTACTGCGTCTTGCCGGTGTCGGTGATGACCCGCTTCGGGTACGGCAGGTCGTAGGCGTCGAACCAGTATTCCGACGCGAAGACGTTGTGAAAGCGCTTGTAGATGCGCGTGCCCTCGATGATCTCGGTGAGACCGGCCGAGACGATGTAATGGCGCAGCGTGATGCCGTGCGTTTCGGCGCGCAGGCGCACGTATTCCTCGATCTCGTCGAACCATTCCTCGACGCCGGGGAACAGCTCAACGTGCTTGCCCTGGGCGACGAGGTCGGCGCGGTCGATGCGCACGCCCGCAGCCTTCGCCTTCTGGTACATCAGGCGCATGTAGGAGATGAGCCCCTCGGCGCCCTCGCGGCGGGCGATGGCATTCGATTCCTCCCAGAATGCATCCGGGTCGATGCCGATCTGCGGCAGGAAAGCGTAGTCCTGCATCGGCCGCGGCGACAGCGTGCCGTCGAAGTCGTAGACGAGCGCCACAGTCTTCTTGTCGAAGCTCGCCTTGGTGCCGGCACGCGGCTTCGGCGCGTCCAGCTCGGCGACGTCGCCATCCCTGCCTTCGCTCATCGCTCAGCTCCGCTCCCGACTTGCATGCGCGACCATGCCGTGATTCGGGGGGCGGATTGAAGGCGTGGATGCCCGCCTGTGCGTTGTGATCCCGGAAACGGCGAGAGGCGCGGGCCGTTATCCGGGAACCAGGAGAGGTGTGGCGTAAGCCTCGTTATATCGAAGATGCGGGACGCTGGATCCCGGGTCAGCGCTCGTCACTTCGCTTGCCCGGGATGACAGAGGGCGTCAGTGCTTGCAGCCGCAGCCTTCGCCATGGGCGTGCTGGTGATCGTGCGCGTGGTCATGGCCACCGCAGCAGCCGCCGTCATGATCGTGATGGTGGTGATGATCATGGTCGTGGCCGTGCGCATGATCGTGCGAATGGTCATGGCCGCAACCGCATCCATCGCCGTGATGATGATGCGCGTTGGGATCGACGAGCGCTGCGTGCAGCTTCTGCTCGATGGCAATGGAAGCTTCGCGCGGCGCCTTCTTGTCTTCGATGCACAGCGCCATGATCTCCGCGCCCAGCCGCACGTCGTCCACCGAGCCGAGGTAATGCCGGCGCAAACGACCCTGCCGATCGTAAATGAGGATCGTTGGCGTACCCTGCATTCCGTATGCTTCCATCGTCTGCGGCAGACCCGAACCGTTCTGCGCGTCGACAGCGATGGGAATCTCGATGTGCTCGGTCTTGAGGAAGGGCTCGAGCTGCGACGGCGACATGTCGGCGTGGTTCTCGAACACCATGTGCAGGCCGATGACTTCGACCTCATCGCGCGTGAAGGCGCGGGCGATGCGGCCCGCCTGCGGCAGCGCATGGCGCAGCGAACCCGGGCACAGCATCTGGAAGGCGAGCAGGACGACGACCTTGCCCTTCAGCTGCTTCAGCGACAGCGGCTCGGCAGCGTTGAACCACTGCGAGGCAACGATCTCGGGCGGCTTCTCGGGATTGAACTCGGTGGCGGCCATATGGCGACCTTTCTGTTCGAGGGAGTTGGTTCGGCTTAGCGCAGTGAGCCTTGATGCTCAAGTCGACCCGCAACGCATTACCGGCAGCGCGACGCCGCGGCCTTCTCGGGGACGCTGAGGGGGCCTTCGCAGGGTGCCCTGGTATCGATGCGGCAGCCGGGATCGAGCGGCTCCCGGCCGGTGACGTAGATTGAGAAGTTGAGCGGGCAGCCGCGCATGACGTTGAACGCCTTGACGCACCCAGCACGGGGGGGCGCCTTGGCGCCGCGTGCCTCCAGCGCCTTGGCGAGGTCTGGCTGCCAGCGATCCTCGACGATGGCGATGGCGTCCGTGCCGCCCGCCATCCACGAGGCTACCGTCTCGGCGTTGGTCTCCGCCTCGCGGCCGAGGACGAACGTGGTGCTCGGCTCGCGGAACCCGACGACGCCCACCGGGCCGATGACGCAGCGTTGCAGCGGTGCGATGGTCTCGGCGATGCGCGGTGCAGGCCAGCCGATGCGCATGTGCGGCATCAGCACCGCGAAAGTGAACGAGATGAACAGCGCGAACGAAACGACCGCCAGGGTGAGCCAGGCCGCGGCGTCTCCGCGGGTCGCCGCATAAGCCGCCAGAGCGAACAGCGCGGTGACCAGCGCCGCGCCGACGACCACCGGTACGCTCGGTACGACGCCGGCGAACCACAGCCCGCCAACGTAAAGCACCGCCATTCCGGCCACGACGAGCCACCACGGATTGCGCAGCATGCGCGGCGGTATCTGCAGCCGCCCGGATTGGTCGAGCGCCAGGGCGACAGCCGCCGCTGCGGCAGGGAACATAGCCTGCACCGTATAGAGCGCCGGCTTCGACGCGATCAGCTCCAGATACAGCCAATAGCCGACGATCCAGGCGAACAAGAACCTCTGCAGCGGCCAGCCGCGATTGCGCCAAAGCTCCTGGAGGGCCGGCACGAGCAGCAGGGCGCCCGGCAGGAAGCCGAGCAGCAGGCCGAGCGTGAATGTCAGCGGCGCGGCCTTGAGCTTCATGTCCTGCGCTCCGCCCAGTGCGCGGATCAGTTCGCTGAAGCTGAGTTCGGAGAACGGCACGCCGCCGTCGAAATGCGCGCGGATCAAAAGCCACGGGGCGGCGATCAGCGCCATGAGCGGAATGCCGAGCAGCGGCCGCAGCCGCCACAGCCAGTCGACGCGCCGGTCCATCACGTAGAGTGCAATCAGGGTCGACAGGGTCAGGATCGGAACGGCCAGCGCGTTGAGCAGGATGGCAATGCCTTGCGAGGCCCAGAACAGAAACACCAGCCATGGCTCGTTGCGCAGATCACCGTGCGGCGCGCAATAGAGGCGGAGCAGCGTCATCTGCGCCAGCACTATGGTCAGCAGCAGCGGCCCCTCGGGGATGGCAAGGGTCGCCTGCAGGGCCACGATGGGCGAGACCGCGAACAGCGCCGCCGCGATGATCGCGCGTCGCTCACCCAGTACCGGCCGCGCCAACCGCCACAGGGCGAGAACCGCCAGTATTCCCGCAATCAGCGACGGGATGCGGTATGTCGAAATATGGCTCCACGCCTGCTTGCCGAGCACCTTGCCGGTCGCCACCTGCATCCAATAGATGCCGATGGGGCGGAAGGCGTAGCGCTGGCCCTCGAACGTCGCGTCGATCCAGTCGTTACGCTCCAGCATCCCGCGCGAGGATTGGGCGTAGACGATTTCCGTGCGATCGACGGGGGGAAGGACGAACACGCCGGGCAGGTAGGCAAACACCGTGAGCGCCAGCAGCGCGGCAGCAGCCAGGCGCGGCGTGGCCGCCATGCGATTGAGCAGTTGCGTACTTTCCCGCTCTAGCCAATCCAGCGTCGTTGCTAACGTCATGTCGTGGGGTGCTCGCGACGTCCCGTAGCCGCAAAGAACATATCGGTCCACGGGAGCCCCCGCGGGCTTGACACTGATAGCGCAGTTAAGCGATTGCGCAACCCGGTGCGGGCGGAGAGAGGCAGCGAGATGTCAAACGGCAACCATGCAGAGCAGAAGGCGCGGCTCGTAGAAATCATCAAGAGGCGATCTTTCCAAGCCGGCAAAGAGGTTAAGCTCGCTTCGGGGCGTACATCCACCTATTACTTCAACATGAAGCCGACGATGCTCGACGCCGAGGGCGCGCACGTCATCGCGACGCTGATCCTAGCCACAATCGCGGACCTCAAGGCGGACCTGATCGGTGGCCTCGAAATGGGCGCCGTGCCGCTTGCCTCGGCGGTCGCCGCGGTCAGCCAGTCCAGCGGCCAGCCGATCAACGCCTTTTTCGTGCGCAAGCAGGCCAAGGAGCACGGCACCAAGAGCCTGATCGAAGGGCTTCCGATGGGAGAGGGCTTGGCCGGCAAGCGCGTGGTCATCGTCGAAGACGTGACGACGACCGGCGGTTCGGCCATCAAGGCGGCCGAGAACGTGCGCTCCGAGGGGGCGGAAGTCGTGGGCGTCGTAACCGTGGTCGATCGGCAGGAAGGCGCCGCTGAGGCCTTTGCCGCCGCGAACCTTGCCTTCACGCCGCTGCTGACACTCGAGGATTTCAAAAACTGAGGCTCGCGTCGCAAACGAAAAAGGGCGCACCCTGAGATGCGCCCGTTCGTATGCCGATGTGCGGCTGTCTGTTAGTTCGTTGACGCCGTCTCGTCGTTCTTGAAGAACACGTCGACACGCATCCCGGTGAGCAGCGGCGGATTGCCGTCGAGTTCGACAAGCGCCTCGAGCACCTCGACGTCGTTCGGGCGGCGCGGACCGCGCGATACGATGTTCGGCTGCGACAGCGACTGGGCAATCGACGTGACGCGTCCTTCGAAGTCCTGGTTGGGGTAGGCGTCGGCGCGCACCACGACGCGCTGGCCGACGTGGATCTTGGCTGCGTCGCGCTCTTCGACCTCGGCGCGAACCTTCATGGTGCTCAGGTCGCCGAACACGACCAGCTGGTTCTGCGGCGAAGGGGTGGCGACCTCTCCCTCGCGAGCGATCACGTTGAGAACGGTACCGTCAAACGGCGCGCGAATGCGCGTGTGCTCGACGCCCAGCTCGGCGCCCAGCAACTCGGCCCGGGCAACGGCAAGACCGGCCTCCAGACGGGTCGGCAGCGGCATGCCGGACTTGGCGTTGACCGAAGCCAGATTGGCCTTTTTGTCGGCCAGCGTCTTCTTGGCCTCTTCCAGCTTGGAACGCGCGGCGTCGACCGACTCCTGCGGGCCGTTCTTCTCGCGCTTCTCGTCGAGTGCGTCGTCGAACGCCTGCTGCGCGCCGAACAGGGCGCGCTCGGCATTGGCGACTTCATCCTCGGCGTTGCGGCGCTCGAGCTGCAGGCCGCGGGCGTCTTCCTCATCGCGCTCACGCAGGCGGACCTGCGCCTCGGCGCTGGCGGCGGCGACCTTGGTCAGCGCGTCATCGTCGTCGAGACGCACCAGCAGATCGCCGGCCTGCACCTTCTCGTTCAGGTCGGCTGGAATGTCGACGATGCGACCGGGAACGTCGGCGGTGATGCGAACCTCACCACTCTTCGGCTCGACGCGGCCGGTTGCCGATGCTGCCCAGGTGGGGCGCATGGCGGCCGTGTTGACCGCTGCCTTCTGACCGTTCTCCGTGCCGGCGGCCTGCGTCGTGCGCTCCTCGCCGATGGGTCCCCAGCGCACGCTGTTGACGTAAAAACCGATAGCGATGGCCAAAATACCGGCGACGCCAAGGGTAATAACCGTTGGGTTGACCTTGTTATGCATGAGCTTTCCGTCTCTTTGTCAAATCAGCGATCTCCGGGGCATCGAGGCCATCCGGGCGGCGTTCCTCGCCGACGATACGTCCATCTTCAATGCGCACGACGCGGTCTGCGTAGCTCAGCGTACGGGGGTCGTGCGTGACCGCCAGAACGCTACGGTGCTGCTCTTTCGCGATGCGCGCGAGAAGCGCCATCACCGCGTGACCATTTTCGCCGTCGAGAGCGGCGGTCGGTTCGTCGGCCAGCACGATCGAGGGAGAAGATGCAATGGCGCGCGCCACGGCGACGCGCTGCTGCTCTCCACCCGAGAGATTGCCGGGATAGCTCTTGAGCCGGTAGGCGAGACCGACATCGCGGAGCACTTCCTCGGCGCGATTGGAAGCGGCGAAGCCCTTCATGCCGCGCACGTCGAGCGAGATGCGCACGTTCTCGACCGCCGTGAGCGTCGGGAACAGATTGTAGGACTGGAAGATGAAGCCCATGTGCCGGCGTCGCAGGTCGGCGAGTTCCTCGGCGTCGAGGTTGGTCGTCTCCGTGCCGGCAATGCGCAGGCTTCCGGACGTCGGTGTCAGGATGCACCCGAGGATCGACAGCAGAGTCGTCTTGCCGCTGCCGGACGGCCCCATGAGCAAAGTCAGCTCGCCGGGGACGAGTGTCAGGTTCACGCCCTTGACGGCGCGCACCTTGCCAGCACCGGAGCCGAGCTCCTTGACGATATCGGTGGCTTCCAGAACGGGCTCGTGGCTCATTTGCTGAATACCGTTGCAGGGTCGATTTTCGTGACCTTGACGATCGCCGACAGGGCCGAGATGGCGCACATGCCGACCGTCAACGTGAATAGCCAGAATGCGAGCCCAGGCGTCATGACCATAGGCAACGCCGTGTTGCGACTGAGCACAAGTATAGTCAGCGCGATCGAAATGCCGAGGAGGTAACCTACGACAGCGCTAATGCCAGCCTGTGCCAGGATTACTTTGTGGATGTAACCCGACGATGACCCTAGGGCGCGCAAGGTTGCGAATTCACTCAAATGGTCCTTGGTGCTGGAGTATAGCGTCTGAGCGACGATAACGGTTCCAACAAGGCTGCCCAGCAAAGCGCCGCCGATGAGCGCTACGCCCGCGCCGGTCCGGAACAGCCACTGCTTTAGGCTGCGGTCGCGGAACTCGGCCTGGGTGAGAACCTCGGCGCCTTCCAGGCGACTCTGCAGGCTCTTCTGCACCTGCTCGACGTTAGCGCCGGGCTGCAGCTGGACCAGGTAGAAGGTGACGTCGTCGGTGTCGCCAAACAGGGCGCGGGCCCGGTTCAGCGTCGTGTAGACATAGGGCGACTGGGTAAACGAGCGGACCCCGTCGGTCAGAGCGCGGACCCGGACCCGTCCATTGGCGACCTGCGCCGTGTCGCCGATACCGCTGACGCCGAGTTCGTTGAAATAGGACCGATCGATCGCGATGGCTTCCGGGGCCTTGATGTCTTCCCAGGTGCCGTCGATGAGATTGAAGGGCTCGAGGCCGCCATCTTCGGCGTCCGTACCAACGACGACGACGCGCGTGGAGCCGCCCTCAGGCTTGCGCCACTCGGCAAAGCGCACGATCAGCGGAATGACCGCTTTGACGCCGGGCGTCGCCAGGGCCTGGTGCCGTTCGCGCGAGGTGAGAAGCTGACCGCCGTCCTCGAAGCTCTTGGCACCGAAAGTCGTGATCCAAAGATCGGCCTTGGCGTGATCGATGTTAGCGGTGATCATGTTGCTGGCGCCGAGGTATAGTCCGAGCTGCACAGCGACGAGCACGATAGAGAACAGAATGCCGATCAGCGTCACGGCCAAGCGTACGCGGTCGTGAAACAAATTACGGAAGGCAAGCGTCAAGATCATCTAGTCGGTCCCGCACTGTTAGGGCAGTTGATCGGCCGAACGCCGACAGCGCGGCTCGCGCCGCTGGTAGCCCTTGAACTTGGCTTCGAAAAGGCAGGCTCATGCTTAAGAGCAGCCTAATATTCCGCCAAAGCGCTCCATTTAGAGACGAGAGTGGACTAAGCGCACTCACGTAGCGTTAACGGTAAGTGGTCAAGAAAGAGGTAAGTTGAAGCATTCGGGGAATGTTTTTTGACCCCTCGCGATGCTTGCAACTGCGGCTAGGCAAATCCTCCCGACCAGCTTTCGCCGCTTTCAATGCCTAAGGCGAACCTGTTCTCTGGCACAATAACGGCGATCCTACCATGCGTCATGATCTTCATCCAACGACCACCTCGCGAGCGTGGCTTGGCGCCGTCGCCTGCGGGGTTCTATATAGCTTCTGCGGACCAGCTGCCGCCGCTCCGCCGCTCGAAATGGGCGTGTGGATCAACCACACCGGCAAGGGCGCCGTGGAAATCCGCCCCTGCGGCGACAGTGGCGCCAGCTCCAAGCGCTTGTGCGGCTTCATCGTTTGGCTCAAGGAACCGAACGACAAGCGCGGCAACCCGCTGACCGACGGGTACAATCAGGACCGCGCCAAACGCGGCCGACCGATCTGCGGGCTTCCCGTCCTCGGATCACTCCAGCGTGTGCAGGGCGGCTGGGACAACGGCTGGGTGTACGACCCGGAGCAGGGCTCTTCGTTCGATGCCGCCATTCAGCTCGCCGCCCGCGACCGCCTCGTCCTCACGGGCTACAAGGGCGTTAAGTTCTTCTCCAAGTCGTTCACGTGGCGGCGCGCACCGAGCGATCTGCCCCGCTGCGATCGGGCCAACGAGGCGAAGGCAAAGCCGGCGAAGAAGTCGACGCAACAGGCTGCTGCTGCTGCTCCGCTCGTGGCGCCGCGCCCAGTGCCAGCCGTGCGTCCGGCTGTCGACTAAGGCCGCGCGAAGGAACGTTGAACAAAAAAAGCCCGGCTCGAAGCCGGGCTTTTTCGTATCTGAACTGGCTGGCCGCCGCCTGGGTCAGGCCGACGGCGTGACACCACGACCTTCGCCGCGGCTCTGGCCGGCCCCGGCTTCAGTCGAGGCGACGACGGCCTCTTCCTGGCGGAGCTTGGCGAGCCGGGTAGTCAGGCGCTCGGCGAACTCCTTCACGCGCTCCATAACGACGGGGCGCTGCCGGTCGAGCGTGACCATGTGATAGCAGTCGTCCAGCACGTGCATCTCGACCATGCCAGCGAGGTTACGCTGCAGGTGCATGGCGTTCGACAGATCGCTTTGGTCGTCGTGGCGCGGATGGAAGACGATCGCGTGCTGCTTGATCTTGTTCAGCAGCGGCTTGACGTTGCGAACGAGGCGACGGAATTCGAAAACGAGGCCGCCACCACGAGCGAACAGATCCTCGATCTGGTCGGCGTCGGATTGCACGCTATCCAGGATGAAGCTGCGCAGACGCTCGTCCTTGATGCCGTGAGGCATCTTCGCTTGAAAGCGGAACAGGCGTGCAGTCCACTTTTGGCTGACGAGGCGGAACAGGTTGAAGTACCACGGGATCGCCCAGCCGTTCGGCCAGAAGGTCGGCGAAAACAGCATCAGGCCGTGGATCTTCTCGGGCTGCAGAGCGGCAAGGCGCAGGGCAAGCATGCTGCCGGCCGAGATGCCGCCGACGATAACCGCGTCGCATTCCTGCAGCAGTTCGTCGTGAGCCTGCTCAAGTGCGCCGTACCAGTCTTCCCACTTCGACAATCCGGAAACGTCGGTACCGCCGGCGAGGCCAGGCAGCAGCGGGCAGTACACGGTGTAGCCGAGTTGGGCCAGCGTGTGGGCGACGAACTTCAATTCGATCGGCGAGCCACCGAGGCTATGAACGAGCAGCACACCGTTGCGCCCACCCGGGACGAAGATGCTACCCCAAGCCGCCTTCATTTTCTCGCTGTTCTTCATTTTCGTAACTGAACTCGCTCACTTGACTTAGGCGTCTCAATCCGGCCCGGGGTGGCTGAATGCCGGCGCGAGTTCGATCCGCGCGGCCCGAGCATGTGGCTGAAACCCTCTCTATTTCGTTTCTTCAACGGCCTAGCGTTACCGGCCAAAAGCCGATCCAAAGGCCTTGCTTGGAAAGTGCCTACGTGATTGCCCAGACCCGCACTGCCCAGGCTGCGATGAAGGTGTCTCACTGACCGGATACGCCCGGGGGTGCGATTGGGCACCTTGCCGCAGGCCCGACGCGAAGCAGCGAAGAATTGATCGCTATGGTTGCCGGCGCGCGATCTCTGAGCGCGGTTCGCAGAGCTGGCCAAAAACGGAATGCGGCAAGACCAGGGCAGCGAGGCGCCCGATCCCCAGACCGCTGTCGGACCAGTGTGCCCAGTCCCGATGAACATATACCGGAGCCGTCTCGAATGCTGCATAGCGGCGAGAACGCTTTGAAAAAAGTGGCTTCTCTACTTTAATCGGCGCCAACAACCCTACGCTTAATCTTATATTCCGCGAATTGCTGCACTGCAAACAGAGTTAATAAGCTGCAACCATGTGTTGTATCCGCGCCACGATTAAGGCGACGCGGTGGCGGGGGCTACGGTCTCCCGGAAGACCAAAGCGGCCACCACGTAGGCGGCGAAAGAGCACCCCACTGCGAGGACATACGGTGCATCTGTGAAAGAAAATGTGATCCCGAAAATCCAGACGAAGGCGCCTGTCAACAGCGCCGCTACCGCCGCTACCGGTCCTCCGAAGCGGGTGAAGAGGCCAAACAGAGCCACCACGATCAGACCGGAGCTGCCGATCGAGGACGCCGTCTCGATCAGGTCGTGAATGGTAGATGACCGCAGAGCGATGGCGAACGCGACGAGCCCGAGCCCCACGACGCATAGCCGGGCGGTACGCAGTTTGGCCGCTTCGGACATGTCCGGACGCAGCGGCGAGATGAGATTGTGAGAGATCACCGAGCCGCCCGACAGCAGCACCGAGTCCACCGTCGACAGGATGGCCGAGATCACGGCGCCGGCAAACATCACGTAAAGCACTGTCGGCAAGTAGGTTTCCGCCAGAGACGGGATGATTTGCTCGGTTTCCTCCAGCCCCGGAAGAAGGGCGGGGCCCAGCAGCCCGAGAAATACGGGCAGCAACCCGACGCACATATAGAGGCCGCCGCCGATCAGGCACGCATTGCGCGCGGTCGAGGCCGAGTTGGTGCCGAGGATGCGAGCGATCAGCTCGATCGACACCATGGTGCCGAAGATCGGAATTGCCCATTGTTCGAGCAGCCCGATCGGATCGGTTTCGCCCTGATTGAAATAGGCGAGGCGCTCCGGAGCGATGCTGGCAACGCTGGCCTCGACGCCGCCCAGGTGCACGATCACCACGACGGTGAGCGCGACGAGTCCGAGAATTATGCCGATGGACTGCACGAAGTCGGTGATGGCGTCGGCCATCAGGCCGCCGAGTACGGTGTAGGCCACGACCACCACGGTGGCGATGATGATGCCCGTAACCAGCGGAACGTCGGAGACAGCACCCATCACCTGCCCGAACGCCCGGATCTGTGCCGCGCCCCAAATGATGGTCCCCGGCAGGATCAGCAGAATGGCTAGGCGCTCCACTGAGCGGGAATAGCGGTCGCGGAAGAGGTCGGCGAACGTGACGTAGCCGCGTCGCCACAGGGGCGCCGCCAGCACCACGCCCACCACGACCAGCGCCACCGCATAGCCGAACGGATCGATCGTCGCCCCGACGAGCCCCTCGCTATAGACGGCCCCGGCGGTGCCTACGATCGCCTCGGCCCCGAACCAGGTGGCAAACACGGAGAAGGCCGCGATCCCGAGACCGAGCTGGCGGCCGGCGTTGATGTAGTCCCGCTCGGTGGAGATGCGGCGCGACACCCAGGCGCCGATCGCGAATTGGAGCACGACATAGCCGAGCACCCCCCACAGGACCGGATTCATCCAGCTTCCCCCAGCAGCGCAGTCGTGATCCCCGCCGCAACTAGATCGCAAACCCCGGCTCGGCGTCAACATTCCCGCCGCCGCGTCACCCTGCGAGCGCAATCGACATGCTAGTGTCGTGGTGGTTAGATGTATGGGGGCACAGCTAGGCTGTGTGATGAAGGACAGGTTCCGTTGCTCTCCGCCGTACGTCGACCGCTCGCCTTTCTCCTCGCCTTCTCCATCGCGGTAGGGCCCATCGGCCCCGCACTCGCCGAACCGCTTTCCCGCGCCGACTACGAGGCCTGCCAGGCCCGCGACGAAGCTGCGTTCCGCGAAGCCATCCGCACCATCTCCACGCGTTCCCTGCAGAACGGCATCGCCAACGTCGATTACCGGGCGGTCGTGGGCGACGAGTGGCGGCGAGTTGGCATGGACGCCATCGTCGACGACCGGGTCGATCATGCGGTCGAGCAGGTCCGTCAGGAGACGAGCTGGGCCAACCTCCTGCAATCGCTCGCCAGCGAACAGAAGGCGCAGGAGCTCGCTACCGCCGTCGCCGAGCGCGTGTATCGCTCCGACGAGATGAAGAGCGCGCTCGAGCGTGTCGCCGCCGGCGTCGGCAACGAGATCGGCCGGCAGATGGAGTTCGCCACCCAGGACATGACAGAGCCTGCCGTCGCCTGCCTCAAGGCTTTCGTCGGCGGCCGCTACGGGCAGAGCGTCGCCCGCGCCGTCGCTGGGGACACCGGCGGCATCGAGATCGATCCGTCGAAGACCGCGGCCGGAGTGACGGCCGGCGCCGTCTTGCGCGAGTCCAGCTCGGGCATCGCCGGGGCCGCCGTGCTGCTCATGCGCCGGCAGCTTGCCAACATGGCGACGCGCGTCGGCCAGCGCGTCGTCGGCAGCGTTCTGGCACGCCTCGTTTCGGTCGCGGCCGGCGGCGTCGGCCTGGCGCTCATCGCGAAGGATATCTGGGACCTCCGCAACGGCGTGTTGCCGATCATCGCCACGGAGATGAAGTCCAAGGAGAGCAAGGACAAGATCCAGGAGGAATTGGCCCGCAACTTCAAGGAGCAGATCGCCGAGCACGTTCAAAGCATCGGTGCCGCCACCGCCGACCGCGTGGTCGACATCTGGCGCGACTTCCGGAGTGCTCATGCGGCGGCGCTGGACCTGGCGGAACGCAACGAGCAGTTCCGCGCCTTCATCGATGCCCTGCCGCCGGCATCGCTGCCGCGCCTGGACGAAATTGTATCGCTTGTTCTCGCGGCCGAAGGCGAGGCCGGACTTTTGCGCCGCCTAAACGATGGCACCCTGGCCACTGCGGTGAAGGACCTGCCGCCGCCGGCCCTGCAGATCACCCGCGAGATGCGCTCCGTCGACGCCGGCCTGAAATGGGACGCGCTCGCCGGCAAGGACTTGCCGCGTGTCGTGGCGCTCAGCCTCTACCGCCGCACGCAGCCCGAGCAGCTCAGCCGCGCGTCGCTGCAACGGCTGCTGGCACTGAACGATGACCTCGCCACCGTGCGCCTGGCCAGTATCGAGCGCGGCGACCGCGACACGCTTTTCGAGCTGCCCAACGCCGATCTGACGAGGCTGGCGCGCGGCCTCAACGAGCAGGAGCTGACCAGCCTGTCGCGCTACCTTTCGGGCCTCAAGGCCGAGCCGCGCGACCGTATTCTCAAAACGGTCGCCGCCGACCCGTCGAGGATCGGCCTGCTTACGTCCGACCGCGTGCGCAATGCGGTGCTTTCGAGTTCGGACCAGGCCGCAGCGGTCGAAATGATGTTGCGCAACGGCGCCGTACTCGACCCGGCTGCGATCACCCGCGACACCCAGCTGGTGCTCGACGGCCGCGTAAGCCCGATCCTGCTTTGGGAAAAGCACCCCGCGGTGATCATCGGCGCCCTCGTACTGGCCCTCATCGTGCTGTTAATGCTGCGTCGCCTGCTCTTTGCCCGTCCGCGGCCAAAGGCAACCGCGTGACTTCCTCGCCCACCCCCTCAGCCGATTAGTCCCCAGCCGTTTCGGCCGTAGCGTGCCAGAACTGGGCTCGCTTGGTATAAGCACCTTGCCGGCCGAGTCGGCAGGCACGGGGACGAAGCCGCTCAGGCGGTTCGCGGGGTTAGCGAGGGGAGTTCGACTATGGGATTGAAGGCGCCCGGCATCATCACGTTCATGTTGTCCGTGATCCTTACGGTAACGGTGCTCATCATTAAGTTCTTCGGAGCGCAGATTCCGCTCATCACCGGCAACGAGTTCTGGGCCCTGCTTCTGGCGCAGGTCATCCTCATCCTCGGCTGCATCATGCGCGGACTTTAGAATTGTTTGGATTCTGAAGAACCGGCTTTTCACTAAGCAAATGTGCATTTCTGTGCGCTTCTGTCGCGCGGCACTCAGCGCTCTGGCGTGAAGTGAGCCGATGGCTGATCTCTCGCGGCATGAAGAACGACCAGACTGAAATGTACGCTGACCGCATACGACGGTCCTCACGTGAGATCGCTATCGCTGCGGTGCTCACGGTAGCGGCTTTCGTATTCGTGGTCGCTGCCTTGTTCGGCGGCTCGGTGACCACCGACCGGAAGGTCGGCGTCATTGCTTCCGAGGGCCAAGTGATTCAGTGAAGCCGCACGCGGCTGGAGCCGCGTGCGACTTAATTGCTTTATTGATTGTAGATGCGCTGCGCGCGCAGCAAGCCGCGCACCGAATTGCCGAGA
>JAESGM010000675.1_pt1 | contig 18234 bp, 4 predicted proteins | sample 9269721 | NCBI WGS metagenome assembly JAESGM01 (sample SAMN15720920, study PRJNA650825) | algae metagenome | isolation source: Komarekiella atlantica HA4396-MV6 and co-occurring heterotrophs from... | place: USA: Theobald House, Kauai, HI | collected 2009-07-29 | reverse complement strand
TCACAAAATTTGCGCTTCCACCTGGCGTTGTAGTGGGCTTGCGGCCCTTTTTGCTGCCCGCTAGTCCCAACACTAATTATAAGGCATTGAAATAAATAGAGTTTTTTGATCGTTTAATTCACTGTTAATGCGGCTTTTTTACAACATAATACTGACCAAAGTCTGCTAGGGTATTTTCGATTGGGGCTCAAAACTATTGCGTTGGGGCGGGGAATAATGCGGATTTTTGTTTTGGCGTCGGCCATTAGCCTGACGGTATTTCCAGCCGCTGCACAGCAGGCATTCACTATTACGGACGCCATCAAACAGGCGGTCGCAACCAATCCGGGCGTAACGGAAGCCGCCGCCAATCGGCGTGCCACCGAGGCGGAGCTTCGGCAGAATCAGAGCACGCTGTTGCCACAGGTGCGTCTTCGCGCCGATTACGGGCCGGAAAAACTGACCCGCTATGATATTCAGCCGCCGCCCGCAGGTGACGGCCAATGGCGCAAGGATGCGCGCGAAGCCTCTATTGTCGTCCGCCAGTTGCTTTTCGATGGCCTCACCTCGATCAACGAGATCTGGCGCCAGACCGCGCGTGTCGATGCCGCCGCGGCGCGCGTGCACGAGCGGACCGAGCTGATCGCGCTGGACGCCGCGGAAGCATATGTCGACGTCGTGCGTTACACGCGACTGATCGTACTGGCCGAAGAGAATGTCGCAGCGCATCGCCGCCTCGCCGGCGAAGTCAGGCAGCGCTTTGACGGCGGCCGTTCCGGCGAAGGTGACCTCCAGCAGGCACAAGAACGCCTGTCGGGCGCGGAATCGGTGCTTGCGGAATTCCGCATCCGCCTTGACGACGCGCGCGCCAAGTATCGCCGTTCGGTCGGGCTTGAACCGTATAATCTGCGTTTCCCGGGCCGTTTGCCCAGCCTGCCCGGCTCCAAGGATGACTCGCTGGCCATTGCGCTGCGGCATAATCCCACGCTCCGTGCCGCCGGCGCCGATGCCGAGGCCGCGAAATTTGGCTTCCGCGCGACATCTGGCGCTTTCATGCCGACCATCACGCTGGAAGGCAGCGCGACGAAGGGCGTGGATTCGGCTGACATTCTCGGCAAGCGGGAAGATCTCAGCGGTAAGATCGTTGCGACATGGGACGTCTATCGCGGTGGACAGGACATGTGGCGGCGGCAGGAAATGGCCGATCGCATGATCGAGCAGACGCAGCGCCTCGCGCGCCTGCAGCGCGATGCATTCGAGTCGCTCGACAAGGCTTGGGCCGCACGCACACTGACCTCGGATCGTCTCGCATCCCTCACACGGCAGTCGGACGCGGCGTACAAGGTTATTGGCGCCTACACGAAGGAATACGAGCTCGGCCAGCGCACCCTGATTGACCTGCTCGACTCGCGCAATTCCTACTTCAATTCTCTGGTTGCGATCGTCTCGACCCGCGCCGTCGCCGTCTTCGCCGACTATCAGTTGCTGGCCGCGATGGGCCATCTGCTCGAATACATCAAGACGGCCCCGCCCCCGGAGGCGGACCCGCTCGCGGACCGGCCGTTCGGTCTGCTCAACTATCGACTTCCGCCCGTGATCGTGAACGATCCCGACGTGGCTCCGGAACCCCTCAACGTGAACGGGGCCGCGGCTCCCACCCCTTATCTCTGGACCCCCAAGGTGATCATGTTTGGCCAACGCGCCCCGGGATGGGCGGTCGCGGAAACGCCGGCCTCCAGGATCACCGAGGCGTCGGCCTCCCGCGCGCAAACCGCCGCGTCGGCCGTGGAAAGCCGCTGGCCGGAGCCTGTGCTGGGCTTCACGTCGCAGGACGCTGAAAGAATGGCCGGCCCGTTCGTAACCATACCGAAGAACGATTAAACTTAATTCGTAGCTTTGGCATTGGCGGGCAATCGACGGCAGGCAGACTGACCCGCGGCTGGCTATATTGTGACCGCACATGGGAACCGCAGGCATCTTGCCTGCGGTCGAAGTGGTTTTAGCCAGGCAGCCGCTGCGTGAACATCGACCCCAAAATCAAGGCACCGTTACAGGCGGGCGCGGCAAAGCCGGCGAGCGACGGGCCGACGGTCGATCCTTTGGCTGACGCCCTGCTCTACCTTTCGGCCCATCACGGCCGCGCCATCACGAACGAGGCGCTGATTGCCGGTCTGCCGCTCCCTGATGGAAAGCTTAATGTCGGCATCTTCGAGCGGGCGGCCAAGCGTGCAGGGCTCGATGTCTCCCCGATCAAGCGGGACCTTGGCGATATTCCGGCGCTGGTGCTTCCTGCGATCCTTGTCATGCGTGACGGGACGACCCGCATTCTTCTGTCGATCGACGGCGAGGCCCAGCGCGCCACGATCGTCGATCCGAGTTCCGGCCGCCGGCCTATCGACACCTCCTTCGCCCAAATCGAACCCGATTATCTCGGCTACGCCTTTTTTGCCCGGCCCTCCCCCTCCGCCGACCCGCGCGCCGTCGCCGCCGGCGATCTGCCAAAATTGCACTGGTTCTGGTCGGTCGTGGGCCGCTTCTGGAGTAATTACTCGCATGTCGGCATCGCCGCCTTTGTCGTCAATATCCTGGCGCTGGCGAGTCCGCTCTTCGTGATGAGCGTCTATGACCGCGTGGTGCCGAACGGCGCGCTGCCCTCGCTGATCGCTCTCGCCATCGGCATGGGCATTGCCGTGGTGTTCGATTTCATCATGCGCACCGTGCGCAGCCGCATCATCGACATGACCGGCAAGAAGGTCGACGTCGTGCTGGCGGCCAACATCTTCGAGCATGTGCTGTCGCTGAAGATGGCGAACCGCCCCACATCGGTCGGCATTCTGGCCAACCAGATGCGCGACTTCGATTCCGTGCGCGAATTTTTCACCTCCGGCACCGTGGTCTCGATCACCGATCTGCTGTTCGCAATCATTTTCATCGTCATTCTGTTCATCATCGCCGGACCGCTCGCCTGGATTCCGCTGGTCGTACTGCCGGTCATGATCGTCCTCGGCCTGATCCTGCAGAAACCGCTCGATCGCGCGATCCGCCAGTTGCAGGCGGAATCGGCCGCGCGCCACGGCATTCTGGTGGAATCGCTCTCCGGCATCGAGGCCGTCCGCGCCGTCGGCGCCGAGGCGCGCATGCAGACGAACTGGGAACGCTCGGTAGCCGCCACCGCCCGCTCCGGCGAAGACGTGCATTTCTGGTCCTCGATCGCGCTCACCTCCGCCAACACGGCGCAGCAGCTCACCAACCTGTTCATGGTCATTGTCGGCGTCTTTCTCGTTCTGGACGGCAAGCTCACCGTCGGCGCGCTGGTTGCCGCCACCATGCTGGCCGGCCGCGTGCTGGCGCCGATCGCCGGCATTGCCGCCGTCATCACCCGCGCCACGCAGACGATCACGTCGTTGCGCGCGCTCGATCGCATCATGAATCTGGAGCGCGAGCGCCCGGCCGACCGCACCTATGTCGCCCGCAAGATTGAACAGGGCCGCATCTCGTTCGAGAACGTCACCTTCAAATATCCGAACGCACCCGACAACGCGCTCGACAAGGTCTCCTTCTCCATCGCGCCGGGTGAGCGCGTCGGCATCATTGGCCGCGTCGGCTCCGGCAAGACGACGGTCGGCCGTCTGCTGGTCGGCTTCTACGAGCCGCAGGAAGGCCGCATTCTGATCGACGGCGTCGACAGCCGCCAGTACGACCCGGCCGACCTGCGCGGCGGTACCGGCTTCGTCCTGCAGGACACTGACCTGTTCTTCGGCAAGTTGCGCGATAACATCGCGCTCGGAAGGCCTGCAGCAACCGACGCAGAAATCCTCGAAGCGGCCCGCCTCTCCGGTGTCGAAAGCTTCATTGCCGGCCATCCTCTCGGCTATGACATGCCGATCGCCGAAGGCGGCCGTTCGCTGTCTGGCGGACAGAAACAGGCCATCGGCCTCGCCCGGACGCTGGTGCGCAAGCCTAAAATCCTGTTCCTCGACGAGCCGACCGCGCATTTCGATGTCCGCAGTGAAAACGAGTTCCTCGAGCGGCTGAAAGCGCTTTCCGCCGGCCAGATGACCATCATCGTCTCCACTCACCGCATGAGCCTGCTGTCGCTGGTCACGCGGCTGCTTGTCTTCGACCGCGGCCGGCTGATTGCGGACGGGCCGCGCGACGAAATCATCGCCAAGCTGCGCGCGGGCGCGGGCAAGCCACAATCCACCGGTCCGACGGTCGAGTGAGCGATGCAGAATTCCGATTTCGCCTTTGCCAATGAAGTGCGCGCCGCCGTCGAGCTGCGCACGCCGCGCACCTCGCGCCTGCTGCTGTTCTGGAGCCTCGGCCTCGTGTTCGTCGGCCTGATCTGGGCGCATTTCGCCGTGCTCGACGAGGTCAAGCGCGGCAACGGCCGCGTCATTCCCTCGCGCCAGATGCAGGTGGTGCAGACGCTGGAAGGCGGTATCGTCGGCGCGATTCTGGTGCGCGAAGGCGAGATCGTGCGCGAAGGCCAGCCGCTGATGCGCATCGACGACACCAATTTCGCCTCCCAGCTCGGCGAGGTGCGCGAACGGCGCGGCGCCATGGCGGCGCGCGTGGCGCGGCTCGAGGCCGAGGTTGCGGGCCGCGATGCGCCGAGCTTCCCCAAGGAAATCCTGGATTCGGTGCCCAGCGCCGTCGAGGCCGAGCGCAATCTGTTCGATGCGCGCCTGCGCAAGCTCAGGCAGGAAACCGACGTGCTGCTGCAGCAGGAGAAGCGTTTCACGGACACGCTGCAGATTCTCGACAAGGAACTGGACATCACCCGCCGCCTGCACGGCCAGAAGGTGATCCCGGAAATCGAGATGCTGCGCCTTGAGCGGCAGGCAACCGACATGCGCGGCCAGCTTGCCGAGGCGAAGTCGCGCATCGCCAATATCAAGACCACCTTCCGCGCCCAGGCCGAGGAAGACCTCGCCAAGTCGCGCGGCGATCTCGCCGTGCTCGATGAATCGATCAAGGCAGCGCGCGACAAGGTGCTGAGGACCGAATTGCGTTCGCCGGTCCGCGGCATCGTCAACAAGCTCAATGTCACGACCATCGGCGCTGTGGTGCAGCCCGGCGCCAATGTCATGGACATCGTGCCGCTCGACGATTCGCTGCTGGTCGAGGGCCGCATCCGCCCGCAGGACATTGCCTTCATCCGCCCCGACCAGGACGCGGTCGTGAAGATCACCGCTTATGATCCGCAGGTCTACGGCTCGCTCAAGGGCAAGGTGGAGCGCATCAGCGCCGACGCGCTGGAGGAACAAGCACAGAAAGGCGGCGAGAAGGGCGAGAGCTTCTACCGGGTGATCGTGCGCACCGACAAGAATTACCTCGGCACGTCCGAGAAGCCCCTCCCCATCATCCCGGGCATGGTGGCGACGGTTGAGGTGCTCACCGGCGAGAAGTCGGTGCTCGATTATCTGCTCAAGCCCGCCCGCATGCTGCGCGACGAGGCCCTGCGCGAGCGCTGAGCCAGACCGGGTCCCTCCGGCCCAGGCGCCGGAATATCGCTAAAATTGTTGTCTTTGCACTCACCAGCCAATCACCAACTATTCATGAATCCGGCCGGATTCGGCTGATTTTAGAGCGACTTAACCCGCTTTAAGCGCCCTTCCGCGTAATCAAACCTCCTGACCCTGGGCCAGACCGGCACAAGCCGGCGGCATGCCCCGGGCGACAGGGGCGTTTGGTGATGGTGCGTCGTCGCAGTGCCGCGGGCACAGGGCGAATTGTTGCGTGTGTGCTTGCGCTGACCTTCGGCGCGACGCCCGCGCTCGCGCAATCGCAACCCTCCCCGCCCGCCGGCACCGCGCGCTTCTTCCGCATTCAGGACGTTCTCAAGAAAGCCGAAACCGGCAAGATGCCGTCCGGCGATGACAGCGTCCGCCTCGCCGCGCGCAGCGGCGACATCATGTCGGACGTTCCCCTGCGCGGCAGCATTCCGCAACTCGGCGAGGAGCCGTTCGGTCTGTTCGGCTTCCGTGCGCCGGAAGGCATCCTCTGGCGCAAGTGGCGCGGCCTGCAGAGCGAGATCGCCGGCGAGGACACCGTGCTCGCGCGCTGCCGCGAGAATGCCGAGGACTGCACCCCGGCTGCGAGGAAATTCATTGCCATCGTCAACGCCGTGAAGGCGCAGGACGGCCACGCCCAGCTCGAAATGGTCAACCGCGAGATCAACAGCGCCATCCGCTATGTCAGCGACATGGCGCAGCACGGCCTGCCCGACCGCTGGACCGCCCCGCTCGCCGCGCTCGCCGCCGGCCGCGGCGATTGCGAGGACTACGCCATCGCCAAATACGTGATCCTGCGCACAGCCGGCTATCCCGCGGGTCATCTGCGGTTCCTGCTGGTGCGCGACCGCCTCGCCCGCGACGATCACGCCGTGCTCGCGGCGCGGTTCGAGGGCCGCTGGCTCATCCTCGACAACCGCTTCGCCGCGATCCCCGAAGACAGCCGCATGCACAATTTCACGCCGCTCTTCGCGCTGGACGACGAGGGCGTGAAGCTGGTCGCCGCGCCCTACGCGAAGGTGCAGATCCGCATGGAATTCGCCGACAGCACGCCGGCCGGCCTGTTCGACGGCGAAGAGTTGGCGCTGCGCGGCGCGGTCAATCCCGCGGCGCAGGACAGCGGCGAGTTCGCAAACGAAGTTACGACCGCACCGTAGGCGTGCGGGCCTGCGCATATCCCGCGCGCTTGTCCTCCGATCGAGTCTCAAACAGCCAATGCTCCGCCATCCCTGTTGTTTGAGGCGCGGGGATCGCCCTTAGTTTCTGGTAGCGCGCTTTGGGTGTTCCCAATTCGCGCAAAACAAAAAAGAGAGGGGGACGGCGCGCCGAAAGACGCAGGGCCGTTCCTGATATCGCTGCGCTCCTTGCGAAGCACAGCCGCCTCTCGGCGCACCGTCTGCGGCGTTCCGATGGGGCTCGCCAGCGCGGGTCTGATCCCCACCAACCCCGGGCCGCGCTTACGTGTGCAGGGCAACGTGCCCTGCACCGCTACAGCAAGCTCCTCGCACACCGGTCCTAATGCCGGCAGGGCGGAGCCCCGGGGCCACCCGAGTGCCGGCGGTACGTGGCCGCCGGCCCGCAGGGCGCCGCGCCAACACGATGCAGGCGAAGGCCGCCCGCACCGGCCGGGAAAGTGCGCCGCCTGTTCTCCGGCGGCGCCCTCCCCTTCGTCCCGCCCTCACGACGTCTCATGAGGACGCCCCTCGGCGGACGAGGTAGAGCTGGGACTATATTGCTATAGGAATTTTGTCAATAGGCTTGGCTGCGGCCCAAAAGAAAAAGGGGCGCCCGGAGGCGCCCCTTTAATTGCTTGCCGTTCCGGCCACTTAGCCGACAACATTCGTGTTGTTCAGATCGTGCAGTCCGGTCAGCACGAACATCATATCCGCCGTTGTGTTGCCGTTGGTATCGAGCTGAACGACCGTCTGGTTGTTTGCGGCGTCCTGATACCAAGTGATGCTGTTGGCGACCACGGCGGTGCTGTTGATGATGTTGGGGAAGTTCTGATCGCCCCCACTATTCGAGTTCGCGTCAATGCCGGTGAAGTCGATCACGTCCTCGGCTCCATTGAAGTCGCCGATGAGGTCGGCCAACGCGAGCGTGTTGCCGCTGTCGCCGTCATCAAAGAGGAATGTATCGCCACCACCACCGCCAAGCAGATAGTCGCGTCCACCATTACCATCGAGAATATCGGCACCAGAGCCGCCGATCAGAATCTCCCCGCTGGCAGTGCCCGTGATGGTCGAACCTTGTACGGCGGTGATGTTCGTCGTCGCTGTATCATTGTCGTCGCCATCGGTCGCGGTATAGGTAAACAATCCGCTCGCGAAGGCCGACGGCGCTGAGGTGACCGACACGTTATCGAAGTCAACATCGGCGAACTCATTCGATTCTGTCTTGGCAGACATTACGCCGCCCAGTGCCAGCGTGTGATTTCCAGCTGCCAGGTTCAACGTCACCGTATACGTCTGCCAGCCAGTATCATGGTCGGTCGTATTGGCGCTGGTTCCGTCCAGGCCGGCGATAACGCCGCCAGTGCCCAACATCGTGCTATCGAGCCTGGCCAGCACGTCCACGTTTTCTCCATTGTCAGTATCGCCATCCAACCGGGCACGATAATCGAATGTAATCGTTACTTGACTGGCCATCGCGAGAGTGAACGTGCGCGTGAAAGCGCCATTCATATTAGTCTCATTGTCCCCGTCATTGCCGCCAAGGTCTATGTGCAATGCACCGGCATTTCCGTTCCCATTGGCATCACGAACGCCGTTAGCATCGGTTCCAGTCCCATTGAGCACATTTTGCTCGTCAAAGAAGTTGTCGTCGTAAGTGAAGCTACCCAAATCCGAGCCGCCACCACTGAAGTTCACGCTGAACACCGGTGCGTGAACCGGGTTGGTCGGGTCGTAGATTGCACCCGCAGCTACTGTTCCGTTGACCGGGTTCTGCACTGACGCGACGCTAAGCGGGTTGTCGCCTGGCGTGTCATTGAACAGAAGCGCTGCATTCGGGATGCTGATGGCGGAAAAATCGGTGATGTTGGTCAGCACCGAGTCGTCGACCGCATCCGGAATGTCGTCAATTGCGACAACATTAATCGTCGTTGTCGCCGTATTGGAGTTTGCGACGCCATCATTCACCGTAACGTCCAACGTCCGGTCGGCATTCGTCGGATTGTCCGAATTGCTGGCGAAGGACACCGCGTTGATGAAGTCCTGATAGTTGGCGATGGCCGCCGAACCGGTCAGGGCGATGGCGATGGAGCCGACAGCTTCGGTGACCGCATAGTTGATCCCGAACAGGGAGCCTGCCGAACCGTTCGCCAGCGCCGCGCCGTTCAGCAGCAGGAAGTCACCTGCCACCTTGCCGTTCAGCACGATCGAGCCAGACTCCATATTTGTGTCGTCTGTGTCCGAGACCTTGCTGAGCAGGCTGACCTGCACGGGATCGCCGTTCTCGGTGTAGGTCACCTCGAAGTCTTCCGACGTCGAGGCGGTGCTGTAGGTGACCTTCACATTGTCGATGAACACGCTGTCGTTGTCGTCCATCTCGTTGTCGGACACGAATCGGATGATCGTGTTCGCGCCGATCAGCGACGAAGGAAGATCGAAGCTGAACGACTGGTAGGTTCCGTTCGACGAACCGCTGTCCAGGGTGAAGACCGTCTGCTGGGTCGCCCCGTTGATCACAACGACACGAACCTCGTCCGACCCGGACAAATTAACCTGACGGTGATCAAAGCTGAGGGTTGCCGAGGTGGCACCGGTCAGGTTGACCGCCCGCTGGATGTAGTCGTGGTCGAAGTCGCCGTCCGCGTCAGTGATTCGCAGGACGTTCTGCCCGCCATCGAGCAGCATCGCAAACTCGCCCGACCCGGCGTTGTTGTTGTCGCCCGTCTCGGCCCAGTTGTTCGCCCAGTTTGCCGTGCCGTCGTTGTTGCCGAAGGCGACAGTCTCGAAGCGGTCGAGCACGTATTCGCCGCCATCAAGGTGCAGAACCGGCGCCACGTTCGGCGGCGCGTCGTCGTTGAGGATCGTGCCGGTGCCCGTGGCCGACGGGTTGGCCGTTGTGCCGAGGCCCGGCCCGCTCAAGGTCGTCGCCGTGAGTTGGAACGTCTCGTCGAGTTCGAAGTCGCTGTCCGGGTTGGTCTGGATGATGACCTGGATGATGTTGGTGCCCGGACCGAACACGAGCGTGTCGCCCAGCGTGGCCGGATTGCCGCCGATCAGGATGTTGACGTGATCGTAGTCGGCTCCGTTGGCGCTGATGTCGAGCAGCGACAGGCCCACATGGATCGGCAGCGTCGACAGCCCGTGCGACAGGGTGACGGAGAAGGCAAGAACGCCGCCTTCCAGCTCCTCTGCGTTCGAAACCTCCAGAACCGGCGGCGGCGCGTCGTCGTCCTCGATGGTCGCGGTCGCGACATCGTCGGTATTCGTCGTCGAGCCGAAGCCAACCTCGTTCACGAGCGTCGCCGTGAGTGTGAAGGTCTCGTCGTCGTAGTCGAGGTCGTCCTCGTTGGTCTGGACGATTACGAAGACGGAAGTCGTGTTCGCGGGGATCACGATCTCGTTGTCGACGCTCAGGTCGACAGGCACCGCGCCGCTGCCGTCGTTGTACATCACGTTAATGTTGTCGTAGTCGCCCGGCTCGGCCGTGAGGTTGGCGAGCGCGAGCGCCAGCTTGATCGGCACGCCCGCCTGATGCGACAGGTCGATCTGGAACTGGACCGGCCCGCCTTCGGTGACCGGCTGCGGGTCCGATACCGTGAAGCTCGGCGGGATGTCGATGGTCAGGTTCGCGCTCGCCTCGTCGCCGTCGTTGTCGACGAGCGTATAGACGATCGCTTCCTGGCCGATGTCGCCCGACGGAATCGCGTCCGGGGCCGTGTAGCTGTACTTGCCCGGAGCATTCAGACCTGTCTGCGCGAAGTAGAAGGTGAAGCTGCCGCCGAGCGCCGTCGTCACCGCGATATAGGTGCCGCCGTTGGTGTCCAGCGTGTGGCCGGCATCCGCCACGCCCGAGGGCGTGACCGTGCCGACGCCGTTGAAGGTGTAGGTGACACCGTCGATCTCGATCGACTTGATGTAGCCGCCATCCGCGCCGAACGCCGTGTTGATGTCGTTCGTGAGCACATTGCCTTCGGACGGATTCGGCGGCGGCACGGCGTCGACGATGATGTCGCCGAAGTCCGCGAAGTCGTCGATCTCGATCGGGCTCAGCGGCGTGTTGTCGAACGGCTCCAGCAGCGTATCATCCACGTTGCCGCCGACACCGAACGCATGCACGTCGGCGCCGAGCGCGGCCACGGCCGTGTTGAAGCCGGTGTTCGCCAGCGTGGTGTTGATCTCGCCGAGCGTATCCGGCCCGCCGTTCGGCTCGCCGTCGGTGAAGAAGAACACCGCCGTCTCGTCGCCGGGCTGCGTGTAACCCTGGATCGCCTGCAAGCCCTCGGTGATGCCTTCCGCCGCGGCGCCGTAATCGGTGCCGCCGCTGCCGTCGCCGACGCCGGGTGCGCTCGGCGCGAACGTGCTGCCGAAGACCAGCGTGGCAAGCAGGTTGGCGAGGTCGCCGTCCTGGCCCGCGAGGCCGAAGTTCGAGTAGGTGCCGACGTGGTCGTAGTCGCCGCGGAAGCGGTAGACCTCGACCGAGACGTTGGCGCCGCTGTCGATATAGGCCTGCGTGAGATCGCGATAGGCTTCGAGCGCGTCCTGGACGTTCTGGTTGGAAAGGCTGCCCGTGACGTCGAGCATGTAGACGAGGTGGTAGGTGGGAACGCCTACCGTCTCGCCGAGCTCGGCGACGGCCGTGTCGTTCTCCGCCACCGGCTTGTCGTCATAGATGGTGACGTCGAACGTGGCGTCGTCGGTCTCGCCGCCGTCGCCGTCGGTTGCGCGGACCGTGATTCCGGTGAGCATCTCGGAGTCTTCGTTGTCGTTGTCCGGATGCTGGATCGGCTGATGCAGCGTGACCGTGTACTCGTACTCGATCGACGTCCCGCTCAGCGTGGTGCTGTCTGTGATCTCGATCGTGATGACCGTGCCGACGCCGGCCGCCGAGCCGACGAGCTTGCTCGGCCCGTCGTTGACGAAGGTGACCGGATTGCCGTTGAGCGCAAACAGCTGGTTGTCGAGGCCCGGCGTGTCGAGAAGCTGGACGGAGCTGCCCGAGAAATCGCCCGGCGTGTGATACTCGACCGTGAAGGTGCCGGTCTGCACCGCCTGCTCGTTCGAATCGAACTCGCCGGCGCGCGCGGCGTCGAGGTTGGCGTTGGCGAGGCCGTCCTCATCCACCGTCACGTTGGTCGTGAAGATGTCCGGGTAGACCACGACATTCGCAACGTTAATCTGGTGCGTCTCGTCGTCGAAGTCGGTGTCGCCGTCCTCGATGCGGATCGTGAAGCTGACCTGCGTATCCGCCGGGATGGAGTCGGCCGGCTCGAAGGTCCAGGTGTTGTTCGAGAACACCGTCAGCACGCCGGCGGTGAGGCCGTCGTCGGTATCGAACTGGACGCTCTGGCCGGGCTCCATCGACAGGAGCTTGGTGACCGCGCCGACAGTGACCTCGAACTTGGCGAGGCCGTCATTGCCGACCACGATGTCCCAGGTGCCGTTGACCGTGGCGCCGCCTTCCGCCGCGTGGCTCTCGTTATCGATTTCGGTGTCGCTCGAAATGCCGTTCACGACGATGCCAGTGTCTTCGATCGTCAGCGTGACCGGGCTGGCCGAAATGGCGCTGACCGCGTCGTCGTCGCCGTCCGCCAGGAGGAGCTCGACGAATATGCCGCCGCTGCCGGGGATGCCGACCGCCTGCGGGCGGTCCTGCTGGTTGCCGTCGACGCCGTGGTCGATCGAGAGGAACTGCTCGATCGTGAGCACGCCGGTCTCGGGATGGATCGAATAGCGCAACGCGAGATCGCCGAGTGCGCCGCCGACACGGCCCTCGATGACCTCCGGAGCGACCTGCACGAAGTAGATGTCGGGATCGACGCCCGCCCAGACGGGGTTGCCGAGGAACGCCGGGTCGGTGACCTCGACATTGCTGAGCACCGCGACGCTCGCGTCGACCTGGTTTCCGGCGCTGTTCTTCAGGACCAGCGAGAGGTTGCGCCCCTTTTCGCCGTCCGCGCCCGCGCTCACCGTCCCGAACAGACTCGACAGCACCATGGCACCCGCGATCGTCGTCGATCCGAAGGGCGAGATCGGGAGGGTGCTGTCCGGCCGCTGCTGGAACGTATCGTCGTCGTTGGCGTTGTCGCCGCCCGGGACCGGGCCTGCGCCTGCGCTCGACTCATCCATCGTAATGGCAAGCGGACCGGCCGTGGAGGCCGTGATCACCGGAATGTCGTCGTCGATGTCGAGGAGAAGCGCGCCGCCCTCGGTGTCGCCGTCGTAATCCGTCATCGTGAACAGGATTTCGATCGAGGTATTGTCTTCGAAGCCGGCCAAGTCGTCATTCGGACCGTCGGTCTCCGGATGATGGATGCGCTGGAACAGCTCGAACGTATACTCGCCCGTCGTCTGGTCGAGTACGATCCGGAACGCGGCATTCTCGGCCGCGAGTTCAGGCGTCGAGGTGTCTGTCGTCGCCCATAGCGTGCCGCCGTCCGGCGATGTCACCCAGAAGAGCTGTCCGCCGGTCGAAAAGACCTCGTTACCATCGATATTCATCACGGCGCCGGTCATGGACGCGTTCCATGCGAACGTGCCCTGCTCGTCCGCGCCGATCAGGCCCAGCGTGCCGCTGCTGACCGTCGGGGATGGGTCGGCGAGGTCGTCGCCGGCGGCGGTGTCGCTATTGCCCGCATAGTCGGCGGGCGGCGAAACGAGGTCGTCCTCGTCCACGCGGATCGTGCCCGCGGTCGAGACCGGGATGTCGTCGATCACATGGATCGAGCCGTTGAGCGCGAAGGTCTGCCCTGCCTCGTCGTCGACGATCACCTTGCCGGCGAGATCGATGGCGAGCGTTTCCTCGCTCGCCGGACCGGTCGGAGGCGTGGTCAAATGGTCGACCTTGTCATGCAGCGTGAAGGTCCAGCCGCCGCTGCCGTCCATGACCAGCGAGAACACGACGCGTTCGCCGGACTCGTAGCCGGCGCCGCCGCTGTTGACGTAGCCGATCAGCGTGGTCGCCGAATAGACGTGGAACAGAACCGGCTGGCCGCCCGAGGTCAGGTCGCCGCCGACCGTCTTCTGCACGACGGTCCCTTCGATGGCGTTGTCGAATTTGTAGACATAGGTGCCGTCGCCGCCGGTGACATTGAAGCTGCCGGTCTGGACATGGGTAACCTGTGTTGGCGTCTCGTCGGTGTCGTTGCCGCTGAAATCCGCGTCGTCCTCGTTGCCATCCGCAGTGATCGCGAACGGAGTCTGGGGCAGCGACGGGTCGAGTTGCTCCTCCTCCACCGTGCCGGCGAAGACGCCGGTGACGACCAGCGGCTCGGTGCCGTTCTCCACCTTGACGCAGAGCGGCACATTGACCGGGTCGCCGTCGCGATCGGTCGCGACGATCATGCCGTCGAATTCGACGTGCTTGAACTCCTCGCCGCCGTGATCGATGTTGCCGAGGATCGTGAAGGTGCCGGTGCCGTCCGCATGCAATTCGAGCGTGAAGACGGGATCTCCGCCCTCGCCGGCTGTCGCCGTGATGACGTTGCCCACAACCGTATAGACCAGCGCAATTCCGCCGGACGTGAGGTTCTGGTTCTCGAGCGGCGTCGTGTCGGTCTTCAGACTGAAGACGATATTCTCGTCCGCGCCCGCCGACACGATGGTCGACAGGTCGAAGTCCGCCGTGTCGGTGCCGCCGCTGCCGCCGGAGCCGCCGCCGAGATCCAGCAGGATCTGGCTGAACAACGGGGTGATCTCGTTCGGATCGGTGATGTTGTCGGCATCCCCGCCGCTGTCGATCTGGTCGAGAACGTCGAGACCGGGAAGAGTCGTGGTCACAACCGAATCGAGATTGATCTGACCGGCACCGCCTGTGACGGTGAACTCGATGTAGTCGATCTCCTTGCCGATGTTCGGAGCGACGGTGCCTTTAAGTTCAACCGTCTCGCTGCCGTCACCGCTGACGGATTCCGAGCCCGATTCCGTTCCGCCGCCCACGAAGTGGATGACCCACGAGAATCCGGTCGCACCGCTGTTGTTGTCGTCATCCAGACTGAAGGTTGCGGATGTGATGGCCGGACCATTGAACCCGTTCGTCGTGTAGTTGGTGCCGCCGCCGTCGTAATCGGTGCCTGCGCCGAAGTCGAAGCGCAGAACCTCGCTGCCAGTCACCACCTCATCGTCGCCGGCGCCGATGCCGCCATTCCCCATATGGGCGTCGATCATCGCGCCAGTGTTGTTCAGCACATTGGATGACCACGCCGAAACCAGGGCGACCTGCGTGTTGCCGCTGAACAGACGCACGGAATCGTCGTCGTTGCTGCCGCCGTTATTGAGGCCGTCGACGAGATTGATGTCGGTGTTGCTGTCATCATAATCGTTGATGTTCAGCGATTGCGGCTGAATGCCGACGCCGATCGCGGTGATGTTGAACGGCTGGTCCTGGCCCGCACCGTCACCATCCCCTTCCGTCTCGCCGACTTCGTCGGAGCCGTCGGTGCCGAGAATCTGGTTGATCGCCTGCTGGACGTTCTGGTTGATGACGTCGCCATCGTCATCGAGTGCGCGGTTCGGTTCGCCGTCCGAGATGAAGACCACCTCGTTGATGTCGGCATCCGGAATGGTGCCGGGCGCGACGGTCTGGGTATGGGTCACCGACTGCAACTGCACGTCGCCGGATTCACCGCTTCCAACCGTGAACTGGACGTAGGCGATCTGCTTGCCGGCTCCATCGACGACGACCGTCGAATTGCCGTCCACGACAACGCCATTGACTGTCTGCGCCGGCGAACCGTCCACGAAGAAAATCGTGTAGGAGAATGTGGTCGTTTCGTTGTCGATAAATCCCGCCGACGTGTTGTCGTCGAGCAGGAAGGTTGCCGAAGTCACCGGCGTCCCGCTGAAATTCGCGACGTTGTAGTAGTCGCCATTGTCTTCGCCTGGGCTGTCCGCGCCGTCGAAGTCGTTGAACGCGCCGAAATCAAAGCGAAGCACTTCGCCGGAATTCAGGTTGGTATCGCTGCCGCCCTGAACACCGTAGTCGAAGCTCGAGTTGGTGTTGGAGCTGGAGTTGTCGTTCACATCGACAAGCTGCGACGTCTGATTCCCCGCCCCGGTCCATCCGGACACGAGAGCGATCTGGGTGCCACCGTTGCCGGTGAGAACGCGCACGGTATCGTTGCCATCACCGAGATTGCCGTCGTGCGAGGCCGACCCGGTGACCTCGGTCGTTGTCGTGACCGTGCCGCCCTGGATGAACAGCAGCGCCTGCTGGAAGCCGGCTTCGTAGTTGGTGAAGCCGCCGTCGTTCAGGTTATCGACATCGCCGAGCGCGTCATCGAGCGCGGCCTGATTGAGCGCCCCATCCACGATGATGTTGTAGGTGCCGACGACGTTGGCGCCGTCGCTGAACTCCACGATGTGGACGCGGACATTCTCGGCGCCGGATCCTCCGATGTCGTTCAGCAGCTTCTGGACCGTGTCCTGCAGAAGCTGGAACTGGTCTTCCACGCTGCTCGACGTGTCGAGGATGAAGACGAAGTTGGCGTCCTTGCCCTGCGGCTCCTCGCCGCCTTCCTTGACGTCGAGGCAGTCGAGTTCGCCGGTCACCTGCGGGACATCGTCGTCCACCAGCACCTTGAACTTGCCGTCGGCCTGGTCGCCGTCGAAATCGGTCGCCGTGTAGTTGAAGGTCAGCTTGATGTCGTTCTCGTCCAGGCCCGGCGCGTGGTCGAGCTGATCGAACAGCTGGAACGTGTAGGAGCCGGTGCTGTCGTCGGACAGCGTGACCTCGAACACAACGCGGTCGCCGGTGCCGTCATTGGCGATGCCCTGCAGCTTGGTGCCGTGCTCGGAAAGCTGGAAGCTGACAATGTCGCCATTGGAGGTCAGCGGCAGATCGACGCCCTCGACCTGAACAGGAGTAGTGTTGTCGAACACCACGTTGCGGCCGGTAAGCGCACCGCTCAGCGCGCCGTCCTGCACGCCCCCCCCGTCGTTGGTGTCGGTGTCGTCGGCACCCCACATGATGTCGAGGTCGCCGGTCGCAATCGTGGCGTTACCGGGCGCATCGCCCAGTTCGTCACTGTCGCCAATGCCGTTCGAATAGTCGCCATTGATAAGCTTCAGGCCGTCCTCGTCGACGACGCCGATCGGGCACAGCGAGACGTTGTCGAGGAACGCGCCGAACTCGTTCTGGCTGCCGGTGCCGGTGAAGGCAAGGACAGAGTCCGCCTCCGGTGCCGTCACAAGCACCGTGATCTTGTGCCAGGAGCCGGCGGCATACGAGTTCGAGTCCGGAATCGTGAGGACGGTCTGACCGCCGAACGTCACCGTCATGCCGGCCGAGTTGGCACCATCACCGCCGCGCGGCGAGTAGTAGAAGGTCAGCTCGTAGGTCTGGCCCGCTTCCGTGCCCGTGACGGTCTGCTGGATCGTGGCGTTGGTGTTGCCCGTCAGATTGATATCGGCAATCGGATTGTCCGGATTGCCTTGCGTATCGGAATCCAGTTCGATCAGCGCATCGCCGAATGGCGTGTCCAGTCCGCCGGCGCCGTTCGTCTGCACTTCGAAGGGGATATCGTCTGCGGTATTACCCGGCGTGCCGCTGTTGCCGGAGCTCCACCCGGTGATCTGATGGAATATCTCCCAGGTCTGGCCGGTCAAACCGTGGCCAAGCTCGAAGCTGCCGTTCTCGATGAGATTGCAGCCCAGGATTTGCGGCTGGTCGTCGGTGATGCGGATCGTGATGATATCCGACACAGGATCGTTATCGCCGTCGGTGGCCGTGAAGTTGATCTCAAGCTGCAGCGCGCCCTCGCCGTTGCCGGCCGGGTGATCCAGTTCCTTGAAGAATTCCGCGCTGAAGTCGCCGGTCGGCGAACCGTCCGGATCGAGCGTGATGCTGAAGACCTTGTTGGCCGGAATCTGCGCGCCGGCATAGGCCGTCAGCGTCTGCCCGCCATCGCCGTTGTTGCTGAACGCATAGGTCAGCGCGACACCGCCCGACATGAGCGGGCCGGAAATCGTCTGGCCGTTATGGTTCTTGATGGTGATCTCCGGCTGGTTGCCCGAGACCTTGTCAAAGGTGAGCGTGCCGGGGCCGTCCGATCCCCAGAGGATGCCGAGCGGCGCGTCGGTGATCGCGGTGTAGTCGTTGGTGTCGGCCGGGTTGTCGAACGCATCGTTGCCGTTCGCCTGCCGGTCGTCGTCCAGCGTCCAGTCGCGCTTCACGGTGTCGTTGTTGTTCGCAAGAATCGACGGACCGTCGTCGGCGAAATTGATCTTGCTCGAAATGTCGACCGACTTCTTGACCCAGTCGCCGTCCTCGTCGGTGACCTTGACCTCAAGCTTGACCTTGTTGTCGCTGATGTCGATGACTTCGTCGTTGCTGTTGGTGTTGTCGTGCTTCAGCGAGACATACTGGACGACATAGATCGTGCCGTCCGGACCAACGCTGATGGCAAATGCCGCCGGATCCGGATCGTTGCTGTTGGGACCGTTGATGTCGTCGTCGCCGTCATTGGGCTTGTCGTAGCGGCCGACGATGACATCGCCTTCCTTGTAAAGGCGGATGATGCGCCCGTCGGTGGTCTTCAGGCCCGAATCGGTGCCGTTGCTGACCGTCAGGT
>JAESGM010000673.1_pt1 | contig 18276 bp, 20 predicted proteins | sample 9269721 | NCBI WGS metagenome assembly JAESGM01 (sample SAMN15720920, study PRJNA650825) | algae metagenome | isolation source: Komarekiella atlantica HA4396-MV6 and co-occurring heterotrophs from... | place: USA: Theobald House, Kauai, HI | collected 2009-07-29 | reverse complement strand
TCCGTAACCTATTGCAATTGCTCGGCAATTTTGGGCCATTTCGGCCCTTAACTCTTTAACTCAGAAAATCTAACTCTTTAACAGGAAAACGAGGCGTCGTGCGCTGCATGAGCGCGCTGACGCTCGTTCCCGATAGGCCAAACACATTCGGAACCCGGCTCTGCCGGATGAAGACCTCTTCCTGATAGACGAGGAGACCACGGTGCTCGCTTCCGTCAACGGCTACGCCGTCCTCCGCCTCGCTCCGGCCTTCGGTGACGAAAGACTGCGCGGCCGTGGTGACCTGAAGCCATCGGGACGAGGGACATCAGAAGATCCCGCGCTTCGCGCGGGTTCGATGCGCCTGCCGGCGGCATCGAACAAGGGACAGTGATCTCAGTAGAAGGGTAGGGGCCTTTGCACCAGGTGGGTCACATAGCTTGTCTTCGAGGAGCCAGGCGGCGGCCGGCGGCGCTTCACGGGAAACGCTCGCCCATGCCTGAATTTCAATTGATTGGGCTTTTCCAATCGGGAGGGCCGCCAATGGTTCAAGGCCCGGACGCCGGTTCGTTTGAAATTCAATGAATATTTGATATAAATGAATACTATATTTACTTTCAGATGTTATAATCGGTCTTATATTTTAATAGTTACCTTCAAAAGGTGATGGCTATATATTATTTGAATAATATCAATTCGATCTTTATTTTTCTGATATTTATCGGGCTTGCCGGAATGATCGCGATTTATAACTACGAGAAATGGCGCAATAAAAAAGCATCTCATCAGGAAGAAAGAAGCACCTCAGAGCGAGGCAGCGTCTTCGCAGCTTTGTTCGGCGCGGTTGTGATGGTCGGCATTCTCGCCTCCAGCATGAATGTCCTGATGCGCGGCCCAGTGACCACCATGAGCGACGTCACGCGGCGCACCGTGGCCGAGAACGCGATGATGGCTGCCTCCCGCCTGTCCGTCATCATGGCAAGCACCGCCCAGGCCTCCGCCGGCGATTGCGATGCCGACGGCACCGTCGAGCCCATCCCCTTTCGTGATCCTGGCACAGGCGCGCGCCCCACGGGCGGCGGCTATATTCCGACGTCGGTCGGCGCGCAGAGCATGGACCCGTGGCAGACCGAATACGGCTATTGCGTCTGGGATCATGGACCAACACGCAATGCTATGGGGTGCGGCGGCGTAGGCCAGCGCCGCCTCGCAGGCGCACCAGCTGCCGCGCAAACCGTCGTGTCGATCATCAGCGCTGGGAAAGACAAAACCTTCCAGACATCGTGTAACGCCTATGTCGATGCGAACGCCGACAACATTCCCGATACGCCGCTTTTGAACAAACCGGCGGGAAGCGACGACATCCTTCATTCCTACACCTATGCCGAGGCCATGGGCGTCGGAGAGGGCATCTGGCGCTTGAAGTCCGGTACGCCGGGGGTTGCTGAAGTGGAGCGCAGTCTGGAGGTTAAAGACGCCGGCGGCACAGTGACGGCAGCGATCGACCGCACCTCGGGAATCGGGAATTTCGTGGGCGTCACCACCAACATGCTCACGCCTCGCAGCGGCACAGGCATCGAGATCGGCGGGGGTCTGAAGCTTGGCAATGACGCGGCAGCGTGTCCCGGTGCGGCCAACGCGAAGGTTGGCACCGTCCGGTACAATGGCGGCCTCGTGGAGGTCTGCCACGTTGGAGGGTGGACGGTGATCGGTCCGGACAATCTCGGCAATCACACCGCGACCCAGAACCTCATCCTGGGAAATTTCCGCATCACGGGTCTCGGATCGCCGCTCGCCGGCGGGGACTCGGCCAATAAAACCTACGTCGATACGGCCGACGCGACCAAGGTCAACAAGTCAGGCGACACCATGACCGGGCCTCTCATCGTGCCAACGCCAACAGCGTCCGGGCATGCGGCGACGAAGGCCTATGTCGATGCAGCAGCAGGAGGTGGCGGCGCGGACAATCTCGGCAACCACACCGCAACCAACCATCTGAATATGAGCTATTGGCGGATATATAACCTGCAAGCGCCGACCGCCGCCCAGGACGCGACCAACAAGACCTATGTCGATACGGCTGACGCGACCAAGGTCAACAAGTCGGGCGACACCATGACGGGCGCTCTCACCGTGCCAACACCAACAGCTGCGGGGCACGCGACGACGAAGGCTTATGTCGATGCCTCTATCGCAGCAATTCCCCCTCCGTCAGGGGGTGGCGGCAGTCAGAGCTATATATGCAGCGGCTTTCAGACCAATAATACAACGATCTGTATTAGACTGAGTGACGGTCAGGAATGCACAATAGGTGTCTATACATCTGCATGGTCTTGTAGAGCGACAACCGCATGGCCCGGGCCGGGGCAATACCAATGTCACACTTTTCAGACCAATAATACAACGATCTGTATTAGACTGAGTGACGGTCAGGAATGCACAATAGGTGTCTATACATCTGCATGGTCTTGTAGAGCGACAACCGCATGGCCCGGCTGAGTTCGCATCAAACCCGCCGATGCGGCGCGCCGTACGCAGCCACTCCTTCTGCTCGCTCTAAAACTGCGGCTTGCATCTCCTTTAGCTGCGGTAACGTGAGCGGGAAGAGTACGGGGAAGGTTTCTGGCCAATCGTGGATCGGATGGGGCTTCGCGTACTGAACGCGCAGGAGCGACGGATTTTCGCTGATATGATCGAGCAGCTTGGCGACCAGTAGCAGGGCATCCTCTTCCTTGCAGAGCTGGATGGCATAGAGCTGAGGCTCGAAGCTCAGCGGCCCATAGCGATAGAAATGCTCTGTATGCGCGATGCTCAGCAGGAGGACGGCCTGCGCTTCGTCCGCCGACACTTCAAGCCCACGCTCGATCGCATGATGCAGCAGCGCATCGAGATTGTGCCCCAGGGCCTTTGAGCCGAGCTTTGTTTCCGGCATCTCCGTCTGTTGCAGGAATGCTTTCAGGCCCAGCTCGGCAGCCATCGCCACAAGGAGGCCCACTGGCTCCATGAATTGCGCCTTTGCGCTCTGCTGCGACATCACCAGGCGCGCCGCGTGCCAATAGCGGATTGCCGTGGCGAGCCTCAGAGAAGCGAGCGGGTGTGTAATCCGGGACAAGCAAGCGCCTCTCTAATTCGCACAGCCCGCCCTTACCGCGAAGCCGCTGTAGCGCCGCCACCAGCCCATGGCAGAAGACCGATCATGAACCCGAGATCGTACCACCAGCCCGAATTGGGAAAGGCGTAGACGCGCGAGTCCGAGACAAAGAAGCCGGCAACGAGCGCGACTGGCGAGCCAAACCCGTGCAGGAGGCCATAAAAGAACCCCGGCACGTTCGGCCCGCCGCGAGGCGTCGGCTGGGTCGCACAGCCGGACAGCACCAAAGCGACGGCACAAAGACCGCCGATAATCGCAGCCGTGCGTGTGATCGATCGCATGCTTGTCATGATGCCTCCTTCCCGTTCAATCTATCCACGCGCGATCATCGCCTCTTCGATCGCATTGCGCATGCGGGCGAGCTGAGGCGCGCGGCCGATCACGGACCATCCCTGCCCCCTGGTCAGCTTTGAGCGCACGGAGAGCGTCGCGAGATTCCAGCTGATCGTGATGACGGCCGCAGCGAGGCCCACCATCAAGATCCATTCATGCCAGTAGAGCAGATCGCCGAAGGTGAGCGCGAAGCCGATGAGCCCGGCGCAGAGGCCGAGCGCCATCAGGAACAGCCGCCGGCGGATTTCCACCGTCTCGATTGTTGAAAGCTGGATCGTGCGGTTGCGCGCGCGCACCAGCTCGCTCGTGACCAGGAACGGCCCTTCCTGAAAATAGACCTTCCTCTCGCGCGTTTCCGTCGTCATGCGGTCCCCTCACAGCACCGGACGCGGGCCGCAATCATCGGACGGGGCCTGCCCCCGCGCGAGGGCGGCCATCGCCGGCGGGTGATAGAGGCGCAGCGTCGCCGAAAAGAGCGCGACTTCCAGACGCTCCGAAATCCCTTCGGCGACCGTGCAGCCGCAATAGGCGGAGGCCGTGCCATGCTTCTGCTTCGCGCGCTCGGCGGCGAGATCCTGCTGAAGCTTCCCGAGTTCGGCCTGCACGCGCTGCTGCATCTGCTGCTGCACGGCGATGCCGATGCTCGCCTGCCCCATCGCCTGCTGACCGAGCCGCCGGCCGAGCTGCGCGCCTTGAGGGCCGTAGGCACCCAGCATCTCGCCGAGAATGTTCTGCATCGCCTGTCCCGCTTGCGCGCCGGCGGCCTCTGCCGACGCCCGCGCAGACGCCACGATCTGCTGGCGCATGCGCTCGATCTCGCTTGTTCGCGCCTCGCGTGCGGATGTCACTTCGCGCAGGCAGACAGGCATGTAGTATTTTTCGGCCATGCGGGGCGCGACCACATTCGGCCCCAGCACGAGATAATTGACGCCGAACCAGAGGAGCAGCCCGCCCATCAGCGGCGCGAGAGACTCGATCGGCAGAAACTCTTTCCAGTCCATCATGCAGCCTCTCTCCGGTAGGGGTTCGCATCCGTCGCTGCCGCCCAGGCGGGGCGCGTCCAGTAGGGCACTAGGAGGCCCCGGATCGGACGGGGCACGCTGCCGCGCAGCAGGATCATCCGTCCCGCGCCAAGGCGCAGGATGTCTTCAGGGCGCACGAGCGGGACGCCCACCGTCGCAATATTTTCGCGGCCATTGCCGCCCATGCTGCGGGAGGCCGCCGTCTTCTGGCCCACCATGTCGGAAATCTCTTGCGCGAGATCCCGTTCGCCGATCGCGAAGAAGGCCTTGGTTTCACAAAGCCCCATGATGTCGCGAAAGCCGGTATCGCCGTAGAGATCCTGGTCCGCCATCGCGGCCCGCGTCTGCGTGAAGATCCAGGCGCGCAGGCCCGCCTCGCGCCCCTCGCGAAGATGATTGCGCAGATCGGGCAGGTAGCCGAGCGCCGGCGCTTCATCCATCAGGAGATAGACCGGGCGCGCTGGGCCTGGCTTGGAGACGGTGACGCCGAACACGCCCATCAGCAGGTTGAGCCAGGGCGCCGCAACCTTGGCCCGGCCGGTCGGCACCAGCAGATAGATCGTGATGTCCTCTCGCTTCAGCCGGCGCAGATCGAGACCGTCCTTCGCGGTATGAATGCCGAGCGGCGTTCCCGGCGCATAACGATCGGTTGCAAGCTGCGCTTTCGAGATCACGCCCTGCCATTGCGGCCCGACGCCGAAGAGGCCGAGCAGCCGCTCCCCTTCCGCTTTCAGATACGGATCTTCCTCGTTCGCCATCCACTCGAGGCGCTGTTCCATCGCCTGCGGGCCTTCGCGCACGATCGACCACAGGAAGGTCAGCGTGCGCAGATCCGGCGGCTCCTTCCGCACCATCCAGACGAGCATCGCGGCGAGCAGCGCGGCGGATTCATCGTTCCAGTACGATCCGGATTCACGCCTGTCCGTCACCATCAGGAGCCGCGCGAGCGCGCGTGCGTCATCGACCAGGTTGATCCCGTCTTCGAGGATCGAGATCGGGTTGAAGCCGGAATCCGGCAGATCGATCCCGCCCGTCTCTTTCAAATCGCCCGCGAACGGATTCAGGAAGAACACCTCTCCATGCGTGCGGCGGTGGCGCGCTGTCATCGCGGCGAGCTGCGCTTTCGGGTCCGTCACGATCACGGCCCCTTGCCGGAGCGAGAGCAGCGCCGGGATGACAAGGCCCGTCGTCTTGCCGGCACCAGGCGCGGCGACGGTCAGCAGATGTCCCTCACCATGACGAAACATATCCGCACGGCGAAGCCATCCCCGCCATTGCCCGAGGAACAGGCCGCCGTCTTTGAGCATCCCCGCCCGCCGCAGATCTCTGAGCTTCGCCCAGGCCGCCTTGCCGAAGGGTGAGCGCATCTTCAGCCAGGCGAGTTCCCATGCGCGCAGCGGCAGACGGATGGCCTCTACGGCGAGCCGGAATGCCACGAGGAAGCCGACGATCACGAGGAGGATCTTCGCGGCCGGATTCCAGTCTGCCGGCATGGCGCGCCACGCGGCTTGCCCCCACGAGAACAGCGTGCCGATCACCAGCACGAGGATGTTCAGCATCGCGACGGCGATGCGATCATACGTCTCCGCCACCTATCACCCCACGCGAGGGCGGCAGGGCGGCACCCCTCACCCGCATCATGCCGCACCAGGTGAAGGCTTGCCCCCGAGCCGCCGCTAAGCCGCTCCTGCAACTTACCTGTTTGTGGGGTCGCTTCCCATGACCGGCAAGGGACGCATTTCCATCCATGACGAAGGCTAGCCGAAACCGGATCAGCGTCGTCAATGGGCGGCCCGCACCACCTCCTACGCCTGCGGCTGCGGAGCCGTGTTGCCCATGACGCCGGCCGACCGGCCCCGGCTCAGTCGCCTTTCGCATCGGCTGGAATGGTCCAGCCCATCATCGAAAGGAAACGACCATGAGAAACAATCAGCAACAGCAGCAGCGCCAGGAACGGCAGCAGGGGGGCAAGCAGCCCACCCACGTCGTCAAGATGGCGCGGACCGAAGGGGATCGCACCACCTACGACTGGCTTGGGGTGGCCTGGGAGCGCGAAGACGGATCGCTGTACGTCCGTCTTCACGGGACGCAGATCATCTCTGAAGGCTTCTCGATCTACCCGAACGATGGAGGCGCGCGATGAGCGCGCGCCTTACCATCGCAGGCTTGAACGACCTGCTGCGGACGACCTTCCTCACGGGCCGCGTCGTCATCACCGAAGGCATCCGGGGCCTCTCCCCGGACACCGTCTCGGACATCCTCACGCAGGTGCGGGCGTTCAATGCCTTCACGCCGGATAACGACCCCTACGGCGAGCACGACTTCGGCAGCATCGAGCATGCCGACGCCGGGCGGGTCTTCTGGAAGATCGACTACTACGATCCCACGCTCACGGCCGGCAGCGAAGACCCTGCCGATCCGAAGCGGACGACCCGCGTCCTCACGATCATGCTGGCGGAGGAATACTGATGTCCGCCGGCATCGATCCTATCGCAGCCCGTTACGCGGCCGAGCTGGAGGGCGCCCTGCTAGCCAGGGCGCTCGCCAACGCCGGCGGCCTTTCGGACGAGCGGGCGAAGGCCATGCTCGGCCAATGGCTCCAAGGCACCTTCAACGCCGCCGCTTTCGGCATCCCCCTTCTGAAGGAAGGCGGGCTGCTCGAATGGGAGCGGGACAGCTCCGGCCTTCGTCTCACCTGGACGATGCCGGGCGGCCTGCAATGCCCCCTCGCGCGGCTCTACCCGCAAGAGGATGGCACCTGGGCCGCCCTCGTCGTCGCCGGTGTCCGGGACGATCCCGCCGAGGCCATGGTGGCCGCCGAGTGGGGCATCTCCCGCCTCACTGGCAACTGACGGCCGCCGCCCTGCAAACGGCCCTGCCGGTCATGCGGTGGGGCCGTTCTCATGCCTGCTGGAGACGCCCTGCCAACCCTTGAAACGCATCCCAGGCGGAGAACCATGTGAACCGCAGATGCGTCACCCTTGGCTCTTCCAATTAACCACCCTTTCACTATGATCTGCTACGGTTATGGCGGGTAGCCAGATGTGTTTTTGTATGCACAAAAACTCTGGCTGGGGGTGACCCCCTAGACCCCCTCATGCGGGACGCAGATGCATGGCAAGGCCACGGAAATCACCCGAGGACCGGCGGGACGCCCGCCACATCCTCAGGCTCACCGACGAGGAGCGCGCCCAGGCGGAGGCGCGGGCATCGTCCTATGGGCTCACCCTGTCGGAGTATTTCCGGCGGCAGGCCTTGTCCCGCCCGCTGCCCGAACGGCGCGCCGAGCGCCAGGCGACGGCCGAGCTGACGACGGCGCTGCTGCGCCTTGGCGTCAATCTCAACCAGATCGCCCGGCACATGAACGCCGGCCACAGCGCCCCCGGCGATCTGCCGGCTCTGATCGCTACGATTGCCCAGCACCTCGAGCGCCTGTCCGATGAACCCCGTGGAGATCGGCAAGGGCCGCAGCTTTAAGGGCCTTGCCTCCTACCTCCTCTTCGAGAAGGACGCCGCAGCCGAGGCCGCGCAGGAGGCGAGCGAGCGCGTCGGTTGGGCGGAGAGCTTCAACCTGATGGACGCGCCGCCTGCGAAGGCGTGGCGGCTCATGGCATCGACCGCGATCAGCGCCCCGCAGCTGAAGCAGGCGGCCGGCATCCGCCCCGGCAAGGCGACCGAGAAGCCGGTCTACCACTACACCCTCACCTTCAACCCCGAGGACCAGCCGAGCCGGGACGTGCAGCGCGCGGCGGTCACCTCGTCCCTCGCGGCTTTGGGGCTGAAGGACTACCAGGCCCTTGCCGTCATGCATCACGACAAGGCTCACCTGCACGTGCATGTAATGGTCAATCTCATCCATCCCGAGAACGGGATCTCTGCGTCATCGAAACAGCCGGACGGCCGCCCGGCGCCCTTGTCGATGTCGCAGATGAAGCTCTCGAAATGGGCCATGGGCTTCGAGCGCGAGCATGGCCTTGCTGTCACCGAAGGCCGGATCGCCAACCAGGCGGCCCGCGCCAATGGCGAGACCGTCGAGGCGCGCCGCCTCACCCGGCCGGAGTACGAGCAGGCGAAGGCGGAAGGCACCGACGTGCGCCTGTCCTGGCTACGCCGCGAACAGGACGGCAAGCGTGCCGAGATCGCCGATCGCCAGTCAAAGCTGCGTTATCAGCAGCGCGCGGAATGGGCCGCGCTCAATGAGAGCTACAAGCTGACGCGCGAGGCGATCCGCGACGGCCGGCGCGACTACAGGGCGATTTCCGCCGAGGTGAAGAAGATCACCAAGCCCGAATGGGCGGCGCTGTTCCGCAAGCACCGGGACGAGCTGCGCGCCTTCGAGCGGCAGGACAGCAGCCCCCTTGGCAAGCTCTGGCACATCGTTTCGACGGCGGTCAGCGTCGGCCGCGAGAAGGGTGCGCTGACCGGCCTTGCCGCTGCCCTCTCGAAAGAGGAGCGGCGCAGCCGTGTCGTGCGAGAGCAGGAGCGCCAGAGCGCCGAGCTAGGCCGCATTGTCCGCGCCCGCATCGCGCACGAAATCACCCTCCAGAAGAAGGAGGACGATCGGCGCTACACGGCCGCGCGCGACGACTACCTTCAGCAATGCGCGGCGCTGAAGAAGGCGCATGCGCAGCAATGGAACGGCGTGCGGGCGAACTGGCGCGAATACAACGCCGAGCGCCGGAAGGCGGCCGAGCGTGCCAGATCGCCGATCCGGGGCCGGTCCCAGGCCCAGGGACGCAACCAGGATCAGGGGATAGGCCGCAGCCGTGGGCGAGAGCCTAGCGGACCCGGTGGATAAAGCTTCTCGCTACCAGCCGCTGAATGCGCACGGGCAGTGACTATGATATGTTTCAGGAATCCATTTCTAAGTGAAATCGAATGTCTGAGCAGGAAAAGCCCCCCACCCCTCTCGCGCCTCATGACCTTGCGTCTTTCAAGGATCTGCCTGAGACATCGCTGCCCTCAAAAGCTGCGATCGATGACGCGTACAAGAGCTTCAAGATTGGCGGTGATCTGCAGAGGCGGATCACAGAGCTGCATGGAAAAGCAGGACTCGGCAGCCTTTCACGCATGATCGAAGATCAGGCGCGTGCAATTGATAAGATGTTCCCGAAAGACAGGGCCTTTCCTAAGGATATGCTGGGCATGCCGGCAATTGAACCGCGCCCGATCATCACAGAAGCCTTGAGGCCTCCACCGAATCCCATTCTTGAAACAAATAAACGCCTTGCCAAGATCGAAGAGCGCTTCGAGGAGATGCAGGACATTGCGGCGCGGGGAGCCGAAATCGCCACGAGCCTCCAGGTGTCGGCCGCCGAATTTCTGACCAAGTTTGACGATGTGGCGACCAAAAACGATCGGACAGCCGGAAGGGCCGTGTGGGTTGCGGGCACCGCTGCTGTCCTCGCTGTCGCGGTGCCTCTGTTGCAGACGCTTTACGCCGAGCTGTGGAAGGCCCCGAACGACGCCGCCGACATGCGCCGCGCCGTTACCGAGCTGAAGACCGAGCTGACCACTCTGCGCGATACGCAGCGCCAGGTTGCGGATCGGATCGCAGACGTGGTGGCGGCTCAGAGCCCTGCAAATCAGGAACTGGTCACAACGCTTAAAGAGATCCGCAAGGCACTTTCAGATCCTCCTGCGAAGCAGCCCTAAGGATGTCGTCCAAACACATCGGTGGACAAGTGTCGCTTGACGCTTGACCCCTCGAGCCATTCTGCGTTCTGATTTTGTTCTAATGACTCGAGATGCGAACACTCACCCCGGATCTGCTGTGCGTCAGGAATGCCTCGTCCCTCACGGACTTGGCGTCGTAGAGGCTGCACGGCTCCTCGGCGTCAGCCGGCAGGCCTTGAGCAATGTCGTAACCGGACGCGCAGCCATTTCGCCGGAGATGGCGATCCGGCTCGCCAAAGTGTTCGGCGGCAGCGATGAGCAGTGGCTTCAATTGCAGCTTGCCCATGACCTCGCAGAGGCCCGGAAGCGCGCAGACCAGATCGAGGTGACGCCGGTATCGGCGATGCCGGTTCGACCGACGAAATTCCAGGCGGAGCTGTTTTGATTATGGCGACGCCCCTGCCCCAGATCAGTGTCACGCGCCCAACGCTTTTCGGCGAATGCGCCGTGACAGCCGCCGTGACAGCCCTTGCCACCGCTGGCGTCGAAGAGCGCGGCGCGATCTTCACGAAGCGGGAGGTCGTGGAATTCATCCTCGACCTTGCAGGCTACACAGCCGATCGGCCGCTTCAGGAAATCCGGCTCTTGGAGCCGTCTTTCGGTGACGGCGATTTCCTGCTTCCTGCCATCGACCGGCTCCTTCAGGCTTGGCGTCGTGCAGGACGACCGCGGCCTTTCGCCAGCATGGCAAACGCGATCCGCGGCGTTGAGCTGCATCGCTCAACCTTTGTCGTTACGCGCGCCCGTGTGATCGAGCATCTGGAGAAGGCCGGCCTCGCATCGCATGACGCCGAGGCTCTTGCCGACCAGTGGCTGATCTACGGCGACTTCCTGCTTCTCGATTTTACCGAGCGCTTCGACGTGATCATCGGCAATCCGCCTTACGTTCGGCAGGAGATGATCGCCGATGCGCTGATGAACGAGTACCGTTCCCGCTACCGGACGATCTACGATCGCGCGGACATCTATGTCCCCTTCATCGAGCGTTCTCTTGCGCTGCTCGAGCGGGGCGGCCAGCTCGGATTCATTTGCGCCGATCGGTGGATGAAGAACCGCTACGGCGGCCCGCTACGCCAGTTTGTCGCCGAGAATTTCAACCTGAAAATCTATGTCGACATGGTGGACACGCCCGCCTTCCATTCGGACGTGATCGCCTATCCGGCAATAACCATGATCGCGCGCGAGCGCCGAGGTGTGACGCGGGTCGCATTCAGGCCGGCGATCGATGACGCCGCGCTGTCCGCGCTCGCTAAAGCGCTTGTTTCCAAAGAGCGTCCCGACCCGGCATCCGGCGTCAAGGAAATGCAGCGCGTCGCGGATGGTGCAGAGCCGTGGGTGCTGGAATCCTCGGATCAGCTCACCCTGGTTCGCCGTCTGGAGAAGACGCTACCGGCGATCGAAGACGCCGGCTGCAAGGTTGGCATCGGCGTCGCCACCGGCGCCGATAAGGCATTCATCGGCCCTTACGACGCGCTCGACGTGGAGAAGGATCGCAAGCTCCCCCTTGTGATGACCCGCGACATCGAGACCGGCGCGATCAAATGGCGCGGCCTTGGCGTCATCAACCCGTTCGGGCCGAACGGAAAGCTCGTGGACCTCGCTCGCTATCCGAAGCTGCGGCGCTACCTTGAAGCACGGCGGGAGGACATCGCCGGCCGCCACGTCGCGCAGAAAGCTCCGGCAAATTGGTATCGGACGATCGATCGCATCTATCCAGAGATCGCCGCCAAGCCGAAGCTCCTCATTCCCGACATCAAGGGAGAAGCCCATATCGTCTACGAGGACGAAGGCCTCTACCCTCACCACAATCTGTATTTCATCACGTCGGAAAGCTGGGATCTGCATGCGCTCCAGGCGGTGCTGATGTCCGGCATCGCGCGCCTGTTCGTTGCGACCTACTCGACCAAGATGCGCGGCGGCTATCTGCGCTTTCAGGCGCAGTATCTTCGGCGCATCCGCATCCCGGCATGGGCGGACGTTCCCGCATCGATCAAGACCGCTTTGAAAGCCGCCGGCCGGAAGGGTGATGTCGAAGCCGCCAACCGCGCAGTGTTCGAGCTGTACGGGCTTTCCAAGCGTGAACGGGCGGCCCTTGGAGGATAGGAGAATTAATGGCGCTTGACCTTGCAGACTACGAGCGGAAGGCCCGAGAGGCGACAATGGCCTTTTGGGGTAATCGGCAGAAGGCGCTCGAGGCGAAGATCAAGGCCGGCACGACCGACGTAGGCGAGCGCGGAGCTGTAACCGCCGGCAATACCATGGACGGCTTCACTGCACTGATCATTGATCTCGTGAACGCGAACGGCCTTGGCAGCGCATCCATCTATCGCAACCGTGCAGCCCTCACCCTCCCCGGCTTTTTTCGCCCGACGAAGTTATGGGACGTTCTGATTATCAAGGATGGCAGACTGGTCGCTGCCGTCGAGATGAAAAGCCAGGTTGGTCCTTCGTTCGGCAACAACGCGAACAATCGCGCCGAGGAGGCCATCGGGACAGCACATGATTTCTGGACTGCCTATCGGGAGGGAGCGTTCGGCAATCATGCCCGGCCGTTCATAGGCTGGATCGCGATGATCGAGGATGCAGAGAAGTCACGTAGGCCCGGCGTTCGGGAAACGTCACGCCACTACCCGATTTTCCCTGAGTTTCGGAACGTGTCCTATCTCGGGCGCTACGACCTGCTTTGTCAGAAGCTCGTGAAGGAGAACCTCTATACGGCGGCATGCACCCTCGCATCCCCACGCGAGGCCGCCGGGAGCGGCGACTTCCGGGATATGTCGGAGCTATCGAGCTTGAAGGCGTTCGTGACTGCTTTTGCCGCTCACATCGCTGCGGAGGCCGCGCGATGACCTCGCTACGTGGAGATGTCCTGAATCGCGTTAGACGGCTTCCCAAACCAACGCAGGCCGCCGAGGCGTTGCAGCCGGTTTTTGAAGCCGTCAGCAACTCATTGCATGCCGTAGAGGACGCCTTCAGCGATAAATATCAAGCGCGCGGCAAAATCACTGTCACCATCACTGCTCCTAAAACGCCAGCCGATGTCGAGATCATTGTCGCCGACAACGGCGTTGGGCTTGATCCAGACCGGTTTGATGCGTTCTGCAAGACCGATACAGATTTCAAGCTTGCGCGTGGAGGGAAGGGGATCGGCCGATTACTCTGGCTAGACGCTTTCCAGAGCGTCCGTGTTGCCAGCATCTACCGTCATCAAGGCCAGATTTTCCGCCGGAGCTTTACTTTCCGCCTGGAAGCCGAGGATCAGATCACTGACGAGACCAACGATCCGATTGAAGACGGGACGACCGACACCGGCACCGTGATCACGTTCAAGGGATTGAGAGGCACGGCCTATCAGACGAAGTTTCCCAGCCAGGCCGCAACGATCGTCAAACACTTCGGATCGCATTTTTTTGCGGACTTCATTCTAGGCCGCGCTCCTGAGGTGACAGTCGATATCGACGGAGCGGCATCGGTTTTCCCGGAAGAAATTCAGAAGCTTCGCATTGAAGACCGGGGTGTCGCGTCGATGGACACCGAAAACTTTGGACAGCTCAAGCTTGCAAACTTCGTGTGTCACAAAGCGGCAAGCGCCAACTTTGACGGCCTGCACCAAATGCATTTGGTGGCTAACGGCCGCACAGTGACGACCCGTAAGATCGACGGCCTAATCGGCATCGGGCGCTTCGGCCCAAACGGCGACTGCGTGTATCATGGATGTGTAACGGGCGAATTTCTGGACGAGCGCGTCAACCAAGAACGCACCCAATTCAATTTCGATGAGACGATAATTGAAGATATAATAAGAGCATGCGCTGAATATGGGCGTGATCACGCGATCAAAGATGAAGTTGTAGAGTTTGATAAGCAGCGCCTCGGGACGATGAAGGAATTCGTCGAAGAATACCCATCATTTGGGTTTGAGGAAGCGGCGGACCTGCTCGCTCGAACGCCGAAGAACGCAGTGAAGGCCGAGGAATTCGCTCGGGCGCTAATTCCACTCCGTATTCGGCGAGATCAGGAACGCAATAAGACAATCAAGGAGATTGTCGCGACCCTACACGATGCAGCGGATCTCCCTGCGGATTTTGCCGTGTCTGTCCGAAAGGCCGCTGATGACATCAAGGCCGAGGAGCAGCGTCAGCTCACAGAGTATGTCCTCCGGCGTAAAACTGTCCTTGATGTCATGGATGTGCTGGTTCGGCGGATCCGCGAGCGCGGCAACGGAACACAGGATTATCAGCTTGAAAGCACCCTTCACCAATTCATTTGCCCGATGAAGCTCCGGGGTGATGATCCTTCGAAGGTAGAGCAGTCAGATCATGATTTATGGGTCATCGATGAAAGGCTTACCTTTACCAAATACTTTGCATCCGATGTTCCATTCTCTCAGATAACGGGCGAAGATGGCGGGCCACGCCGTCCCGATCTTCTCATCTATGATCGCCTTCATGGCTTAGGTGCTGAAGGAGAGGATCCCCTGAAGCGGGTTATGCTCGTTGAATTCAAGCAACCTGGTCGCAAAGATTATGATGAAAGGTATACACCACTAACGCAGATAAGCGAATATATTACAAAATTGAAGGGTGGGCAGATAGAGGATTTCCGGCAGGGCCGCGTACGTGTCGCTGATGATTGTATATTCTACTGCTATATGATCGCCGATATTGTTGGAAAACTGGAAATACAGACAAACGGTTGGCGAACAACGGCAAACGGTAGAGGCCGTATATTCGAGCTTCAGGGCAAGTTCCGAGGCATGATCGAGATCATCGAGTGGGTTGATCTAATCGCCGATGCCCGCCTTCGAAATCACGCCTTCCTGCATGCCGCCGGCCTTCGATACGACCGGCATCCATCATGATCGCTCGCGACAGAGTCGCGCTGTCATAACCTTGGGCCGCTAGCCAGCCTTCTGCCACGGCGGCGCTGTCCAGGCGGCCGGCTTCATCAGCCGCCGCAGCGTCGAAGGATCGACGCCGAGCTTCCGGGCGACGATCGCCCTCCCCTCCCCTGCTGCAATGCGCTCAGACGCGTAATCGAGCTGTTCCGGCTTCAGCTTCGCCGGCCGGCCGAGACGCTTCCCGCGCCGCTTCGCAGCCGCCATGCCGGCGCGCGTGCGCTCCACGATCAGTTCGCGCTCCAGTTGCGCCATGACCGCGATAATCCCGAAGGCCGCCCTGCCTGTCGCCGTCGTCGTATCGAGCCCATCCATGATGGAGTGGAAGGCGACACCACGCTGGCGCAGATCATCGAGCAGAAGCGTCAGCTGCGAGGTGGAGCGGCCGAGGCGATCGATCCGCCACACGGTCAGGACATCGCCGTCCTTCAGCGCATCGAGCACGGCGGCCAGCCCAGGCCGTTTCGTGGACGTGCCGGAAATGCCGTCGTCCTGAAAGATCCGATCGCACCCTGCCCCGTTCAGCGCATCGAGCTGAAGGGCGAGGGTTTGTTCGTCTGTCGAGACACGCGCATATCCTATTTTCATCGTATCATTATAAGCGTACCTTTATGCGCGATTCAAGCTTTATGATTACAATGACTTAGGGCCGGGCGGTTTGGCCGCTTAAAAGGGGTCCATTTTGCGCGGCATAACCCCTGTGGATCGTTTTTCAGCCTTTGCTGGACACGAAGCCCCGAATCCGAGAGTCTGAATGTAGACATGCCTGTCATGCCAGAATGCATACATGAAGAGATGTAGACATGAAGACAATTAGCCTAATCTCCCAAAAAGGGGGGACCGGCAAAACGACGCTTGCCCTGAATCTCGCAACCGAGGCCGTTCGTAACGGTCATCTAGTCGCGATTATGGACGTCGATCCGCAGCCGAGCGCGGTGGCCTGGTCCGACCTTCGCCCGAACAAGCATGATCCATCTGTCCTGGACGTGAAGGTGTCCCGTATCCCCGTCGCCGTTGAAACGGCCCGCGCGCAGGGCCTCGATCTGCTGATCTTCGACACGGGCGGTCGAGCGGAGGAGGGGGCGCACCTCGCGGCGAAACACTCTGACCTCGTGATCATCCCCGTGCAGGCTTCGGCCGTCGATATGAAATCAATGGAGGCCACGCGCGAGCTTCTAGCCCGCGCCGGCGCACCCCAGCACCTTGTGATCCTGACCCGCGTGAAGCCGTTCGGAACACGCCATGAAGAAGCCCGTGCCTGGCTTCAGGAGCAGGGGTTTAATGTTGCGCCCTTCGTGATCGGCGACCGTGTGACCTACCAGGATTCCTACGCGGCCGGGCAGACGGTGAGCGAGTATGAGCCGTCCGGAAAGGGCGCGCAGGAAATTCAACAACTCTACAAGCTTGCATGTAAACATGTAGACATGAAGACAGTGAAGGGAATGAAGGATGGCACAGAAGCGTCCAAGTCTCGCCGCGCTCGCTAGCGCCGCCGGCAGCGTTCGCGCCGTGCCGCCGCCCGCGCCAAAAGCCGAGGAGGCCGATGCGCCGCGCTCGGCCGAGGTTCGTTCGATCGTGCCGAAATCCCGCGTCGGCACCGTGCCGATCGCGGCATTCATGCCGGAGGAGGTTCGCACGCAGCTGAAGCTCCTCTCTGTGGAGCGCCGGCGCAGCATGGAGAGCATGATCGGCGAAGCGCTCAACGACCTCTTTGCCAAATACGGCAAGCCTGAAATCGCGCCCGTCGGGGAGAAGCGCCGTTGATGGAGCGCGTCCGCGTCACAGCCGACCAGCTCGACCTCTTCATTTTCTCGATCGCGGATTTTCGCTTCCGCGATCAGCGCGAGACCATGGAGCGGCCGTTCTTCAGCCTTGCGAAGAACAAGCGCCTGAAGCCGATCGAGTACGAGACGGGCGGCATCGTCGTGAAGGTGCAGCCGCACCAGGATTACGGCATGGCGACCATCTGGGACGCCGACATCCTGATCTGGGCGGCCTCGCGCCTGATCGAAATCAAGAACAGCGGGCGCAACGAGATCCCCGAGGAGCTGCACTTCCACCCGCACGATCTTCTGAAGGCGATCCGCCGCGACGTGGGCGGCGATCATTACAAGCGGCTTTACGAGGCGCTGATGCGCCTTCGCACCACCAACATCAAGACGAACATCCGGGCTCCGCGCGGACGCCAGTTCGCGGACTTCAGCTGGATCTCGGAGGTGAGGGGGCTTGTGGACGAGAACGACCAGCCCAAAGGGATGAGCATCGTTCTCTCGAAATGGTTCCGGGATGGCGTTCTCGAGAAGGGCGGCGTGCTCGCGATCGATCCCGCCTATTTCTCGATCAAGGGCGGCCGGGAGCGCTGGCTTTACCGTGTGGCGCGCAAGCACGCCGGCGACGCCGGTCCGGAAGGGTTTGCCATGTACCTGTCGACCCTGTTCGAGAAGTCAGGCGCGGAAGGCACCTATCGCCGCTTCAAGTTCGAAATGAATGCGATCGTGCGCCGCAACGCCTTGCCCGGCATTCACCTACAGCTCGAAGCCGGCAGCGACGCCAACGATCCGAAGCTGCGCATGATCATGCGCGAGGCCATGCAGGAAGACACAAGCCTCGCAGCCCCCGCCAAACGTCCCAGGAAGCGCAAGGAAGCGGCCAAGCCCGGTCCTGCTCCTGCACTGCCCCTTTTCTCCCGCAACCTCTCAGACGAAGCCCTGAGCCGCGTACGGAAGGATTTTCGGGGATGGGATGTCTATGCCCTCAAATCCGACTTTGATGCCTGGATCGATGAGCGGCCGGCGGAGCGCACACCCAAGAACTACGAAGCGGCCTTCTATGGCTTCGTACGCCAGCATCATCGCAAGCATGGCGCGTGATTCAGCCCGTTCCCGATAGGCCGAACGGCCTCCGGGTACACACTCATTTTCGCGCAGGTCTATTTTCCAGAAAAACGTTGATATTTCTGTTGGTTAGTTTGTGGACAACATAGGTGTTGTCATTATGGCACCGGCCTATCGGGAACACTTGCACGGCCTATCGGGAACGCAAGGCACGGCCTATCAGGAACAAAAGCACGGCCTATCCGGAACGCAAGCCTTCCGTAACCTATTGCAATTGCTCGGCAATTTTGGGCCATTTCGGCCCTTAACTCTTTAACTCAGAAAATCTAACTCTTTAACAGGAAAACGAGGCGTCGTGCGCTGCATGAGCGCGCTGACGCTCGT
>JAESGM010000672.1_pt1 | contig 18311 bp, 18 predicted proteins | sample 9269721 | NCBI WGS metagenome assembly JAESGM01 (sample SAMN15720920, study PRJNA650825) | algae metagenome | isolation source: Komarekiella atlantica HA4396-MV6 and co-occurring heterotrophs from... | place: USA: Theobald House, Kauai, HI | collected 2009-07-29 | reverse complement strand
CACCTCCGACGACCAGTAGATTCTGCCCATGATCTCGGCCAGCGGCGCATATTCGAGATTGGTCAGCCGCGTGCCCGGCTCGTCGGCCTTCAGCGCCGGGATGAACAGGTTCCACAGGCCTTCGGCCTTGGCCTTCTTCTTCAGCCCGTCGATCAGCGCCATCGGATAGCGCCCCGCTTCCGTCTCGTGCTTCCACTGCGCGTCGGCGGGCTGGACATGGGCGTCCATGAAGTCCTGCAGCTTTGCCCGCAGCCCCTCGACCTTGTCGGAATAGGCGAAATCCATGGCGTCCCTCGTCTTGTTCTCGCTCACAATCGAATGAGGACAAGGCGCGGGGAACCCCTCTCCCGGAGGGAGAGGGGCAGGGGTGAGGGGAAGGCCCTTCGACCAGTTGCGCGAAACCTCAGCGCGCTTCCGTTCAGGCCAATCCCGCAACGTCCGTCACCTCACCCCTGCCCCTCTCCTTACAGGAGAGGGGTTCCTCGCGCCTCGTCCTGTTCTGTCTTGCTGATCCTGTCTTCGATCACGGCCTGCGCCCGCAGCGCAAAGCTTTCCGCCATCGCCCCGACTGCAACCGCGTTCTCGGCCGCCGCATTGCCCGATTTCGCCCGCGCCGCGATCCCGTCGAGGATGACGGCGAAACGGAACAGCGAGAAGGCGAGGTGGAAGCGCCCCGGCCCCTCGCTGCGGCCGGCCGCTTCGCAGTAATGCGCGAGATACTCGGCTTGCGTCGGGATGCCGAGCGCCGCGCGGTCGAGCCCGACGATCCCGGAATACATCTGTGGCGTCGAATGCCATGGCAGGCAGGAAAAGGCTGCGTCGGAGAGCGGGTGCCCGAGCGTCGAAAGCTCCCAGTCGAGCACCGCGACGATGCGCGGTTCCGTGGGGTGAAACATCAGGTTTCCGAGCCGGAAATCGCCATGGACGATCGTGGTCTCCGCGCTCTCGTCGAGATGGGCCTCCAGCCAGTCGATGGCGCGGTCGATCGCGGGGATGTCGCGCGTCTTCGTCTCGCGCCACTGCCCGCCCCAGCGCCCGAGCTGGCGGGCATAATAGTTGCCGGGCTTGCCGAAATCGGCGAGCCCCGCGCCCTGCCAGTCGAAGCCGTGCAGCGCCGCCAGCGTTTCCGCCATCGCGAAATACATCGCGCGCCGGTCCTGCGGCGTGACGCCGGGCAAGGCCGTGTCGTGGAAGACGCGGCCGTCGAGCCGCTCCATCAGATAGAACGGCGTGCCGACGACATCGTCCTGCTCGTGCAGCAGCAGCACCGGCGGCACCGGCACCGCCGAGCCCGCCAGCGCCTTCAGGATGCGGTATTCGCGGTCGACGGCATGGGCCGAGGGCAAAAGCGGGCCCGGCGGCTTTTTGCGCAGCACGAGCCGTGTGCCGGCGTCCGGGTAGGACAGGAAGAAGGTCGGGTTCGACTGTCCGCCGCCGATCCGCTCCAGGCTCATCGCACCGGATGCCCGGCCGGGCAGGGCCTGGCGCAGAAAGCCGTCGAGTCGGGCGGGGTCGAATTCGGTCGGGGAGGCCTGGTCGCTCGTCATGGCCGGCATCATCGTGACGCGGCGCGCGCGGGTCAACGCGCGTGCCCGCACAGCCCGGGCCGGAAAACGCGGTGACGCCAGCGCGCCTGTTCCCTTCGGAACAGCGCCGGGTCGGGGCCGCCTCTAGGGTGAATTCATCGGCGGACGGATCGCCGGCAGCCCCTGAAGGAGGCCATCATGACCAAGAGCGTTCTCTCCAAGACCCTCGCCGCCGTCGTCGCCATCGCCCTGGTCGCCGGCTCCACCATCTCCTCCGCCGAAGCCAAGGACGGCCGCCGCACCGCAGCCATCCTCGGAGCGCTCGCCGGCATCGCAGGCGTCCTGGTCGAGGCTTCCGCCGGTCAGATCGACAATGGCCACCGCCCCGTCCGTCCCCATGGCTTCAAGCGTCAGCGCTTCGCCGGCGAGAATTTCAACGGCAATCCCTTCCCCGGCTATCGCCACGAGATGCGCGGCCCCCGCTTCGAGGGCCACAAATTCACCCGCGAAGACCGCCGCGATCATGGTTTCAAGAAGGATCGCGGCCCCCGCACCCGCATCGGCCAGGCCTGGTGCTCGAACCCGGGCGATTGCTGAGACGCAGGGACGCCAACAGTCCCGGAACGAAGAAGACCCCGGCGCGGAGGCGCCGGGGCCTTCGATTCAGGCAGTCCGATGGGGCTCAGGCCGCGTCGAGCCCATAGAGCGAGTGCAGCGTCCGCACCGCGAGCTCCGTATATGCGGCGTCGATCAGCACCGAGAACTTGATCTCCGAGGTCGTGATCGCACGGATGTTGATGCCCTTCTCGGCCAGCGCCCGGAAGGCGCGCGCCGCGACGCCGGCATGGCTCCTCATGCCGACCCCGATCGCCGAGATCTTCACCACATCGGTCGCGCCCTGCAGCGTCTGGTAGGCGATCTCGGCGTGCTTGCTCTCCAAGAGGGTCCTGGCCCGCTCGTAATCGGCGGTCGGCACGGTAAAGGTGATGTCGGTCGTCGCCTGGTCGTCCGAGACGACCTGGATGATCATGTCGACATTGATGTTGGCGTCGGCGAGCGGGCCGAAGATGGCCGCAGCCACGCCCGGCTTGTCGGCGACGCGCCGGAGCGTGATCTGGGCTTCGTCGCGCGAGAACGCGATGCCGGTGACGATCTGCTGTTCCACGATGTCGTCCTCGTCGCAGATGAGGGTGCCGGGTTTGGGATTGTCGGGGTCGTCGAAGGAGGAGCGGACATAGGTCGGCACACGCTGCATCATGGCGATCTCGACCGAGCGCACCTGCAGCACCTTCGAGCCGAGCGAGGCCATCTCCAGCATCTCCTCGAAGGAGACGCGCTCCATGCGCTTCGCCTTCGGCACCACCCGCGGGTCGGTGGTGTAGACCCCGTCGACGTCGGTGTAGATGTCGCAGCGGTCGGCCTTGAGCCCGGCCGCGAGCGCGACCGCCGAGGTGTCCGAGCCGCCGCGTCCGAGCGTGACGATGCGGCCGGACTGCGCATGCACGCCCTGGAAGCCCGAACACACCGCGATCTCGCGGTTGCGGTCGAAGCCCGCCACGATGCCGGCCGGGTCGACCGCCTCGATCCGCGAGGAGCCATGCGCGTCCGAGCCGTAGAGCGGAATCTGCCAGCCCTGCCAGGAGCGGGCGGGCAGGCCGATCTCCTGCAGCACGATCGCCATCAGGCCCGAGGTCACCTGCTCGCCCGAGGCGACGACGACGTCGTATTCCGCCTGGTCGAACAGGGGCGAGGCCTCCTTGCACCAGCCCACCAGTTCGTTGGTCTTGCCCGACATCGCCGAGACCACGACCGCGACCTCGTTGCCGGCGTCGAATTCGCGTTTGACGTGGCGGGCGGCGTTCCTGATGCGCTCGACGTTGGCGACGGAGGTGCCGCCGAATTTCATCACCAGACGGGCCATGGCGGTCCAGAGGCTCTCGATATCAAAGGCCCGGCGCGGACGGCCGGGACGAAAGGTCACCCTCGCGCCGGGCGCAAGGCGGGTGTAGATGACGGGCAGCGGCCGGACTGTCAATGCGATGCGCGACGGCGAGCCAGCAACGGGGAATCAGGCCATGGCGGCGACGGCTGAGCGAAGCGGGCAGACGATCGACCCCGCGGAGGTCGCCCGCTTCGAGGCGATGGCGAAAACCTGGTGGGATCCGCGCGGCCCCATGGCGGTGCTGCACAAGTTCAACCCCGTGCGCCTCGGCTTCATCCGCGACCTCGCCTGCGAGCGTTTCGGGCGCGATCCGAAATCGCTGCGCGTGCTTGACGGCCTGAGCGTCGTCGATATCGGCGGCGGCGGCGGTGTGCTCTCCGAGCCGCTGGCGAGGCTCGGCGCGAGCGTGACCGGGCTCGACCCCGCCCCGACGAACATCCGTGTCGCCCGCGCCCATGCGGACAAATCCGGGCTGGCGATCGATTATCGCGAGCAGGCGATCGAGACGGTCGTGGCCAATGGCGAACGCTTCGACATCGTGCTGGCGATGGAGGTGGTCGAGCATGTCGCCGATGTCGAGGCTTTCGTTGCGGCCTGCTGCGCGGCGGTGAAGCCCGGCGGCCTGCTCGTCATGGCGACGCTGAACCGCACGCTGAAATCCTACGCGCTCGCCATCGTCGGCGCGGAATACGTCCTGCGCTGGCTGCCGCGCGGCACGCATGACTGGAACAAGTTCGTGACGCCCGACGAACTCAGGGACGCTATCGCCGCCAACGGGCTCGATCTCGGACAGGAGACCGGCGTGGTCTACAATCCGCTCTCGGATCGCTGGTCGGCGGCCCGCGACATGGACGTCAACTACATGCTGGCGGCGTCGCGCCCGGTTGGGGCGTAAGCGGCGTCAAACGAGCGCCCGTCTGACCGTGCTGGCGAGCACCAGCGTCGCGATCGCCGACGCCCCCGCCGCGATCGCGGTGGCGAGCGCCGGGCTCGCACTGACGCTGTAGCCGAGCTTGCGCCAGACGATGGCGCCGACGAGCGCTCCAACCAGCAGCAGCACGCCGTTGGCGAAGATGCCGAAGCCGCCGCCTCCGAGAATGCCGTCGGCCAGCCAGCCCATCATCAGGGCGCTGGTCAGCGCCAGCCCGACGACGACGATGACATGGACGGTCGGCAGGTCCGGGACGCCGAGCATCGAAAGCAGCGTGTGCATCGCAATCCCCCTTCCCATTGCCGCCAGGCTGGACGCATCATCGCATGGACCGGTTAAGCGATTGGCTGCGACGCGGACGCGCCTGCGAGATATCGCTTGTTTTTTGCGGTGCGGCATAATTCCTTAGAGGTATGGCGCGCCGCAGCATGAACTTGCATCATCCTGTGCCGGTCCGCCGGGCTCGAACAAGCGGACGCCGATCCGCAAGGCTGACAGGAAGGGAGAAGACCATGTCGACGCAGACCGTCGCCGCGCCGCTCAAGGACCTCTACGAACTCGGCGAATTGCCGCCGCTCGGCCATGTGCCGGCGCAGATGTATGCCTGGGCGATCCGGCGCGAGCGCCACGGCCCGCCGCAGGAGAGCTTTCAGGTCGAGGTCCTGCCGACCTGGTCGATCGGCGAGGAGGAGGTGCTGCTGCTCGTGATGGCCGGCGGCGTCAACTACAACGGCATCTGGGCGGGGCTGGGCCAGCCGATCTCGCCCTTCGACGTCCATAAGGGCCCCTTCCATATCGCCGGCTCGGACGCCTCGGGCATCGTCTGGGCGGTCGGCTCCAAGGTGAAGCGCTGGAAGGTCGGCGACGAGGTCATCGTCCATTGCAACCAGGACGATGGCGACGACGAGGAGTGCAATGGCGGCGACCCGATGTTCTCTTCCTCCCAGCGCATCTGGGGCTACGAGACCGGGGACGGCTCCTTCGCGCAGTTCTGCCGGGTCCAGTCGCGGCAGCTCATGCTGAAGCCCAAGCATCTCACCTGGGAAGAGGCGGCCTGCTACACGCTGACGCTGGCGACCGCTTACCGCATGCTCTTCGGCCACGCGCCCCACACCATCAAGCCGGGCGACAACGTGCTGATCTGGGGCGCCTCGGGCGGTCTCGGCGTCTTCGGCGTGCAGCTCTGCGCGGCCTCGGGCGCCAACGCCATCGGCGTGATCTCCGACGAGAGCAAGCGCGACTATGTGCTGGGGCTGGGCGCGAAGGGCGTCATCAACCGCAAGGATTTCGCCTGCTGGGGCCAGATGCCCACGGTCAACTCGCCCGAATACGACGCCTGGGTGAAGGAGGCGCGCAAATTCGGCAAGGCGATCTGGGACATCACCGGCAAGAAGGATGTCGACATCGTCTTCGAGCATCCGGGCGAAGCGACCTTCCCTGTCTCCTGCCTCGTCGCCAAGCGCGGCGGCATGGTGGTGTTCTGCGCCGGCACCTCCGGCTTCAACATCACCTTCGACGCGCGCTATGTCTGGATGCGGCAGAAGCGCGTGCAGGGCTCACATTTCGCCCATCTCAAGCAGGCGAGCGCCGCAAACCAGTTCGTCATCGACCGCCGCGTCGACCCCTGCATGTCCGAGGTCTTCCCCTGGGACAAGATCCCGCTCGCCCATCACAAGATGTGGAAGAACGAGCACGCGCCGGGCAACATGTCGGTGCTGGTCTACGCGCCGAGGACGGGCCTGCGGACCTATGAGGATGTGGTCGAGGCGCTGTCGATGTGAGCTGCGGCCTTGATCTGCCGCTGTTGTCGAGGCCGGCGCAGCAATCGCCTGCCGCCCGGAACATTCACCCACCGCACCCGTTTGAAAGCTGCGGCCGCATAGCGCTGTCGCGCCGGCGTTGGCTCGCCGGCCATCTGAATGCGACGGGGGATTTTGTCATGGGTATCATCTGGACGATCATCATCGGCTTCCTCGCCGGCGTGGTGGCCAAGTTCATTTCGCCTGGCTCCAACGAGCCGCAGGGCTTCATCCTGACGACGATCCTCGGCATCGTCGGCGCGATGGTCGCGACCTATCTCGGCCAGGCTCTGGGCTGGTATTCGGCCGGACAAGGCGCGGGCTTCATCGGCGCCGTCGTCGGCGCGATCATCGTCCTGACCGTCTGGTCGATGCTGAGCCGCCGCAACGCCTGAAAACGGCATCGGCCTTCGCCAGTCCTGATCGCGGACAAGGAGATTTCGAGATGAGCAACAACGGCTTTCCGTCGATGACGGCGCTGCTCGGCCTGCTGGCCGTAGCCGGCTATCAGAATCGCGACAAACTCGCCGAATGGTTCGGCGGCGCGCAGGGCGGCCGCCCGCCGGAAGGCGCGCCTCCCGGTCTCGACAAGGCGCTGGGCGACCATCGCGGCGCGGCCGCGGGCGGCATAGGCGGTCTGCTCGGCGGAGGCATCGGCGAACTGATCGAGCGCTTCAAGCAGGGCGGCCGTGGCGACACCGCCGATTCCTGGGTCCGCAACGGGCCGAACGAGCCGATCTCCGGCAGCGATCTGGAACAGGCGATCGGTCCCGACGTGCTCGACGATCTCGAGCGGCGCACCGGCCTGTCGCGCGCCGAACTGCTGGCGAGGCTGTCGCGCGATCTGCCGGATGCGGTCGATCGCTACACGCCCGACGGACGCGTCGCCGCCTGAGCGTCGCCATTACCGGTACCTCGTTTGACGCCGTAGGGAGTTTGTCTCCCTGCGGCGTTCTTCGTTACGGCTTCCGGCTTGTTGTATCGTCGCGGACATGGCGGGCGGGCGTCGGCGCGCTGTCGCAGCCGGACTGGGCAGGGTAGAGCATCGCCTCGAACAGGCGATCCATGCTCAACTCCCCGCTCTTCCTGCGCTTCGTCCCGGTGATCTTCACCTTCCTCTGGTCCTCGGGCTGGATCGTGGCCGGCTATTCGGCGCTCCATGCCGATGCGCTGACCTTCCTCGTGGTCCGCTACGCCTGCGCGGCTCTGGCGATCACGGCGGTTGCGCTGGCGATGGGTGCGCCCTGGCCGCGAGGCCGCCGCGCCATCCTCGATTGCGTCGTCACCGGCGTGCTCATCCACGCCGCCTATCTCGGCGGCGTCTGGTGGGCGGTCCGCCACGGCCTGCCTACCGGAATCTCGGGACTGATCGCCGGGCTGCAGCCGATTTTGACCGCGCTGTTCGCGCCCATGCTGGTCGGCGAGCGCATCACGCCCGTCCGCTGGCTCGGCATTCTCGCCGGTTTCGTCGGTATCGCGCTGGTGCTCCAGCCGAAACTGGTCGGCGTCGAGCCCGCCGTGCTCTGGGCCGTGCTGATCCCGGTCGCCGTCAATGTCGCGGGCATGTTCGCCGTGACCTTCGGCTCCTTCTATCAGAAGGCACGCATCGTCACGGGCGATCTGCGCACCGTCACGGCGGTGCAGTACGTCACGGCTTTCGTCGTGACCCTGCCGGTCGCCTGGGCCCTGGAGCCGATGCGGATCGAGTGGAACCTGACCATGGCGCTGGTGCTGGCCTGGTCGGTGCTGGCGCTGTCGCTCGGCGGCGTCGGGCTCTATCTGCTGATGATCCGGCGCGGCGAGATTTCGCGCGTCTCGACCTTTCTCTATCTGGTGCCGGCGCTGGTCGCGGTTCAGGCCTGGATCCTGTTCGGGGAGGCGCTGACCCCGCTGCAGATCTTCGGTATGGCGGTGACGATCCTGGGCGTCGTGCTGGCCAGCCGGAAATAGCAGCCGTCTGTGCGAGCGTAGGCGAAGCAATCCGGGAGGGCGTAGCGCGGGAGACGCTGGATGGCTTCGCGTCGCTCGCGATGACGGATTGGCTGAAAGACGGGTTTCCGTGTCGGCGAAGTTGGCCTTATGCTGCGTCGCAACAAGGGGAGAGACCGTCATGAGCGCCACCGCCGCCCTGAAGCCTGAATCGCCCGCCACGGCGACCGCCCTGATCGCCGCGGCGCTGCCGGGTTTCGAGGAACTGCTTCAGGAGGCGATCGCCGCAGTGCGCCGGAAGGTGCTCGTCGACGGCAAGGTTTCGACCGCGAAGCTCGAAGCCGAGCAGCACGCCGCCCATGGCCTGTCCTGGCTGGCGACCTATGTCATGGCGCTGCGCGAGCTTAAAGCCTATGGCGAGCGCCTGCAGGCTGAGGACCGCTACGGGGCGATCGAGGACTACTGCATCCGGATCGGGGCCGGCGAATACGCCGCGCAGATCTTTGGCGGCATCCCCATGAGTCAGGGCGAGATCGTGCGGCTCGGCGCGCTCGGAGTCTCGGCCAAGGCGGTCGAGGCGGCCTGCTCGGACGCGGCCGAGGCGCTGATCGGCGAGGGCAACACGCCCGAGAACCGCGCCCGGCTCGTCGCCCTGTTCAGCCAGAAGGACGGGCTCTCCAGCGTCGGCGATCCCGGCCTCGACGAGACGCTGGAGGCGATCCGCTCCGAGATGGCCCGCTTCTGCGCGGCGGAAGTGACGCCGCACGCCCATGAATGGCATCTCGAAAACGATTACATCCCGATGGAGGTCGTCGAGAAGATGGCCGAACTCGGCGTCTTCGGACTGACCATCCCCGAAGAGTTCGGTGGCATGGGCCTGACCAAGGTCTCGATGTGCGTCGTCTCTGAAGAGCTCTCGCGCGGCTATATCGGCGTCGGCTCGCTCGGCACCCGTTCCGAGATCGCGGCCGAGTTGATCCTCTGCGGCGGCACGCCCGAGCAGAAGGCGCATTGGCTCCCCAAGCTCGCCTCGGGCGAGGTGCTGCCCACCGCCGTCTTCACCGAGCCCAACACCGGCTCCGATCTCGCATCCTTGCGCACCAAGGCGGTGAAGGACGGCGACACTTGGAAAGTCTCCGGCAACAAGACCTGGATCACCCATCCCGTCCGCGCCGACATCATGACGCTCTTGGTCCGCACCGACCCGGACGCGGCCGGCTATCGCGGCCTCTCCATGCTGATCGCCGAAAAGCCGCGCGGCACCGACGAAGACCCGTTCCCGGTCGCGGGGCTCTCCGGCGGCGAGATCGAGGTGCTCGGCTATCGCGGCATGAAGGAGTACGAGCTCGCCTTCGACGGCTTCGAGGTGAAGGGCGAAAACCTGCTCGGCGGCGTCGAGGGGCAGGGCTTCAAGCAGCTCATGCAGACCTTCGAGGCCGCCCGCATCCAGACGGCGGCCCGCGCAGTCGGCGTCGCGCAGTCGGCCTTCGATCTCGGGCTGAAATACGCGCAGGACCGCATCCAGTTCGGCAAGCCGCTGATCGCCTTCCCCCGCGTCGCCGACAAGCTCGCCATGATGGCGGTGGAAATCCTGATCGCCCGCCAGCTCACTTATTTCGCCGCTCGCGAAAAGGACGCCGAGCGCCGCTGCGATCTCGAGGCCGGCATGGCGAAGCTCCTGGGCGCCCGCGTCGCCTGGGCGGCGGCCGACAACGCGCTGCAAATTCACGGCGGGAACGGCTTCGCGCTGGAATACGCCATCAGCCGCGTTCTTTGCGACGCGCGGATTTTGACCATTTTTGAGGGCGCAGCGGAGATTCAGGCGCAGGTGATCGCAAGGAGGCTGGTGGAGGGGTAGTGCTTAGATCGCATTTATTTTGGCAGGTAAATGCCGCGGTCAAGATTATCAAGCGTCATGCCCGCCTCTAGTTGTTGGATGCCCATGGCGTACTCTGCAATTTCTTCGAAAACTTTACGGCCGCGAACATAATCAATTGCCAGATTGGCGTGAGCTGCGGTGAGAGCGACTTGTGCGTTTTTGTGGCCGAAGAATCGTTGCAGGAGCCGCCGCTCATCGCCTGGTCGTGACATCAATTCATCAACGATCGATTCTATTTCATCAAATCGCTTATTATAAGCGGCAATTTCCTCTCGCTCTAGCGATCGATACTGGAGAAGACAAAGGTCTTCGAACCGCAGTATCAATGCATCCGATGACGTCTCGCTTAATGGATGTTTTTTCATCGCTTTAGCACTCCCATTCGACGGAGCGCGTCCATGCCAACCCGCTGCCGTTCAGACCAGTCTTTCCCTCGAAGATAATCCCGAGGCGATAGATAGCCATAATTCTTGTTCTTCGTCTGATACCATGCAGAAATCTCGCGATGCCTGTAGACTGGTACGCTGACGATGTTCCCCGGCGCGTCGATCATTGAACGCGGAATGCCGTCATTGGCAGACTGTTGCTCCACCACATGGTGCCTGTGATAGCCCGGCCGCGCCTCCTGCGCACCCCGGACAAGTTCGTCGTAAGTCGCCGGTTTGTCCCGATAGGAGCGAATCGACGGTCATTCCGACCGTAGCCACTGTGCGGCCTCTACCGCGACAACAACGCCGCCGACGACAGGAAGTTTGCGCGCTCCGAACTTCCCTAGCCACCTCGCCGCCTCCTTTGCCTTGGCAAGCCGGCTCTCCCGATCAGGCGGGGGTTCCTTCGGGATCTGCGGCGGCTCGTCGAGCGAGGGGCCCTTGTTGTGGCCGATCCCGGCCGCAGCAGCGAGCGGCGCAAGCTCGATCGGCGCGAAGTCGATCGGTCCGAAGTCGAAAACCGGCCATCCGCCTCCGCTCGCTTCGCCACTGGTCCATTGCCCGCCCTCGGAGCTGCCCGCCGGCACGCGCGGCTGGCCGGGTTGAACTCCTTGGCGCGGAGCCAGCGATAGCGGTCTAGCGCCGCGATGAACGCGTCGGCGGCGAGGCGCGAGCGCAGCCGCAGCGCGGCGAGCCGCAAGGCCGGGCTCGGGCGGGGCGGGGGTGTCTGGTGAAGGGGTCGTTGCATCCGGCGCTGGTCTCCGCGGCGGATACGGATAGTAAGCGCGGATTCGGCGAGGGGGACGAGACGGAGAACAATCCCCGCTAACGGTCCTTCTGAGTGGCTTTAACGGGGATTCGCTTGCAGACGTTCGCCGGCGCCGGCGGAGCGCTCCCGCCCCTCACGGCCAGCGCAACCGCACCTCGACCACCACCGGCTTCACCGCCCGGATGCGGGCGTCGGCCGAGCTGAACGGCCTGTCGCCGGAGATCGCGTCCATCGCCAGGAAGCCGGGCTCGGGCTCGAACCGGAGCGACAATTCGCAGCCGCCATCGGGCTTTGCGAGCCGGCCGCCCTTCCAGTCCCCGGCATGGCCGCCCCGGTCCCAGCCGAAGCCCAGGATTTCGAAGGGCCGGCCATTGGCCGCCTCGACCTGCGCGAGGCTCATCCCCATGCGGATCGGCGGCTCGGCATCCGGAACCGCGATCCGCCATGTCGCTGTCGGCGCGACGCTGATGGTCGCGGGCCGGCTGCGCCTCGCGCCGTCATGCCAGAGGATGTCGATGCGCCGCTTCGGGTCTTTCGCGAAGAGGATCGTGCCGGGCTGCGTCATGCCTTCGCCGACATCGATGGCGGCGCGCGTCACATTGCCCGCGCCGAAGGCCTTCGCCAGAGCGACCTCGCTGCCGTCGCGCGCAAGAGGCCCCCGGCAGGCGAGCAGGTCCGGCTGCTGCGCGCCGGCGGCAGAGGCGCAGAAGAGCCCGAGCGCGACGGCCGGGAGGATCAGCTTCGCCTGCATCGTCTCCGCTCCCGGACCGTTACAAGATGCGCTCTCTGGCCGGCACGACGCAGGCACCGAGCCCCGCCATCGCCCGTGCCTGACGTCCGTCGAAGGTGACGAGCGTCGCGCCGTCCGCTAGGGCGATCGCGATATGCAGCGCGTCGGGCGCCTGCAGCTTCAGCTCGAACCGGCGCACGAGACGCTCGCAGGAGGCGATGTCGCCGGCGGAGGTGAGGCGGCGGGTGGCGGTCCGGCTCACCCAGGCGTCCAGCTTGGCAAGCGCTTCATTCGCCAGCCCTGTGTCGATCAAGCCCATCCGGACGCGACGAGAGATGGACGCACTCGCCTCGGCGCTGGCGAAATCGCTCACGATCAACGAGCGCGGAGCGCTGACCAGCCACGTGGTCAGCTTTTCGGTATGGATGTCCGGTGCGAACAGCGGCAGCAAAGCCGAGGCATCGAGCGAGAAACGGATCACTCCGGCTCCTCGTCGCGCATGGCGCGCAGAAGTTCGGCGCTACTGACCGTCATGTAAGGCATCGTCGCACGAAACGCCGCGAGATCGTCCAGATCGGCCTGCGTCATCGGCCTCGGCTCCGGTTGCGCCGCCAGCAGGTGAACGGCCGGCTTGCCGTGCCGGGTGATCGTCACCGGAGCGCCGGTCATCGCCTCATCGACGAGCTTGGACAACTGGTCCTTGGCCTGCGCGAGCGTGTAGGTCGCCATCGTCGCCTCCAATATGGCTATCCATGGCCATATTAAGCCGCGACGGCGATTTCGCCAAGCCGCTCACCCTCGCAGGCGATACTTCGCGAACCCGTCCCCGCCATCGCCGGCGGCCTCGGCCTTCAGGTCTTCGGGCAGCTTGCCCGCCGCCGCAGGCGAGGTCACGAAGGTGACGTTGACGCTGGCCGGCAGGGGGGCCAGCGCCCAGTTGCCGTCGGCCTTCGGCTCGATCGTCTTCTTCGCGAGGATATGGCGCACCACCACGTCGCGGTTGAGGTCGGGCGATTCCAGCACGATCGTCGTCTTCGTGCCCGGAAAATTGCCGCCGCCGGAGGCGCGGTAATTGTTGGTCGCGATGATGAACTCGGCCGCCTCGTCGATCGGCTTGCCCTCGAAGGCGAGATCGACGATGCGGCGCGCCTCGGGCGCGACCAGCTTGCCCTCGCCATCGTAGCGCGAGGGCTGCGTCACATCGATCCGGTAGGTCACGCCGTCGATCACGTCGAAATTGAAGGCCGGGAAGCCCGGATTGATCAGCGGCTGCTCCTCGGTCCTGGCCGGATCGATGCGGTTGAAGATGCCGGCCGAGCGCTCCAGCCACTCGCGAACCTGCGCGCCCGTCACTTTCACGATCTGGAGCGTGTTGGGATAGAGATAGATGTCGGCGATGTTCTTCAGCGCCAGCGGCCCGGCCGGGATATCGGTGAAGAAGGCCGGCCCCGAGCGCCCGCCCGACTTGAACGGCGCGGCGGCCGACAGTACCGGCAGGCCCTTCCACTGCGTCTGCGCCATCAGACCCCTGGCATAGGCGATCTGGGCGTCGGCGACGATCTGCACCGAGGGGTCGTCGGCGACCAGCGCGAAGAACGAGTTGATCGGGGAGGTCGTCGCGCCGACCGGCTCGCGCATATAGCTCAGCGTCGCCTCGTGATCGGCCTTCACCGTCGCCAGCACGCCGGGCTCGACGGCGGCCTTGGGCACGATCTTGCGGTCGGGCGTGCGCTCGAAGATGGGCTTGGGCTCGACCTTGAAGCCGGCGATGCGCCAGCGCTCGCCGCGCTTCTCCAGCTCCAGATCGACGATGCCGAGATGCGAGCCCCAGAAGCCCGGCTGGCAGGCCGGCTTGCCATGGAGCGAGCCCTTGACGTTGTCGACGCCTGCGATCCCGTCGAAGGCTTTTGCGCCCGGAAAGACCAGATGCTGGTGCCCGGTCAGGATGACGTCGATGCCGTCGAGCTTCGCCAGATGCAGCGCCGCATTCTCTTCGCCTCCGCGCCGCTCGCCCCCGGCGATGCCCGAATGGCAGAGCGCCACGACGATGTCGGGCCCCGATGCGAGCAATCCGGGGAGATGCTTGGCCGCCGCGTCGACGATGTCGATCGCCGTCAGCTTGCCGTCGAGATTGGCCTTGTCCCATTGCATGATCTGCGGCGGCACGAAGCCGATCACGCCGATCTTGACGATGTGCTGCACGCCGGCCTCGTCCTCGAAGCTCTGCTCGAACAGCCGCCAGGGATCGACCAGCGGCTCGCCGCCGACCCGCGTGACATTGGCGCAGACCATCGGGAACTCGGCCTTGGCCAGCCCCGTCTCGAGGAACTCCAGACCGTAATTGAACTCGTGGTTGCCGAGCGTTCCGCAGACGTAAGGCAGCGCGTTCATGGCGGCGATGATCGGGTGCGTGTCGCCGAGCTTCAGCCCCTTCTTGTAAGCGATGTAGTCGCCCAGCGCCGAGCCTTGCAGGAAGTCGCCATTGTCAAACAGCAGGGAGTTCTTCGCCTGCGCCTGCGCCGCCTTGATCAGCGTCGCGGTCTTGGCGAGGCCGACCGTGTCGTCGGCGGCGTCGCGGAAATAGTCGTAGGGCACGACGTTGACATGGAGGTCGGTGGTCTCCAGCACGCGCAGTTTCAGGCGCGCCGGAGACTGTGCCGCGGCTGGCATCGCGACGCCCGCCGCGATCACCGCCCCGGCCTTGATGGCGTCACGGCGGCTGAACTGGGTTTCGCGTGACATGGCCGGCTCCCGATCGCATCTGGCATGACCGGAGGCTAGCATTGCGGCGACGGCGTGACACGCCGAAATCAAACGGCTCGGCTGACCCCCTCCATCCGCACGCGCCCGTCCGCGCCCTCCGTCCAGGCGCGGATCGCGCCATCGGGCAGGCGCTTCGCCTTGACCAGGAAGGCTGGTCCCGCGATCAGCGGGTTGACTCCGCGATAGTCGAGCCGGATCGGCTCCCCGCCAGACAGCGTCGCGATGATGTTCAGCAAAAGCGTCGCCTGGATCGGGCCATGCACGACGAGCCCTTCATAGCCTTCGTCCTGCGTGACATAAGGCAGGTCATAATGGATGCGGTGGCCGTTGAAGGTGATCGCCGAATAGCGGAACAGGAAAACCGGGCTGGTCTCAACCTCCCAGACCAGGTCCGCCGGCTGCGGCGCGGCGGGTTCGGGCGGCTTGACAGGCGCGCCCGGCTTGGCCGCCTCGCGATAGACGATGTTGTGCCGCTCGCGCAGCGCCGTGCCGCGCGGGCTGACGATCTCGTGGTCGACCGCCACGAAGCAGAGCGGCCCGGTGCGACCCTCCTTGTAGCTGACATCGCCGATGGTCGAGCGTCGCGTGACGAGGTCGCCCTCGCGCAGCGGCGCCACGGTCTCGATCGAGCCGCCGGCCCACATCCGGCGCGGCAGCGGCACCGGCGGCAGGAACTCGCCCTTGGCGGCGTGTCCGTCGCCGCCGATCGCGCCCATCGGCGCGATCGGCGGCGCGAGACACCAGTGCAGCGCCAGCGGCGCGTCCCCGGCCGGGGAGGGGGCGAGATGCGGCGTGAACGTCGCCGCGAAGCTCGCCATCAGCCGGGGTGTGATCAGGTCGGAGGCCTCTTCGGTCCGGCCGATCCAGGTCTTGAGGTGGTCGATGTCCATAATTCGCCCTTTGATGGAAGGGCGCGGGGAACCCCTCTCCCGGAGGGAGAGGGGCAGGGGTGAGGGGATGAACGTTCTCCGCATTGAGCGCGACCTGACCGCAGCTTTCGCCGCCGGGAGCCCGCAGGTCGAGCGTCCGTCACCTCACCCCTGCCCCTCTCCTTACAGGAGAGGGGTTCCTCGCGCTCGATTCTGAGAAACCTGAGTTCAATACGACCTCGGCATGCCGAGCACATGCTCTGCCAGATATGACAGGATCAAATTCGTCGAGATCGGCGCGACCTGATAGAGCCGGGTCTCGCGGAACTTGCGCTCGACATCGTATTCCTCGGCGAAGCCGAAACCGCCATGTGTCTGGACGCAAGCGTTCGCCGCCTCGAAGGAGGCGTCCGCCGCCAGCATCTTGGCCATGTTGGCCTCCGCGCCGCAATCCTTGCCGGCTTCGTAGAGCCGCGTCGCCTCGCGCACCATCAGTTCGGCCGCGCGCATATTGGCGTAGGATTTCGCGATCGGGAACTGGACGCCCTGGTTCTGGCCGATCGGCCGCCCGAAGACCTGCCGCTCCTTGGCATAGGCGGACGCCTTGTCGATGAACCATTTCGCATCGCCGACGCATTCGGCCGCGATCAGGATGCGCTCGGCGTTCATCCCCGAGAGGATATAGCGGAAGCCCTTGCCCTCCTCGCCGACGAGGTTCTCGGCCGGCACCTTCACATTGTCGAAGAAGACCTCGGTGGTAGCGTGGTTCATCATCGTGCGGATCGGCCGGATCGTCAGTCCGGCCTTAAGCGCCTCGCGCATGTCGAGAATGAAGACCGACAGCCCCTCCGTGCGCTTGGCGACCTGGTCGCGCGGCGTGGTGCGGGCGAGCAGCAGCATCAGGTCGGACTGCGCGGCGCGGCTCGTCCAGATCTTCTGGCCGTTGACGACGTAATGATCGCCCTCGCGCCGGGCGAAAGTGCGCAGGCTGGTGGTGTCGGTGCCGCTGGTCGGCTCGGTCACGCCGAAGGCCTGCAGCCGCAATTCGCCCGAGGCGATCTTGGGCAGGTAGCGCTGCTTCTGCGCCTCCGAGCCGTGCCGCAGCAGCGTGCCCATGATGTACATCTGCGCATGGCAGGCCGCGCCGTTGCAGCCTTGGCGCTGGATTTCCTCCATGATCACGGTCGCGGCCGAGAGCGACAGCCCCGCGCCGCCGAACTGCTCGGGGATCAGCGCCGAGAGAAAGCCGCTCTGCGTCAGCGCCGCGACGAAGTCGGCGGGGTAGGCCATCTCGCGGTCGAGCTTGCGCCAGTACTCGCCGGGAAAATCGGCGCAGAGTTTTGCGACGGCGTCGCGGATGTCGGCATGGTCTGTGGCGTCTGTCATGGGCTCGCTGTTCGCCAGTTCGTCTGTTTCATCAATCGCGACGTCATCCCGGGCAAGCGAAGCGCAAACCCGGGATCCATCCTAGAGCGCCGTCCTGCCTAATGATGGATTCCGGATCTGCGCGGCTGCGCCGCTTGTCCGGGATGACGGTGAGGTTGGTCGAGCGGCCGCAGCCCCAAACTCTGCCCGCAGCGCCGCGTCATGCTGGCCGAGCGTCGGCACCGGGCGCATGGCGACGCGCTTGCCGTCGACGATCGCCGGCGGCGCCAGCACCTCGACCGTGCCGTTCACGGTCGGGACCGGCAACGCCGTCGCGGCCGGATGCGCGATCAGGTCACCGACGCTGGAGACCGTGCCATAGGCGATGGCGTGACGGTCGAGCGCGGCCGCGACCTCGGCGAAGGCGCGCGTGCCGAGCAGCGCCTGAACCTCTCCATCCAGCAAAGCGCGCTGGCGGACCCTCAGCACGTTGGAGGCGAAGCGCGCATCGGTCGCCAGCGCCTCGCTGCCGAGCACCTCGCGGGCGAGGATCAGCCATTCCCGCTCGCTCTGGATCGAGATCAGGATGTTGCCGTCGGCGAGCGCGAAGACGCCATAGGGCGCGATCGAGGGATGCGCCAGCCCGAGACGCGGCGGCTCGATGCCGCCATAGCGCCGCGTCAGATAAGGCACGTTCATCAGCTCGCCGAGCGTGTCGAACAGCGAAAGCTGGATCGCCGAGCCTTGCCCCGTCCGCGCCCGCCGCAGCAGCGCTTCCAGGATCGCCGCATAGGCGGCCTGCCCGGTGGCGATGTCGGCGATCGAGACGCCGATCCGGGACGGGCCGGAATCTTGCGTGCCCGTGATGCCCGACAGCCCCGATTCCGCCTGAACAAGCAGGTCGTAGGCCTTGCGCGTGTAGTGCAGCGTACCGGGCGCATAGCCGGAGACGTCGCAGGTAATCAGGCGTGGGTAGCGCTGCCGCAGCGCCTCGTGGCCGAGGCCCAGCCGCGCCGTCGCGCCGGGCGCGAGATTCTGGATGAAGATGTCGGCCTGAGCCAGCATCGCCTCGACCATGGCGAGATCGCCCGCCTGCTTCAGGTCGACCCGGCAGGATTCCTTGCCCCGGTTGAGCCAGACGAAATAGGACGACTGCCCCTTGGCGTAATCGTCATAGCCACGCGCGAAATCGCCTTCCGCCCGCTCGAGCTTGATGACGCGCGCGCCGGCGTCGGCGAGCTTGCAGGTCGCGCTCGGAACCGCGACCGCCTGCTCCAGCGCCACGACCAGGATGCCATCGAGAGCGTTATTCATCGTGCTGTGTCGGCCCGCCTTCTGTGCTGTGCGGAAACGGGCAGCCGCGTGCGCTCAAGTCAAATAG
>JAESGM010000671.1_pt1 | contig 18346 bp, 17 predicted proteins | sample 9269721 | NCBI WGS metagenome assembly JAESGM01 (sample SAMN15720920, study PRJNA650825) | algae metagenome | isolation source: Komarekiella atlantica HA4396-MV6 and co-occurring heterotrophs from... | place: USA: Theobald House, Kauai, HI | collected 2009-07-29 | reverse complement strand
GTGTCGCGCTTGGCCCATTTGAAACCGAAGGTCTCGCGCGTCTGATCCTGCGCGGCGGAAACCAGTTCCTGCGCGCGCAGGATGCCGTCGCGCATGACCAGCGGACGGCCATGCGCCGTCACCGTCTCGCCCTCGTCAGGAAGCGAAACGCCGAGAAGCCCGGCAAGCCAGCCGGCCGGCTGATCGTCAGCCGCCATTGGCAATCGTGTTGATACAGTCAACGACATAGCGGTAATCGTCTTCGTTCATGCGGTTGTGCAGCGGAATCGCCATCGTGTTGCGCTCACAATCGCGGGCGCCCGGAAAATCATCCACGCCATATCCGAAATGCGTGCGGTAATAGCCGAGCATGTGAACCGCGTGCGTGCCGGGCCGGGTCGCGACGCCCTTCGCGTGCAGCCGCGCCATGATCTCGTTGCGCGGCAGCGGCGCCTTTTGCGGATCGACATAGGTGACGTAGGCCTGCCAGGCATGACGGCCGTCATTCGGCGCGACCGGATGTCTGAGCCACGCGATGTCGGCCAGAGCCTCGCGATAGAACCGCGCCCAGCGGTCGCGCTCTGAGATGAAGGCATCGAGCTTTCCGAGCTGCACGAGGCCGATGGCGGCCTGCACGTCGGTCATGCGGTAATTGAACCCCAGTTCGTCGAAGTCCGCGAGCAGATAGGGTTGCGGACCGTGATGCCGCTGCTCTTCCGAGATCGAGGCGCCGTGGTTGCGCAGAATGTCGGCGCGCGCAGCCAGCGCGGCGTCGTTGGTGGTCAGCATCCCGCCCTCACCGGTTGTGATCGACTTGCGCGGGTGGAACGAAAAACAGGCGAGATCGCCGAGCCCGCCGGCCGCACGTCCGTTGAGGGACGCGCCAGCGGCGCAGGCGGCATCTTCGACAATCCTGACGGACGACGGCAACGCAGCACGCAAGCCGTCGATATCTGCGCATAATCCAAAAAGATGGACAGGGATGATCGCTTTGGTGCGGGGCGTCAACTTCGTCACAGCCGAGCTGATGTCGATATTGTAGTTGTTGCGATCCACATCGCAGAGCACAGGCGTGGCGCCGCAATAGAGAACGGCATTTGCCGTCGCAACCCAGGTGAATGACGGGACGATAACCTCATCGCCGGGCCCGATCCCGAGCGCAGCAAGGGCCAGATGCAGCGCCGTCGTACAACTCGTCGTCGCCAGCGCGTGATCGACTTGATGCCTTTGCGCAAAGGCTTTCTCGAACGCCGCCACTTTCGGACCTTGCGTCAGCCATCCCGACAGCAACGGCTCACGGACGGCTTGCCATTCTTCCTCTCCCATCGACGGCAATGCAATCTGCACGCGCCGCATCACACTGGAATCCATGTTCAATCCCGCCGTTGCGATGTCTTCAAAGAACTGCCGCGCGGTTGCGGCGGGCTGCAACTTCTTCCTTGTGGGATTTCCGCCAGGCTATCAGACGCGAGAGCCCATCATCCAGCGGAATGCCGGCCTCAAATCCGATCTCGTCTTTCGCGCGCGCCGGACTTCCGATGCGGTTGCGCACCAGCGTCGCCTGGCTGCGGGGCGCATAATTGATCGCCTGGTTGGAGCCGGTCAGCGACAGGAGACGCTCGGCGATTTCCTTCAGCGACGTCCGCCGGCCGGTCCCGACATTATAAAAACGATCCGCCGCGGTCGACTTCATCGCGCAGATATTCGCCTTGGCGCAATCCTCGACCGCCACGAAATCAAAAGCCTCCGACCCGTCGCCGAAAATCGTCGGCCCTTCGCCGCGATCGATAGCGTCAAGCATCTTCATGATAACGGCAATATACGCGCCCTGGTAATCCTGTCGCGGGCCATAGACGTTCATGTAACGGAGCCCGACATAGTCCAGACCGTACCGGTGATGGAACGCACGCAGCATCGCCTCGCCACAAATCTTGGTCGCACCGTAGAAGTTCTTGTTGTTGAAGGGATGATCCTCCGTCATCGGTTCTTCAACGGCATCGCCGTACACCGAAGCCGATGATGAATAAACCAGACGCTTCACGCCGGCTGCGATGCATGCTTCCATGACGTTGAAGGTTCCGCGAACATTCACGTCAAACGCAGTCCGCGGAAATTCGTGGCACTGCAGGAGCCACAGGGCGGCAAAGTGAAAAACGCCATCGGCGCCCCTTAGCGCCGAACCAAGAATATCGCCTTGCGTGATATCGCCGCCGGCCTCGAATATCCTGACCCGCGGGTCTTTCAGGGAACTGGCCAGATTCTCATGCGTGCCGCGGACGAAATTGTCGTAAACGACGATCTCGCCGACATCCTCGCGCGTGAGCAGGTCCACCGTATGCGAGCCGATCAGGCCGGCTCCGCCAATCACCACAACGCGCTTTCCTCGAATATCCACTTTTCTTGACCCTTCTCTACACTGACTAACGCGTTTCCAAGGATTTCTGGCCAATGATCAGGAACGAATGCTTGGCATAGGCGAAATGACCATCCGATGCGATCTGCCGCTCGACGGCCGCGCGAACATTACTGGCCGCAGAAGGATCGAAATAGGATGTATTGCGCCAGAATTGCATAACGCTTTCCACATCCGGCAATCGCTGCATGTTGCGCAACAGATGGACCGTCACTTCATCGAAATTCGTCCGGAAATACGGCTCGAGAACATCCGGACCGAATTGTCCGCTTGCCGTGGCAGCTTCGGGGACCGGGCAAAAGCGTCTAACGAATTCGACAAACCCATGCGGATTGTTGGGAACACACGCGGCGATCCGCCCACCCGGTTCGACGACACCGCGCATGACATCAAGAACGTGCAAGGGATCTTTCGCGTAATAAAGCGCATAGGTCGTCTGCGCGAGATCGAATCGCTTCCGAAGAAACGTCTGATCAATCAGCGCGCCGAGATTCATCATGTCGGAAACCTCGGCCTGAATATTTCCGGCATGCGCCTGGCGACGCAAATGATCGATCGATGCCGGGGCGATGTCGAGCGAGGAAACGCTCCCGGATGTTCCGACACGGCGCAGAAACTCGAGGGACTGTGCGCCAGTCCCGCAGCCCACATCCAAGACATGCATTCCTTCCCGCACATCCAGGCGGCTCTGGAGCCAATCCTGGAAATCGATGGCGGAATACTGACGATTCGCATCTAGCCGAACGCTCAGACTCGCCGTCGACGTATTGGGATGCTCGGCGAGACGATCTCCCGAGACCTTGTTGGGGACAGAACTCATTGATCGTCCATTGCTGTGATTGTCGGCCACATGCCCGCGCTTTTCATCAGATCGTCGTACACTTTCTGTCCGAAGACAGAGCGGCCTTCAACGCATCGCGCCACCTTGCGGCGTGGACTCAGCCGCTCTGCACACCACCAGACCGGATGCGTCAGAATATGCAGCTTGTCGTGCTGACGAGCCGCGAGCACTTCGTGGATCGGCTTATGGCGCCAGAAACCGCCAGAATCGGACGCATAAAGATAGTCCGACCGGATTTTCCCGCCATAGACATTCAACAACCCGGCGATGTGCGTCGACGTCTCGTCCATAAGCCCCGCATAGCCGGGGTTATGAAAGGATACGAACGCCACCTCGGTTTCGAGAAGCTCCTCCAGAACACGCTGCTCCCGTCCGATTGTTGTCTGGAGATCACGGTCGCGGCGGCCGGCATAGCAGGTCGGATCGAAATGAAGGCCGATGTAATGCCCTTGCGCCGCAATCTCGCGAGCCATGCGGCCAGCTTCGACCTCGAACAAGCTGTAATATGGCGAGGTCAGCATAAAGAAGTATGTTGCGCGCACACCGTGCCGGTGTTCGATTTCCGCTGCGCGGCAGGCACGATTGACGGAATAGTCGATGTCGTGCCGCCACAAAACGTGAGGCTCCCGACATTCCGTTCCGAAGGGCTCAAAGCGGTAATGCTCTTTTGCGAGCAGAACGAGAGATTCATATCTCGCCGCGGTAAAGTCCTCGGTGGCTTCGTGGAAACCGGCCGCGTTGTCACTTGCCGGACTCAAGAGGGATGTCATTCAGCTTTCCGCCGGTTGCGGTAACTCTGGTGCGACTGGCTACGATGATAGGGCGGAATCGACCAGACGATGACGTTCGCCTGCGTTCAGATTGATATTCGCCGCCCTCAGCGCGGATACGATTTCAACCGACGGCCGCACTTCTTCTATAGCAAAGCCCCGGCCGGCAAGAATAGCCTGATAGCTGGTGGTATGAAGATCTCCGAACCCGTCGGAGAATTCCATTTCTGCACCGTCCACCGTAATGGAGCGATACGTCGTCTGACTTGCGGGAAGGCCCGCCGGCAGGTCCTTCCTGTCGACCGACAGGAACCAGCGCACCGTCGCGCGCTCACATTCCAGGTAGCCGGCCATCCGCTCTGCATCGCGCAGATGCAGCACGTTACGCGCCGCCTTGCCGAAGACATAAGTCAGCATGTCGAAGAAATGAACGCCGATATTCGTGGCAATCCCGCCGGACTTGGATTCATCGCCCTTCCAGGATGTGTGATACCAGCGGCCGCGCGACGTGATGTAGGTCAAGTCAACGGCATGCGTGCGGTTGCCTTGCGCGACTTTCTCTTTCAGCGCGACGATCGAAGGATGATGGCGCAGTTGCAGAATGGTCGAAATGCGACGGCCGGTATCCTGCTCGATCTCCGCCAGCCCGTCGATGTTCCAGGGATTGAGCACCAGCGGCTTTTCGCAGATCGCGTCGGCGCCGGACCTCAGCGCGAAGCGGCAATGCGCATCGTGCATGTAGTTGGGCGAGCAGATAGCCACGTAATCGATCCTGTCGCCACGGCGACGCAGCTTGTCGATGTGGCGGTCGAAACGCTCGAATTCGACGAAGAAATGCGCGTCCGGATAATAGCTGTCGATCACACCGACGGAATCGTTCGGATCGAACGCGACCTTCAGATCGCCGCCGACGGCCTTCATCGCCTTCATGTGCCGCGGGGCGATATAGCCGCCGGCTCCGATCAAAGCGAAAGATGTCATTGATATCCCGTTAAATGAAGGTTGATTCAGGCATGCTACCGCAGTCCGGGTGACTTGAGGGTCACCCGGCCAGTCCGGCCAACACCCGCCGGATCAATTCAACGCTACGCCGCGGTCACGAAGTCCGCGTCGACAAACACACGGACCTTGCGGCCCAGGAGATCAAGCAGGATGGCGACACGTTCGCCATCTGTCAGTCCTTCAAACAGTCCCAGACAGGAATCGAAAACTCCATCCTGCACACGCACCTTGTCGCCCGGAGCAAATATCGGCCGCCTGTCGAGACGTATCAATCCTTGCGCATCTTCGCGTTGTCGCAACTGGTCGACGACCGCAGCCGGCACAGCCGCCGGCAAATCGCCGTGACAGACGAGCCGGGAGACGCCGATCGTGGACTGCATCGCGCGCCAGCGTTGCGCGGCAACGTCGGCAGCGACAAACAGATAGCGAGGGAACAACGGCGACTTGACCATCTCGACGCGGCGCGCGTGGCGCCGGCGGCGAAGATATTGGGGCAGATAAACGTGATAGCCCTGCCGCGTCAGGTTGAATACAGCCTTGCGTTCCGCATTGGGCTGCGTCTGCACGACATGCCAGGATGTAACGGCCGGTTGCGTCATTGGATCGCTTTCGCCTGATTGTTCAGCCGCAGGCGCAGCAATTCCGGAATCAGCACGCGCTCTTCTCCGAATCGTTCGGCAGCCGCTTCGCAGGTGCGCCGCGACGAAGCGAGGTCGGTGACAACGACGGCGTCGAACGGATCGTTCAGATGATCGAACGAGGGCAAAAGCGGCACGCCGAGAAAGCGATCACCCTCGGCATTGGCATCGACGATCGCCACAATGGAAACACCGCTTTCCAGCGCGCAGATCGAGGCGATTTCCGCAAGATCGGATTTCCCGGCAAGGACAAGACGTTTCCGGCCGTTGGCGCGCGCAGCCTCGAACATCGCCGAACAGTCGGCCTTTGCCTGGCGGAAAAAACTGAAGGAATAGGAGAGGTATTCGACCGTCAGCCGTGACTTCTCGGCAAAGCCCTGCGGGGTCAGATAATAGACGTAGCGGCGTGCCGGAGCCTGGCTGGCCTTGACCAGCCCCTTCTTCATGCAGCGCTTGAGATAGGCATTGACGAGGCCAAGGGCGATGCCGAGTTCGGAGGCCAGATGGCGCTGCGACTGCCCGCCATTGCGCTCGACGGAATCGAGCAGGCCCAGCATGATGCGGGCTTCCTCGATTTTCCCCTCCCCGGTCGTGCCAGCCATACGCACCGCCCCTGTCGGACTGTCTGGACGGCGTGTGGTAGACTGTTCATTCGATGAACGTCAAGTGTCTCGTTCATTGCGTGAACATTCCAGCAACCTTCTGTTAACCATAAATATCCATTGGATATCATATGCTTGAATGAAATTTGCCGAGTTCCCTGTTCCCGCAATCAACACGAAAACCGGTGGAGTGGCCGGCTGCGGCGCATTTCGGCGCCTGCTCGGCGCCAAAGGTAAACCCCTTTCCCATTCTTCAGGGTGACAGGGGTTCAACTTGCCAGCCGAATACCCTAGGACGGTGCGGCATGGAGATAATGGTGTGAGTTTGCCGCCAAGCAGAGCCGCCTATCCGGGCGTGACTATCCACGAGAGCGCCTACATCGATGCCGGCGTCGCCATCGGCGAAGGCAGCAAGGTATGGCATTTCGCGCATGTGCTGCCGGGCTGCGTCATCGGGCGCAATGTGGTGCTTGGCCAGAATGTCATGGCCGGGCCGAACGTGCGCATCGGCGACGGCTGCAAGATCCAGAACAATGTCTCACTATATGAGGGCGTCGAGATCGAGGACGACGTGTTTTGCGGTCCGAGCTGCGTCTTCACCAATGTCGTCAACCCGCGCGCGAATGTCAGCCGGAAGGACGAATTCCGCCGCACATTGGTGCAGCGCGGCGCGACCATCGGCGCCAATGCAACCATCGTCTGCGGCGTGACCATCGGCGCCTATGCTTTCATTGGAGCAGGCGCCGTAGTGACCCGCGATGTTCCCGCGCATGCGCTGATGGTGGGCACACCGGCCAGACGAACCGGCTGGATGAGCCGCGCGGGCGAGAAACTGCCGGACAGCCTCGTCTGTCCGCGCACCGGAGAGCGTTATCGCCAGATTGGAACGCATCAATTGGCGTTGGACAGTTAACCCAATGGCGCCCGGCGCCAGCAGAATGTGATGTCGCAAGACAGGTTTCCGCTGTAGCCTCCGATCCAGCATCCGACGGTACGTGAAAGAGATTTTGACGAACGACATGGCCAAAGCCGACCGCCACGAGCAACACGATACGGACGCATTGAGCGCGCGCCTGATTGCATCCGCCCTGCGCACGCTGGATGCGGAGGCGAGCGGCATCTCGGCGCTCTCCGTCGCGCTGCGCAACGGGCTGGGCGCCTCGCTGGTCGCCGCAGTCGATCTGATCCGCAATGCCCAAGGCCGCCTCATCGTCACCGGGATGGGCAAGTCCGGACATGTCGGCCGCAAGATCGCGGCGACATTCGCATCGACCGGAACGCCCGCCTTCTTCGTGCACCCGGGCGAGGCAAGTCACGGCGATCTCGGCATGATCACACCGGACGACGTCATCATGGCGCTGTCCTGGTCGGGCGAAACTGTCGAACTGAAAAATCTCATCGACTATTCGCGCCGCTTCAAGATCGGCCTGATCGCGATGACGGCGGAGGCCGACAGCACGCTCGGCCGCGCCTGCGACGTCGCGCTCATCCTGCCGCAGGCGCGCGAGGCCTGCCCGCATAATCTCGCGCCGACAACCTCCTCGCTGATGCAGCTTGCGCTCGGCGATGCGCTGGCGGTCGCGCTGCTCGAGAGCCGCGGCTTCACAGAACTGGATTTCAAGCTGCTGCATCCGGGCGGCCGGCTCGGCGCCATGCTGAAATTCGTGCGCGACGTCATGCGCTCGGGCGACGGCGTTCCTACCGCGCCCTCAGGGGCACGCATGTCGGACGCCATCGTGGAGATGTCGGCAAAAGGCGTCGGCTGCGTCGGCATCACCAATCAGAGCGGGCAACTGATCGGCATCATCACCGACGGCGACCTGCGCCGTCACATGCGGCCGGGCCTGACCGAAGCCGGCGTCGACGAGGTCATGACCAGAAGCCCGAAGACCTGCCGGCCGGACCAACTGGTCAGCGAAGTGATCGAGATGCTGAATGCGTCGAAGATCACCGCGATCTTCGTTGTGGAAAATGCAAGGCCGATCGGCGTCGTGCATCTGCACGATCTCCTGCGCATCGGCGTCGCCTGATCATCGCTGTTTCACCGCATGAACCCGTCCGAGCCCATCCAGCATGCCGCGATGCTCGGACTGGCGATCGCCGCGGCGGCCGCCGCCACAACGATTGTCCTGATTGTGTGGCTCAGGCCGTGGCTCCAGCGTTACGCGCTGGCGCGTCCGAATGCGCGCTCCTCGCATAGCGAGCCGACGCCGCAAGGCGGCGGCATCGCGGTGATCGCGGCAACGCTTGCCGTCACCGCCGTCGCGACATTCATGCTGAACGACTCTGCGTCGCCCTTCGGCGCAACCCTCGGTCCGGTTCTCGCCGCCACCGCCTTCATCGCCGCGCTTGGCACGCTTGACGATATTCATACGCTTGGAATTGCCCCGCGCCTTCTCGGCCAGATGCTGGCCGTGGGTCTTGTCCTGTTCGCTCTCCCGGCCGATCTGACCATCACCTCGTTTCTGCCCTGGTGGCTTGAACGCGCATTGCTGCTGGTCGCCGGTGTGTGGTTCGTGAACCTGGTGAACTTCATGGACGGCCTCGACTGGATGACGGTCGCGGAAGTCCTGCCGGTGACCGGCGGCCTCGTTCTGCTGTCCGCCTTTGGTGCCCTGCCCTTGCACGGCATGATCCTCGCGCTCGCACTGTTCGGCGCCGTGCTCGGCTTTGCGCCATTCAACAAGCCGGTCGCGCGGCTCTTTCTTGGCGATGTCGGAAGCCTGCCGATCGGCCTTCTGGTCGGCTATTTGCTGGTGCTGCTGGCAGGAGGCGGACACGTTGCCGCCGCGTTGCTCCTGCCTCTTTATTATGTTGCCGACGCCACCATCACATTGCTGCGCCGCCTCGGCAACGGCGAGAAGGTGTGGGAAGCGCACCGCACGCATTTCTACCAGCGCGCCACCAATTACGGCTTCACGGTGCTACAGGTCGCAAGCCGCGTCTTCGCCGTGAATGTCGGGCTCGCTGCACTCGCGATCCTCTCGGTGTGGAAATCAGACTGGACGATGCAGTTGATTGCGCTCGGTCTCGGCGTCGTTCTGGTCGCCTGGCTGCTGATCGCCTTCAGCCGGAAGCGCGCCTGATGCGCGTGCTCGTCACCGGCGCGTCGGGATTTGTCGGACGCGCGCTGACGGCAGCATTGGCCGGACCGGACATGCCGGTGCGAGCCGCTGCGCGGCAACCAGCCGAGGTGCCGTCTGCCGCGCATGTCGAGCCGGTCTATCTTCCCGATCTGACATCGGAGATCGACTGGCAACCTTTGCTCCGGGATGTAGATGCCGTCGTGCACCTCGCCGGCATCGCTCACGCCGGCCCCGGCATCGATGAAAGCCTGTATGACCGCGTGAACCGCGCCGCGACGGAAACGCTGGCCGCAGCCTGCGCCGGAAAAAGCATTCATCTGGTGTTTGTCTCGTCGATCCGCGCCCAAACCGGACCGGTCGCGGGCCACATTCTCACCGAAGCCGACACTCCGAATCCCACCGACGCCTATGGCCGCTCCAAGCTCGCCGCGGAAGAGGCAGTCCGGCAGAGCGGCGCCGCTTTCACCATCCTGCGTCCCGTCGTCATGTACGGCCCGGGCGTGAAGGGAAATGTCGCAACGCTGCTCAGGCTGGCCAACACGCCCTTGCCGCTACCGCTTGCCAGTCTGGACAAACAACGATCCCTGCTTGCGGTCGACAATCTGATCGAGGCCGTTCGTCATGCGCTCGCACAGCCTGCCACGCGGGGCGAGACCTGTATTGTCGCGGACGATGATCCGATTTCCCTCGCCGAAATGATCGCCATTCTGCGCGTTGCCCAAGGGCGCAAGCCGCGCCTGTTTTCGCTGCCGCCCTCATTCTTCTCGACGCCTCTGACATTGGCGGGACGGCGCGATGTCTGGGACCGGATCGGCGGTTCGCTCGTCGTCACTGCGGCAAAGCTGCGCGGAACAGGCTGGCAGCCGCTGGTGAATACCCGAGAAGGATTGCGCGCGACGGCTCAGGCCGCTTCGCCGCGGAAATCCGGCACCGCGTCGCGCAACACGCCGTAGATCGCCGAGCGTTCCTCGCGCGTCAGTCCCTGTTCCAGCGTCGCAAGCCAGGCCCGCATCGTCTCGATGGATGGCGTCACCGGCCGTGCGGCGACGACGCCGGCAATGCCGATTTCCGCCGTCGGCTCTTCCTGCGCGAACAGGATTTCGTGCAGGCGCTCGCCGGGCCGGATGCCGGTGAAGGTGATGTCGATGTCGCGGCCGGGCTCGAGACCCGACAGGCGAATGATGCGCTCGGCGAGATCGAGGATCTTCACCGGCTGGCCCATGTTCAGCACATAGACGCCGACATCCGAACGCTGCTCAGCCAATGCATGACTCGATGCGGTGACGACCAGATCGCAGGCTTCGCGGATGGTCATGAAATAGCGCACCATATCGGGATGCGTGACGGTGACCGGCCCGCCCGCCTCGATCTGCGCCTTGAATTTCGGCACCACCGAACCGTTCGAGGCCAGCACGTTGCCGAAGCGCACCGAGATCAGCCGCATCGGCGGGTTGCCGCCATCCCCGCGCCGCGCGAACTGCTGGTCGAGCGACTGGCAATACATCTCGGCGAAACGCTTGGTTGCGCCCAGCACCGACACCGGCTCGATCGCCTTGTCGGTCGAGATCATCACCATGCCGGTCGCGCCGGCGGCCACCGCCGCGTCGGCCACATTGACCGAGCCGAAGACATTTGTCTTCACGCCCTCGCCCCAGTCGCGCTCCAGCAGCGGCACATGCTTCAGCGCGGCGGCATGAAAAACGAGATCGGGCTTGAAATCCGCGAACAGGCGCATGATGCGGTCGCGGTCGCGCACGTCGGCCAGGCGCCCTTCGATCTGCGCCTCCGATTGCTTGGTCGCGAGCGCCTCCAGCACGGCATGCAGCGCCGGTTCCGAATTCTCCACCACCAGCAATCGCGCGGCGCCGAAGGTGACGATGCGATCGCAGATCTCCGCGCCGATGGAGCCGCCGCCGCCGGTCACCACCACCGAACGGCCCTTGATGAAACCTTCAAGACGCCGGTAATCGATCTTCACGCTCGGCCGCAGCAGCAGGTCTTCCACCGCGACCGGCGCCAGCCGCAGCGCCTCGCCGCCATCCTCCAGCGACGGCAGCCGGCTGGTGGTCAGCCCCAGGCGCCGCGCCTTCATCAGGATCGTTTCGGGCTTGGAGTCCGGCTCGAAGGCGGACGGCGTCAGCACCACGCGCACGACATTGGTGCCGCGGTCGGCAAGGTCAGCCACCGCCTTCTCGATCTGCTCGAATCCGCCAAGGACGCGGATGCCGCGGATAGACTGTCCCTGATCCGCAGCCGACGGCGACAGGATGCCAACCGGCCAGGTCTTCTTCACCGCGCCACTCTCGATCGCGCGCAGCAGCACTTCTGCGTCGGCGGCGCGGCCGAGGATCAGGGTCGGTGCGGATTCGGACGCCTGTGCCTGCAGGCGCGTGCGGGAATAGCGGAAATATCGGTAGGCGACGCGCGGGCCACCCAGAAAGAACATCTGGAGAAACCAGTAGAGCAGGATCGTCGTCTTGCCGAAGAAAAACGTGCCGTAGAAATTCGGCGCGAACAGGATGTAGTCGAGCACCAGCAGCGACAGCGCCAGCACCGTCGCCGAGCGGAAGATATTGTAGAGATCGGGCAGCGACGCGAAGCGCCACTTGGCGTCGTCGAGATGGAAGAAGTGATAGACCACGCCGGCATAAACCAGCAGGCCGGGCACGATATAGACAAGCCAGTCCGCGCGCTGCGCGAGCCCCTGCTCCTCAAAGCGCAAATAGAAAGCCGCCAGAATGGCGGCCGCCGTGGCCAGCAGGTCATGCGCCACGATCAATGCTTTGCGAGCGGTCAAGTTCTGGAACCCCAACATGGATGACCGGTGGCCGGCACCTTGTCCGCGCATGTCATAGCGGCGTTTCCCGCGCCGCGCCACCCTTGCGCGGTACCGGAATGTCCGATGCAAGTGCCTGATCTATAGCGGTTATCACCTGGCTGGCGGGAAGTTCGTCAAGACATTGGCTGTGGCTGTCGAGCCGCCGCAGGCAGCCCTCAAGCTGGCACGGCATGCAGGGGAGCGGATTTTGCACGAGCCAGACATTGCCGCGCTGCTGAATGGTGCCGGCTTTCAGCCAGGGCGTATCGAGACCGGCACGCGGCCATGGCCCCCAGATCTGCGGATCGGTCGGACCATAGAGCGCCACCGTCGGACACCCGGCAGCGGCCGCAAGATGCGTGACCGACGTGTCCGGGCCGACATAGACCCGCGCCCCCGCAAGCAGCGTCGCCAGTTCCGGCCAGCCCAGTTGCCCGTCCATCCGGCGAATGGCGATGCCATTGTCGTTCCAGATGTCATCGAGATAGGCGCGCTCGGCCGGAGCCGGGCCGCCGGTCGCGACAAGCTCGAGGCCCTGCCCGCGCAGATGGCGCGCAACATCGCGCCAGCCATCGCGATGCCACTGCTTGTAGCGGAAGAACGGCGCGGCGTGGATGACGGCGTAATCCTTCAGCAAGGCCAGCGAATCCGGCAATTGCGTCGCAGGCGCGACCATCTCCGCGAGAGGCGCAATACCCAGCAACTCAGCAAATTGCAGATTCTCCTGCACCCGATGCCACGTTCCTGCGGGCTCGATCCACCTGTTCATGAACAGGCGGACAATGCGTCCGCTGAGCCGCGCCCGCACAGGACCGACACGCTTGCGTCCGGCCACAATGGCGAAAAAAGTTGGCCGGTCGCCGGCCTGCGTCGAGACCGCCAGATCGTAACGGCGCCAGAGTTTGCTCACGAGCGAGATACTCTGGAGCGTGCCTGCCGGCTCCGGCATCGCGATCACGCGATCCAGATCGGGATTGCCGTCGAGGATCGGCGCGGTGTCGGCAAAGACGAGAGCGTCGATCTGCGCATCTGGCCATGCCGCGCGAATGCTGCGGATGAGAGGCGTCGTCAGCAGGACATCGCCCAGCCGCCGCAGCGCAACGACGAGGATGCGCGGGCGCTGCGGAAGGCTGATGCGCTCCATCTAGGCGCGCGCGACCGCTTCGACCGGCGTCAGGGTCTGCGCGGCATTTTGCCGGGCCATTACCACGCCGCCGGCCACACCGACGCCGAAGACATAAAGCCAGCCCTGGCTGAAATCTGAAATGTGCGAGTTGAACAGCGAGCCGAAGACATTCTGCGTGACGATCACCAGTCCGACCCAGGCCGCCAGCCCGTCGCAACGGAACAGCAGGGCATGCGCCACCCACATCGCGATCAGGACAAAACCGCCCAGCAATCCGATCTGCACCGCGACAGAGAGAAACTGGTTATGCGGATTGGTCGACACGAGCGACGACACCCCATCGCCACCGGACGCCACGCGCGCGAACAGCGACCTGATCGAACCCGTGCCGTTGCCGAAGATCGGCGCCTCGGCGACAAAGCCGACGGATTTTTTCCAGAACTCGATGCGCTCGCCGGCTGACGTCTGCTTGTTTTGTGTCTGATAAATCGTCACTTCCTTGGTCAGATTGCCGAGCCGCACGCGCACATAATCCGACGACGACCAGACCAGACCTGCAAGCACCACTCCGCCGGCTGCGATCGCGCAAATGCCCTTCCAGCGGAAGTATCGCACCGCAAACAAGGCGAGCAGAACCGGAACCGTGAGCAGCGCGGTACGGCTTGAGACCACAAACGTGATGTTGGCGATGAAAGCGACCGCGCACGCCGCATAAAGTGCAGCAACGCGATGACGGCGCGCCAGCCACGCGTCACGCGCCAGATAAAACAGTATGAAGGCGCTGGCGATAAACAGTCCAGCCTGGCTAAGATAGTCCTTCACCGGCACGCCGGGTACTTTCACCCACAGCAAAGGCGGCCTGCTCCCCCAGATAAAACTGACGGTCGACAGCACCAGCAGCGCGGCGCAGGACACAAGAAAGCCGCCGAAAACCCAATGCGCGTTGGCAGAACGCCGGAACTGCACAAACAGCAACGGCAGGATCAGCAGCTTCGTAAAGCCTGAAAGACCGCGGCTGCGCTCCGCCCAGGCGACGTCCGCCCACAGCATGCCCAGCGCGGCCAGCGCCACCAGAAGCACCGGAAGGTATGCCGCGGGCCTCGTCATCACCTCGCGCAGATCGTCGATCCGCAATGTCGGGATCAGCGCGACAAGCCACAGGACGATCAGGATGCTTGTCGCCGAGGTCGACCAGGGCAACGACACCACCGTGGCCGTGGCCAGGCCGTCGGCGAGATCGCGCAAACGCGCCTGTGTTCGTTCATCGGTGAGCGCGGTCGCGGTCATGCGGGCGTTCGTTCCTTCGCAGCATCCTCGACAGCCGACAGACCGCGCCGCGCCTTCACCCGCTGGTCGCTGCGCGCTTCGTCGAGCTTCCTGTCATTGTCCGGCAGCCAGGAGCGGTCCGCTGCCGGATGCCACAGATGCAGCACGCCGGTAGCGAACACGCCGTCCTTGCGGCGCACGCCGGCATGCAGCAGCCGCACGAGCAGGTCGGAATCCTCGCGCCCCCAGCCGGCATAATCGGAATCGAAACCGTCCACACGGTCGAGATCGGAACGCCAGATGCCGAGGTTGCAGGAGCGCGCACCGCGCCAGGCGCGGTAGCGCAGCTTGCGCAAGGGACCGAGCGGCAGCCGCACCAGCGGCACGGTGCGGTTGATTCCGCCCTTGGCGCGTTCGCGGGTCCAGGCGCGATAGCTCCAGGTTTCAGCGTCGAGCTTCTCGCGCAGGATGGTGCCGGTGAGATCTTCCGACAACAGGATGCGGTTGCCGGTCACGAACCAGCCGTTTTCGGCGAGACGGCGATGCACCGAAACGAAATCGCGCCGTGCGATGCAATCGCCGTCGAGGAAGATACAGTAAGCACCCTTGCTCGCGACGATGGCCCGGTTGCGGATTTCGGCGGCGCGAAAGCCGTTGCGCTCCTGCCAGACATGCACCAGCGGGCGGCCGAATTTCGGTTTCCAGGACTCGATCAGTTCGGCGGTCGCCGGCCCGGACCCGTCGTCGGCGACAATCACCTCGAAATCGCGGTCGGTCTGCCGCGACAGCGAACGCAGCACCGCATCGAGCGCGTCCTCGCGGTTGCAGGTCGTGACAATGATCGAAATCAGTTCAGCCACCTTGCCGTCCCTTCAGCCAGGCCTTCATGTAACGATAATAGGTTCCTTCGGCATTCGCGACAGCCAACAGGAATCCCTCGCGGCCGTCCAGAAAGCCGAGACGCAGAAAATAGGTGCGGATGAAGGCCCACAAGCCCCGCAGGATGCCGGTCATGAAGGAGACCCGCCGCCCCGAGGCCACCACCATATCGGCCCCGGCCGTGGAATAGCGGTCCATCCGCGACAGGGCGTCTTCAAGGCGCTCGACCGGGTGATGAATGAGCGGCGCAGAAAGGCGTGCGACCCCGCCCTCGCAGATGACACGTTCATGCACCGCGTCGTCGGAAAAGCGGGCGCGGCCGCGCCGGAACAGGCGCAGGACATAGTCGGGGTACCAGCCGGAATGGCGCATCGGCCGGCCGCAAAACGTCGACAGGCGCGGCATCTCATAACCGTCCGCGCGGCCAGCGGCGATCGCATCGGTGATCTGCTTTGCCAGATCCGGGCCGACCTGTTCGTCCGCGTCGAGCGACAGCACCCACTCCCCTGTCGCCAGCGACAGCGCGAAATTCTTCTGCGCGCCAAAGCCGTTCCAGTCGTGGAAAACCACACGCGCGCCTTTTGCTTCGGCCAGCGCCACCGTGGCGTCGCTGCTGCCGCTGTCCACCACAATGCGCTCGTCGCAAAAGCTGAGGCTGTCGAGACAGGCTTCGATCTTGGCCGCCTCGTTCTTGGTGATCACAATCGCGGACAGGCGCGGCATCGGCGGCTCACGCTTTCAGCCGGTCGCGCAGCCTGCGCCTGGCATCGCGCAGAATGCGGAACGGAAGGGCGAGATAATATTTCCGCAATATCTGCCAGCGTCCGACCAGATCGAGCGCCGGCACGGCCTCCTGCGGAACATACCAGCCATTCAAGCCGGTCCGGCGCATCAGGCGATAACCGGCGTCATTGAGAAAACGATGCTTGTCGAGACTGGTCACATGATCCTCGAGCAGGATCAGTCGCGGCCGCCAGCGCGCGAAATCGAAGCCGCGCAGCACGTCCAGTTCATGCCCCTCGACATCCACCGACAGCAGATCGAGCGGGCGCGGCGCCTTCGCTTCCTCGAGAATGTCGTCGAGCGTGCGGACCGGAACCTCGATCGCCTGCTCCGGCCGCAGGCCTGTCACCGCCAGATTGGGATCGAAGGAGGAATACGGCCCGAGCACATATAATGTCATGCGGCTGCCGGCACGGTCGGGCGACGAGCACGCCGCCTCGAACACCTGCGCGCGGCGCAGCTTGCGCAAGTTCTCCGCCAGGTCCGGCTGCGGCTCGATCAGCACACCGGTCCAGCCTTCGCGCTCCAGGTGGAAGCTCTGCGATTCTTTCTCGGGCTCATTGGCGCCGACTTCGACGAAATAGCCGCGCGCCGGGCCAAGAAACTCCCGCACAAGCGCGGCTTCATGCTCAGGCGGAAAAATCGCAGCCACTTTCTAAATCCCCAACGCGCCCTTCACGCCTTTGCCGTCTTGCGCGAGCGCGACACGATGCTGGTCGTCGAGTGCCCCGGTACGATGTCGACCAGAACGATCTCGCCGCCATTCGCCTCCACGAAATCCCCGCCGACCACCTGCGCGCGCGTATAGTCTGCGCCCTTGACCAGAACCTTCGGCCGCACCTGCTCGATCAGAAGCTGCGGCGTATCCTCCTCGAACACAACGACGAGATCGACGGCCTCCAGAGCGGCCAGCACTTCGGCGCGCGCATGTGCATCCTGCACCGGCCGCCCCTCGCCCTTCAGCCGCGTCACCGACGCGTCGCTGTTCAGGCCCAGCACCAGGCGGTCGCAGGCGGCGCGCGCCTGCGCCAGCAGCCGCACATGTCCTGGATGCAGCAGATCGAAGCAGCCATTGGTGAAGCCGATGCGCAGGCCCTGCCGCCGCCATTCGCCCAGCCGATCGTCGAGCTGCGACCAGTCGAACAGGATTTTCTCTTCCGGCGCCAGCGACGAGGCCGGCAGCAGCCGTCCGCGCAATTCCGGCAGCGAGACCGTCGCGGTGCCGCGCTTGCCGACGACGACCGCAGCCGCGGCGTTGGCGGCGCGCATGGCCAGTTCCAGCGGCGTGCGCGAGGCCAGCATGGTCGACAGAACCGCGATCACCGTGTCGCCCGCGCCCGACACGTCGCGGATCTTGACCGGATAGGCCGGCACATGCACCGGCGCCTTGCCCGTCTCCACCAGAGTCATGCCTTCGTCGCTGCGTGTCACCAGCATCGCCGTGCAGCCGACGCTCTCGCACAACTCCCTTGCCGCTGCGGCGACGTCCGCGTCGCCCGACACGTCGCGCCGCACCGCGTCGCCAAGTTCCTTGCGGTTGGGCGTGATGAGCGAGGCGCCGCGATAGACGGAATAATCGTTACCCTTGGGATCGACGATCACCGGCTTGCCGGCTTTCACGGCGGCATCGACGACGGCGCGAATAACGGCCCTGGTGAGAACGCCCTTGGCGTAATCCGAGAGGATCACCGCATCCGCTTTCGCCAGCGCCTTGAGCGCGTGCGCGATCACGTCCTGCTCGACCTCGCCCGACACGGGCGCGGCGGTTTCCCAGTCCGCGCGCAGCAGATGCGTCGAGTAATGCTCGGAGACAAACCGCACCTTGCGGGTGGTCGGGCGCGACCGGTCGACGACAAGCAGCGCCTCGACGCGCGGCTCCGCCGACAACGACGATGTCAGGACACGCCCCGCGTCATCATCGCCGATCACGCCGATGAACACGCACGACGCCCCGAGCGCGGCGATATTGCGCGCGACATTGCCGGCACCGCCGATCACGATGTCGCTGCGCTTCACGCGAATGACCGGGGCCGGCGCTTCCGGCGAGATGCGCCCGACATCGCCATACACGAAGTCGTCCAGCATCAGGTCGCCGATGCAGAGCACCGTCGCGCCCGCGAGCTTGCCGAGTTCCTGGTCGATA